>Ga0247740_1001453_pt1 | contig 10140 bp, 10 predicted proteins | sample UWRJL148409B2_FD_180942 | JGI IMG/M metagenome (GOLD analysis project Ga0247740, IMG submission 180942) | Plant litter microbial communities from Arlington Agricultural Research Station in Wisconsin, United States - UWRJ-L148-409B-2 | ecosystem: Environmental > Terrestrial > Plant litter >...
CCCGCCACACGAGGTAGATCATCCCCGCCTGCAGCGGGAGCCGGGCCCACAGGCCGGCCCGGCCGCCGGGAACGTGCTCCTCGAACCGCTCCGGACGCACCGCCATGTTGACGTTGGCCGGGAACACCCCGACCAGCGTGGCGATCAGCAGCCAGCCGCCGAGACGGCGCGTCGCCGGGATCATCGCCAGGGCGGCGGCGCCGGACTCGGCCACGCCGCTGGCGTAGACCAGCTCGCGGTGGGCCGGAAGCTCCGGCGGCATGATCTGCTCGTACATCTGCGGCTTGACGAAGTGCAGGATGCCGGCGGCGAACATGATCGGGCCGGTGAACAGGCGGGCGAGGAGGTCCATGGCGCTCATTCCATCACGCCCGGCCGCCCGCCCGAGCGCCACGACGCCGCCGAGGGTCACCTTTTGCCGCCATGCGGGGAGTTACGTGACCCTCAGCGGGGAGGTGGTGGAGTGATGACCCTCCCGGCGTCTTGTGGGCGTCGAGCGACGCGGCCCATCACCACGAGTGACAGCTGAGTCCCGCATAGCGGGAGCGAGCTGTCACTCGTGGACGCTGGCGGTGGGGTGGGGTTCCCCGGACGGCGCCTATCGAACCCCCGGAGAAACGCCACGACGACCGCAGATGACGGAAGCCGGGAGGGGAACCCCACCCCACCGCCCAAGGAGGACAAAGGCCGGGAGGGGCTGGGTCAGTCGCGGGTGAGGGGCGGCGGCCAGCCCTCGGGCATGTCCAGCTCGTCCTCGCCGAGGCTGACCACGACGGGGTCGCCGGTGCGCGCGCTGATGCTCAGCGCCAGGTCCGGCGTCGTGGTGTCGAACAGGCCGACGGCCACGTCGCGGGGGCCCAGGGCGGCGGCCAGGGCCTGGACGCCGCGGGCCATGTGCTCCGGCCCGCCGATCATGCCGGTGAGGGTGATCGCGCCCTCGTCGTCGACCGTGATCTCCAGCGCCGGGATCTGGCGCAGGTCGGCCGGGAACCGGGGGACCTGCGCGTCGAGCTCGATCGCGTGGGGCAGGGCCACCGTGCCGTTCTCGTCCGTCACCTCGATCGGCGCCAGCCGCGGGCAGTCCACGACGACGGGCGGCGCACCGGGATCGCCCTCGACGACGGCGATGGCGCGGGCGGCGCCGGTCAGGTGCAGGTACTCGCGCAGCAGGAGGACCACGCCGTCCAGCCGCGGCCCGACCGAGGCGACGACCTGGATCTCCTGCGGGGCAGCCTCGTCGACGGGCTCGTCAGGGGTGGACATGCGGGCGACGATAGCGCCGGCCCGCCGGTCGGCGTCCGGCGGTCCGCGGGTCAGGCCGGGAACGCGGCGTCCCGCAGCGCCTGGGCGACGAATCCGCCCCAGGGGGCTCCGGCGGCCAGGGCGAGCACGCCCTCGACGGCGGCGTCGGTGGCGTACGGGATGCGGTGCAGCTCCACGCGCCCGTCGGAGTGCAGCATCCCGTAGGCGGCCCGCCGGTCCCCGTCGAAGGGCAGGCCGACGGACCCGGGGTTGATCAGCTCGACCGGCGGGGCGTCGCCGCGCAGCGCGATGCGCCGGAACGGGAGGTGGGTGTGGCCGAAGAGCAGGCGGCGCTCGGCCACGCCCGCCAGCAGCTCGCCCTCGTCGTCGTCCGGGGTCGAGCCGAACGACCGCACGTCGCTGACCGGCGAGCCGTGCCAGGCCCGCGTCGGGCCGGACGGATCCGCGGACAGCGTGACGCTCGCCCGCAGCCCGCCGAGCGCCGCCACGCGCTCGTCGCCGAGCGCGTCCCGGACCACTTCGGCCACCGCGTGGAGCAGCGGGTTGTCGGGGATCGCGCTCCGGTCGGCCGTCCACCGCTCCCAGTTGCCGCGGATCCACGCCGCGTCCTGGAGAGCGCCGAGGCGCTCCACCGTGCCGGCGGGCCAGCCGCCGAAGGCCGAGACGTCGCCGCCGATCAGGTACCGGCGGGCGCCGCGCGACTCGGCGTCGGCGAGCACCGCGTCGAGCGCGGGGAGGTTGCCGTGGACGTCGTAGAGCAGGGCGATCATCGGGGGTCGGCTCCGCCGGTTGACTAAGGTGCCGGGCATGGTGCTGCGCGGTCCGACCCTCACCTTACGCCCGCCGACGCCCGACGACGCGCACGCGCTGCTGTCGCTGGCGGGGGATCACCGGGTCACCCAGTGGTTCTCGTGGGGCCCCTACCGGACGATCGAGGAGCCGCTGGCGTACATCGAGCGCCTGGAGGCCCAGCGGGCGTCCGGCGAGCAGCTCGACCTGCTCGCCGTCCACCGCAACGCGGGCCCCGTGGGCATCACCGGCCTCAGCGAGTTCTCCGGCCGCAACCGTCACTGCATGGTCGGCACCTGGTTCGGCAAGGACTTCTGGGGCACGGGCATGAACCGGGAGAGCAAGGCCCTGATGGCCCACCTGGCCTTCGTGCTCCTGCAGCAGAACCGGCTCGGCTCCTACTCCAACCCCCACAACGTGCGCTCGACCCGGGCGCTGGAGGGCGTCGGCTTCACCCGCGAGGGGGTGCTGCGCCAGTGGCACCGCCACGGGGAGGAGTACCTCGACGTCAACGTCTTCGGGATGCTCCGCGACGAGTGGGAGGCCGGTGCGCTCAAGCGCGAGTTCCCGGTCGAGTTCGAGGGCGAGATCCCGCCCGCGTTCCTGCGCGCCGGCTGAGCCGCCCCTGCGCTAGGAGCGCTTGGACTCCCAGCTGAAGCCGCGCACCGCGAAGAAGATCCCGCCGAGCGCCCAGATCCCGATGATCACCAGGTTGCTCAGGTTGTCGGCCAGGGACTCCCCGGTGATCATCGCCGCCGAGAGCCCGTCGATCACGTGCACGAGCGGCAGCGCCTCGGCCAGGTCGCGCAGGAAGGCCGGCGCGTTGTCGACGTCGTAGAACACGCCGCTGATGAAGATCACCGGCAGGAACACGATGTTCGTGTAGGCCGGCGCCGCGTCGAAGTTGGGGATGACGTGCGACCAGGCGATGCCCAGCGACGCGAGGCAGACGACGCCCGCGACGACGAACACCACGAGCTCCAGCCAGTCCTGGGGCCAGCCGACGCCGAAGAACACGCGCCCGGCGAGGATGACCAGCGCCACCTGGATGACCGTGTTGGTGACCGCGTTGCCGAGCACGCCGCCGAGGTAGGCACGGGTGGACAGCGGGGTGCCGCGGATGCGCTTGAGCACGCCCTGCTCGCGCAGGAACGTGAGGTTCATCGCCAGCGCGCTGAACGTGGTCGACATGACCGAGAGCCCGGCGATGCCCGGCACGATCACGTCGAGGTCGTCCTGGTTGCCCGCGAAGATCGCGCCGAAGAGGGCGAGGAAGAGCAGCGGCAGGGCGAAGTTGAAGAAGGCGGCCGACGGGTTGCGCCAGAACATCCGGCGCTCGAGCCGGTACTGCCGCCAGGTCATGCCGAACGCGTCAGACACCGGCGACCTCGGGAGCGGGGGTGACGGCATCGACGTCGGCGGTCAGCTCGAGGTAGACGTCCTCCAGGCTGGGGCGCGTGACGGTCAGCTCGCGGACGTCGTGGCCGGCGGCCAGCGCGGCCCCCGTCAGCTCGTGGACCAATGCGGTGGGATCGTCGACCTGGCGCTCCTGCAGGAGCCCCTCCTCGTCGCGCCAGGAGACGCGCACGCGGGTCTTGGCCCCCACGCCCAGCTCGGCGGGAGTGCCGACGGCCTGGATCTCGCCGCCCTTGATGATCGCCACGCGATCGGCCAGCTCCTGGGCCTCGTCGAGGTAGTGCGTCGTGAGCAGGACGGTCTTGCCGAGGTCGCGCAGCGCGCGGATGGTGTCCCACGACGCCCGGCGCGCGGCCGGGTCGAAGCCGGTGGTCGGCTCGTCGAGGAAGATCAGCTCGGGGTCGCCGACGAGGGCGAGCGCCAGGTCCAGGCGGCGCAGCTGGCCCCCGGAGAGCTGGCGCGTGGTGGCCTCGCGCTTCTCGTCGAGGCCGACGGCGGCGATCGTCTCGTCCACGTCGCGCGGGTGCGGGTACAGCGCGGCCCAGTGGGCCACGGCCTCCCGCACCTTGATGTGGCGGTACATGCCCGTGGACTGCAGGACGATGCCGGTGCGCTGGCGCAGGGCGACCGGGCGGTCGCCGGGGTCGAAGCCCAGGACGCTGACGTCGCCGGACGTCCGGTGGCGGTAGCCCTCGAGGATCTCGACCGTCGTCGTCTTGCCCGCGCCGTTGGGGCCGAGCAGGCCGAACACCTCGCCGCGGCGGACCGAGAACGAGATGCCCTTCACGGCTTCGAACTCGCCGTAGCGCTTCTGCAGGTCGGCCACCACGATCGCGGATTCGGAACTCACGATGGTGAAGCATGGCAGGATCTCGTCGATGGCCTTGGGACCCATATGAGACGGGCGTGCGTCGACATCGGCACCAACACCACCCGTCTCCTGGTGGCCGATCGGGTGCCCGGCGGTCTGCGGACGGTCGCCGTGGCCCGCGCGTTCGTCCCTCTCGGCGCGGGAACGCTCGCGTCTCGCCCGGCGGCGGACACCCGCGCGGCGCTGGTGGCGGCGGTCACCGCCCACCTGGCGACGGCGCGGGAGCACGGCGCGCGGTCGATCCGCGTCGTCGGGACCGCGGCCCTGCGCACCGACGGGGACGCCGATGGCCTGTGCGCGGCGCTGCGCGAGGCGGCGGGTACGGACGTGGAGATCCTGCCGCCGCGCGAGGAGGCCCGCCTGGCCTTCCTAGGGGCCACTGGCACGCTCGCCGACCCGCCGCTCCACGACGGTGACGTGGCGGTGGTGGACGTCGGCGGAGGCTCCACCGAGATCGCGGTCGGCCCGGTGGGCGGCGCGGTCGGCTGGTGGACGTCGATCGCCACCGGCTCGGCCGTGCTCACCAACGCGCACGTCCGCGGCGACCCGCCGGCCGCCCCCGAGCTCGCCGCGCTGACCGCCGCCGCCGGCGCCGCGGTGGGTGCCGTCGCGCCGCCGCGTCCGGTCGTGGCCTACGCCGTCGGGGGCAGCGCCGCGTCGCTGCCCCGCATCGTCGGGCCGCGGGTCACCGCCCAGGCCGCCGAGCGGGCCGTCGCGCTGCTCACCGCCGCCCCCGCCGAGCGGATCGCGGCGGAGCACGGCCTGGACGTGCGGCGGGTCCGGATGCTGCCCGCGGGGATCCTGCTCCTGGCCGCCGTGGGGCGCGCGTTGGGCTGCGATCCCGTCGTCGCGCGCGGGGGCCTCCGCGAGGGCGTGGTGCTCGACGACGGGTCCCACCAGGTCGCCGAGGCGTGAACGCGCGGTGAACGTTTGGTCGCCACCGTTGGCGTCCGGCGGGGGTGAGCCCGTATCGTGGGTGGTGCCTCCGTTGCCCCGACGACCCGAGAACTCATGACGAGCCCGCCCGAATCCGCCGCACCGCCGCAGGAATCGATCCGCGACGTTCCTCGTGCCGCTCCGGTCCAGGAGCCGGCGTCCGACCTGCGGGAGCCGTCGCTGTACGTCAACCGCGAGCTGTCGTGGCTGGACTTCAACGACCGCGTGCTGCAGCTGGCCGAGGACGAGAGCCAGCCGCTGCTGGAGCGCCTCAAGTTCGCGGCGATCTTCACGTCGAACCTCGACGAGTACTTCATGATCCGCGTGGCGGGCCTGCTCGATCAGGTCGAGGCCGGGGTCAGCGGGCGCAAGGCGGACGGCCTGGCCGCCGGCGAGGTGCTGGAGCGCATCCGCTCCCGTGTGCTGAGCATGGGCGAGCGCCAGTCGGAGGTCGTGGACGACGTGCTGCGCCCCGAGCTGGCCGAGCACGGGATCGAGATCCTGGGGCTGGACGAGGTCACGTCGGCCCAGCGGGCCGCGCTCGACGACCGCTTCATCCGCCAGATCTTCCCCGTCCTCACGCCGCTCGCGGTGGGCCTCGGCCGGCCGTTCCCGTACATCTCCAACCTCTCGCTGAGCCTGGCCGTCCAGGTGCGTGACCCGCAGAACGGCGTCAGCACGTTCGCCCGCGTGAAGGTGCCGAAGGAGATGCTCCCCCGCTTCGTGCCGATCGACGACACCGGTACCTCGTTCGTGCTGCTGGAGGACGTCATCGCGGCGCACCTGCAGGAGCTGTTCCCGGGCATGGAGGTCGTCGACTACGGCTACTTCCGGGTGACCCGCGACGCCGACTACGAGATCTCCGACGAGGCCGACGACCTGCTCCAGGCCGTGGAGACGGAGATCCGCCGCCGCCGCTTCGGCGAGGTGGTGCGGGTCGAGCTGGGCTCGAAGATGAACCCCGGGCTGCGCGAGGACCTCATCCGCGCGCTCGACGTCGAGGAGTCCCAGGTCTACGACGTCGACGGGCTGCTGGACCTCACCGACCTGTGGCAGATCGTCGGGCTCAAGGGCCACGACGAGCTGCGCGACCCGCCGTGGAGCGGGGTCACCCAGCCGCGGCTGCAGGCCGACCAGGACATGGGGGACGGCGCCTCCGGTCCCTCCTCGATCATGGCCGCGATGCGCCAGGGCGACATCCTCGTCCATCACCCGTACGACTCGTTCACGACCTCGGTCGAGCGGTTCGTGCAGGAGGCCGTGGCCGATCCCGACGTGCTGGCGATCAAGCAGACGGTGTACCGCACCTCCGACGACTCGCCGCTCGTGCCGGCCCTGATCCGGGCGTCGGAGTCGGGCAAGCAGGCCGTCTGCATGGTGGAGCTGAAGGCCCGCTTCGACGAGCAGTCCAACATCGGCTGGGCCCGCACGCTGGAGGAGGCGGGCGTGCACGTCGTGTACGGCATCCCGGGCCTGAAGACCCACGCCAAGTGCATCCTCGTCGTGCGCCGCGAGGGCGACGGCGTGCGCCACTACGTGCACATCGGCACGGGCAACTACCACCCCAAGACGGCCCGGCTCTACACCGACTTCGGCCTCTTCACCTGCGACGAGCGCATCGGCGCCGACGCCTCCGACCTGTTCAACGTGCTGACCGGCTTCGCCCGCCCCAAGCGCTTCCGCAAGGTCCTCGTCGCGCCACAGCATCTGCGCGACGGCCTGCTCGCCGAGGTCGACCGGGCCATCGAGGCGCGCCGCGAGGGCAGCCCGGCCCGCGTCGCCCTGAAGATGAACTCGCTGGTCGACCAGAAGTCGATCGAGAAGCTGTACGAGGCCTCGCGCGCGGGCGTGAAGGTCGACGTCAACGTGCGCGGCATCTGCTGCCTGGTGCCCGGCGTCCCCGGCGTGTCGGACAACATCCGCGTGATCTCGATCGTCGGGCGCTTCCTCGAGCACTCGCGCATCTACGCCTTCGAGCACTCGGCCGAGCAGCACGTCTACATCGGGTCGGCCGACCTCATGCCGCGCAACCTCGACACCCGCGTGGAGCTCGTCACGCCCGTGCTCGACCCGGTGCTGCGCGACGACCTGCTCGACACGCTCGACCGCTGCTTCGCCGACGACACCAACGCGTGGGAGCTGGGCTCCGACGGCCGCTGGACCCGGCGTCATCCCGCCGAGGGCACCGCGCCGCGCAGCGTGCAGCGCGAGCTGATGGCCGGGCACCTGACGCGGGCCGCCGAGGGCACCGCGTAGCCTCGCCGTGAGCGCTTCGGAGCCCCTCCCGCCGGTCTCCCCGCGGGAGGCCATCGCCAACATGCGCATCAACGCGCCGACCCGCGGCAACCAGAAGCTCAAGCAGCTGCTGGCCGCCGTCAACGAGGACGAGCGCGTCAAGGCGTGGTGGCACGTCGCGGACGTCAACGCCACGCGCCGCCTGGGGATGTCCGACCACTCCTGGGTGCACATCCAGATCGTCACGAACATCGCCCTGCGGCTGGCGCGCCTGCTGTTCAAGCGCGGGGTGACGCCGAACATGGTCTCCGACCACGGGTTCACCGAGAAGGACGCCGAGGTGGTGATCTGCGCCGCCGCGCTGTTCCACTGCGTCGGCATGTCGATCCACCGCAAGGACCACGAGACGTACTCGCTCTTCCTCACCGGCGACCGGCTGCCCGGCCTGCTCAAGGGGATCTATCCGGAGCCCGAGCGGTCGGTGATCATGGCCGAGGTGATGCACGCCGTGATCTCCCATCGCAGCAAGGGCGATCCACTGACCATCGAGGCCTCGATCCTGCGCGTCGCCGACGCGCTCGACATGGCCCAGGGCCGCTCCCGCGTGCCGTTCGAGGCGGGGGAGATGAACATCCACTCGCTGTCGGCCTACGCGATCGACGAGGTGCGGATCGCTCCCGGCGAAGAACGCGCGGTGCGGGTGGAGATCCTCATGAACAACTCCTCCGGGATCTTCCAGGTCGACGAGGGCCTGGGGACGAAGCTGCGCGGCACCCCGCTGGAGCCGCACATCGAGGTCGTCGCCCGCATCGAGGCCGAGCACGAGAAGCGGCTCGTGCCGATCTTCCGGCTGTAGATGGGGCGGACGACGATGCGGCGGTGGATCGGGCTGACGGCCCTGCTCGTGGTGGTGGCGCTGGCGACGTTCCTGGCCGGGTGCGGCGGGAGCGACGGCGGATCGGGCGGCACGTCGGGGGACGGCGCGTCGTCGACGACGACCACGAAGGCGGCGAAGAAGCACCGGAAGGCCGCGACGGCCCCCAAGCCGCTCACCGGGTCCTACCGGGGGCCGGTGCCGATCCTCATGTACCACGTGGTCACCGCGCCGAAGCCCGGCACCGCCTACCCGGAGCTGTGGGTGCCGGCCAAGACGTTCGCCGGCACGATGCTCGCCCTGCGGGACGCGGGGTACTCCGGCGTGACGCTCGACGCGGTGTGGAAGGCGTGGCACGGCGGGCCCGGGCTGCCCGACCGCCCGGTGGTCGTGAGCTTCGACGACGGCTACCTCAGCCACTACGAGCACGCGCGCCCGACGCTGCGCGCGCTCGGCTGGCCGGGCGTGCTCAACATCGAGGGCAAGAACATCGACCCGAAGGTCGGGCTGTCGCGCCGGCAGGTCCGCGCGCTGATCGCCGACGGCTGGGAGATCGACTCCCACACGATGACCCACCCCGAGCTGCCCACGGTGGACGACGCCCAGCTGAAGACGGAGCTCGTGGCGTCCAAGAAGCTCATCCACGACCTCTTCGGGGTCCCGGTCAACTTCTTCTGCTATCCCGCCGGCAAGAACGACGCGCGGGTGCGGGCGGCGGTGAAGGCGGCCGGCTACCTGGGTGCCACCACCGTCGATCCGGGCGTCGCGTCCAAGGACGACGACCCCTACGCGCTGCCCCGGGTGCGGGTCAACGGGGACGACTCCGCCGAGGCCGTCGTGCAGCGCCTGAAGGACCTCGGGGCCTGAAATACCGGCTTCCTAAAAGGTTCGTGCCGTTTGTGTGACATCCGCGGTTTCGGGTGTTTCCGGTTGCTAGGCTCGGATCCATGACGACCTGGACCGACGATCGTCTGGGGGAGCGCTTCGACCGCATCGACGAGCGGTTCGTCGGCGTCGATCGGCGGTTCGAGCAGGTCGACAAGCGGTTCGAGCAGGTCGACAAGCGATTCGACCAGGTCGACAAGCGATTCGACCAGGTCGACAAGCGATTCGACCAGGTCGACAAGCGATTCGACCAGGTCGACAAGCGATTCGACCAGGTCGATGGGCAGATTCGCGAGCTGCGGCAGGACATGGATCAGCGTTTCGACCGGATGGACGATCGCTTCGACCGCATGGACGACCGCTTCTCCGCACTCCAACAGCTCCTCATCCGCCTGGCCGGCGCGGGCTTCGTCTCGCTGTTCGTGGTCCTCGTGACGCTCGTCGGCGTCCGGCTGGCCTGACGCCCTACGGCGTGGCGCTGCCGGCGGGCGGCGTGCCCGTGGTCGTGGCCGGCGGGGTGCCCTGCGGCGTCACGGGCACGGTCGTCGTGGTCGCGGGGGTGCCCGGGGACGCCTTGCGCACGAGGATCGTCGTGCCGTCGTCCAGCTGGTAGACGGTGCCCACCGCGGTGCCCTTGCCGACCACGGTCTCGCCCGTGTTGAGCGGGATCTTCTGGGTGACCTCGTCCTGCTTCTTGATCACCGAGCCCTTGTCGGCGGTGCGCGCGGACTTCGCGCCGTCCTTGTTCTGGGTGAGGACCGACGAGGTGATGTTCACCGACGACAGCGCCGCGAGCAGGAAGGCGACCGCGAGCACGATCCCCAGGTCGAAGAGGTTGACCAGCCCGTCGAGCGGGTCGCCCGCCTTGTCC
>Ga0247740_1001454_pt1 | contig 10137 bp, 10 predicted proteins | sample UWRJL148409B2_FD_180942 | JGI IMG/M metagenome (GOLD analysis project Ga0247740, IMG submission 180942) | Plant litter microbial communities from Arlington Agricultural Research Station in Wisconsin, United States - UWRJ-L148-409B-2 | ecosystem: Environmental > Terrestrial > Plant litter >...
CTTGAACGCACTGCGCGTGGTGCTGGGCAGCGCGGCGGCTCGCTCAGAACCCAGCAGCGCCATGACGCACGTCGTGCTCGAAGCCAACATCGACGACATGACGGGCGAGCTCGCGGCGCACGCGCTACAGACCCTGCTCGGCAGCGGCGCGCTCGACGCTTGGGCGACGCCGATCATCATGAAGAAGGGCCGGCCGGCGCTGACCATCTCCGTGCTCTGCGAGCGCGCGGCGGAGGGCCGCTTGGCCGAAGCATTGCTGCGCGAGACGCAGTCGATCGGCGTGCGCCACGCGCCCGTGTCGCGCACCGAGCGCCCCCGCCGAATAGTCGAAGTAAGCACGGAATATGGGGTGATTCCGCTGAAAGTGAGCGAAGGGCCGTACGGCCCGCCGCGCATCAAGCCCGAGTTCGACGTGTGCGCAGCGGCGGCTCAGGGAGCCGGTGTACCGGTGGGCGTGGTGATTGCGGCCGCGCTGGCCGCTTACTCACGCTGAGCTCAGTCTGGGCGTTCGAGGCGAAAGCCAGCGGCTTCCCAACCCAGCACTCCGCCTTCCAAAAACGCGACGGGCACGCCTTGCTCGGCCAACTTGGCGGCGAGCTCTTTCGTCTGATCTCCGGAGCGGCAATAGATGACCGGCGTCGCCGCCAGCATGTGCAGCTCGGCCAGCCGCGTTTCGATCTCGGTGGCCGGCATGCTCACGGCGCCCGGCAGATGGGCACGCGCAAACACCGGTGCGTCGCGCGTGTCGACCGCGACCACGCGGCCTGCCTTGAGCAGCTGCGCCAGTTCGTCCGGCTTGAGCGCGCCCTCGGCGCGGGGCAGGAACGGATCGAGCATTTCACGTAGCTCACGCCGTTGCATGGCGCCCACTTTGCCGCCCACGGGGCGACCTTGGTGGAACACCACGAACGTTGGCACCGACTGCACGCCTATCTGCCGAGCGATCATCGGGGAGCGGTCGATGTCGACGGTGACGACCTTGGCTTTGCCTTTGAGCTCGTCAGCCAAGGCCAAGAGCTCTGGGAGCATGGTTTTGCAGGGGCCGCACCACTCGGCGCCGAACTCGACCAGCACCGGCTCCTCGCTCAGCAACACCTCTTGTTCGAAGTTTTTTTCGGTGACGGTGGGGAGAGGCATGGGCATATCTCGTGGGGATTCGAGTAGTCTTATGGCGCCCGTCCCTCCCGGGGTCAAGACGCGGCTACACGGCCCTCGATGGGCGAAACAGCGCGTGCAGGGCAACGGTGAGCAGCGCTACCGAGCCCGCGGCGAGCAACGCGGGCAATGGGCTCGGTTGGGGTGATCCGAGCAGCGGGCCCCAAGTGGCGACCGCGTTCGCGGGGCGCAGGCCGGCTTGTGAGACGGCGGCGTCGAGCGCGGTGAGCCAGGCCACGCTGAAAGAGGCGCTGACGAACAGCGGCCCGAGGGCGATCGACATGCGGCGCCGGAGGAACGCGAGCAATGGAGTGCGGCCGAGCCCGTGCGGGACCGACTCGGGATCCTCCGCCTCGAGCCGCACGATCTCGCAGCGCAGCAGCCAGGCTTGCTCCAAGCCGCGCAGCACGCCGAGCGCACACACGAATCGGATCGTACTACTGGAGCCGGCCCAAAGCACCGCCGCGACGAACACGGTCGGTAACGAGCCCACCAGATCGCAGGCGAAGCGCAGGGCCGCGTCGAAAACCCGAGGCCCGCTCGCGGCCAACGCTCCGAGCGGCAGCGCCACCACGAACGCCACGAGCGTGATTGAAAGGCCGGCAAGCACGGCGAATGCCAAACCTCGCGCGTAAGCGCGCAACTCGGGCGAGAGCGGGGCGAGCAGGGTTGCCAGCGCGATCAGGAGCGCGGTGGCGGCGGCCGCCATGAGCAGCCGGCGCTTGGCGGACAGTGATTCGCGTACATTTGCGTCCTTCATGGGCGGCCCGTCGCGGGTCGAGGTGACGCAGGGCGGATCAGATCTGCGGCGTGCCTGAGCAGAAGCGAGGCCGAGGCCAACGCCAAGGAAGCGGCCATCCACGCATTCACGTCGCCGCAGGCGAGCGAGAGCGCGGCGGTTCGGCCGAGGCCGGGCAGTCGAAAGATCAATTCGACCAACACGATCGCGCTCAGGACGAACGGAGGGTACGTCGCGCCCAACGGGGCTGAAACCGAGAATGCGGCGGCAATGGGCGTCACGCTCTGACTCATCGTGGAGCGCGCGAGGTGGCGGGACACCCAGGCCGCGGTCGTTACCGTCACCAGCAGCATCGCGCACGGTAGCCCCGCGCTGGAAGCCGCGAACAGCCGCACGAACGTCGCGCAGGGAATGGCGGCCAACACCGTGCCGGCGACCGCCGAGACGGCGCGCGTGGCGAATTGGTGTCTCTGTCTTTCGAAGCGAGTCCAGGCGACCCCCAGCGGAAAGCCCACGCCCAAGCCAACGAACAGCAAGAACGAGGTCGTGGCCAAACCACGTCCCACCAGATCGAGCGCGCGGTCGCCAGTTTGCGTCCGTCCGAGCCCGCCACGCAGCACCGCGGCCAGCCACTTACCGTATTGCGTTTCGACGAACGTCGACGCGAGCCTGCGCGGGCCGTCGAGCGCGGAGAACTCACTGCCGTGCAGGTCCCAAAACTCGAGCCAGCTATCCACCACGGCGCGCGCGTCCGCAACGCCTGCGCCCGGGGGGCACACCACGGGCAAGCCGGTGATATGTGAGAGTACCGAGCTCAAGCGCTGCACGCGCGGAATGTCAGTGGCTGATTTTACTCGGCCGAGGTCTTCGATCAGCGCGGGCAACGCAAACGTGTCGACATGGATCAGATCTTCGCGCCGCAGTGCGATCGAGCGTTCGGCCAAACGGCTAGTCAGGTGGCGAACGCTAGCCGTGCGAAAGTCGATTGCGCGGTCTTGCCAGAAGCGCGTCCAGAACAAGACCGCCTGCGCGCCATCGGCGAGCTCGTCCGCGCGCGCGACCTCCATGCGCAGGGCGACCGGCGTGAGCGAGAGGGCTACTCGTTCTCGGCTGCGAGGGTCGAGCGAGTCGAGCGCGGGTAGCACGTAGGGCAAGGCGGCTCCGCCCAAGCGCGCGAGCGTTGCCTGCGCGGCTCGCGCCGAGGGTTCGCCGCGAGCTATCGCGCGGACGGCGTCGCGGGAGAGCTCCCGAACGCCGATCGGACGCGGATTGAAGAACACGGGTAGGGCCGCGAACGGCGAAGGCTGCGGGTTGTTTGGCCGCCGCGCGTAGTTCGCCGACGCCCAAAACATGCCCACCGACAACGCGATCAGAGTGAGGGCGATCCCGAAGAGTCGTCGGATCGCGGCCCGCACGCTCAAGCCTAACGCACGAGCAGGTAGCCGAGCATCGCGACGAAGAGCATCGCACCCAGCACCATGATGCCGACCACCGACGGGGGCAGCCCACTGGTCGGAATCGAGACCGGCTCGTTGTCCATGCTGAACGACGGGGGCGCGCCCGAAACACGCGGTCCGGGTGGCGCAGACGACGACAAAACGCCGCTGAGCGGGTTCACGGCGCCGACCATGGTGTGACCCACGCGCAGTCGGCGAGACTCGCGCGTGGCCTCTTCACTCGCGTCGGCATCGCCTTCATACGGACGTTGCGTGACCGCGGGAGCGCGCACCGTCATGTCGACGGCTGCCTCGGGCAGGGCGTATTTTTGGTAGGAGACCAGCGCATCGGGCGCGGGGGCGTGCAGCGCGGGGCCGTCGAACTCTGCGACGATCACCGTGATGTTGTCGTGACCACCGGCGCGGTTGGCGCGATCGGTGAGCTCCTTGCACGCCTCGAGGGAGTCGCGGGTCGATAGCAGCACCTCGCGCATCTCGTCACCGCGCACCATGCCGGACAGACCGTCGGAACAGACCAACAAGCGGTCGCCGCGACACAAGTCGACGTAGGTGAGGTCGACCTGCACGGTCTCGGCCGTGCCCAGCGCCTGCAAGATGATGTTGTTGTGCTCGAAGGTCTCGGCTTCTTCTTCCGTGAGCTGACCCGCCTCGATCAATTGGTTGACCAAGGATTGGTCGCGACTCACCTGTGTGAAGCGGTCGCCGCGCAGTACGTACGCGCGGCTGTCGCCGACCTGAGCCACGAACAGCCGCGCGTCCATCAGCGCGGCGATCGTGGCCGTGGTGCCCATACCGCGGCGTGTGCGATCGGCGCGGGCCTCGTTGAAGATGCGCATTCCCGCTTCTTCGACGGCTTGCACGAGCCGGCGCGCGAGGTCGTCGTGGTGCTGGGGGGGATCGCCCTGCACCAGCTTTTCATAGATGATATCGACCGCGAGTTGGCTTGCGACCTCGCCGGCCGCGGCTCCGCCCATGCCGTCACAGACGCCCAGCAGCATCCCGCGCTCACCGACGGGCGGCTCGCGATCGCCCTCCATGAGGCTGCGCGTTTTGCGGGTTAGGTCGGCAACCAGGAAGTTATCCTCGTTGTGCTCCCGGATCTGTCCCACATCGGTACGGCCGAAGACACGCACCTTCAGTCCCGACCCCGTTCCGTTCGTTGTCATCGCCCGTCCGCCCGCCCGACGTCGAGCCGAAACAGATGTTGTCCAATACGTACGTGGTCGCCCGGAGCGAGCTCGCGCTCGGATCGGATTGCCAAATAAGTACCGTTGGAGGAACCCAAATCACGAAGACTGAACGTCCCGTTGTTGGGGTCCCGCGTGATCGCTGCGTGGCGTCGGCTCATGAAGGGATCATTGGTGAAAACGATGTCTCCCTGTTCGCGGCCCACGACCGCCTCATCGCGAGTGGGATAGTAAACGTCTCGCGTCACCCCTTCCACCGTGCGCTGGCAAAGGCGCATGTGGCGTGCCGCCGACGGGGAGCCGAAGATCTGCGTACCGCGCTCCACTGCTGGGCTGAGCCCTTTCTCCGCGTCGCTCACAACCTCGAACCTTAACACTTCCAGCCCGATCAACACCAAGTCCCCGTTCTGAAGGCGCTCGGTCGCTCGCAGCCGGACATATACCCCGTTAACAGATTCTAGGTCCCTGACAAAAAACCGGCCGTTTCGCCGGGTTAGCCGGGCGTGGCGGGGGCCGACGTAGGGGTCGTTGGGCAGGACGATATTGCCTTCTTCGCGGCCGATGTCGGTCTGGTCGTCGACCAGCGGGTAGTCGCGTCCGGGCTTGCCGTCTTGGCCGATCACGACCAGGCGGGCGTCGGGCTTTGCTTCGGGCGGGGCGTAATGCTGGGGCCCGCTCGGGGCTGGCCCATAGGCCGAGCCGCGGGCGTCTTCCGGCCCTCCGACCAACCGGGCGCCGCAGAATTGGCAGAACGACATTTGCGGCGGGTTGGGGCCGCGGCAGCGCGGGCAAGTGAGCGTGGCGGGCTGCGGCGGGGGCGGGGGCGTCACCACGAACTGTGGCGCAGGCGGCGGCTGAGGCGGAGGCGGCGCAGCCGCGGGGGGGAAGGGCCGTGGCGCTTGCGGTTGCGCAGCTGTCGAGGGCTCATGGCGATCGAGCGGGGCGCCGCAGTTCGAACAGAAGCGGCCATTGGTCGGGTTGCTGGTGCCGCAGCGGGTACAGACGCGCTCGGGCGGCTTGGCGGCGGGTCGCGACGCCGAGAATTCGAACTGAGGTGCCGCGGGGCGCTTGGGTACCTCGCTCACACGGGCGCCACTGCTCGGCGGGCTCGGCGCGAAGGTCGCCGGCGGGGCAAAGAACGGTGGCACGACGGAGGCGGTGAGCGGCGCTGCAGCGGGCGGGGAAGCCGCAGCAGGCGCGGAAGCCGCAACGGGCGCGGGCGGCTGGGCGGCTGGCGCGAACCCTCGCGGCGGCGTCGGCGCGACGCCGGCTCCTTCGCCTGAAATTAGGCGATTCCCGCAGTCCTGACAGAACCTCAGTGACTCCGGGTTTTCTTTGCCGCAGCGGCTACACCTCACCAACGATTGCCCAATCTGTAGTTCCTCGCTTTCATTACTTCAAACCGGGGGCGAAGTGAAAGTGAACAGCCGAGCGAAGTCACCAGCGAGCGAGCGGGCTCCTGAGTTCGAGGGTCAGCTCGAAGCCGATGGTGTGCGCAAAGCCGAAGCCCAGGTACTCGTTGGCTCGCACCGTGTTCGTGCTGTCGGTCCAGTGGTGGAACAGAAAACCGCGGTAACCAAAGCCGCCGCCCAACACCGTGGACTGGGTGATCTGAACTTCTAGGCCCAAACCCGCGCTGAGGGTCGGCCCGCCGGAGCTCACGTTCCACTCGTTGCCATAAAACGCCGCGCCGAAGCCCAACATCCCGTAGGGGGTGAGACGATTTCCCGTGTCTAGGTAGTAACGCGCTTCCCCCCGCAGCTGCTGCAAGATGGCTAGGCGCAGCAGGTTCGATGAATCCATACGGGTGAACTCATAGGCCCCGCCCAGGTACCAGGGGCCGCGCGAACGATAACCCATGCGGATAGCCAGCCCGCCGCCGCTGCCGAGGATGCACGGTGTGGCTTTCTTCACCTTGGCTGGCTCGCCCGCGGTCACGTCCGTCGTGTCCGGCGCGGCCGGGGGACAAACGTCACCGCCCGATGCCAATTTCTCCACCGCCACCGCCACGCCGTACTGAAAGTACTCCACATTGTTGGGCGGTGGACGCTGCGACTGCTGGGCCGAAGCACGATTCGCGAGCGCAAAAAGAAACAGCAGCGCGTGCACGCCGAACGCAAACGCCGCGGGTTTTCCGCGGTGTGCACGCCTGGCGAGCTGCGCTCGGGCATTCGCTGAAAGAGGCCCTTCGACCTTTGTCGTCGTCACGGGCTTGACTGTACCCGAATCCTTCGTCTAAAGCCGGGTCGAGTCCCCAGGAAGCTAATCGGAATGGAAATTCACCTCGACAAACGCGCTGTCCGGCAGATTCGACTTTCTGCGCAAGAGGCTATCGAGGAGGATGACACTGAGTCACTCAGGGAAGACATCCTCGAGGCATTTACCGAAGATCAGGTCGAGGAGATCGAACGTCGCTTAGACAACGGCGACTTCTTCGAATTTTTGACCGACGTGATCGACGAATGGAGCGGTGACGACGTAGACGAGTTGCTCGAGCTACTCGAGACACAGCTCGGCGAAGTCGGCATCGACCTCAAGACCGAAGCAAAGAGCGAAACCGCCGACGACGAAGACGAACCGGACGAGCCGGACGACGACTTCGACGACGAAGATGAAGACGACGACGACGAAGACGACGACGAAGAAGAAGAAAAGGAAGAAGAGCCGGAGTGAGCTGACCGGCCTGGGCCAGGGTTCAGTCGGTCGATACGTCTGACTCTGGCTTCGGTGCGCCCGTTGTTTCATGTTCGCGCAGCTCACGCGCGATGTACGCGGCGCACTCGCGCCGCGCGACGGGCGCGATCGTCGCGCACAGCTCATGGGCGCACGGCGCGTAGCGAGAGTCGGGGAGCTGTTTGACCAAGAGCTCCAAGGGCGCGCACGCCAGCGGCTCTGCAGTGCGCCGCGCGAGCAACGCTTCCTGCCACAGTGCGTCGTCACGCAGGGTGCTCGTCGGGTAGTCGACGAACACGCCGCGGAAGGCGCGCCGCGCGGCTCCGGGATCGCGTCGGGCGTCCCGATACAGCTCCGCCAATTTGTAGGCCGCGTCGGCGAAGTGCGGCCGCTCGTAGCTGCCCGAAAGGTGTGAAGTCTCCCGCGCGCGCAGCATGCGCTCGAGTAGTGCGATGGCGCGGTTCGGGTCGCCTTGCTGGTGCGCGAGCTCGGCGCCGCGTAGCAAAGCGTCGTCCCAGTAAGCGCCGTACGGATACGGAAAGCGATCCGCAACCTCGACGTAGGCCCGGACGGCATCCGCAGTTCGAGCGAGTGAATCGAGGCGCCGCGCGCGCTCGTACGCGAGCTGCTCGGCCAGATCGCCCTGACCGAGCTCCGCTTCGATGCGCTGGATGTAGTCGAGCACGGCCTGATCGCCGCCCTGGTCGGCGAGGGCAGAAAAGTAGCGGCGCAGCGCCAAGCTGGCGATAGCCGAACGGGGGTACTTTCGGATTGCGGCTTCGAGATCGACCAGGCCGCCCTCGGTGTCACCGCTCGCGAGCCGCAGATCCGCCAGCGCGAACGTGGCTCGGGGCGCCCGCTCGCTCTTGCCGCCGGCCAATACGGCGTACCATTTGCGCGCGTCTTCCACGCGGCCGGCGCGTTCGTAGCTGGCCGCCGCGCGATAGCGCGCTTCACTGCGGTCGCGCGCGCTCGCGGCTGCCTGAGCCGCGCCCAGCCAGCGCTCGGCCGCCTCGGCGAACTTGCCATGGGCGTAAGCGCTCTCCGCCGCATCACGGTCCTTCACGTAGGCCGCGGGCAACGTGGGCGCGCACGCTGCCAAGAGCAGCGCGAAGAGTAGCCCGCGCCTCACGCCGCCGCCCCGCGCAGCGCCGCGATGGCGTCACCCAAGCGCTCCGCCGCGCGCTTCACGTCCGACTCGGACACGTCCAAGTGAGTCACCGCGCGCAGCGAACGCGGCCCGGTCGCGTTGACCAGCACTCCGCGCGCCCGCGCTTCACTCACCACGCGATCAGCGCCGAGGTCATCGACCGCGAAAGACACGATGTTCGTCTCGGGCTCGACCACGCGCAGGCCGGGCAACTGTGTGAGCACTCGCGCCAGTACCCGCGCGGACTCGTGATCGAGCGCCAAGCGTTGTCGGTGGTGTTCGAGCGCGAACAGGGCGCCCGCCGCCAAGATCCCCGCCTGTCGCATGCCGCCGCCGAGCATCTTGCGAAAGCGTCGCGCCGCCTTCACCGCCTCCCGCGAGCCAGCCAGCGCCGAGCCGACGGGCGCGCCCAGAGCCTTCGAAAAACACACGCTCACCGTATCGAACGGCCGCGCAAGCTCCGCTTCCTCGACTCCCGTCACGAGCGCCGTGTGCCACAGGCGTGCGCCATCCAAGTGGGCGCGCAGCCCATGCTCACGCGCGCGCTTCACCACGTCTTCTACGACGCTCTGCGGAAAAATCCGCCCGCCCGCGCGGTTGTGCGTGTTCTCCAGACAAACCAAAGACGTGCGCGGGTGATAGTCCGCGAGCGGCTTCACCACCGCGCTCAGCGCATCCGCATCGAACAAGCCGCCCGCGCCCGCCTGCGCAAATTGCACCCCCGCCAACGCGGCCCCCGCGCCCGATTCGTAAAACGCCACGTGCGCCCCTTCACCGATCACGACCTCGTCTCCCGGACGCGTATGCACCAGCAACGCGATCTGATTGCTCATCGTGCCAGAAGGCACGAACAGCGCGCTCTCCTTGCCGAGCACCTCCGCCACGCGCCGCTCGAGCTCGATCACTGTCGGATCCTCGCCGTACACGTCGTCACCCACCGCCGCATTCGCCATTGCCTCACGCATCGCGCGCCCCGGCTGCGTCACGGTGTCCGAGCGCAAATCGAAAACAGGTTCGGTGCTCATGCTCTCGCCCAGCTTATCAGAGGTCTTTGATGGTCACCCAGCGCGCCCATTTCGGCCTAGCCTTCGGCGTCACGGCTCGGCAATCCGCGCGGATTGTCTGCCAGCCGCGCAAGCGCTTGACCACTTTTTGCTGGACGAAGTGGACGATGCCGCCCAAGAATTGGTCGTCTGTCGCAATTGGTACTGCAGGTCCGTTGATTGCGTCGCCTCATTGGACAGGGGAAGCGTCACGAAGACATGCGCCTCTGCGTGCTGCGTTCGTGCGCGTTACGTCGCGAGCACGTCGGCCGGGAACGCTGCAAAAACGAGGCGAAACGCTCGCTAGAGCGCACCCTGCACCCCTGCGTTCGCTTCGCCCTTCAACTGCGTTGCGACCCGACCGCGGCTCGTCTCCGCAGAAAACTACGCCGGGCCACGCGACCCACGCGACCCTAGCGACCCCCAAGGCTCTTCCTGCTCGTTTGGCGTTTGGTCTCGTCTCCGGATCGCCCCACGCCGCCGAAGGCTGGGTGCTCTGCGTCGTGTTGCTTGACCATCGACAAATCTCTCCAAGGGCGACGAGAGGCAGCGATCGTTCATTGATCGTCGCTGTCGTCGTTCTCCGAGGGGGCGCGCTCTGCGGAGGGGGCGTCGAGGTCTTCGAGTTTGACCGGCGTGCCTTGGCGGGTGCGCTCGGCCAGGGCTTCGACGAATAGTTCGTAGGCCATGATCTGAGTGGCTTGGGCCAGGTTCACGGACGGTTGATCGGCGG
>Ga0247740_1001455_pt1 | contig 10136 bp, 16 predicted proteins | sample UWRJL148409B2_FD_180942 | JGI IMG/M metagenome (GOLD analysis project Ga0247740, IMG submission 180942) | Plant litter microbial communities from Arlington Agricultural Research Station in Wisconsin, United States - UWRJ-L148-409B-2 | ecosystem: Environmental > Terrestrial > Plant litter >...
GACTTCGTCGAGCTGGGTGACTTCAACGCCGAGCTATCTGTGCGCTCCTACATTCTCTGGACGCTCGCCCTTCTCGACAGCGAGGAGTCGATCGCCGAGACGCGAGCGTTGGTCGAACTGGTCAACGACCTAGGGCCCACCCCCGAACGCTTCGTGCAGCCCAGCGTTGTGCTCGACGTCTTCACTGCCGCCTGCCGCGTATTCCGCAGCGCGGGCCGTTTCGACGAGGCTCTTGCCGTCGCAGACCGGATGCTCAAGGTGCAGCAGCCCTTCCTCGCCGACGGCTATGCGGCAATTGCGCAACGACACCGGGGCTTCGCGCTACTGGGTCTACAGCGAAACGACGAGGCGCGCGCCGCCCTCGAGTTTGCGCTGACCTGGACGAACCCGTACCTGCCGCCAGAGTGGGCGAGCGAGATTTACGACGTGCTGGGGTCGCTCGACAAGCCCTGACCGCGACATCCATTCGTTGTCCACTAGCCGTCAACACGGCCCGCGTAACTTGCTCGCCAAGAAGGCCGACCGGTCTTCCTGGCCACGATCGCTCACGCCTCGTGGCACCTTCATCGATGGAAGGCACGAGACATGAACCGCATGATTGGTCCGGACGGCAACTACGTCGCAGCACCCGATTTTCCCGGCAGAACGTTAGGCATCACCGCCTTTGTCCTGTCGTTCTTTCTTCAGGCGGTTGCCCTGATTTTGGGCATCATCGCGCTTTTCCAGAGCCGGCGCGCGGGAGTGACCAACAACCTCGCTATCGCCGCCGTGGTGATCAGTGTCGTCTTGCTCCTCACCGGGATCGTCATCTGGATCTCCGTCGTCTCGGCGCGCAGCTTCTCGTGAACGCCGCGCGCACCAAACACGTTGTCTTCATCCACGGGCTCTGGATCCACTCCACGGCGTGGAGGCCCTGGCAGGAGCTGTTCGAAGAGGCCGGTTACACGACCTCGGCACCGGGGTGGCCGGGCGATCTCGGCACGGTCGAGGCGACTAGGGCGAATCCGACCGGCCTTAACGACCAGGGCATTTCTGAGATTTGCCACAGCTATGCCGACATCATCGAGCAGCTCGGCGAGAAACCCATAGTAGTGGGGCACTCGTTCGGCGGACTCATCGCCCAGGAACTGCTCGCCAACGATCTCGTCGCGGCCGCGGTTGCGATCGATCCCGCGCCGGTGAAGGGCGTGCTGGTGTTGCCATTCGCGCAGCTGAAGTCGGGATTTCCCGTGCTCAGCAACCCCGGCAACCGGTCGAAGACTGTCGCCCTCGACAAGAAGCAATTCAAGTACGCCTTCGGCAACGTGCTGACCGACGCCGAATCGAACGAGTTGCATGAGTTGTGGACAATCCCCGGCCCCGGCCGCCCCCTCTTCGAGGATGCGACGGCCAATTTCGTGCGTAACTCTCCCGCGGCGGTCGACACCCACAAGGCGGTGCGCGGGCCACTCCTGTTGACCTCGGGAACCGAGGACCACACGGTGCCGAGGGCAGTGACCCGTGCCGTCGCAAAGTTGTACGCCGACAACACTGCATCGGTCACCGACTACCGCGAGTACGAGGGCAAGGGGCACTCACTCACGATCGATCGCGGTTGGGTGGATGTCGCAACAGACGTTCTTGCCTGGCTCGACAACAAGGGATTCGGTCCATTGTGATCGTCGTCTATCTCGCCGCTGCCGCAATCGGCCTCATTGGCACCTGGTATTTCAACGTCGCGAGCTTCGCTGCGAACGAGAGCTATCTCGGCGGCTGGTTCGCGAGTGCCGCGTCGTCGTCGGCCGCCATTGATGTGCTCGTTGTCGCGATCACGGCAAGCGTCTTCTATGTGGTCGAGGGCCGACGACTCGGCATGCGTCACGCTTGGATATTTATCCCTCTTACGTTCGCGGTCGCGGCCGCGTTCGCCATTCCGCTGTTTTTGGCGCTGCGCGAAAGGGCGCTCCGTCGAGCTCGTGCCTCGGTGACATCGTGAGGGTTGCCATTCGCACTCGACAGCTTCTCGCCGCGGGGTGGAAGGTGAGCACCGGCCTTACCGTTCTCACGGTTGCCAACGCCGTTGTGCTGCTCGTCGTGGTCCCCCTGCGACTCGTCGACCCGACACTCATCGCCGGAATCCCCGCGTGGGACAAGCCGATCAAGTTCTCGATCGCGTTTCTCGCATTTGGCCCGACGATGCTGTGGATCTACTCCCGAGTGAAAGTCGGACGCGTCGGTCGCATTGGCCTCGAGCTCGTCGGATGGTCAATGGTTGTCGAGATCACGCTCATCGTGATGCAGGCAGCGCGAGGCGTAATGTCGCACTTCAACTATTCGACGCCGTTCGACGCGACGGTCTTCAGCCTCATGGCGGCCTTCACCGGCGTCTTCGCGCTCGCGGCACTCATCATCGGGGTCGTTATCGCGAGACGCCGGCTCGACGGGCTGATCGGTCTCGCGATCACCCTCTCCGTGCCGATTATGACGCTCGGGGCGATCCAGGGCTTCTCGATGACGGCACCCAAACCCGGGCAAGTGGCTGCTGGCCGACTCATCGTCGGCGGCCACACCATCGGCGCCTCACAGGTTCCGGGCCCGGGATTGCCGTTTCTCGGCTGGTCAACCGAACACGGCGACCTTCGCATAGCTCACTTCGTGGGGCTGCACGTTCTTCAGATTCTCCCGTTGTTCGCCCTGCTGCTGACGGTGCTTGCAGCGCGCGGTGTGATTCGGGCATCGCAACGCCGTTTGCGGGGAGCAGTGTGGTCAGGGGGAGTCGCTTACGTTGGCCTCATCTTGACGCTGTACTTCCAGGCGATGCGGGGGCAGTCGATCGTGGCGCCCGACGGCCTCACAGTCGCGATGGCACTCACGCTCATCGCGCTCCCAGTGGCGACGGCGACCGCCCTCGCGTTCGTGCCACCTCGGCGATAATGGAGTCGTGGAGCCCTGGGAGATGCGCGAGTGGTTCGCCGACTACCTTGAGGCCTGCAACCGGCACGACCTCGAAGCGGTGCGCGCGCTCGTTGACCCCGCCGTGCGGCGAGCGCACCTGCCCGCAGGTGCGGACGCCTGGATTTCGGACTTAGCCGAACTGTTTCAGGGCTTTGCTGACTGGCAGTGGCGTCGCATCCAAATAATCGTTGAAGAAGATCGCCTCGCCGTTCACCTGCGCGCAAGCGGCACGCACACCGGCATCTTTCTCGGCGCCGCTCCGACGCGGCAGCACGTGAACATCGCCGAGTTCGGATTCTTTCGGTTGGCGAAGGGTCGCGTTGTCGAATACTCGGGCACCGCGGGCAATGAGCAGCTCCTCGCGCAGCTCGGTTGAGAGGCGGCGCCGGAATACTGCTCGCGAGAGCCGGTTGCACTTGGGGATGACTTTCTCCACCCAGACTTCTGCCTCTTCCCGCGATAACAGCACACGATCGGCACTGGTGGTCGGGGCATCCGGCATCACCGGCTCGGCGATTGTCGACCAGCTCGTCGAGGCCGGCTGGGATGTTGTGGCTCTCGCCCGGCGCGCAGGTCGGAGCATTGCCGGGGTGCGCTGGATCACCGCAGACCTGCGCTCTGCGGCCGATCTCCATCGCGTGCTCGCCACGGAAACCCCCGACCAGGTGTTCTTCACCGCATGGTCGCGCCAGGAGACCGAAGAACTCAACATCGAGGTGAACGCCGGCATGGTGCGCGACCTGCTCGCCGCGCTTGACCACGCTCCCGTGCAGCACGTCGCGCTGGTCACCGGGCTCAAGCACTATCTCGGGCCGTTCGAGTCGTACGGCAAGGGAGCGATGCCAGACACGCCCTTCCGCGAAGAGGCCCCGCGCCTCGATGTGCCCAACTTCTACTACGCCCAAGAAGATGAGCTGTTCGCCGCGGCCGCACGCAACGGCTTCACCTGGTCGGTGCACCGCTCACACACGGTGATCGGCCATGCGGTCGGCAACCTGATGAACATGGGGCTCACCCTCGCCGCGCAAGCAAGCATCTGCAAGCACCTCGGTATCCCCTTCGTCTTCCCCGGCAGCGAGACACAGTGGAATGGCCTCACCGACATGACGGATGCCACGATCCTCGCCGAGCAGATGATCTGGGCCGCGAACTCCCCCGCCGCGGCCGACCAGGCATTCAATATCGTCAACGGCGACGTCTTCCGGTGGCGCACAATGTGGCCGAGCATCGCTGCCTACTTCGACGTCGAGCCGGAGGGTTTCGACGGTGAGCCGCGACCGCTCGAGACACAGATGCTCGGCATGCAGGAGGTCTGGACCGAGATCGCAGCGAAGCACGACCTTGTCGAGCCCGACCTGTCGCGCATCGCGTCGTGGTGGCACACCGATGCCGACCTCGGCCGCGACCTCGAAGTGCTCACGGATATCAGCAAGAGTCGCCTCGCCGGATTCAGTGCCCACCATCGCACAGCGGATTCGTTCGCGGCGCTGTTCGATCGCTACCGCGCTGAGCGGCTGATCCCCGGCGTCGGTAGCCTGCAACTTTAGGGTTGCACTTCGGCGGAGTACGTGCAACTCTAGAGTTGCAGTACGAATCGAAGGGAACGAAGAATGTCTGAGACAACCAATGCTTCCGCCGTCACCGACGAGGGCACATTCACCGTACGTCGCACCATCTACATCAACGCCACCGCTGACAAGGTCTGGGCGGCCATCACCGAGCCGGCCCTGATCTCGCAATGGTTCGGTCGCGCCGAGTTTGCCGGCACCGGCCCGGGCGCCGTCGGCACCCTGACCTGGGACGACAGCGGGTCCTACCCCATTCGCATCGAGGCCATCGAGGCGCCCCGCTCGATCACCTACCGATGGAGCAACGACTGCGCTGTGGGTGCACCACCGCAGACAATCGATGAGCCAACGTCGACCGTTTTCACCTTTACTCTCGAGGCGATGGATGTCGGCACTCAACTGACCGTCGTTGAGACCGGTTTCGAGAACACCTCCGCCCCGCTCACCAACCTCAACGAGCACCGCGACGGCTGGAACTCCGAACTCGACGAGCTCGTCGCCCTGCTCGAGGGTGGCGCGTGACATCCACCCTTGTTCCCGTGTTCGCCGCCCTGGGCGATGCGACGAGGTGGAGCATTCTCGAAGCACTGGGCAACGGGGATGCCTCGGCCTCCGCTCTTGCCGCCCGCCTGCCGATTACACGGCAGGCAATCGCCAAGCACCTCGCCGTTCTGCAAGAGGTGGGGCTCGTCGAGCCGGTGCAGGTCGGTCGCGAGATCCGTTACCGCGTTGTCGGTACGGAGCTCGAAGCGACTGCTCGCCGGCTCGACGCCATCGGCACCGAGTGGGATCGTCGTCTGGCTGCGGTCAAGCGGGTTGCGGAGGGGTTGTGACCCTCAGACCCGATCAGCGGGCGTCGGGAATCGCGACGACCTTGCCGTGAAGCTCGCCAGCGGCAGACTTCGCGTGCACCGCGGGGAGCTCACTGAGCGAGATGCGCTGAGCCACATCAACCGAGAGCTCACCGCTGTCTACGAGAGCGACCAACTGGGTCAGCTGCTCAGAGTCGGCGCGCACGAAGACAGTTGCGGCTCGCACTCCGCGTTCGTCATCGCCGGGCGTAGGCATCCATGCAGTTGTAGCCACAACGTTGCCGCCGTCGCGCACGCGGGCGACGAGCGACGCGAAGTCGTCCGGGCTGATCGGCGCCAGATTTACCAGCACGTCGACGGGCTCAGTGATCGAGTCGACCACGCTGAAGCGCGTGTGATCGATTACCTCGTCAGCACCGGCTGCGGTGACGCTGTCGTGGCTGCGAGCGCTCGCGGTCGCGATGACATAGGCACCGGCTCGCTTGGCAAGCCGGATCGCGTAGCCGCCAACCGCGCCGCCGGCACCCACAATGAGTAGTCGCTGACCACGCTCGAGCTTGCCAAGGTCGAAGAGAGCCTGCCAGGCGGTGAGCGCAACCGATGGCAGCGCCGCCGCGTCGGCGAGGTCGATGGACGACGGCGCCAGAACGAGGGCCTCCTCGGGTGCGACGACGTACTCCGCAGCGGAACCATCGTCAGTCATCGACAAGAACCCGACGACCGCGTCACCGACGCGGAAGCGCGTCACACCACTACCGAGCGATTCGATGACTCCGGATACGTCATAGCCGGGAACATGAGGCAGTGCGACCGGGAACGGGAGTGTGCCGCCTCGGATACCGCCATCTGCCGCATTGAACGCGGAGCCAGCTACGCGAACGAGCACCTGCCCCGCTCCGGCGACGGGCTGCTCTGCATCTTCGTAACGAAGAACCTCGGGGCCACCGACTTCGTGGAAACGTACTGCCTTCATGATTGCCTACTTTCTCGTTTTGCTTCGAATTTGAACCAACGTGGACAACCATAGCATTGCTTCAAGTTCGTAGCAAGTGTTTTGATTTCGCAGCAATTGCTACAGTGAGGCATGGCTGATTCCGCGCGCGCTCTCGATTCCACCGAGCTGGGTGCATACCTCTCGCTCATTGAGGTGAGCAGCCTCTTGCGGCACACAGTCGAGCAACAGCTGCAAGAGGCCGGCGATCTCAGCTACGTGCAGTTTCAACTTCTGGCTCGGCTTGGCGACTCGCCAGAGGGCAGCCTTCGTATGACAGACCTCGCCGACGGTGTCGTCTACAGCCGGAGCGGCCTTACCTACCAGGCACAGTTGCTCGAAAAACGGGGCCTTGTTGTGCGAGCGCCCTCAGTCGATGACGAGCGCAGCATCACCGTCACCATCACGACCGAAGGTCAAACGACCCTTTCGAAAGTGTTTCCCGGCCACATCGCGGTTCTCGACGAGCTGCTGCTCGCGCCCTTGAAGCGCGAAGACGTGAGCATGCTCGCCGACGTGCTCGGTCGAGTGCGCGATCACATGCGCGCGGCACCCCCGCGCTCGGCCGCACCTCGCAAGCGCAAGGCACACTGACTGCGACCCGGCGGCTATCGTGAACGCATGGTTCACATCGCCGATGACGAAGATCCCTACGGCCTTCCGGGCTTTCCCGGTGAAGAAAGCCTTGTCGGTTGGATCGACCACTCCGAGATCCAGCTGCGCAACATCCGCGTGTTCACGCGTGGCCCGCTGACCGTCACACTTATCCAGCACCCCGGCCTGTGGGACCTCATCTTTAGCGACGGCGCGGGAACCGTACTGTTCGACATTCCGCAGACCGAGGAAATCGCCGCGGCGATGCACGCGATCGCGGAGCGCGCTTCCTAGGAGCCCGCCGCTACGACCGCGGCATACGCGGCCTTGAGAACCTCTGCGACCTTCTCCGGGTCTTCGAGATACCCGCCGATCATCGCGCCATCACGCAGCATCATCATTTGGCCGCCGGTCGCATCCCTGGCGGTGAAAGCTCATCTCTAGCGACGACGACGGCTGATCAGAAGTACCGGCTAGAGCCGCCCGCGTGGCATTCGTGTCCGCCAGCGCGCCAAGTGGCGGGAGGCGAGAATCGCTGCGGCCACGGCGGTGATGATGGCTGCAAGGCCCCCGTAGGCCTGTATCCCAACTGCTGGTCCTAGGAGCTGCGTAACCGTGGTCTTGCCGTCGAATGTCCACGCGCATTCAGGTGTGAGCGGCCATAAGGAATCTCGCAGCTCCAACGTCGCGTCTTCGGAATTGTCGCCAACCGTTCCATCCGGGAGATACTCCTGGCAGCTGTAATAGGCGCTGGATTTCGCAACGCCCACGCTCACCAATGCGACACCAACAGACGCGAAGCCCGCGAAAGCAATGGCGGCCAGAAGAAGATATACGGTCAGTGTCACGTATGTCTTAGCCATCGATGATTGCCGCTTGCGTCTTCCGCGCAGTGGTCAAGCTGGCGACCGCGATAGCCGCCAAACCGCCCGTACTCAAGAGTCCTATGGCAGCGTTGGCAACTGTGAACTGAAAAGTGCAGCTTGCATCGCGGCGAACGTTCGCATCTCTGAGCTCGCCGCCTTCCCGCCCAGTTCCGTCAGATGAAATCCCGTACTGCCAGATAGTCGACACTCGACCACACGAATACAAGAACGGTGAATCGATGAGGCCACCATCCGAGTCGAGCGCGAAAAGCGGAAGTTGAGTCAGACCTGCGGCGAGAAGAAGACTCGCGATGCCGACAATCAGTAATCGTCGCGGAGTTCCGAGGAGTCTTTTCATCGAAACACTCCTTGATCGTCGAAGGTGACGTGCAAATCACGTGCCTTCAGCTTTGCCCGCCTCGGGCCTGCGATTGGCGTGCGGCAAGCATAGTGGTGCCGAGGTGACGCACCGGATCTAAACGGCTCTATCCGCGACCGGGCCACAGATCCTTGCCCAGCCCACGTTCGAGCTTCGCAATGGTGAGCATGTCGGGCCAGGTGCGGCCCTTGATGATCGCGAGAAGGGTGGCGTGATTGAGGTCACACGCCTCAGCCACCGCCCTGACGGTACTGGCGTCTGTTTCGGCCTTGAGGACAATCGCGAACTTGCGAGCCACCTCGACGAGAGGGTCGTCTGAGGCGATCGTCGGGAACGGCGCGGGCGCTAGCTCTTCGGGAGTGGATCTCGAAGCGCGGGCCATGTGATCAGGGTAGGCGTTACGCGATCGCGGAACGCGCCGACTCGTCGGCACAACCCGCTCAACCGCTCCCGTAGGCTCGGCGCGTGCCCACGCCGGGGCGCGAGTTCGACTTGAAGGCTTCGTGATGACCGAAATCCCTGCAGCACGCACGCGCTCCCAGCGGCTGGACGCCCTGCCCTGGACCCGCAAGCACTCGCGCATCCTCGGCGGCAGCGGGGTCGGGTGGGCGCTCGACGCCATGGACGTCGGGCTCATCTCGTTTGTCATCGCACAGCTCGCCGTGGTCTGGCCGGCTGACTCCGGTCAGCTGGGCTTCGTCGCATCCGCCGGTTTTCTCGGCATGGCGATCGGCGCAAGTCTCGGCGGACTCCTCGCAGATAAACTCGGCCGCCGTCAGGTCTTCGCGCTCACCCTGCTGATCTACGGGCTCTTCACCGGCCTCTCGGCACTCTCCCTCTCGGTCGGCGCACTGATCGCGCTCCGCTTCCTCGTCGGGCTCGGCCTCGGTGCCGAGCTGCCCGTCGCGTCAACACTCGTGAGCGAGTTCGCTCCCGCACGCATCCGCGGCCGCGTCATCGTTATTCTCGAGTCGTTCTGGGCGGTGGGCTGGACAGCGGCCACCCTCATCGGCTACTTCGTCATCCCAACAAGCGACGATGGATGGCGCTGGGCCCTTGCCCTGGGCGCCGTTCCCGCGGTGTGGGCCATCGTCGTTCGCCTCCGTCTGCCCGAATCGGTGCGCTTTCTCGAGGCCAAGGGTCGGCATGCCGAGGCGGAGAAGATCGTCGCCGAGCTTGAGAGCGCTGCGAAGGTAGCAACTCCGAAACCCGCAACTGAGGCGGTGGATGTCGCACCTTCGAGCTCGATCGCGACACTGTTCGGCGCTCCGCTGCGCCGCCGCACCATCTCGCTCTGGCTCGTCTGGTTCTGCGTGAACTTCGCCTACTACGGTGCTTTCATCTGGTTGCCGACGTTGCTCGTCGCCCAGGGCTTCTCGCTCGTGAGGTCGTTCGAGTACACGCTCATCATTACCCTCGCCCAATTGCCGGGGTACGCGGCATCCGCCTGGCTCGTTGAAAAATGGGGACGCCGCCTTACGCTCGCCGTCTTCTTGGCCGGTTCGGCGGTGTCGGCCGGCTTCTTTGGCACGGCCAGCGACGTGCCGACGATCCTCGCGTTCGGTGCCCTGATGTCGTTCTTCAACCTCGGCGCATGGGGCGCGCTGTATGCGGTGACCCCCGAGCTCTACCCGACCCGCGTGCGCGGCACCGGTGCGGGCTGGGCGGCCGGTTTCGGCCGACTCGCCTCGATCATCGCGCCGCTCTGCGTTCCCGCACTTCTCGCGGCCGGCGGGGTCGCCCTTCCGTTCGGCGTATTCGCGGGCGTTTTCGCCATCGCGGCGATCGCCGCCCTCACGCTTCCCGACCTGCGCGGCAGGGCGCTCGAAGACTAGGCCGCGTGACGAGCTAGCCGAACAAAGAGAAAGCCCCGCAATCCTGAGGACTGCGGGGCTTCATTCTGGCGGAACCGGTGGGATTTGAACCCACGGTGGACTTTCACCCACACAACTTTTCGAGAGTTGCACCTTCGGCCGCTCGGACACGGTTCCG
>Ga0247740_1001456_pt1 | contig 10130 bp, 10 predicted proteins | sample UWRJL148409B2_FD_180942 | JGI IMG/M metagenome (GOLD analysis project Ga0247740, IMG submission 180942) | Plant litter microbial communities from Arlington Agricultural Research Station in Wisconsin, United States - UWRJ-L148-409B-2 | ecosystem: Environmental > Terrestrial > Plant litter >...
TGTACCCATGGGCAAGGCGCTGCACGCGTTTTGGGACGGCATTGCCGGCTCGAGCTACGCCATCGTGGCTTCACTCACGCGCGGTGTGCCCCTCGCACTGGTCGGATTCGGCTACGTGCTTGCCGAACGCGGCAACCTGACGAATGTCGGAGGTGAAGGGCAGATCGCAGTGGGCGGCATCGCCAGCACCGCCAGCGCCCTGTATTTCGGGGCCAGACACCTGCCGGGCCCACTCGCCTACCTATTCCCGTTGCTACTCGGAGGGTTGGCGGGGGCCGCTTGGGGTGCCATCGCCGGTGTATTGAAAGCGCGACGCGGGAGCAGCGAGGTGATCACGAGCCTTTTACTCAGCTTCATCGCGCTGCAACTGGTCTATGGCGCCGTGCAGTCGGAGGCGCTGCTCCGGCAACCGGTGACGAGCTCGTCCACCTTGCCCGAATCGCTACCCATCCCGGGGAACACCGAGCTGCCGTTGCTCGCGCCGAGCTCGGGCCTGCCGTTGCATGCAGGAATACTCCTCGCACTGGGCGTCGCGGCCCTGGTCGCGATCTTCATGAAGCGCACGCGGCTCGGGCTCGAGTTGCTCGCGGTCGGACAGAATCCGCGAGCCGCGAGACGCGCCGGGCTTTCGGTGAAAGCGTTCGTGTGCGCAGCCATGGCGGCCAGTGGTGCCCTCGGTGGCCTCGCGGGCGCGGTGATGGTGCAAGGTGACCAGCATTACCTCACCGCGGGGTTTTCGTCGGGCTACGGCTTTGACGGCTTGGTCGTGGGGCTCTTGGCGCGTGGCTCGTCGCTTTCCGTGCTCGCGTTCGCGCTCTTGTTCGGCTGCTTGCGCTCGGGCGGATTGGCGATGGAAATCAGTGCCGCGGTCCCTTCGGCCGTGGTGTTGATCTGCCAGGGTCTGATCGTAATCTCGGTCGCCGCCGCGGCCGAGCTCGCGAAAGGCTCCGCATGATCGAGTCATTGCCCGTCTTTTTGGGCTCGGCGCTACGGCTCTCCACGCCGCTCGTGCTCGCGGCCACGGGCGAAGTGGTGAGCGAGCGCGCGGGAGTGCTCAACTTGAGCCTGGAGGGCATGATGCTCAGCGCCGCCTTCGCGGCCGCCCTAGGCGCCAAGCAAACCGGCAGCGCGAGCGCCGGGCTCGCCTGCGGGGTGCTGGCCGCGACCGCCATCGCGGCGGCGCAAGCGGTGCTCAGCGTGCGCTTCAAAGCCAATCAGTTGGTCTCGGGCATCGGCTTCAATCTGTTCGCCCTCGGCGGAACGACCTTCTTGTATCGCGAGGTATTCGGCGGGCTGTCGCGCGAAGTCATCCCGTCGTTCCAGCCGTGGGCAATTCCGGGACTGTCGCGCTTACCCTTCGTGGGGGCGGCGCTGTTCTCGCAAACGCCGCTCGTTTACTTCGCTTTCGTGGCGGTGGCGGTAACTCACTACTTGGTCGAGCGCACGCGCTTCGGGCTCGAGCTTCGCGCGGTGGGAGAGAATCCGCGCGCGGCCGATCAAGCCGGTGTGTCGGTTGCCCGCGTCCGCGTGCTGTGCGTGCTGTACACCGGAGCGTGCGCGGGTCTTGCGGGTGGCTTCATCTCCGTGAGCTCGATAAGCACGTTCACCGAGGGCATGACCAACGGCGCAGGCTACCTGGCCGTGACCGCGGTCATCTTGGGCAGCTGGCGCAGTTTTCGCGTACTCGCGGCCTGCCTCTTGTTCGGTTCCGCGGCGGCGCTGCAGTTCTTGTTACCTGCGTTGGGTGTGCCACTGCCCACCGCAGTGTTGGTGATGCTACCCTACGTGCTCGCGCTGCTCGCGGTGACGGGCCTCGTGCGTCGCAGTCGCGCGCCCGCGGCCCTGACCCTCCCCTACAGCCGCGGGAGCCATTGAGGTGATCGGCACGTCCAAAAGCGGCTTCTGCGAACACGGTCGGCCCCGGCGCTTCGGCAATGCACACGGTCCACTCGTCGGCCTCGATTTCGCGCTGAAGGACGTGTTCACCCTCGCGGGTGAGCGCTGCTGCTTCGGTAACCCCGCTTGGCTAGAAAGCCATCCGCCCGCCGAGCACACTGCGCGTGCACCCGAGCTACTCTTGGACGCCGGTGCGACCCTGATCGGCCTAACCAAGACCGACGAGTTCGCGCTCAGTCTGACCGGCGAGAACGCACATTACGGCACGCCCGAGAATCCACGAGCGCCGACGCGAGTCCCCGGCGGCTCGTCCGCGGGTTCGGCCAGCGTGGTTGCCTCGGGTCAGGTCGATTTCGCCCTCGGAACGGACACGGGCGGCTCGGTGCGCGTGCCCGCGAGCCACAGCGGACTGTTCGGCTTTCGCCCGTCACACGGGCTCATCTCGTGCCAGGGCGTGCTGCCGCTCGCTCCCCGCTTCGACACCGTGGGCGTGTTCGCGCGCGAAGCGAGCGTACTCGAGCGCGTGTGCGGTGTGCTATTGCCGGATTTGGAAGTCCGCGAACCACGTGCATTGATCGCGTTGTCCGAACTGCAAGCCTTCCTCGACGCGGACGCGGCGGCGATATTCGAAGCCAGCGCCAGCGCACTAGCAAGCCAACTGGGGCGCCCCCTGCATTGGCAAGAGATTGCGACCGATGTCCCGGCTCCCCGCGAGTGGCTCTCGACCTATTTGACGCTTCAAAATCTGCAAGTGGCCGCCATTCACCGGTCATGGCTCGAGCAAAAACGACCGCAATGCGGCTCACTCATTGCCCGCCGCATCGGCTGGCTGTTGAACACCGAGCCCAGCGCGGCTGCGCGCGCCGAGGCGCAATGCCAAGCATTGTCCAGCTGGCTGAGCTCGTTACTCGACTCGGGCGTGTGGCTGGTGCTGCCCAGTGCGCCCGGGGCCGCGCCGCTCCGCGGCCTACCCGATGACGTGATCGAAGAGTACACGGGTCGCGCGCTCAGCCTCAATTCGCTCGCCAGCTTGGGCGGCTTTCCGCAGCTGAGCCTCCCGCTCGCCACCGTTGATGATTGCCCGTTCGGAATTTCGCTGCTCGGCCCAGGCCGGTCAGACCGTGGCCTACTGCGCGCGGCCGCGCGCGCGCGACTGGAGTGATGCCCATGACGAACATCAAACCGACCCACCACCCGCTCGGACTCACGCGCGGGCAACGCTGGCAAGTGAACCGCGAGCACGTCGACATGTCCGTGCCGCTCGCGCCGCCCCGCCCGCTTCTGTTCGATGCCCAACCGCAAACCGTGACCATCGACCTCGAGCGCAGCGCCCTGGTGGTGATCGACATGCAGAATGACTTTTGCGCCAAGGACGGCTGGGTCGACCACTTGGGGGTCGACTACACCCCGGACCGCGCGCCGATCGAGCCGCTCCGGCGCTTGGTGCCGAAGCTGCGCCAAGCGGGCGTGCACATCATTTGGGTCAATTGGGGCAATCGCCCCGATCTCGGCAACATGCCGCCCAACCAGATCCACTTGTACAAGCCCCACGGGCAAGGCATCGGACTCGGCGATCCCTTGCCCGGCTCCGGCGCGCCCGTGCTCGAAAAAGACAGCTGGGCGGCGGCGCTGGTCGACGAGTTGGTGCCCGAACCCGCGGACTACCGCGTCGACAAGTATCGTATCAGTGGTTTCTGGGAGACTCCCCTCGACGGCATCCTCCGGAATCTGCAGGTGCGGAGCGTGCTCTTTGCCGGCGTGAACACGGACCAATGCGTGCTCTGCTCGCTGCAAGACGCCAACTTTCTCGGCTACGGTTGTGTCTTGGTCAGTGATTGCTGCGCGACCACGTCCCCAGCATATTGTACGGAAGCCACGCTCTTCAACGTGAAGAAGTGCTTCGGTTTCGTCACCGACTCGCAGCGCCTGCTGAGCGCGCTCGAAACGAACCGCTAGCTGCGTCCATCCGGCCGGTTCGAAGGGCGAGCTCGGTCAACACGATTAATAGCAAGATCGTTCAATCAAAGTTCGCAACAAACTAACTTGGCCCTAGGTCTGACGACGACAATCACAAGAGTTCTGTGGAATCTCGCATATGGTGTGCGCGTTGTGATGCGAGCGGCCATCTTTGCGGCATGGGTTGTGGGTTGCTCGGCGCTCCCGGTATCGATGGTCGTAAAAACGCCACTCGAGAACGAGTGCAATCGAATGCCCATTCAGGGCTGCGGGCCGCTCGTTGACGCCGTTTTGCTTTACATGGGAGGAGATAAGCCCGGCGCCACTCAGCAGCTAGCTCGAGTCAAGCAGGCGAACACACCTGCCGAGCTGGAGCGCTTCGGAAAAACGCTGCGAGAAACCGCAAGCATGCCCGGTGCAGAAACAGTCGCGGGGCCCCTGAACGAGGTGGCCGATCTGCTGACTTCATCCGGCAGTCCGTCCATGCCGCCTAACCCTGGCGATTCTGCGCCGCTGGCATCGGCACCAAAACCGCCGGAGGTCGCCCCCGCGACCGCCAATGCCCAAGTAGCCGGTGAGAAGCGAAGAGATCCGCAGCTCGACTACGCAACACGTGCCTTGAGCGCGACGAGCGATGTCACGCGCATCATTTCGAGCTCATTCAACCTGGCAGAGAAAGGCGGACGCGTCCCATGCAGAGTCGCAGGAGTCTCCGCCGTTTGTTTCAGGTCGCTGGCGGGACCCTTGGTCATCACGGACGTGATCGGCGCACCTGGGTGTTCCGATCGGCTATTCATTGGCGCGGCCAATAGCGATACCCCAGACCTAGGATTCGACTGGTCGTTCGAAGCGCCAGACGCGGCCTTGACTGGTGCCCGCTTCGCCGTACGCGGTGGTGAATGGCTGTTTTTTGCCATCGCGCCCGGAAAAAAAGAGCTCTCCGAGAGCGCGGAGTGCCAGATCAGCTGGTCGGGGTTCAGACCTTGGGTCGTGCCCCTCATGACGACCGCCGACGAATTGCCCACCTGGCGGCAGAAGATCGAACGCCGCTAGAGTTCCGCGATCGGCTTACCCGCGGGCGAGCTGGATTCCACTTTCGCGGCTCAACGCTTACGTTCCACGTTGGAATTGCCGTGCGTGTTCTCCGAGAGCCCGCTCGTGAGCGTCAACGATAGAGCAGGCCAAGCACCACGCGAAAGGCGGGGCGGGCCACGTAGGGGAATATCTGCCAGGCCAAGAGCAGGCCGAGGAACTCGAAGGCCGGCATTTGCCGCATGCGCTCATAGAGCGAGCCGAACGACTTCGGAAAGAACCCAGACATGACCCCCGCCCCGTCCAACGGAAGTACAGGGATCAAGTTGAACAGAAAGAGCACCACGTTGAGCTGCAGCATCACGCCGAGACCGAACGCGAGCGCGCTGAGGGGTGAGTGTACACCGGCACTGACGGGTTCGACGTACTGCGCACTCGCCCCGGCACTCGCGTATTGAAAGACGTCCACGGCGAGCAGACCGCGCATCACGCCGAGCGCGATCAGCGCCAAAAGAAGATTGGCGAGCGGACCGGCGAGGGACATCAGGGCTTGGCGCCGCGGGTTTTGCCGGCCCCAATCGGCGTTGAATGGCACCGACGCGAAGCCGACCATCCACCCGAGCTGCACGTACGAGATCAACGGCACGAGCACCATCCCAATCGGTGAGCGACGAATGTGCGGCAGCGGATCGAGCGTGACGTGTCCGGTCTCGTACGCCGTGAGGTCACCGCCCTTATAGGCCAGGAACGCATGCGAGAACTCGTGAAACGTCGTGCTGAAGAGAAAGACGAGGTACCAGATCAGCAAGCCGGGAAGCATTTCAGCCATGGGTGAGCGAGTTGTACTAGCATCGCCGTATGGTTGCTCGTCGATGCGCGCTGCTTTCGCTGCTATTGGCTTTGCTCCCCGCGTGCGCCGGCCCCAACTCTCGCTTGGTCACCGTGCGTGCCGGCGACGGTTCCGGCGCGGTAGACTTCGCGGTGAAGAACGCCACCGATGTGCCCATCAACTCGCTGTACATTGCCAAAACCGAGCGCGTCGATGCGGCCGGGCAAAACCTCGACGACGACTCGCCCCAAGGCGCCGAACTCTGGGGTAGCGATCTGCTCACTCACTCGGCAATCGGCGTGGGGCGTCGGGTACAGGTCGATGTGCCACCGGGCACCTGGGACGTTCGCGCGCTCGATCGCGGCAGGCGCTATCAGCACATCACGGGCCTGCGTATCGCAGCCGGCGGCCGCTACATCTTGGAGCTGAACGACGGCGGCTGGCGCACGCGCTAGCAAGCGCGCACTCAACCCTGAGGGTTGGTTGGGGCGATCGCGCCCCCGCATTGCAGCTCGCTTTCCGGAAGAATGCCGACCCTCGCCGCCGAAGGCTTTGGCGGCTCGGGACGTCACTCGTGACCATCCCAACCCCACTCTCCAACTCCAGCCGGTGCTTTGCGCGCGAAGCACCGGCTGGCTGCGAGAACGGCCTGTCGCGCGGCAACGGGAGAGCGAGCGCCGTGGCCGCAAACGCGAACTCCTAGTCAGGCGCCGAGCAGCCTAACCGCCTCACATTGTTTCTCACGGGTTTCTCGCTTGATTCATCTGAGTATCAGAGTAGGTTGAATCCGAACCGGACGTGGCCGCGAAGCGGTATGGAAGCAGCCAACCTTGCGCGGCTTCCGGAGAGCGCCCCATTGATGAACGAAGGGCTGCCATGACGACTCTCGACCAACTGCCACCGCAAGCCGTATCCAAAGAAGAAGAGCAAGCGGAGAAACTGCGACGCGTGCTGTCCGTGAAGACCCCGGCTCCCGCGCCGAGCGAGCCACGCGCAGCGCAGCCGAAGCCTGCCATGCGTTGAACGCGAGCCCCTCACGGCGACGAACTCCGCAAAGCGGCTCGTCACCGTGAGGTTCGAGCGGCTTACAATACCGAGGCCATGCCCGAGCTACCCGAGGTCGAAACGGTCTGTCGAGTGATGCGCCACGCCCTGCAAGGCAAACGCATCAGCCACGTCGAAGTCGTGCGCGACTCGATCGTTTTTTCGGGTCTCGCGCCGAGCGCGATCGAAAAGGCACTACTTCGCCGCACCGTGCGTGCGGTGGGCCGCCGCGGAAAAACCTTCTGGCTCAGCCTCGATGGTGATGGGCCAACCGTCTACGGCCATTTGGGCATGAGCGGCTGGATACGCGAGGTGGGCCGCGACGGCACGCGCCTGCACGGTCACGGTGATGCGCCGTTCGAGGACGCCGAGGGACGGCCGCGTTTTCTGAAACTGGCCGTACAGTCCCGCGCGGGCGGCGGTATTGCGTTCACCGATCCGCGACGACTGGGCCGCATTTGGCTGGGCCCCTCGCCCGAGGACGAACCCCGCGTGCAACGGCTGGGACGCGACGCCTTCGACGATCTGCCATCGGAGCGCGAACTCGGCGCGGCGTTCGCGCGCCGGCGCATTCCCATCAAGGCGTTGCTACTCGACCAAGGGGCGCTCGCCGGCATCGGCAATTGGGTCGCTGATGAAGTACTTTATCAGTCCAAGATTGCTCCCAAGCGCGTCGCGGCAACACTCACCGCGACCGAAGTGAGCGCGCTGCGGCGAGCGATTCGGTCGGTGCTGGCGCGCGCCGTGAAAGTCGGGGCCGACCACCAGCGCTTTCCAAAGTCTTGGCTGTTCGAGCATCGCTGGGGCGGCACGCGTGGCGCAGACCGGATCAACGGACAGCCCATCATCCGTGAGGAGGTGGGCGGACGGACGACGGCCTGGGTACCCGCCCGCCAAAGGTGATGCGCGAGCGGGGCGACAGCCGCAGGTCACGACGTCAGCGCGCCAGCCGACCGGCCAGCCATCACCCCGCTCCCTACGTTACCCCCCAGAAACAAGGGCACGCGGTTGGACAGCTACTCTGCTCGTTCGCGCGGGCGGATCCACGACGCGCAGAACCAGTGTAGCGTCCAGGAACTCACGTGGGACGCCGTTCGTGTTTCGCTTGGTTGGGCGTCGCGCTGCTCTGGGCTTCCGAAGTATCGGCGCTCGAGCTTGGCGGCTTCACGCTCGACACGGGCTCGCCAGATGCGCTTTGCCCCGAACTCGAAGCGACGCGCGCGATCGTAGCGCGACGTCTCGGATCCCTCGTCGTGGAGGGGCGCAAGGGCTGGCTGGCGCGATACACGATCGGTCATGCGCCGGCCGGCAATCCACGCGACTTCGTGCGGCTGGAGCTGTTCGACCCCGACGGTCGGGTCGAGCTGCGGCGCGACCTGCCAATCGAAGGCGACTCGTGCCGCACGATGTCGGAGGTGATCGCGCTGGTTTTGGATCGCTACTTCCGTGGGCTGGTTGCGCACGACGCAGCCGAGCAGGTCCCGCAAGCGCCCGTCGCGACGGCACCGCCGCGCGGCGACTTGGTTTCAAGGCGGCCAGCGCCGAGCGCGCGCGTGCGCCCGCCGGCCCGCGCGTTCGCTCCGAGCGGCCGAGGTCCACGCTTGTCGGCCGAATACGCCGCTGCCCTTGCCCAGCCGCTGTTGGGGCTGCGTGTCAGCGCCGGGCTCGGGCCGAACTTCGAGGCTGCGTTGGGGCTGCGCTGGGCCCTGACGTCGGAGGCTGAAAGCGAGCCTCGTGGTGCCCGCGTCGAGGCCAGCACCGCGACGTCGCGGGCAAGCTTGGGTTGGCGGCTCGCGCTGCCGCCGGGGCTATTGCACTTAGGACCCGCGCTGTCCGTAGCAGTGCAGCGAGCAACGACGCGCGGGTTGCAGTTCCAAACCGATCGCACTCGCGCTTGGTGGATGGCCGGAATCGAAGCCGGGTTCGTCGTGCCAATCGGGCATCAGCTCTTTATCGAGGGCGCGAGCTCACTGGATTTCGTGCTACCGGGGACTGCCGGCCAGTTACTCATCGACAACCGAGAAGTTCTGTCGCCCCACACAGTGGTGCCGGGCTGGGCCCTGGGGTTTGGCTACGTTTGGGGTGAGTAGGCAGAAAAGAAGCGTCGCGAACGAAGGTATCGATGCGGCGGACCTCTAAGGGAGAGCATGTGTGCCGCCGCTGCCAGCCCCGTCGGTGAATGGGATACCGAATACGAGTCGCCCTTGCTCCGGGAATGCGTGCGAGGCAACCACGAAGCGTGGCGTTCACTGCACTTTCACTATTACCCAGTCACCATCGCTTTTCTCCGAAAGCTCGGAGTTGGTGAATTGGAGTTGGAAGATGCATCACAGGAGGTTTTCTTGCAGATGCACCGCTACCTGCCCCGCTTTCAGGGCAACGCGGAGCTAAAGACATGGCTTTACCGGCTGTGCATCACCCAGGCGCGGCAGCTGCGTCGTCGCCGCCGAGTGAGCGAAGCCTTGCGCTCGTGGTTTTCTTTCCGGCCCGAGTCTCTGGACATCAGCTCACCCGGCTTTTGCGAGGAATCAGCGCGTCGTCGCGTTCAAGCGGCACTCGATTCTTTGAGCGAGGCAGAGCGCGTCGCGATCGTGCTGTACGACATGGAGGGGATCAACGGTAAACAGGTCGCAGAAATCGCGCATTGCAAAGAAGGCACGCTTTGGCGGCGCCTCCACTATGCGCGCAAGAAGTTCGTCGAGGCTCTCGAGGCATCTGCACCTACGGAGGAGCGACGATGACCAGCTCCAAGTATTCGTCCAACCCCGAGCGACTAGTGGACGGCCCCTTCGGACGTCTACTGAAAGACGCCAACCGAGAGTTTGCCGGCGAGCTCGATCAACCCGCAGCGTTTCAGCGCGTGACCGAGCGTCTATCGCCTTCGCTCCCCGTCTCGCCGCGGCGCGGCTATTGGCTCGCGCCGGTGACGTTGCTCGTACTTGCCGGGGTTGTCGCTCTTCCCGCGCTCCTTGTCGCCGTGCAGCGCCTGCGTGCTGAGACGCCCACGCTCGTGGCCGAGGACTTGCACGGCTTCAACGTCAAGGTCGCAGTCGTGACGTCCGCGGCCAATGAGGCGTCGCCACGGATAGAGAGCCCGCTGAAGCGCGCGGAGAGCAACCGCGCGTCTGAAGCGACGCCGAACGCGCAGAGCTCGAGCGCGCCTGCGGCGGCGGGTAGCGACCGAGGGCCCCTGATTCGAGGCGCCACTCAGACTCTCGATCCGACGCCCGCCCCAGCGCCGAATCCCGCGCCGTCGGCGGCGACCGAGTCGCCCTCGCCGTCGCCTGAAACCAGCCTTGCCCCCGATTGTTTGAGTTTGGCGCGCCTGGGTCGAACGCGCGATGCCGAAGCCTGTTTCTTGAAGCGTGCCGAG
>Ga0247740_1001457_pt1 | contig 10126 bp, 14 predicted proteins | sample UWRJL148409B2_FD_180942 | JGI IMG/M metagenome (GOLD analysis project Ga0247740, IMG submission 180942) | Plant litter microbial communities from Arlington Agricultural Research Station in Wisconsin, United States - UWRJ-L148-409B-2 | ecosystem: Environmental > Terrestrial > Plant litter >...
TCAACCGGCTGTTGTAGAAGTCCCCGAATCTGTCCCTGTCGTGGTAGCTACAACTGTCCCCGTCGAGGTCCATGAAACTGTCCCTGTCGTGGTCCCTACAACTATTTCCGTCGACGTGCCTGAAACTGTCCCTGTCGTGGTACCTACAACTATTTCCGTCGACGTGCCTGAAAGTGTTGCCGTCGTGGTACCTACAACTGCCCCCGTCGCTGTGTCTCCAAATGGCACCCTTCCTCTCAGCAAGCGGCAGCTGTTTCCGCCTGCGTCTAGCCCAGCTCCAGGTCTCGGGGGTCTTCTCGGGGGTCTCTCTGGCGGCACTGGTGTGAATCCACTCAACACGCTCGGTAGCACGCTCGGTAATGCGGTCGGTGGACTGCTTACTCCTGTGAACAATGTTCTTGCTCCTGTCGCTAGTGCTCTTGCTCCTGTTACTGGCGCTGTTACTGGCGCTCTTGCTCCTCTTACTAGCGCTCTTGCTCCTGTTTCTGGCCTTGTTGGTTCGGTTGCCAACGCGGTCGGAAGTGGTAAGTGATGCAATAGCCGGTTGCTCACCCTTTACAAACGACGAAAACAAGGCTGACTTGTCTGTCTACTATAGTCCCCGGTCTCGGACCCGCTGTTGCTCCAATTCTTAATTCCGTTGGAGGGATTGTCGGCGGCGTGAACCCTTTGGGTGCTGTTTCTAGTCTCACGAGCAGTGTTCCCCTCGTTGGACCTCTCGTCGGTTCAATCGTCAACGGCCTTCCAGTGCTCGGTGGTGCTGACCCCACCCCTACTGGCTCGGTTGCTATCGCCACCGCTACCAGCTCCAGTGCCATACAACCCAACATCAACCCACTGCCATTTCAAGGTGTACGTGAACCCCCATCGCAATACCTCTAGAAGCTAATTCTGGACAGATCCCTGGAACGGACCCTGTCGGTGCTTTCTCCATCGCCGTCATCGCCACCCTCCTCAGCCTCCTGAAGAAGGACCCGCTCTCTCTTTTCGCTCCCTCACTTCCCATTCCCGGCCTCGTCAAGCGTGACTTGCCCGAGCTCCACAGGCGTGACATCCCTGAGCTCGCCAGACGCCAGCTCAGTGGTCTGCCATCCCTTTCCGCTAATACCCCTGGCGTTGGCGTCGGCAGTCTGCCTCTTAGCGGCGTTCCCGGTATGTCGTCGAAGCGTTCACGAAGACCGCACATAGGCTGATAAGAACACAGGTGTTCCCCCGGATCTAGCCTATCTCGTCGGCTCCATCGCGAAGAATATTGCTCTTCCCAGCGGCGGTGGCCTCGGTAGCGTCACCAACAGCATTCTCGGCATCCTTAACGGCGTCGTGCCCAACTTTCTCTTCCAACTGCCTGTTGTCCAAGATGCCGTCCCGGCTTTTGGTGTTTTGCAGCTTCTGTCCTCGATCAACCCAACCAAGTTCGGATCTCTTGCGAGTCTGTCGAGCTTGGGTGCGCTACAGCAGGCTGCTACATCAATTACTGGTTCTGATTTGGCTGTTGTTAGAAACCTGCCAACTAGCTCGGATCCTAGCAACCTCATTACGACTATTATGACCCTTTCGGATAACATTCTGTCTCTTGTGGGCCGTGTTGTGAATCTAAAGGCTTCTGTTGCAGTACTATGCATGAAGATTTTGGGGCTTTCTGTGCCGGGGCTGTAAGCACGCGGTGATGGAAAAGGTGGGATCGATGACTGCCTGTTGACGGCGGAAAAAAACATGAGAAGCGAGAAGGTGTGGATGCTAGCCAAAGCGAAGTTTAGGTACTACGATTTTTATCTTCTTGGGGATGAGTGGATTGCAGACTTGAGCACAAGATTGGGACGAATTGTTTCTTGATGCGGATGACGGATATCTAATTCTACGTTGTTGAAGCCGTCTTTGGGCGAACTTGCTTGCCGTAGCGCTTGACGTCACCTCCTTGCAACGGAGCTTTCGGCTGCCTCACCGCACAATGGCTCGCCTCGTTCCCACACTCTCGCACAACTGAGTCTCATGAGACTTTCGTGATTGCTTTGTGTCGAATCATCTGACTCAAAATATAGACATCTACGTTCGGCCCCCACATGCTCTTAGCGGTCGCATGCGATCCGTCGCATCCGCATGATACATGTTCGACACTGTCATGTTCGCTCCCTGTGGTTGTTGTGATTGCGAATCAGAGGCTTGTGCTTGGTCATTGATACTGTCTGTGGCCGCCTGTCGCCCTCGCACCAAGCGCGAGACTGGAGATTGGCCCCCAATCTTTCTTCAGACCGTAGACGTCGTGCTGATGTACTGCCCACCAGATATGCTACTGGTAGTGATTGTGCTTTGTATGCTTCTACCTTTAGACTTCGTTCAACTCATAATACATGTGCTAGATTCGTAATCCGAACGAGCCAATTGTTAGAGCCCATATCCCGCTGGCGCCCTCCTGCGCATTGCTCGCCGAGCGATAACGAATACCCTTCGCAGTAGGTGGGCTCAGGCTTTTTGCCGACGAGAGGGAGTATTGACACCTTAGGATTATGGCCAACGTGTTGCTGTGTCCCTGAATATTCCCTGGAATAGATTGATGAGGAAAGCTGGGGCGGGCTTGGAAGGCGCGGGCACTGGGAGGCACAATCCCAATTTGGGTCCCAAAATACCGGTTTAGCTGTGAAGTTAATCCCCATCTGCTTCTTTCACTGCATTGTAACTTACGAAAACTGAACTCTGTCGATGCACATCGCACAAAAAGACGCGCTCTAACTGGCTCCGCTAAGCAACCGTTTGACCACCGTGAGCACCGAAGCTTGCCGCTCTTGCCTTATTAGACAAACCACATACCGCTGTGTCACCTGATTCTCTCGCGAGGACCGTCTTTCACCTGTCTTCTGGTATGGAGGAAGAGCAAACTACGCAAGCACGTCAGATTCTAGTCAAGCTCCTGCCTGGCAACATGTGAGGTGGAAAGCAGCACGCATTATCGCCAGAATCACTTCCCCGCAACACCTCTACGTCTACCGCACTGTCCAGGACCACACCACCTCGCTCACAACCTCTCTTCGGCCTAACTAGGCCGTACCTCTGTCAAGATGCCTCCGTCTCGCGCTGAGAACATCTCCTCGGATGGTCGTCACGCCATCGAGGTCTTCACCCTCGCCGCCACCAAGCTGATCATGGAGGAGCTCAGTCAGGTGAAGCTTCTATGTGCGCAGAACATGGAGAACATGATCTACCCATCTCACGAGGAGCAGCAACTCTCCTTGAACGCGGTGCTCGGCCAGTTCTTTGGTAGCGAGCCCATGCAGGTGCTCAATATGAAGAAGAAGATAACTCTCAACATCGCCGACCTCATCGGTGCGCCGCTCCTTCACAGCATCCTCCCTCACCACATGTTCCCAGCTAATCACCCCCATAGATAAGTCTCGCGAGACCAAGCACTTCTTCCGCTACGACAACACCGAGCTCGTTCCGCACCGCCTGCACCAGCACTTGCACGAGCCAGCCCTGAAAGAAGCGAACCCGGATTTTGCGCTTGAATTCTGCACCGCGCTGCACAAGAGCGTCAAAAACGCTATTGAGCTTCAGGGCGAAAATTTCGAGCATATCTTTGAGCGACAGTGGAAACTCCATGCAGAGAGGACTGGGTTCAGAAAGGGCTTCGAGTGCTGCATCTTCCGGCTGCTTGAGGACGACTATCACACTCCACACTTCAAGAACGATGAAAATAACTTGGTCGTATACTTCGGGTTCGACTGCCCTACCTGTGGTGGTCGGCATGAGGTTAGGGTATACCGTTAGGGCGGGATGACATGGGCATGGGATTTACAGGTAAGGCGGGAGGACGTGAGATTAGGGTCTGATATAAAGGCGGACCGTCTCAAACTCGCAACTACCGCGGATGTGCATTCCAGGATGGGCGGGTCCTGAAGCATAGGAGTGACCCCGTAGCGAAGTGTAGCACAATGAACAAGGCTGTTCTCTACTCTGTCGAATCTGCCCAAATGTGCAGGTTATGTGAAATTATCAAGTTCATCGGTACACATTTCAATGACTTCTGCGCACAACAGATGGATAGCGACGTCTGTCTTGTCTCGTCCGGTCTCACCTAACCGAGTCCTTCAGTAGCTCAACTCGTCATGAACCAATGTTCAAAAGCAATTTCGCTCCAAATTATGCAATGATGCTCGCGGACCTACCCTACACTATATATATTACAAGTTCCTAGTACACAAACAAACCAAGAATGCCGATGCTAGATGCCAAAACTGCTCGATGCAAAAGCCACCTAAATATATGTGTACACCTACAAGATCCCGATTATAGACGATATGAACTTTCGATCCACGTGCTCATCCTTTTTTTGCCTTTCCTGCTTTTTGTGAATACACTACGCCGTCCGTTGTTGTCGATATCTGAGGGAAAGGGGGCTCTTGAGGGCTGTCCATAGTGCTGCTCTCCTGTGCTGAGCTGTTTATATACTTCGTATTGATCGACTCCTCTCTAGGCTGGTGGGCTGAATCGCTTCCTCTGTTGTTATGCAGTGTTGATGTTGTCGTCTTCTTTTACCGGGCCAACCGCTTCCACACTGCCTACATCCGTTCTAGAAGGCATTAGAAGCCGCTCAGTGTCCACATGTGTTTGCTCGTCTGCAACGCCATCCAGTTTCGAAAAGTCGACAATATCAGCTAAAGGCTGCCTGTACTAACTTCGGAAACAGGAAGTACTTCATCCACGCAGCCAACCTCTTGTGGTAGGCTGAGCACTGTCTCGTTCGTGGTAGCCGTCATCGTCGTTGGAAGCTCTTCCGGGTCGTGAACCTCCTGGACCCTTTCCGCATTGACGAGCCCAGCTCTTTCCTTCTCCAAACCGTCATTGACTTGCACCACGTCGACCTTTTCCACCGCAGCTAAGCCAGGTTGTACAGCAGAGGCATCTGGAGTTCGTTCTGAGGCGAGGTCGACGACTAGTTCCTAGACAGTATCGGCTGTCTCTTCAGAGGAGCCGAGCGCTCCCTGTGTCGACTCTTCTGCCGGAATGAAATCTAGGCTCTTCCAAGAACGGTCTCCACGCCCAACTGCTCTTCCGGAATGTCATCGTTGTTCGTAGTTTTGAGCATTTGGGCTGTGGTCGTTCGTCCTTTTGGACTCAGAGATTGCAGCCTCCAGATCCGTCGCCACCTCAACATCCTCGTCCCTCTTATCCGCAGCATCAATATCATCTTCCCGCGTACGGAGCATTCCGGCCGTGCTTAAGCTGACCTCAATGAGACGAGCTTTTTCGGTCTCATCCGCTACCTGTACATCCGGTATGTTCAGAAAATCAAAGCCAGCTGTATCAGTCCTGGCGCTCATGAGCTCTGCCTCGTCGGCTTCAGTCCACTCGAGGGAAGCCTCCTCGGCCGTCCCTGTACTTTGACCGATTGAAGCGCCAGTTTTCAGATCTTCGTGCGTTGATTGGGGCGCTAGGTTGTCCCCGAAGGCCGGTACAGCTGTGTCGGCGTGGAGTTCAGTATGCCCATATGACGCAAGACTGGCTGAGTGTATTATGTTAGTGGATGAGGCATCCTCCGGGAGTGGCTGCTCGTAAGATAGAGGATTTTTGGTGGTTGAAGCATCGCTTTGAGCACCGGCCGTTTCGTCCATAACCTTGACAAACTCTTCTTTGATCTCTCCGCGCTCCCTTGTATACCCTTCCCCCTCATCCCTTGCATTTTCACTTTCGGTGATCTTGACGGCGCTATCTGTAGCCCCTTCATTCACTTCCCTAGTGCATGCTCTCCTTAACATACCTTCTTGGTGTTTGAACCGCTTGTTACCCAGAAGAGTCTCTTGGACTTTCGACTTTTCCAACTCCCAATCGACGTTGGCAAACTTGTCCACCTTTGCAGTTCTGAGGTCTGCGGCCTGCTTGGCCTGCTTCCAAGCTTTTAGCGCCGCACTATAATCAGCTTCATGTCTGTGCAATTCGTCTGTCCTCCGTTCCACCATCGCAGGTGTCATTGTCCTTCGCGCAAATTGAAGAGCCCCGCTTGCTTCTTCTACACGCTGTTCCAGTCGGAGTAGTTTATTTCCCAGTTCGGCCGCTTTTTCTTGGTAAGGCCTTGCAGCCTTTGAGGTGGCCTCGTGTTTCTCCTCCACCTCTCTGTGCAACACCGCCAGCCTATGTTCGACACGCTTCTCGAACCTCTCCTTTATTTCTTTCGCTTCTTGCACTCTTCTCATATCTCTTCTCATCTCTGCTGTTTCTTGCCTTCTCTTCTGCAATTCAAACTTTGCAACTGTCTGGTCTGCGTTGTCCGCTTTCAAGGCGACGACTTGCTGCACGTCTTCTGCGTAAAGCGTGCTCGTGCTAACTTCTCCATGCACTATTTCTACAGGCTCCTCGGCATCAGGTTCCATTCGACTGTCCCCTTCCGTCCCAAGCGATGTTATATCACGCACCTGCCCTTGCCAACGCTCCGTGGAAGTGAGCTCTGATGTCCCGGCGCCGGTCCGGCCAGCCTTGGGTGCAACGGACTTGTCGTAATTGTCGGTGGGTACCAAGTCGTCCTTGAGAGTCCTGGCCTTTTCCGAGAGGCTGACGTTCCCCGTCTCAGTAATTGTTTTTGTATTTCCCGTCCGATCCACGTATGAAAGCTGCCTAGTGCGAGCCTCAGCGTTTGGCGTACGCATTTCGCTCACGTTATCGTTCCGAGATTTGGTTGTGACAGATTCAGTACGCTGCCTCGCGACCGAAACAGCCTGTGGACCATTCTCCTCAACGTGCACATCGCTGTGACCGTTAACCTCGCTGACCTGACCGTTCGCACGCTGTCCTGAAGCCGCATCTCGGACGGCTGAAGTTACGCACTCCTGAACTAAAACTCCTTTGCCCTCCCCGTCGATTTTATTTGCGGTCACTGTGTTGCTCTTGTTCAGATGTCTCTTCTCTCCCCGTGTCCGTTCCATTTGCTTATCATTTCCCCGTTTACGTAACAAAGGGTGATCATCCTAAGAGGTGGTGGTACAATCAGCAAGAGTTCCGGAAGCGGTATGTAATTTTCGGCTTACCAGTCCCATAGTTGTGATGGCTACAGCGACCGAATCCTCGTCCTGAGAGTCAACATACACCGCACCGATGATAGCCTCGACGGTCTCGGCAATATGATGGTAAGTAGAAGTCCAGCCGGCGGGCATGCTGACGAGGGGTTCAAAGCCGAGAGCTCTGCCTTTGGCGGCGAGTGCGAATCGGCTGATACATTCAAGTTCCATTCGAGCATAATCACCTTGCTAGCCGTTATTACTCGAAACGTGATGAAGCAAGTAAGGCGCGTACATACCTGTTCCCCTCCCCGCTGCGTACCACAGTTTGCATAGGTGCATACTCAACAGGCGATCTCCTATCAACGCTAATCTATGGTTGCTAGGAACCGGCACAACAAGTTCACCGAACTGTAATGAAGACTCTGGGCGATCTGCCTTAAGTGCTGATACGCAGAGCACCTTATCTTTGAATTTGTATCCAGTCACCCTCTCGATGATCGCGACCCTTGGCGCAGCATCGAAAACATCTTCACCACAGCCCGTAGGTATCGGTCCATTCAGTCGGATAGGGTCTTTCGATAGATGGAAGTAGATTGTATCCGGCTGACGCGGGCGACCGCGACACCACAAAACGAATTGTTGCAAGCGAGATTTGTCGTATAGCCCTCTCCAGAAGTTTGGGCCGCGTATTTTGATGTAAGATTCGAGCGGGGTGCGAAGCCGTGATGCAAAACCATTGATGGTTTCGAAGTTGGCATGTCGAAGCGTTTGAAATACCTTCGAGTCTTGAAGAAACATACGTGGGTACGTGTTCTGTTTCCCTCTCCCATGGGAGTGATTGATGTTCGAATTTACTGGGTCCTGTGCGTCCAAGAATTGCTTCGGGACAGGGACGTTCATACGCTCTCCTGGATTGCTGGATTGCTGGTGCTTTTGGGCTTTGCCAGTTTGTTGAAGCTTCTCAGAAACCTCGGAATGATGTATGGTTTGCGTGGCGTTCAAGTCGTCCTGCTTCTCGGACACAAAAGTGTCTTGAAAATTCTTCAGGACACCATGAAACTGATCTTTCGTCAGAGGACTCGATTTAGGATGATCCCAAAGCTGGCGAACATGCTTGAGGAACCCTGTTGAGAAGCCGAAATCTTGGGTCCCATGCGCAATGTGTATCTTTCGCTGAATATCCGGAACTTGAAGTAGAGCAGCCTGTACGCCACGTAGTCTCCGGCGTGCTGGTTGGTTGATTTTTGTATTTTTATCATACGAGTAGAACCTTTTGATTATACCTTCCATTCGGGTGCCCTTCACCTTAGCTAAAGAATGAAGGCCTGATCAGCATGTGTTCAAACCAGTGTGGTACCGGCGAAGTTGCTTACCCAGGACTTCCGGGTCTTCAAACAGAGTAGCGAACACCGCCATCTGTGCTGTCACCCTCGTTTCTTTGAGCGTCTTTTCGGGAGGTCGCGTAGATTTCGCGCGGGAATTTCGATGTTTCACCTCCGACATGCGAGCTTTCGAGCCCGAGACGAGCTCTTGAACCACATCTTGCGAGGAAGTCACGTGTGGGTCTGGAGAACGCACGTCCTTGGTAGATTCGACGAACATTGACTGATGCCGGACAAGCGTGAAGCGGGGAATTGTCCGCCATGGTAGCTTCATGACTGCGGACAGGATCGGTCTGAGAATTGATTGATACGCAGGGTTGTGCTCGGTAGAAAGCCTTGATGAAGTTAGCAGACGAGTGGCGTGGTCTTGCTGCACACGTACCGTGATGATACCACCGTTGTCTAGTGCCTCCCCAGCTTGACTCTATCCTTGGCACAACGGCCTCTCTCAACATTTTCCTAGTTGATGCAGCTCCGCGACATTGGTCAGCGTTTGGTGGGAATCGTGTTAGACGGTGAAGTGGTCATGCTCGTTCATCTCTTGGATTTGATTTTCTTGAAAGCAAGGGCACGGACGCGCCACACGGGATTGGACGGACAAACCATCATCATTTGGACATCGCTCATTCAACTTATCGGCTCTACATTACGTGAATTGCAGCAAGCGCGCATGGAGAGCGAATCACGCGTCTCCTGAACTGAGCTACTAATGCCTTCACCAATGCACATACTCGCTCAAACGTCGCCAAAGCGATACTGCGCCCAACTCAAACTTCCTTCTGGCAAGGTCCAAATTTGCTTTCCAACGTCCTCGCCCGCAGCGCCCGCAACGACATATATCGGGAGGAGATGCTCTAGACTAGGATGCGCCTCCCGAGCATCGCTTCGCCTTATTAAAGCCGACATCTTAATCTCACGTTCGTTTGGCGGCGTGGAGGCAGCCTCTTTGAGCGCTTCATCGAAGCTAAAGGCGTAACTAAGCACCATCAATATGCTTTCAACATCAGCTAACTTGCTGGGACATAAGTGCTTACGGTGTAGTCGCCCCAGCTCCTCTAGTTTTCCGGAAGTCTTGAAGATTGTGGACAGCCATTCCCGCGCCGATGATCAGGATGCCTTCGGAGCGCAGACTTTCGAGCGCCCGGCCCAAACGGTAGTGCTGATCCGCGTCCTCGTTATCAAATAGCGAGACTTGTACAATTGGTACGTTCAATGGGTTCTTCTTTGGATCGAACGCTGTCGTTACATTGTATCAGCACTGCGCGACCACCGCGGGGTTTACGATAATACTCACCAGCAATAAACCCTACCCAAACACCGTGGTCAAGCCCCCTCTCGACCCTCTCAACCTCCACTCCCGCAGCCGCGATTCTATCGACGACTTTCGCAGCAACTTCTCTACTTCCTTTGTTCGGATACTCATGTTCGTAGTAGTGCGGCGGGAAGCCGTAGAAGTCGTATATCAGATCAGCGTTCTCCGCAACATTGATCTTGATCTTGTTAGGACCACCGGACCAGTGGGCGGAAAAGACGACGACCGCTTTTGGCTTGACTTTCGTCGTAATCTCACGTCCGACTTCGGATAGTTTGGTGTACGCGGGATGTGTGGTATTCTCCATGAAGTTGGGGCCGCCGATGCCGAGGAAGTAGACAGGTGGTCGTTTTGTAGTCTGAGTGGAAGCTGGCATGGTGGTTCTAGAGCAATTGGCAGATGAGCTGGTGGTTGTCCTTTGCCAGATGCTGCTTGTGTATGATCGA
>Ga0247740_1001458_pt1 | contig 10121 bp, 8 predicted proteins | sample UWRJL148409B2_FD_180942 | JGI IMG/M metagenome (GOLD analysis project Ga0247740, IMG submission 180942) | Plant litter microbial communities from Arlington Agricultural Research Station in Wisconsin, United States - UWRJ-L148-409B-2 | ecosystem: Environmental > Terrestrial > Plant litter >...
AACAATTACTTTAGCTGTTGCAAAATTATACGTTGGTATTTTTCTTCCGAAGCCACTTGCTTCGTTGGCTAATAACATACCGCTGTAAGAAACGGCATCGTATTGTACATGCTTTAAGTTTGGAAACTTAGCAATAATATCTTTTGTAGTTGGGGAAACAACAGTGCCGGTTAATAAAACAATAGATCCACCGGCAGCGGTAATAGCAGCTCCCACTAATTTATCAAATGCTTCGAAAGTGGGAACTTCTTCAAATTTTCCATTTACGCTATGCAAAGGAAATTTAGCACGGTAAGTATCATATAAGTCAAGTACAGAAGCCTGTGCCCTCGCAGTAGTACCACCTCCGGTAAAGTTGGCCGGATGATCGTTACCTTCTATTTTGATAGGACGGCCGTCTCTTACTTTCGCCAGTATCGGCATTACATCACCATCCTGTACGTATGTAGTAGCATAATATTTTGCCTGGCCCGGAACAAGGTTCTCAGGTTTGTTGGCATAAGGAATTGCTTTTCTTACCGGCACTTTACAACTGGCGGCTAAAGTAGCAGCAGCGGTACTGAAACCGAGGTATTTTAAGAAGTCGCGGCGTGGTGCTTTGGCATCGATCAATCCTTTATCATCAAACCCTTCAAAAGGGAGTTCTTCCTGAAACTCATCCTGGGAGAACTTTTTAGCGTTCTCAGGGTCGTTCACTTCTCCGAAACTTTGCCAGTACTTGTTACTCATAATGTGCTGATTCGATAATTTGCTAAATGCTGGTTCTATAATTTGCTAATGTTGCTGATTAGCTATGCTATTAATAGTGACATTTTTGACACTCTAAACCACCGATATCTTTTACGGTAACACTATCCATTTTGTGGTTCTTTATATCATTATGAAACTTCTCGTAAATGCTGTAGAATTTGTTGCCTTTGGTGCTGTCGTAGTTGAAGTCAACTTTCGTTTGACGGTGACAGTTGATACACCAGCCCATGCTTAATTCAGACACCTGTTTCACTTCATCCATAGCTGTAATTTCTCCATGGCAGCTCTGGCATTGTACTTTACCCGCTCTTACGTGTTGTGAGTGGTTGAAGTAAACGTGGTCGGGCAGGTTGTGAATTTTGATCCACTCAAGAGGTTTTGCTTTGGAAGGATCCCAATCATTTGGTTTTGCAGGATCGAAACCTGCAGCTTTATATAGTTTAGCTATTTCTGCTGTACCATTTATTTCATTACCATCTTCATCGTGCAGTTTTGGCCCCTTTGTATATTCTCCGATTGCTTTGTGGCAATTCATACAAATATTTACCGCAGGTATACCGGCTGTTTTACTTTCCCAGGCAGAACCGTGGCAATACAAACAACTGATCTGGTTGATGCCCGCATGCACTTTGTGAGAATAATAGATTGGTTGTACGGGTTGATAATCTGTCTGGCGTCCTAAACCGATGGCACCTTTCGATACATAATAACCACCTACTACAAAGAATAACAAAGCAAGCATGGCGATGTACACTTTGTTTTTGTAGAAAGGAACCGGATCCGGACGACGGATACCTTCTGTATCATCACTTAATTTTTTCAGGTTGCTGTTAACCTGCATTAAGATTAATGCGATGATACCAAGTATAAGAGAGATTACGCCGAAGATGATGGCGTTGTTGTTGTTAGATTTTGATGGAGTTACTTCTTCAACTTTTTTATCTCCACCACCTGCAGCTGTTTGGTTAATATAAGCAACTATATTATCGATGTCTTTGATGGTAAGGTCAGAGAAACCTGTCATCATTGATTTGTACTCAGTAAATAATCCTTTTGTATAAGCATCATTAGCCATATAGCCAGCAGGATTATGAACCCACTTCAATAATTCATTATGATCTGCCCAAGTATGCCTTTCTTCCAATCCACCCAAAGCTGGTCCTGTTGCAGGGCTTTTCATATTGGGATTGTGACAAGTAGCACACTTGCCCATGAACAGCACTTTGCCCGCTGCTGCATCCTGTGCCGAAACACTTACAATAGAAAACACGAAAAAAGAGAGTATAAGCAGGGCTAATCTTGGCGCCGTTGGTTTACTGAGAATCATAGACACAGTTGATGCTGAAAAATGTGGATAAAATCAGTTTATCAGCCGCAAAAATAAGTCAGGAAGTTAACAAAACCCTAACGGACATAAAAATTTTTTGAGCCGCTACCAGCGTGGGTTTCAGCCGATTTTGGAGCATTTTGTGGAAGGGTTCAATTTTGTTTGTCACAAATTCGTCAACAATGTGACTAATTACCGGATATGTGAAAAAGGCAACGCAGCATGCCTGTTTTTTCCTGACTTTTGCGCCTCAACACCAAAATGGCGGCTATTTATGTTTGAAGGACTACAAAAAAAATGGAAAGTAAATGGGCTGCAGCTTACACTTATCCTCTGCACTTTTGCCATTGGGGGTAGTGCTACAGGCTATGTGGGTAAAAAAGTAATGAATGCACTGAACATTCAGCAAGATTGGTTGTGGACCATCATTTATATACTTCTTATTACCATTATCTGGCCGTTGGCCGTAATCATTATCAGCATTCCTTTTGGTCAATACCGGTTCTTCATAAAATACATAAAGAAACTGGGGAATAAGATTGGAATCGGGTCGGGGAGTCGGGAGTCGGGAGTCGGGGTTAGAAACCTGGCAATTTTTGCATCGGGGGCGGGGAGTAATGCAGAGAAAATAATTGAACATTTCCGGAATCACCCTTCCATAAAAGTAGCGCTGATTGTTACCAATAATGCAAAAGCTGGAGTTCTTACAATTGCTGAAAAAAATAGAATTCCGACCCTTTTTATTGAAAAAGAGGCCTTTTTTGGAGGCAATTCCTATATAAACGAGCTAAAATCAGCAAAAATCGATTTTATTGTTTTGGCTGGTTTTCTCTGGAAAATACCTGCTAACTTAATAAAAGAATATCCCGGCAAAATTGTAAATATTCATCCTGCCCTGCTGCCCAGGTTTGGGGGTAAAGGAATGTATGGTCGGTTTGTACACCAGGCGGTAACGGAGCAAAAAGAAAAGGAAAGTGGCATCAGCATCCATATAGTAGATGAGATTTACGATCACGGTGAAATTATTTTCCAGGCTACCTGCCCCGTATTAGAAAATGATACTGCCGAAACACTGGCGCAACGCATTCATGTGCTGGAACATGAGCATTATCCAAAGGTTATTGAGGAGCTGGTTAATAGATAACGTAACCGCAGAGAAGCTGCTGCGCAGCGTAGAGATAATTTAACCGCAGAGATGCAGAGGCGCAAATGCTTTTGTATCGATATATCTTTTCTCCCCGTCTCCCCACCTCTGCGGTAACCCTTTTCTTTCTATCCCACCTCTGCGGTAACCTGTATTTGCTGCCGCGAATCTGCTGATGACCAATGAACGGGACGATGAAGAGTGCGACGCAAGGGACGATGCCATGAAAATATGTGGCTGGCTAACCAATTGTATTAAAATCTTTTCTTTTTTCTTGATTTTTGGGCCCGTATTGCTGCACTTTACCTTTGCTTTTGCATTTTCTTTTGTTACTTGCTGCCAATTCTAAAATTTTTCGCCTGAAATATTTCTACATAACCCTTTTTACCGTCGCATTTCTATTAGCTGGCCGTTCGGCTTCGGCGCAAACCTATACCATACGGGGTATTGTGTACGATAGTTCCCGAACATCGCCGGTGCCATCGGTAAGTGTGCTTTCTACCGGCGGCAATGGTACCGTTACCAACAACGAAGGCTATTACGAAATTCAGGTGGCCGAAAAGGATTCCATCTGGTTTAGCTACCTGAATAAACCTACGATGAAATTTCCGGTACTGAAGATTGCCAACACTATGGGCTTCGATATATCGCTGCATGTAAATGTGCCGACATTGAAAGAAGTAAAAATAAAATTGAAGAATTACAAACAGGATTCACTGCAGAACAGAATTGATTACGCCAAGATCTTTAATTATAAAAAGCCCGGATTAAAAACAGTAACGCCACAAATCGGTGCGGCCGCTGGTTTCGACCTGGATGAGATTATAAATGTATTCCGTTTCCGAAGAAACCGTAGCATGGCTTCGTTTCAAAAAAGATTATTTCAACAGGAGCATGATAAATTTGTTGACTATCGTTTCAGCAAAGCACTGGTGCGCCGCCTTACCCAACTGGATGGTAAAGCCCTCGATAGTTTTATGATGGTGTTCCGTCCTTCGTTTTTATTTACCAAACTTGCCGGCGAATACGATTTTTACCAGTACATAAAAGAATCTGGTATTCGTTTTAAAAATGGCTTACCGCCGCTACAAATTTTTAAACAGGAAGAGGACGAAGAATAATCATTACCTGTTGTTTCCTTTCCGAAATGGCAGTAATTTCCCCATCTATTTATTGCAGTTAAAGACATAAACCATGGAACAAACCACACTTGGCATTGGCACCCGCTTACAGCATACCCAATATGGCCCCGGCGTAATAGTAGGAATTAAATATGCTACTTATATTATTTCGTTCATTAACCAGGGTATAAAAGAAATAGATAAAACAGATAATAAACTGGATGATATTATTCCCGAAAATGTATCGCTGGAAATAGAAACACAGAGTGATACCGAAAAATCGTTGCTAAAAATTCTTCGCTTGTGGGGCGGCATTACCGAGCAGGTGCCATTGGGAGAAAAATGGATAAAAGGAACCATGCTGCTGCAGCCATTCGATAAAAGTTTGAAACCAAAGGAAATTCCTATTGATGACTTCTTTCATAAAATAGTTATGCTGCGTGACAGGCTTCGTGTGCTGGAGCAAAACATTAACAGCAACAAAAAGCTAAGCGACGAAGAAAAAGTAAACATTCAGCAATACATAACCCGGTGCTATGGTTCGCTTACTACTTTCAATGTGCTGTTTAAAAATAAAGAGCAGTGGTTTGCCGGGGAGAAGGGAAGTAAAGAAGATTAGTTTAGAATACATTTTATTTTACAAGCGACATTAACACGGATGAACTGTGGTTGCGTCGCACACTTGTACGTCCCGTTCATTGGGCATCTGCAGATACGCGGCAGCAAATACAAGGGTAACCGCAGAGGTGGGGAGATTGGGAGATTAGTTACGATGTTATAATATTTGCGCCTCTGCGTCTCCGCGGTAAAATTATCTCCAAACTGTATCTTAAATAATATTTCTTTTCACCACCCTGTCTCTGCGATAAAATTATCTTATCTTAAATTTTTTATGGACAACCTTAAAGCCAAGTCCCCCGCACCGGCCTGGAAAGGCCGAATCATTAAATTTTTGATGTACCTGGTGATTGGTTTTTTATGTGCCTTTATATACAGGCAGATAAAAGAGTAGTGTTCCGTTTTTATTATTTGCCCTGATCCGACTTTGAAGACTTTCATTAGCAGAACTATTACCTATTAAAGCAATTATTGAATGGAAGTACACCATCATGCGCATACGGCACGAAAAAAATGGACACATTATTTCTGGGAATTTCTCATGTTGTTCCTGGCTGTGTTCTGCGGATTTTTGGCAGAGTATCAATTGGAGCATAAGATAGAAAGAGACAGGGAGAAAAAGTTTATCGAAACATTTATCGAAGACTTGAAATTTGATACGGCCGCTATCAATAAGAATTTAGTTTTCAGAAAGACCAAGGGACAGCAAATTGATTCCTTAATTAATCTCTTAAGTGAGCAAAAAATTAAAGGCTATGAAAGTGAATTGTATTACCTGGGAAGGATGCTTGTAAGAACCAGCCGCTTTCAAAGCAACGACAGAACAATTACGCAATTAAAATTTTCCGGATCCTTACGATTGATACGAAATGAAGACGCTGCAGATAGTATTATCTCTTATCAGAAATTAGTGGATATCATTCTTACCAACCAGGAAGATGACCGTATAGAAAGAAGGGCTGCAGATCCTTTCCTTGCCGGTATGTTTGACCCATTTGTATTTAATAGAATGCTGGATGACTTTAATAATATAGTCAAGCCGGCAGGCAATCCAGCTTTACGATCTTATGCGCTTCCTGTTCAGCAGGATCTTGCCTATTGCATTAACCAGATCAAAGGAAGTAATATTATTATTAAAACCCGGCTGGAACTGTTAAATGAAAAAGCAAAAAATACTATTACATTTTTAAAGAACGAATATCATTTAGAATAAACATACCAACCGAAACTAACCTTACATGAAAAAGCAAACCATTTTCATTTGTGCATTATTCTTTACCCTTGCCTTGCAGGCACAGCAAATTATTATTACCAATGTAAACCTGGTAGATGTAAAAGCCGGAAAAATTATTCCTGCGCAAACTATTGTACTGAATGGAGAAAAGATAGAACAGGTAGGGGCTGCTGCAAAAATAAAACCTGTTGCAGGCGCCCAAACAATTGATGGCTCCGGAAAATACCTGATGCCCGGCATGACAGATGCCCATATCCATTTCTTTCAATCCGGTGGCTTATACACAAGACCCGATGCTGTTGATCTGCGCAAAAAAATGCCTTATGAAAAGGAAAAAGCATTTGGCCTTAACAATGCAACAGATTACCTGAACCGTTATTTAAGGCTGGGCGTTACCTCTGTAATAGATGTAGGTGGACCGATGGCCAACTTTACCATCCGGGATTCTATCAGTAAAACAATCATCTCCCCTAATATTTTAGTTACCGGCCCTTTGTTCTCTATGGTTGACAGGGATCAGTTTGGCGACGACCGGCCCATTATAAAAATTACTACCATTGAAGAGGCCGATGCTTTATTTAAGAAAATGCTTCCCTTAAAACCAGACTTTATTAAAATCTGGTATATAGCCGGGCCCAACCTGCCTGCCGAAAAGAATTTTGACCTGGTAAAACATATTGCCGAAGTAACACATGCCAATGGATTGCCATTAACCGTGCATGCTACAGAATTAAGAACAGCCCAATTTGCTGTAGATGCCGGTGCTGATATTTTAGTGCATAGTATAGACGATGCCGTAGTGCCCGATGATTTTGTAAAAAAACTAAAAGACAAAAAAATAACTTACATACCAACCCTTACCGTAGCACATGGATATTATAATGTATTTGCCGGCAAACTGAATAATGATCCGCAGGATCTTGCCTGGGCCAATGCATTTGTATACGGTTCTATTACCGATCCTGAAGCTATGGCAGAAGCTGATTTGCCACCTGCACTTAAATTGTTTCGCAAAAATGGTATACCTGCTTATGCTAAAACAGAAGATTCTATTTCTGCCATCAACCTGTTGAAGCTACATAAAGCAGGAATCAATATTGCCAGCGGAACCGATGCCGGCAATATCGGTACTTTTCATGCTTCTTCTTATTTACAGGAATTGCAGGCCATGCAGAAAGCCGGTTTATCGGTGCCTGAAATTATTAAAGCTTCTACCATTAACCCGGCCATTGGTTTTGGCAAAGAACAACTGTGGGGAACTATTGAGAAAGGAAAACTGGCGGATATATTATTGCTCAAAAACAATCCACTGGATGCATTGCAAAATCTGAATAGCATAGAATTGGTTTTTAAGAATGGTAAAAAATTATTGGTGGATAGCATTGTAAAAGAATCTGCGGAAGCCATTGTACAGCGCCAGCTGAATGCTTATAATGCCAGAGATATTGATGCCTTCATGAATACTTATAGCGACGATGTGGAATTGTATGATTTTCCAAACACCCTAACAAGCAAAGGGAAAGTAGAAATGAGAAAAGGTTACGAAGGTTTTTTTAAGAGTACTACTAACCTGTACTGCGAAATTCAAAAAAGAATAGTGATCGGCAATAAAGTAATAGACCACGAAAAAGTAAGGGCAGGAACAAGGACGTTGAATGCTGTAGCCGTATATGAAGTAGAAAACGGAAAGATCAGGAAAGTAACTTTTATCCTGTAATCAAAACTAATTACCACAAAACATAACTCGATGGAAGTACATGCACACTCACACACCGCCAGAAAAAAATGGACGCATTATCTCTGGGAATTTATTATGTTATTTCTTGCTGTGTTCTGTGGATTTTTAGCAGAGTACCAACTGGAACATAAAATAGAAAAGGATCGGGAAATACAGTTCATTAAATCGCTGGTAGAAGATTTAAAGGAGGATGAAATTATTATTCAGCAGAATATTACTATCAACCGTTCACGGGTAGAATTGATGGATAGTTTTCTTACTGCCATCAACAACCCTGAACAAATACCCCAAAACGGAAATAATATTTACTACATGGCAAGGGTAGGCCCCAGGATTAGCATATTATCCACGAACAATAAAACATTCGACCAGTTAAAAAATTCCGGGAGTTTCCGTTTGATACATAAAAACGAAACGGCAAACAAAATAATGGAATACTACAACCAACTGCCGAAAATTAAAGAACTGGAGACACTTTATTTTGAAGAGTTTGCCCATTACAAAAGTATTGCTTCAAAATTATTTGATCCTGTTATGCTGCGCTCTATGGAAAGGCCCAATGGAGATATCAGTCGTGATGGAAACAATCCGCAATTAAGAACTACCAATCCCGATTTGCTAAAAGAACTTGGTGTGTACATTGTGTACATGAATGGCAGCACCCGTTCTATTGTACCTTTAGAAGAACAATTATTGCAGCATGCAAAAGAGCTGAGTGAGTTTCTTAAAAATAAATATCACCTGGATTAAATGTTCTGACTAAAACCAACAGCATGGAGCAGACGCTAAACCAACACAAAAAAAGAATTGAATCCATCGATTTACTTCGTGGATTGGTAATGATCATTATGGCACTGGATCATACCCGTGATTTGTTTCATACAGAAGCTTTTACCGGCGATCCGCTGAACCTGGAAACAACAACTCCTTTTTTATATTTCACCAGGTGGGTCACCCATTTCTGTGCGCCGATATTTGTTTTTCTTTCTGGGGTAAGTGCCTGGTTGCAAAGCCGCAGAAAAACAAAAGGCGACCTCAGTAAATTTTTAATTAGCCGCGGGCTATGGTTGGTGTTTATAGAAATAACATTGATCACCCTGGGAATAACTGCCGATATTCAATTTGGTTTTATTGTTTTACAAACGATCTGGTCTATTGGCATCAGCATGATTGTTCTTGGCCTTTTTATCTGGCTTCCGTTCAAAGTAATTCTTACGGCAGGTTTATTAATTTTCTTTGGTCATAATCTACTCGATTTTGCAGAAGCAGAACGGCAGGGTAACGTTTCTTTATTCTGGCATTTCATGCATCTTCCCACGGTATTTCCCATAGATAAAAATCATGTGGTAGGTGATTTTTATCCTGTGCTACCCTGGATAGGTGTAATGCTGCTGGGTTATTGTGCCGGTAAGATTTTTACTGCCATCGAGCCGCCGAAAAGAAATAAAATATTGCTGTATACAGGCATTGGGTTGCTTGTATTTTTTGTTGCATTACGTGCTGCCAATATTTATGGCGACCCTTCCAAATGGAGTACTCAAAGAAACGGAGTATATACATTTCTTTCTTTTATGAATGTAACAAAGTATCCGCCATCCTTACTTTATTCATCGGCCACATTGGGTTGTGCATTAATTTTTCTTTCGCTGGTAAAAAGTGCCGGTGGTTGGCTGTCGAAAATTATTTCTGTGTACGGAAGGGTTCCATTCTTTTATTATATACTTCACTTTTATTTATTGCACGGCGTTGCTATTATTTTATACCTGCAGCGTGGGCATACCATGGCAGAAGGAATGAAGGGTGTACCCAATCTTCCATTCAAGTTTGCGGTGCCCGGCGAAGGATATAGTTTGGGCATTGTGTATTTAGTTTGGGTTGCTGTTGTTGTTGCCTTGTATCCATTATGCAAATGGTACGATAATTATAAAATGAGGCATAAAGAAAAGTGGTGGCTTAGTTATTTATAAGTTTCTACTATCATTTTCTGCTTTCTTTTGCAGTTTTCTTCGCAATCTATCTTTCAGCTATAGGAGGCTCCTTTGGAGGCAATTGCAACTGCCAAAATAATTATCTATAAACTCGAAGAGTGGCTCTCCCTTTCCACTGAAAGAAAGGCAGCGAACTATCCGCCAATTTGTGGACGCAAGGGACGATCATCCGTGTTAATGTTGCTGGTAAAATAAAAAAGC
>Ga0247740_1001459_pt1 | contig 10121 bp, 7 predicted proteins | sample UWRJL148409B2_FD_180942 | JGI IMG/M metagenome (GOLD analysis project Ga0247740, IMG submission 180942) | Plant litter microbial communities from Arlington Agricultural Research Station in Wisconsin, United States - UWRJ-L148-409B-2 | ecosystem: Environmental > Terrestrial > Plant litter >...
CCGCCGGAAGCGTAGCCCGCAGTTGATCGGCGTGAGTCGAGTGCTCTGAGGAGTGCGTTGGTGCGACACGATCGGGGTGCTCGGCATCGTTCGTCGCATCCGGGTCTCCTCCACCCACCACCAGGTGCTGGATCACGTGCAGACCCACCGGCACCGTGACCTCGAGGACGACGTCATCGGTCACGCTCCTGTTGATCGCGAACACCGTGAGCGATCCGTCGTCGGGGTCGCGCGTGATCACCGCGTCGACCGGCTCGATCAAGCCCAGCGTCGTCGAGGAGATCTTCTCGCTTGCCTCGATCTCGATGCGCAGCACATCCCCTTTCGCGAACCGACTGGCCAACGCGAAGGGGTGATAGCTCGGCTGGCGCCATGCCACCCCCGGCTCGGTGCGGATCAGCGCCATCACGTTCACGAGCTGGGCGAAACAGGCCACGGCCACCCGGTCACTGTGGCGGAGCAGCGAGATGAGCAGCCCGCCGACCACCACTGCGTCCTCCGCGGAGTGCACGTCCTCGGAAAGCCGGGGCGCAACCGCCCAGTCGTGTTCGGGATCCTGTACGCGGATCTCGACGTTCCATTCGTCGAACGAGAGCTTGATCTTCTTGTTGCTCCCCTGTGATTCCGCCACCTCGTCGCAGATCGCGATGACTCGCTCGATGAACGAGTCCATCCCGAGAGCCGAGGCAAGGTATCCGACCCGGTCGTCGCCCCGCTTCTCGTAATAGCGGTGCATCGAGATGTAATCGATGTCGTCGTAGGCATGCTCGAGCACGGTCCGTTCCCAGGGCCCGAACGTGGGCATCCGGTCGTGGGAACTGCCGCAGATCACCAACTCGATACTCGGGTCGGCGAACTTCATGGCCTTGGCCGCCTGTGCGGCAGTCGAGCCGTACTCGTCGGCGCTACGGTGGCCGATCTGCCACGGCCCGTCCATCTCGTTGCCAAGGCACCACAACTTGACTCCGAAGGGCTCCTCCCGGCCGTTCGCGCGGCGCATGTCCGCGAACCGGGTCCCGCCCGGTAGGTTCGCGTACTCCACGAGTTCGACAGCCTCAGCTACTCCCCGCGTCCCGAGGTTCACCGCGAGCATGGGTTCAGCACCGACCCGGCTCGTCCAGTCCATGAACTCGTGCAGGCCGAACGTGTTGGGCTCGATCGAGTGCCAGGCGAGGTCGAGTCGAGCCGTACGGTCCGGCCCTACCCCCTCTTGCCAGTCGTAGCCGGAGACGAAATTGCCGCCCGGGTAGCGCACGGGGCCGACGCCCAGTTCACGCGTGAGGTCGGCGACATCCAGCCGGATGCCCGACGCATCGGCATTCGCATCGCCCGGGTCGAAGATCCCCTCGTACACGCAACGGCCCATGTGCTCGACCAGCGTTCCGAACATGCGCGGAGAGACCGGGGCGACGATGGCCGCAGGGTCGACGCGTACTCGGGAAGTGATCACTTCGCTCCCTTGGACGGTGTGGTGTGGAAGGCCGCCCGGAGAAGTTCAGGCGGGCACTTGGGCTCTCGATTCTCGGTGAGCAATCCGTTCATCTCCTGCACCGTATCGGTGAGCTGGGTGTAGCAGTAGCCGGCGAGGCCGCTCTCCTCGCCGATCACCGAGGCCATCTCCGCGATCAACCTGCACATGTCTTCGGGGCTGAGCACCTCGCCGTACGCGCCCCAGGCGTCGGCGTCGTCGTGCACGCTCAGGCCACCGTATTCGCTGAGAAACACTGGGATGCCTGTCGCGCGTATCTCACTCCCGGGTACGACAACCACGCGGTTGCCGGGTCGCTCCTGGGCCACCGTGCGACGCGCGGCGTCCTGCGTCGCATAGCGCTCGCGCAGCACTTCGCTGCTCTGGGTGTAGTCGTGCACTCCCACGAGATCGCCCGCGACGAACTCCCACCCGTCGTTTCCGATCACCAGACGGCTCGGATCGAGCGCCTTGACCAGGGACGTCACGGCCAGCACTGCCTCCTGCTGCGTCGAATCCGTGGGCAGGTTGGGCAGGCCCCAGCTCTCGTTGAACGGCACCCATCCGATCACGCTCGGGTGGCCGAGGTCGCGGTGTACGAGGCCGGTAAGACCTTCGACGGTGCGCGAGAGCGCCAGGTCGGAGTACTCGTAAGCCGCAGCGGTATCGGCAAAGACCACGAGGCCGATGCGATCGCAGAGCGCGAGGAATCGCGGATCTGCACTGGTCTGGTGCATCCGGATGCCGTTGAAGCCCAGTTCCTTCACGAGCTCGGCCTCCCGCCTGAGGGCGGCGAATGACGGCGATGCGAGGTGGCTCTCAGGCCAGTACCCCTGTTCCAGCACGAGCCGCAAGAAGTAGCGACGTCCGTTGAGCAGCACGTGGGTCGAGTCTGTTGAGACGGATCGCAGCCCCACGTACGACGCGACTGTGTCGAGCACCTCGGTGCCGCGCACGAGTCGCGCGGTGACATCGATGATCACGGGCGACTCGGGAGTCCACCACAGTCGCTCGGGCTCGACTCCCACTCCGGGGTAGACGAGTTCGGGCATCCCGCGGACTACACCCGAGATGAATTCGTGCGAGCTGCTCGACAGCAACTGGCCCTCGAGGTGGAAGTCGAGTTCGAGTCGGACGCCCGCATCCATGGGCCCGGCGATGCGCGCCTCCAGGCGCACCGAGGCGAGATCGGGCTCGGGGGTGAGGACGAGCCTGTCGAGGCGGGTCGCGGGGACGCGCTCGAGCCACACCGAGCGCCAGATGCCCGAGGTGCGGCGGTACCAGATCGCGTGCGGCTCCGGCTGCCAGTCCTGTTTGCCGCGGGGCTGCTCGAGACTTCGCCCGTCGACCGCACGCACGACGACGACGTTGGTACCGTCGTGGCTGGCATCTGTCATGTCGAGGCTGAAGCGCGACTGGGAACCCTCATGGTCGCCGAGGTGCATGCCGTTCACCCAGACCGAGGTCGTGTAGTCCACGCCCTCGAAGTGCAGGAGTCTCCGCTCGCCCGCCCGCACGACGTGTTGGAACTCCCGTCGGTACCAGAGCGGCGAGTCGACGTCCTCGTCGATGCCCGACGCAGGCGACTCGGGAGGGAAGGGGACGACGATCGTTCGCGCGAACGGTTCGGCCAAGTCGAACCAGCGATCGCGAAGCCCCTCCGCTGCGGGATCGATCGCGAACCCCCAGTCGCCGTCGAGGCTCGTGAAGTCGTCGCGCCGGAACTGCGGGCGCGGATAGTCGAGGTGGTGGTCGGGTGTCGGCACGTCGTTCTCCTAGTTGGCCAGGCCGGTCATCGAGATGCCGTGCACGATTCGACGCTGGAAGATGAGGTAGCCGATCAGGATCGGCAGCGAGACGAGCGTGACTCCCGCCATGATCGCGCCGTACTCCGCCTGGTAGCGGCCGATGAGCGACTGGAGTGCCTGGGTGAGCACCCAGCTGTCCTGTTTCGCCAGGTAGATGGTGTTGAGGAAGTAGCTGTTCCAGAGCGACACGAAGGTCAGCAGCCCGATCGCCAGGTACGCGGGGCCCGAGAGCGGCACGAAGATCTGGAAGAAGGTCCGCCACGAGCCCGCACCGTCGATCGCTGCTGCATCCTCGAGTTCGAGTGGAAGGGTGAGGAAGTACTGCCGGAAGAAGAACGTCGCGAACGGGGTACCGAACAGCAGCGGCACGATGATGGGCAGCGGGGTGTTCAGCCACCCGAGCTCGCGGAAGATCACGTACTGCGGGATGAGTGTCGCATGGACGGGGACCATGAGGGTGAGCAGCATCGCGACCAGCAGGGCGCCCCGGCCGGGGAACCGGATGCGGGCGAGCGCGAAGCCCGCGAGCGAGCTCGACAACAGCGTGCCTGCTGTGCCGAGCACGGCGATGACGAGGGTGTTGAGGAAGTAGCGCCACAGTTCGGGGAGCGCCTCGAAGAGCCTGGCGTAGTGCTCGAACGTGATCGGATGCGGGATGAGCTGGTCGGCGGCGAACATGTTCTCGTCGGTGCGCAGCGACATGGAGACCGCCCACAGGGCCGGGAACACGAACGCGAACGTGAGGATAATCATGAGCCCGTGGTAGAGCGCCGTCTGCACGCGTGCGTTCCTCATGCGACGCCCCGCTCGCGGCGGCGCTTGATGCGCGGTGCCCGTTCGGACTCGTAGTAGACGAATCGCCTGCCCACGACGAATTGGATCGCGGTCACGATGAAGATCAGCATCGCGAGCATCCAGGCGATCGCCGCGGCATAGCCGAGGCCCGAGATCGGCTCGTTGTAGTTGAACATCTGGTTGTACATGTAGAGCACGATCGTCCGAGTCGAGTTGGAGGGGCCGCCCGCTGTCGCGGGGCCGGATCCACCCACGCTCGCGCCGGTCATGGCGACGACGGGGTCGAACAGCTGGAAGGCTCCGATGAGTGAGGTGATGGTGAGGAAGAACACGGTCGGCGAGATGATGGGGATCGTCACGTGCCTGAACCGCTGCCAGCGGTTGGCGCCGTCGATCGTGGCTGCTTCGAGCAACGTGGTGGGAACGCCCTGCAGCGCCGCAATGTACAGCGTCATGCCGTAGCCGACCGTCTGCCAGGTCACGACCATGGCGATCGACGGCATTGCCGTCGCGGGGTCGAGCAGCCAGTCGGGGGCGGGGATGCCCAAGAGTTCCACAGCGTTCGTGACCGGGCCTGACTGGCTGTTGAACATCCAGCGCCAGACCACCCCGACGGCGATCTGCGACAGCACGTAGGGCAGGAAGAGCGCTGCCCGGTAGAGACCCACGAACCGTCGCGGCGTGTACGTCAGGAGGGCCGCGATGAGGGAGAAGAGAAGGAAGGACGTCGTGCCGACCAGGATGAACCGTACGGTGTTCCAGAGCACCGCCGGGATACGGTCGTCCGCGAGCAGGTGCGTCCAGTTCTCCAGCCCGGTGAAGGTCGGAGCCGGAGCGACGAGGTCCCAGTTGCTGAACGAGAGGCCGAGCGATGCCACGAGCGGCCCCGCCGTGAACACCAGCAGGCCGCAGACCTGCGGTGCCACGAACAGGAGCGCTGTGCGTGCCCGTCGGCTGGCGATGCTACGCCCGCGCCGCTGGGGTGTCCGCACTGTGTCAGTCATCGCCCGGCTCTCTCGTTCAGGGGTTCTGTGCTATCCGGCGTTCGCGAGCAGCGGGTCGACAGTCGACTCGCATAGCCCGGTCAGGGCATCCTTCGCACTCATCTTGTTGAGGAAGATGTTCTCCAGCGCGGGCGCGATGCCGTCCTGGCTCGATACGACGCCCCAGACGCCGGCCGGGTCGGTGTTGGTCACCGAGAGCGGCCACGAAGCTGGCTCGATCTGGGCCTGTACCAGGTCGGCCGGCTCGCCCTCAGCGGTGGCGAAGGAATCACCGTCCGCGAGGTCCTTGTAGGCGGGGATCAGGCCCATCTGCTTGCCTGCGCCCTCGGTGCTCATGTACTGCACGAACTCCCAGGCGGCATCCTTGACCTCCGACTGTTCGGCGATCGTCCAGATGTGTGCCTGCCAGAGGCTCGCATTGCCCGCGGGGCCTGCCGGCAACGCGGCGATCCCGTAGTTCAGGTCTGGATTCTGTGCCTGCACGGCGATGACCTGATCGTGCGAGCCCTGCTGCATGGCAACCGTGCCGTTCACCCAGCGGTTGTTTCCCGAGTCCTCCTGCTGCAGCTGCGGCGTGATGGCGGAGTGGTCCGTCCACATCACGTCCTGCAGCCACTGGAAGCCCTCGATCGTCTCCGGGGAGTCGATCTCGCACTGGTCACGATTGTCACCGCCGAGCACTGCTCCGCCGAACGCGGAGAGCACCGGCAGGTAACCCTGCGGGATCGGCAGCGCGGCGAAGTTGAAGTAGCCCCACTGCTTGGTGTCGTCCGGGTTGAACGCCGCAGCCGTCGCATCGTTGCCCGCATTGTCGAGCGTCAGCTTGGCAGACCACTCGCGCAGGTCGTCGTACGTGTACGAGCCGTCGGCCGGCGGGTAGTCCAGGCCTGCCGCGTCGAACATGTCCTTGTTGTAGAACAGGGACTGCACGTTGTAGCCCATCGGCAGGCCGTACAGGCCGCCGTCGGCCGCGGTCAGCGCGTCGATGACCGGCTCCGTGAAGTCGGTCTTGGGGATTCCCGCCTCTTCGAGATACGGGGTCACGTCGGCGATGAGGCCGTCGCGCACCGCGTCGTAATAGCCCCACGTGCCCATGACGAACGCATCGGGCAGCGTGTCGCCGGCCGCGAGGGTCTTGCAGGTCGCGTAGTCGACACCGCAGTCGCCGGTCTCCCACTCGACGGTGATGTCCGGATGCGCCGTCTCAAAGCCCGCCGCTGCGTCCTTGATCGAGCTGATGTCCTGGTCATTTCCCCACAGCATCACCCGGACGGTGCTGGACTCGTCGGCATTGCCGCCGGTGCCCGAACACCCCGTGACGATCACTGCCAGGACGGCGGCCGTCGCGAGTGCGGCGAGCGCCCTTCTGTGCTGTTGTCCCATCAGAACTCCTTTGTCAGTGCTGGGTTACCGCTCCGCGTGAAGCAGTACTTGGGACGATACCACGTAGCATGCTACGTAGTAAAGGCGACTTGACCGACCAGCCGGCCTTTAGTTCCGGATGCTCGACTCACGCACGACGAGCGAGAACTGAATCGCCACATCCCTGACTTCGACGGACTCTGCGCCGATCTCCCCCGCCCGGATCCGTGCAAGCAGCGTCTCCACGCTCACACGCGCGATCTGCTGCTTGTCGGGTTCTATGGTGGTCAGCGCAGGGATCGAGTACCGGCCTTCCTCGAGTCCGTCGAATCCGACGACAGCGATGTCGTCCGGCACTCGAAGCCCACGTTCGTAGGCTGCGCGCATGGCGCCGAGCGCGAGGAGATCGGTAGCGCAGAAGACACCGTCGGGCCGATCATCCCTGCTGAGCAGGGCCAGCATGGCGGCTTCCCCGTCCTGGCGATGGTATGAGCCGGTCTGGATGACGAGGTCTGGGTCGACCGTGATCCCAGCCGCGCGGAGGGCCAGCTCGTAGCCGGTGTAGCGCAGCGCGGCCATACGCAGCGACGAGTCCGGATGTGCGCCGACGAACGCAACCCTCCTGCATCCGGACTCCAGCAGGTGGTTGGTCGCGGCAGTCGCCGCAGCGACATCGTCGATGCCGATGTGATCGACGAGTCCCATCCCGGTGCGCTCTCCAATGAGAACGACGGGCGCCCGGTGTGCACGACCCGCCATCAGCTCACCGATGTCTCCGACCGCGCTCAGGATGGTGCCCTCGGCGTACTCGGCCGCGGATCCCTCGAGAGCATCTCGCTCGCGCTCCCGGCTTCCGAGCGTCTGGCGCACCATCACTGCGTAGCCCTGGTCCTCCGCGGACTTGATCACCCCACGGGCGAGCTCCGCGAAGTACGGCACATCGAGTTCGGGGACGACGAGCTGGAGCACGCCCGAGCGCCCGAGCCGCAGGCTGCGCGCCGCAAGGCTCGGGGTGTAGCCCAGTTCCCGAATCGCCATGGTGACTCGCTCGATCGTGTCGGGACTGACGGACGGTAGTCCGTTGACGACGTTCGAGACCGTGCGCTGGGACACACCAGCACGCTCGGCCACGTCGGCCTGGGTTACGGTCACCGGCGTCCTTTCAGTGCTACGTACCAACACACGGTACAGGGGACCGGATGGCACGGCTGAACTGGGCGCTCGGCACGGGGCGGTCCGCTAGCGTAAGGACATCCGTTCGAGAGGATCCCTCATGCGCAAGTTCGCGCTCCCGCTCGCCCTTGCGGCTCTCGTGGCGTTGTCAGGATGCTCGGCTCTGCCCAATCTTGGCGCGCCCACTGCCGACACCGCCGTCGTCGTCATACCGCCGAACGTCGACCTGCAGGGCGTCATGCCCGACGTGGACGAACTGCCGTTCCTCCCGTCGGACGTCGGGTACAGCGGATTCGCGCTCACGGTCTCCGGCCGGGGTGACGCCAGCATCACCACAGATGAGAAGACGTGCACCGACGGCGCCCTGCCGTACCTTCCTGCGTCGTACGCGAGCTACCAGCGGTTGTACGGGCCGTCGAGCATGGCCGCGTACTTCAAGGTGTCCATCCTGGAGGTCGACTCCGAGAAGGATGCGCAGGATGCCCTGGCCGTCTTCCGCTCGGCTCTGAAGGCCTGCGACGCGATCAACGGCGGGCTCTTCTCTTCTGGTGACGACACCGTCGGGATCATGATCGGGGAGAACGGGAGCGTGATGACGACCGTCGGCCCCTACATCGTGCAGATCGGTTTCACGTCGCTCGTGACGCAGGACGACATCCTCACCGTGTTCGATGTGATTCGCGCCAAGTTCGAAGCCGGCGCGCCCACCGGCGTCGTCGCGGCACCGGGATCGGGTGCACCCGAATGGGCGCCGCAGTGTGCAGAAGGCGCGAACCTCACCACGGCTGCCCACACCGCGAACCTGGCCGTCGGCCTGTGCGACGACTACACGATGCTCTACCAGGATGCCCGTACCGGCCGCACCGACGTTTTGCCCGACGCGGGCGGCGCAGGCGGGAACATCTGCGGGGAAGCCGCGGATGGCCTGGTCATCTGCAGCGACTTCGAACTCGCCGTCTGGTTCCCCGACACCGGGGAGTCGGAGGACATCGAGGAGTTCTGGTACGGGTCATAACTGCCCGCCTTAACGAGAGAACGCCGCCATCGCTGGCGGCGCTCAGTCTGTTGGTGGACCCTAGGAGATTTGAACTCCTGACCTCCTCGATGCGAACGAGGCGCGCTACCAACTGCGCCAAGGGCCCTTACAACTGAATTAGGTTACCAGACCAGATTACGCGCGTCGGCGAGCCAGGGCGGCGTCGAGGTCGGGCGCCGTGCGGGATGCGTCATCCACGATCCCCATGCTGGCGAACGGACTCGAGGATGCCGCGGGCTTCGGCGCGAAGGATGGCGTCGTCTGCAGCTTCTCCCGTTGCAGTCGCACGGCGGCGGCCGCGGCGATCTCCAGCTCGAACGCGGCGTCCACGACGGGGGCGGCCGGCGCCTCGGTGCGGGAGAGGTACAGCGGGCGGGGCACGGCGACCGGGGTCCACTCGGGCTGTGCGGTGCGGACCGGCACCGCGGGACGGGCGCCGAGGGAAGTGCGACGGGCGGGGCGGACCTCGGCCCGTGCTCGGGTTCGAGCAGCGCGGGCGAGCCGGGCGAGGGTGCTGAACGAGACCATCCCCACCACCGCCGCGATGCCGAGCACGACCCAGGATCCGAGTTCGGCTCCGGTGGTGGCGATGAAACCGACCTGTACGACGCCGAACACGAGCGAGACCAGCAGCATGAGAGAGGCCATTGCTCGGGCGCGGCGCGTGCGGAGGATCGCAATCCTCGGGTCCGGTTGAGGCGCCGGGCGGGACACTGGGCGGCCGACGGCGACGGGCCCGCGGAGCAGTTCTGCACGCTGCGCCTGCGCGATGCGGCGAGCCGCGGCATCCGCCCGAACCTCGGCGGGGATCTCCGCGGTCTCGGCCAGCACGCGAATGGTCTGCTGGAGTCGCACGGCGTTCCTCTCGGTCGCGAGGTACTCGCGTCGCTTGAACCAGGTGGGCACGAGGTAGGCGAGCCACAGCGCAGCCGCGATGGCGACCATCACCCCGCCGCCGATGCCCGTGAACTCCATGCCGCTAGGGTACGAGTCGCGGTGCCCCCCAACCCGGCACCACGCGGCACGGAATATCAGGTGAGGGGTCGCGCCGCCCTGGCGACGTCGGCCGCTGGCCGCTCAGCGTCCTGGTGCGGGGCCTTGCCATCGAGCCAGCGCCGCAGCACCCCGCTCGGCAGCTCGTCGACGGTCAGCGCGAAACAGAAGTGGTCGCGCCAATCCCCATTGATGTGGATGTAGCGGCGACGCAGCCCCTCGTAGCGGAAGCCCAACTTCTCCACGACCCGCAGGCTCGGCTCGTTCTCCGGACGGATGCAGATCTCCATGCGGTGCAGTCCCACGCCGAAGAAGCAGTGGTCGGTGGCCAGGGCCACTGCGGTGGGCGTCGCACCCTTACCCGCGAACCGCTCGGACACCCAGTAGCCGATCGTCGCCGACGACAGGGACCCATAGGCGATGGATGACACGTTGAGCTGGCCTGCGACCTGCCCGTCGTACTCGATCACGAACGGGAGCCC
>Ga0247740_1001460_pt1 | contig 10104 bp, 9 predicted proteins | sample UWRJL148409B2_FD_180942 | JGI IMG/M metagenome (GOLD analysis project Ga0247740, IMG submission 180942) | Plant litter microbial communities from Arlington Agricultural Research Station in Wisconsin, United States - UWRJ-L148-409B-2 | ecosystem: Environmental > Terrestrial > Plant litter >...
TTCACCGTCTGAATTACGCGCTTCATGAATTCCGTCTGACCACATAAAAATACGATCATGGCGTTGAAGATCATAAACCTGCACGTCATCTTTAAAACTTTTATCTTGTAACACACCAAGCGGTAAATGAGTTGAACGTAACGGAATCACCGTGTGATCCGAATCGCGGTAAATAACTCCCGCAGGCAAGCCTCCATTCCATACTTTTATACGTTTTCGCCTGAAATTAAAATCAATCATAGTTGCACAACAAAACAAACCTATAGGCAGAATCGCTTTAAGTTTTTTATTAATTTCGCGCAACACATCTGACATGGAAAAACCTTTGTGCACCATGCCGTAAAAAGTGGAAGCCAATGGCATAGCGCCAATGGCTGCGGGTAGACCATGCCCGGTAAAATCACCCAGCAATACCATCATATTGCCATTGGGCCGAATCGCAGCTACCACCACGTCTCCGTTAAATACGGCGAGTGACGACAGAAAAAATCTTACGTTGCTCGCGTTTAAACAACCGCTGTGAGCCACGTTGTCAAAAACTTGTTTCGCAACGGTTTGCTCTTGCAATAAACGCTGATGATGTTGCGCCAATAAATCGCGTTGCGTAAGCATGGTGCTGTGCAAACCACGCATGCGGTTAAAAGATTTTATTTTGGCTTTTAAAATAACGCGATTGTAAGGTTTAGAGAGAAAATCATCGCCACCAGCATCTAAACAATGCACAAGGGATTCGGTATCTTGCAATGACGTTAAGAAAATAATCGGGACTAATTCATCGCCCGCTAATTCTTTAATTTGGCGTGCAGCATCAAATCCATCCAATTCAGGCATGAGCGCGTCAAGCAATACAATATCGGGACGTTGTTGTTTGAAAATTTCAACGGCTTCAAGGCCATTTTTTGCAGAAAAAACGTGATGCCCTTCTTTTCGAACAATCGTTTCTAAAATCAAACGATCTGCATCGGTATCATCGGCTACCAGTATTTTGAGGCTACGCAAATCATTCATAACAAACGCTTTCCGTCAACATCCATTATGAGAGTTCAAATGAGCAACCTTTGCCCTAATGATTATTGAATAGAAAACAATTGCTCAAAATTTGAGATGAGCAAAATCTTTTTTACGTCCTGCGAACAATTAATAATTTCAATATTCGCACGATCACCACCAGCATGGTCGCGTAGCAGTAAAAGCATACCTAAAGCAGAACTGTCTAAATACGAAGTACCTTGCAAATCTACGCGATATTGATTGGGTGCTTTAGAGAGTTTTTCATAGGTATTACGAAATTCCTGATGAGAACTAAAATCGAAACGCCCCTGAATATAGATGGTTAGTTGGGAGCCATCTGCAGAAACGGTTGACGTAATCGCCATAATTAACCTCTATCACATTCAAATAATCATATTTGGATTTTTGTTGGAAATACAACATTCACCAGAAAGCTCGTGTCGCTCACACTACGTGATCTTAACTTAAGCCTAGTCTATAAATGCTTTTTGTATAGGTCGCCATTATAAAATCATTAAATGGTAATTATGGTGAAAAAACTTTCCAGAACTGCGACTCTATTGGACATCGTTGAATTTTTGACCTACAAATTTTAGTGATTATCTTCGCGTCGGCTATACGCTTGCCCCACCAATTCGTCCAGTTCTTTTTGTAAACGTTTATCCAACCCTGCATTTTCTTCATGTTGCAAACGTGTAATAAGTTCTTTGATAGATTTGGTTTTTTGATGAGCGATACGCCACGCTTGCCGATAGCGTTCCAATTGCAATTGCATGCGCTCAAGTCGCGCTTGTTGCTCTTTACGCGCCTCAGCAAGCCGCTGGATAAAACCGCTATAAGCAATTAATTCTTGCGGTTTGACTGCAACCTTTCGCGAACTATAAACATGTAAATATTGATCCGCGTATTCATCCAGCTGACGCAATTGTTCAATTTCGGCGTCAACTTGCACAGTAAACTGGCCAAGTTTTTCACCCGCTTGTTGTTCACTGCGCTCGGTTAGCGTCAGCACAACTTGCATACGTTTTGAGCGTGATTCAGCCATAGGTCGATGCTTAAAAGGTGAACTATTGTTTTAAAAGATTGGGTGAGTGAATGAAAAATAAGAAATAAAAAGTGGTTATCCAAAATTAACTTAACCAGATTACCGATGCTGGGCTGCAAGTGGTCCACTATTTTTTTGTAATTGCGAACGAATGACTGATTGCAAATTAGCTATAGCTTCGGGCAGAAGAACACGTTGATTAATTCCCTGCTGAATAAATGCGCGTAAATGCGGATAGCGTTCGATTGCCGCGTCAGTTTCCGCATCTGCACCGGGGGTGTAAGCACCAATAGCAATTAAGTCGCGGTTTTGTTGGTAGCGCGATAAAAGTTGCTTGAAGCGCTGCATACTTTTCAGATGCTCTTCCGGCACAATATTTTGCATAGCGCGGCTTATAGACGCTTCTACATCAATCGCAGGATAAATACCCTCTTCTGCTAACCGCCGCGAAAGCACTATATGACCATCAAGAATTGCTCGCGCCGAGTCAGCAATAGGATCTTGCAAGTCATCGCCTTCCGTTAATACCGTATAAAACGCCGTAATCGAACCCTGCCCTTTATCTGCATTACCAGCGCGCTCAACCAATTGCGGAATCTTGGCAAACACGGAAGGCGGATAACCCTTAGTCGCAGGCGGCTCACCAATCGCAAGCGCGATTTCACGCTGAGCTTGGCCATAGCGGGTTAGTGAATCCATCAACAAGAGCACGTTCAAGCCTTTATCGCGATAATACTCAGCTATGCGGCTCGCCAACTGCGATGCCCGCAAACGCATAAGCGGCGCGTCATCCGCCGGAGATGCAACCACAACTGCGCGACGCAACCCTTCTTCCCCCAAGATATGATCGATAAACTCTTTAACCTCACGGCCCCGTTCACCAATCAACCCAACCACAACAATATCGGCGGTAGTGAATTTGGTCATCATGCCCATAAGCACACTTTTACCCACGCCAGAACCGGCCATTAGACCCATTCGTTGGCCACGACCAACCGTGATCAAAGCATTGATTGCGCGCACACCAACATCCAGCGGTTCACTGATAGGGTTACGTTGTAGCGGGTTGATTTCCTGCGGAGTGAAATCGAGAAATTCGTCGCCAATCAGCGGGCCTTTGTTATCCAGCGGTTGACCAATGCCGTTAACGACCCGCCCTAATAATTGCGGACCAATACGCATACCCTGTTGCGCAGACACCGGAATAACCCGCGCACCCGGCTGCAAACCTTCAACACGTTTGATCGGCATCAGAAATACGCGATCACCCGAAAAGCCCACAACTTCAGCTTCAATGCGACGGCCATCGCTATTGATAACTTCACATTGTTTTCCTACGGAAACTTTTAAGCCCACTGCTTCAAGGGTCAAACCCACTGATCGTGTGATACGACCTTCGGCAACCGGCTCGTTCGTAATTAAACGACGCGGTGCGTAGTGCTGTAGACGGGAGGTAATGGTTGGGCGTTCTGACATAGGTGAACTCTTATATGGCTTTTCGATTTTACCCCACCCCAACCCTCCCCTTTGCAGGGGAGGGAGTGGAATTCACTTTGTATCAACTCTCAGTAAATCTGCCTTCCTTTTCTCATATTACAATTTCCTACAGCGCGAAATTCTAACTCCCTCCCGGCTACGCGCCCCGCTTCAAGGGGAGGGCTGGGGTGGGGTAATTCACGGTTGCGTCATGAATAACGACTCAGCGTTAATTTATAACTCTTCGACTGCTGCGCGCTCAGGCCGGCCGGCGAGGTGCGAACGGAATCTAAATTCGTCACTATTAAAAAATTAGAGAATTATCCAACATCCGGCAATTCACTCTCGCCATCTGCCTGCGCCAATTGCCCCGTCAAAAATTGTTCCAATACCGTTTGCAAACGCTTCGATACTGAAAAATCTACGCGGCTCTCAGGAGTTTCAATTTTGCAGCCGCCAGGTTGTAGTTGTGTATCGCCGAAAAACTTCCAATCCAATTGTTGTTCAGTTGCATAATTTTCTATAGCAACTAAATCATCAGGATTCAAACTCACGCGAATATTTTTACTGCCGATGGGTAAAGCATCTACTGCGGATTTTACGAGTTCAAGAATGTTGGATGAGTCTGTAACTAATTCGCGTTGAATAACGCTTTGTGTTAACGAACAAATAACATCAAGCAGCATATTTTCGATGTCATTGTCTTGCGCGGTAAGCGGATTCACAAGTGCATTGGCAATATTATGGAAACGCTGTTGCTCCAAGGTTAATTGCGCGCGCATTTCCATCAGCCCTTGTTGGCGCCCGGCTTCATAACCATCATTTTTACCTTGCTCTACACCAGCAGCGTGACCTTGCGCAAAACCATCTTTTTCAGCGGTGTCAAAAATATCCTGCATTTCTTGCGCGGTCATTCCAGTTTTTTGTTGCGTAGGAATTTCAACGGTTTCAATTTTTTCCTTGCCTTGTTGCAGCATTTTTTCGCGGCGCATACGCGCTTCTTTTTCTGCGCTGGATAGTACTCGGCCCGAGTCATCTACCTGGGGCAACATCCACGATGTTACGTCACCGAGATTCTCCGACGCTATGCGGCCAGGCATGGATTTAGAAGTCATACATTTTCCTAGGTACTCGCAAACTATGAGCAAACATATCAATCGGGGAGTCGTCATCCTCGCATCGCGGGGATCCAGCGCTACAAACTCTCGTCGCCTAGCATCAACGTGGAAACGATGGAAAAAATATCCAGTGAGATGCAAAATAAATTGAACGGCAAATTAAATAACAATTGAAGTAACAATTTCTCGTTGCGCCCATAGTCAACGGGTTTAGTGTTTCTAATAATAAAAAATTAAATCATCGCCTCGCCGCTACCACCCAACATAATTTCGCCAGAATCTGCCATGCGGCGTGCGGTAGTAAGAATTTCTTTTTGCGCGGCCTCTACATCTGCCAAACGCATTGGTGGTTTGGTTTCCAAATCGTCGCGTAAAAGTTCTGCCGCACGCTTAGACATATTTTTGAAGATTTTTTCTTTAAGATCATCGTCTGCACCTTTAAGCGCAACAATAAGTACTTCGGAAGAAACTTCGCGCAGCAGTGCTTGAATACCACGATCTTCAACGTCTTTAAGGTTCTCAAATACAAACATAAGATCTTGAATTTGGTTCCCCATGTCCTCGTCCATTTCTTTGATGGAATCCATCAAATCCGCTTCGATTGAACCGTCTAAATTGTTCATGATTTCGGCTGCGACTTTGTAACCACCCATGGCTTTAGTTTGCGACGCCGCATTGCCCGAGAATTGTTTTTCCAGAATGTCATTCAATTCTTGTAACGCGCTTGGCTGAACAGTATCCAATGAGGCGACCCGCATCATGATGTCGAGGCGAACTTTTTCGGGGAAGTACGTCAAAATTTCGGCGGCTTGGTCAGCGTCCAGATAGGCGATAACAATTGCCTGAATTTGGGGGTGCTCGTTGCGGATAATATCGGCAACCGAGCGTGCTTCCATCCACTTCAAGGTATCCAAACCGGTAGTGTTGCCGCCTAATAAAATACGGTCAATCAAACCGTTAGCCTTGTCTTCCCCAAGAGCTGTGACTAGCATTTTACGAATATAACCATCCGCCCCCACACCCAGACCTGTAAGCGTCCGGACTTCTTCTAAAAAGCTGCCCATAACCGTTTGCACTTCAGATTGCTGCACGTTGTTAAGTTGGGTCATAGCAGCGCCTATGCGCTGAACTTCTTTTGGGCCCATATGCTTGAGGATTTCGGCAGCGTCCTGCTCGCCCAATGACATTAGCAGAATCGCTGCCTGATCCACTGGGCGGAGTTTGCTCTTCTTTTCACCAGCTTTTTCCGGGGGATTCGCCATAAAACTTATTCACCTTGCGTGTTATTACTTCAGTTTAAACAAGCTATTACTTCATCAAACTGGCTATATCTATCAGTCGATTTATTCACCCTGATTTACCCACTTTTTAACTACTTGCGCCACACGGCCAGGGTCATCTGCAATTAAACCTTTAATGGCATTGAGTTGTTGTTCGTAACCTTGCTCCGGTCCATCTAACAATAGTGCACTGCCGCCAGAAAGCGTAACTGTTTCATCCGACACGCCTTCCATTCCGCCCAAACCAGCTGCCTCTAGGGCTGCTAATTGACGTGCCTCTTCTTGCTCGGCGATGCTTCCACCATTTCGCGCCAGGCTTTTAAACACTGGGCGCAACAAACCAAAAATCAACGCCAAAATAATAATTACGCTGGCGATGGATTTGATGTGTGGCATTAACCATTTTTCCCACCAGGGCTCTACGGGTATATCAGACTCAATAACTTCAACGCCACTGGTGAAAGGTGCATTCAACACATTGACGCTGTCACCGCGTACCGCTGAATAACCCACCGAATCTCTTACCAGTATAGACAAGCGTTCAAGTTCGTTCGCAGTCCAGGGTTGATGCGTTTCTGTGCCGTCTTCTGCTTTGATGAGTTTGTCATCTACAACTACCGCAACGGTCAGGCGCTTCAAGGTACCTTGCTGATGTTTGGTATAGCTGACGGTGCGATCCAATTCAAAATTACGAGTTGATTGCTCGCGATTATTTACAGCTTGTTTAGGCGCAGCAGCGTCACCTTGTTGTGGTGTAGCTTGCTCGGGAGCTTGTGCATTCGCTGGAGGTTGGTTAGTGAGTGCACCCGGAATTCCACCCGCGCCATCACCTCCAGCTTTACTTTCAATCAGCTTCTGTTCACTGCGTACGGCGGGTAGGTCAGGGTTAAACGTTTCTGCCGCTTGTTCTACGGCGGTGAAATCAATGTCTGCACTGACTTGTGTACGGAATTTGCCGTTGCCGACAACAGGTTCAAGAATTCCATTGATGCGTTTCATCATGGATTCTTCAACCGTGTGCGCATAATCGTGTTGTTTAGTGGCGAGCAATAATTCCTGGCTGTCTTCACCTGTTGAAATTAAATCGCCGTGTTGATCTACCACAGTCACATCAGCCATTTTTAAATCAGGCACGCTGGATGCGACTAAATTCATGATTGCTTTTACTTGCGCTGGCTCAACGGTTCTACCGGCAAATACTTCAACAAAAACGGAAGCAGTTGGTTTGGATGCGTCGCGTACGAAAACTGTTTTCTTTGGCAGTGCGAGATGAACACGCGCACTGCGAATGCTGCTAATACTAGTGATTGTGCGCGCTAATTCGCCTTCAATACTGCGTTGATAACGAGTGCCTTCTACAAATTGACTGGTGCCGAGCGGTTGCTCTTTATCCATTAATTCAAAGCCGGGTGTTGAACTGCTGGGCAAACCCATTTCTGCTAATTTCATACGCGCAATATGAATGTCATCCGCCGCTACTAAAATCGCACCCGTATTGTTATCCATTTTGAATTTAATACGGTTTTGTTCAAGCAATTGCACAACGCTGGATGCATCCAAATTATCGCTGCGGCCCAGGAGCGGGCGATAGTCATCGCTTTGCGTCCAAAGCACTACTGCGAAGCCTATGGCTACGCTCGCTGCGAGAGCGATCATCAGCCCAACCTGCCGGAATAAATTCAAGCTGCTAAAACCTTCGGCTAAATCACCGCCTTTTGATTTTACAGGTAGGTTAGAAGCATCTGCTGTTGTGGCCATATCGAAAACCTTTAGAGGTTTCTAGTTTCACGCAACTAGGTGTTAAAAATAAAAGTGGTGTTTTTTTAATGATTGCAAAGTGAATTAAATTGGCATGTTCATTACGTCTTTGTAGGCATCAACTAACTTATTGCGAACTTGCACCATGGCCTGAAATGACACAGACGCTTTTTGCGACGCAATCATGACGTCGGTGATATCCACACCTGCAACACCTTTTTCATAAGCGTCAGCCATAGAACTGGATTTTTGTTGAACATCATTCACGTTATTAATGGCTTTGGTCATAAGCTCGCCAAAACTCGGAACTTTGTTTGCCGTATCCACTTGCAGATTGTTGAGCCCACGATTAATCGCAACATCGCCATTCACCGCTTGAGGACGTTGAAATACTTGTGTTTGCGATTTGATACTGCGCATTTCACCAAGAAGACGATTGATATCAACACGATCTGTCATGGGATTTCTCCTGAGAAAACTTATTCGTAGGCTTAACCTATTCGACAAAAAATTGGCACGCCGAACTGTTACAGGGGATATTGCACAAAGTAGGCCAAATATTGCCGCTCGGCCAATCTTCACCCATGAAGATGCGTGGAGGATTAGGCTGCCGCTCTTTTAATCAAACTGCCGCAATTTCTTCACACAGATGTAATCTGTTTGGCTTAATTTTCCAGCCACACCTGAACTGGAGACCAAACATATGAATCACCTAATTCAAACTCATGATGCAGAAGTTATTGATCAAGCGATGGCAGCATTTCTGCTCGACTCAGTGAGTGCAAAGACCAAGCATAAAAAGATAAAGACTAATATGGAGTGCAGAAGGAAATTAGAGATTAAATGGGAGAACAAACGTTTAGAGCGGGAAATTTCGGAGTTTGATTTTAATTAAAGGTTTGAAACTTAAGTTTCTCGGACGCTTAATAACAAACGTTTAATGATGATCAAGCTTCGAAATACAAGGATTAATCAGACTTGGTATTTTTAAGTTTAATGACTGTTCGGTGAGAGCTCTTCAGTAATTCTTCGCCAGCTTTAAAGGTAGGATAGCCATAAAACAAATGGTCAAATGAACCATCTTCCATGGCAATTTTCAAACCACGTTCGAGTCTGTCACCCAAAACACTATTGGTTTTATTAACAAAGAAACAGTAGCGTATTGGCACGTCATATTTAATAAGCAGACTCTCTTCCGGTGCTAAACCCAGCGCATTATATTCTTTGGAGTCATTATTTATTTCGTATAAACCCCGCGAAATAAAATCAAACCTCCGCGCCGCAAGCATTTTGAACAACCCCGAATAACTGGACGTAGCTGAGACGGTGAAACCATTATTTCTAAAAATGTCACCATCGGTCCAATGCTCACCGGAACCCACCGTAAATTGTCGAAGATCCTCTAAGCTTTTAACGCGACTGAATTTTGACTGCGCGTCTTTATTAATAAGTAGAACGCGATAATTGTTTAAACCTTTTAAAAGATCTACTTGCACCAAACGCATTTGCGATTCGCGCTCTTTGGTCACTGAGCCCCACATGACATCAATTCCTGCGCCAGCGATTACCATGGCTCGGTCACGTGCAATACCACCACCATGCGTAGTGTGTAAAACCACAAAATCACCATCGGTTTTGCGCGTCTTCTCTAAAGCAGTATTGAGGAGCTTTTCAAAAAAAACTTCCGGGCCTTGATTGGTGGGGTTAATATTTCCGGTAATTCTCACTTGCAAAGGATCGGCATTTACGTTTGTTACGAAAACGATGGCGATAATCACTGTCAAAAAAATCCAGTCACGTGACCAATGCGAAGCTGAAGTTAAAAGGCGAAATACTTTCATTGATAAATCCGTACTTCAGTCGGTGAAATAATCCTGCACCTCTTGATATAGACTAGAAAAGCGGATTATTCCACCAGCTCGGCGATTTAGCCAACATCACTTATTCAGTAATAGCGAAACCTTCTTCTCTCAAACGCGCCATTTTGTAACGTAGGGTGCGCGCGCTTATTCCTAAACGCTCTGCCGTATTTTTACGACTGCCACCTTCTTTGCGTAAGGTTTCCATAATAATTTCATATTCGCGCTGTTTTAAATCCGAGCCCAACAAAGGATTTGGACTGTAAGGTGTTGCGCTGATTAACGAAATATTGTCGCCGCCGTAATTAGCTACAGATAAATCCTGCGCAAACTCCCTAGCAGAATGAATATTGTGAGTTTCACGAGAATAACCCGACTGATAACTCTGATTAGTATGATGTTGTGGTTGATGACCTTGATATTGCATAGCAGCCTCAACCAAGTTTGGTTTTTGGCTGTAAATATTGCCTGCATCCAAACCTAAATCTACCGCGTCGATAGTGTTGGCTGTTTGTAAAATCAATGCTCGCTGCATAATGTTGTCCAACTCGCGAACA
>Ga0247740_1001463_pt1 | contig 10100 bp, 7 predicted proteins | sample UWRJL148409B2_FD_180942 | JGI IMG/M metagenome (GOLD analysis project Ga0247740, IMG submission 180942) | Plant litter microbial communities from Arlington Agricultural Research Station in Wisconsin, United States - UWRJ-L148-409B-2 | ecosystem: Environmental > Terrestrial > Plant litter >...
CCTGACCCTCATCGAGCGCGCATTGCACCGCGCGCTCTGCCGCTGAGAAAGCATCCATTGACGAGAGTTTGCTTCGAGCCGCGAGTCGCGTAGCCGCCACCTTGAAGACGCGCATGGTCACGCTCGATACAGAGCGATCACGAAAACCAGCAACCCATCGCGCGCTTGCTCAGCACCTGAGCGCGGGTGGCACAGTGTCGCACCCGCGTGACGCTCCATAGCGGGTTGCTCGGAAGCGCCGCTTTGGATAGTGATGGACGCATGCGCTCCCTATCCATCGCGATCGTGGCTTCACTAGCTCTGTTGGTCTCAGCTTGCACCGACGAAGCTGAAACGCCGGATGCCAGCGGTGGTGCCGGCGGCGCAAGCACCGGGGGAAACGCGGGCGGCGCTGGTCGTTCCGGCAGCGCGGGATCGGCTGGTCGCGGTTCCAGTGCCGTCGTGTTCACGGATCTTCCAGGCAAGATCCGCTTCGTCAATCACGTCTCCGATGGCACGACGGGCGTCGACCTCGACTTGTATTGGGGCCTCAGCATCGGTCGCGGCGAGAAACAGGGCACGATCCCGTACGGCGAGGCTACTGAGTTCTTCACACCGCGCCACTCCGACGAGCCCGTGCTGGACGCTGACGAGGCGCGGTACTTTTTGGTACCGAAGGATGACGTCTCCCGGACCCCGGCCTCGTTTCTCGCTCAGGATGATCCAGCGTTCGCCGCAGACACGGTGCTGACGATAGCCTTGGCCGCAGCGAAGAACATCTCGGGCGACAACTTAGTGGTCGCGGCGCAGACCTTTCACGAGCAGGAGATCGACGCTCCCCCCGCGGGCATGGCCCACGTGTTCGGCTGGACGAGCGCGTTCGAGCAGATCGCGGACGGCAATTTCACCCTCGTGGGGACGGACAGCGTGTGCAGCCCCGAGCGCGGAGAGTCGGACGGCAATATTGGGGTGCCGGTGGTGCTGCCCCGAGGCGAGGCGCGCCTCTCGCTGTTCGACGCCAACACCAAACCTCCGTGCGCGACCGGCACGCCGCTAGTCGATGCGACCCTAGAAGCGGGTCACTCGTACGTACTTTTGGGCAAAGCGGACACGTACGAGTTCGACGCGCGGAGCGCTGTCGTGCTCGAGGTAGGCGCGGAGGACTAGCGGCAGAGCCCCAAGTCGCGCGACGTGTTCAGGTCGTCGGGCGGAGCCTCGGAGCGCCACAGGAAGAAGGTGCGACGTATCTTCATTTTGCGACTGAAAACAGGCCGCAAACCCACTTTGCCTGGGCGAAGTCATTTGGGTTGATGGTCACGTGCTGCTGCCTGTGGCGTCGGAGCCTTCGGCGGCCCGTGTCGGCTCACCACAGATGTACGTCGACACAGATGTACGTCGACACAGATGTACGTCGACACGGCTTGTCGCCCCGGAGCCTGCCCTCGGCGGCGAGCGAAGGTCGCTCCCGCGCCCAATTTTCGTCTCGGCGGAGGCCGCCTGAATGGGTGCCGGTGGTCGTCGTGGGCCTCCGGCGTCACCTTGCAGTTCGCTCGGGCACGGATTGCGCGCGGGCTTTCATGCCGCTCGGCGGGAGCTCAACCTCGCTCATCGCCGAAGGCAGGCCCCGTGGCTCCTTGGTACGCTTTTAGAGAAGAGATGAGCCGGGTTCACCGCTCATCGAGCGCGCGTCGCACCGCGCGGACTGCTGCGGGGAGATCGCGCATAACGAGTTCGGCTTGGAGCCGGACGACGCGGTAGCCGGCGCGGGTGAGCTTGCGATCGCGACGCGCATCCGCGGTCACGCGCCGCGCGTGATAGCCGCCATCGACCTCGACGATGAGGCCGCAACGAGCACGATGCGAAGCGATGCTCCAACAGACCCGGCGAGGCGCAGCCGTCGGGGCCTCCACGTCCGGCGCAGCCGGCGTAAGGGGGCCCCCGGCGCGCGCAGCGAAGCGAGCACGCCGGGCCGTGTTGCGACGTACAACGGCGGGGCATCAAGAGCCCGCCGCCGAAGGCGGGCCCCGGGGCTCCTTGTTGCGCTTCCAGAGAGGAGAGACGGATTGCGGCGCTATGAGTCGGGTTCAGCGGCGGCGGGCGTGGGTCGCTCCCGCGCCCAATTTCGCGGTGGTTACCTGCGAGCCGGGGGAAGGGTGCGAGTGCAAGTAAGGCCACGCACAGTCACAAGAGTACCGAACGTCCGCCCCAGATCGAGCGAGTACGGCCGTCGGAGCGTGTTGCATGAGCGAGCCACGCCTTGCGAGTCGCCGTTGTGCGGTCCCCGCAGCTAGTCTACGCGCCGGAGCTTCGCAGCAGGGAGAGCGTGGTCGAAAAATACCGCGCGTTCATGCTCGAAAAAGGCATCTCTGGGAGCTCGAACTCGACGCTCACCGCGGAAATTCCGCGCGAGTAGCCCATGGCGTAATTTTGGCCGATGACTACGGAGGGAAGCGAAATGTTGTCGACCGCGAAGCTAGAGTCGATGAGCGTTCCTTTGACGGCGCCGGCCACCATGTTGCCAAGCTCCATGATGGCGTCGATGCAATCTTCGTCGATAGTGTCGAAGCTCCTATCGAGCAACGCACCTGCGAGATGACGCGCAGCCGCCTCGGACAGGTTCAACGCCATATTGCCCGAATGCCTTCCCACCAAACCTACCATCACCGAGATGCCGTGTCGCGAGGTGGTGATGCGGCTCGTGCCAATCGGTACCAACTTGCAATTTGTCATCTTCAGGCCGATTTCGGTCCCGTGGACCACGGCCTTTAGCAAGGTCTGGTCGACTCCCATGTCCAGGGCCAAGCTCGGCACGTATGCAGGCGATGAAAATGCGTCGAGGTCTAACATCCAGAATTTGCTTCCTGCGGAGGTCTACAAAAGGCGAAAGGAGTCGCGCCGACGATCAGCACCTCGTGCTCACGGCCGAAGTTTCGGACTCGGCAACTACTACGGTGCACCAGGGCTCACAATTTAGCCTGAACACCCTGACATCGTTAACGACAAGGCGCGCACGTTCTGCAGTTCGAGTCGCAATTTCTGCACTATGTCCAGCCGTGCCCACGCCTCTCTTGCCGCCTCTTCGGACGCCGATCATCACTCTATCTGGGCCCTGAAGTCGAACGATGCGATGCGATGGCCGGCGCGCGTGAGCTCTCCATCTCGGTTGGCACCCACGGTCATGTTCGCGCGTGATAGCCGCCATCGAACTCGATGTCGCTGCCGAACCCGCGTTCGGCGGTGAGCGATGGTCGCCCACGCGTGCTTTGGCGTCTTTGCGGACGCTCACTCATCGGTGCCGGTCGCGGCAACGGCAGAGGCGAGTGGCGCGTGTCCGAGCAGCAGCCGATACCAAAATGCGCCAAACAGCATGCGCGGGCCGTCAATGCTGCGACATGGCGGCGCCGCGTTCGGGCAGCAGGCGCACCGCGAGCGCGAGCGCGGCTGCGATCGCGCCGAGCGTCATCACACCCGACCAACCGAAGCGAACGAGCGCTTGGCTGGCTAGGGCCGCTCCCAGACTCATGCCCAGGAACATGGAACTGACGAGGATGGCATTGAGGCGGCTGCGCGCGGCGGGCGCCAAGCCGTAGACGATGCTTTGATGCGAGATCAACACCGCTTGCACGCCGAGATCGAACACGATGGTGCCCGCGATCAAGATCGCGAGTGAACCGGGCCGCACCGCCATCGTCGCGAACGAGGCGACCACGAGCAGGGCGCCGTAGCGGATGACCGTTTGCGGCCCGTGCTTATCGGCAATCGAGCCCGCGATCGGCGCGATGATCGCACCTGCCGCGCCGGCCAGGCCGAACAGGCCAGCCGCGCTGCTGCCGAGCCGAAAAGGTGGCGCCGCAAGCGCCAGCGCGAGCGTCGACCAGAACGCGCTGAAGGCGACGCTGAGCAGCGTCTGCGAAATCGTGGCCCGGCGCAGCGCGGGGATGTCGCGCGCCATGACCGCCATCGAGCGCAGCAGCGCGCCATACGATTCCGTCGCCGTCGGCGCGATGTGCGGCAAGCGCAGCGCAGATACTACGGCGAGGAGCGCGATCGTCGCGGCTGCGGAGAAGTACACCGTTCGCCAGCCGAAGTAGTCGCCCACCGCTCCGCTGACCAGGCGTGACAGCAGAATGCCGAGCAGGAGTCCGGTCATGACCCCGCCCACTATTTTGCCGCGCGTTGCCGCGGGCGCGAGCGCGGCCGCCGCGGGCACGAAGTCTTGCGCGGTCGTGGCCAGGAGCCCGATCACCAGGCTGGCCCCGGCCAAGGCCGTCACCGAAGGCGAGAGTCCCGCGAGCGTCAAGATCACGGCCAGCGCGACTAGCTTTGCTACGATCACTCGGCGCCGATCGAAGCGGTCGCCGAGCGGCGCGAACAACAGAATGCCGGTCGCATAACCGAGTTGCGTCAACATCGGCACGAGGCCGATCTGGCGCGGCGTGGCGTGGAGCTCTCGAGCCATCGCCGCCAAGATCGGTTGGTTGTAGTACAGACTTGCGGCCGAAAGCCCCGCTCCCACCGCAAACAAGGCGACGAGCGAGGGAGCGAGCGGACCTGGTGTCGCTTGGGTCGAGAGCATGTCGAGACTCACTGGCTACCGTCAATTGCCGTGGAAGCGTAGAGCGATGATCTCGAGGCGACGAAAGCCCACGCTGACGCTCCGGCGACGACGCGCAGGTCCTTCCGACCCGTGATTCCGCCCTCGAGTCGACTTCCCTTCTCGAGGAGGGCACGCTGAAGGTCTATCCCGGTTCTCATACGGCATGCTGGCGGCTCATTCCGACCGCCCGACCGCCGACTTGCTCGCATTCGTGGAGTCATCAATGTCCCCTCTCGAGATCGCAACGACATTTCTCGGTCACTGGAACAGCAATCGTATCGACGCGGCTATCGCAATGCTGACCGAGGACGTCCTTTACGACAACGTCCCCTTCCCGAACATCGTTGGCCGCGAGAATGTGCGGAAATTTCACGCTGACTTCGGTCTCGGGACACAGTTCACGGTCGATTGGAAAGTGACCAATATTGCCGTTTCGGAAAACGTCGTCCTCAACGAGCGCATCGACGTTTTCGTTCACGCGAACGGCGGCAAGATCACGCTGCCGGTGATGGGGACCCTCACCGTGAACGATGGTTCGATCAGCGTCTGGCGAGACTACTTCGATCCGACTGACTTCGACCGGCAGTTGAAAGCGATAAAGAAGTAGCGGGGCCAAGTCGTTCGGATCCTACGCCTGGCTTCGCGTTCGGGGCCCTCGGTGCTCGAGCGATCGGGCATGGCCGTACCCCCTTGCCCCGAGTCAGTCGGCGACCAAAAGCACTTGCGATCGCCTATGACCCGTTCGCCACCGAACGCGCTACACTCGCGTCGGTGTCCCACGAAAAGCACGGTCTCGTAGCGCCCAGGGCTCTGTCGTGAAGGCGATCCCAGAGCTCGTCGGCCCGCGGCAAGAGTCGGTTTGGTCTTATCCGCGGCCGCCGATCGTGGTTCCGAGTGACCGCCATGTCGTGGTGCGCTTCGGAGGCGTCGTGATCTGCGAGACGCGACGCGCGTTGCGGCTGCTCGAGACCTCGCATCCGCCAACCTGGTATTTGCCCCGCGCGGACTTCAGCGTCGGCAGCTTGCGTCCCGCTCGCGGCTCCAGCTTCTGCGAGTGGAAGGGCAACGCCTCCTATCTAGACGTGGTTGCGCCTTCCGCGGTGGCGGAGCGCAAAGCGTGGACGTATCTCGCGCCCAGCCCCGGCTTCGAGTTAATCGCCGAGCACGTGGCACTGTATGCGGCTGCAATGGACGGCTGTTTCGTCGACGGGGAACTCGTGCGCCCACAACCCGGTGGTTTCTACGGTGGCTGGATCACCGACGAACTGGTCGGCCCGTTCAAGGGCATCCCGGGCTCCATGGGCTGGTAGGCGAGCCGGCCCTCCGTGCTGTTCTTAGAGCAAAGCTGGCGGGCGCCTAATATTTCATGGCCGGGGGTCGTTACCCCCCTCAGTGCGGCATGCCGTCTGAAGAAGAGGCTCTCGGGAACGAGCTAACCATTGGCTTCTTGGGCGATACGCTCTTGTCTCGCTTTCAGGTGCGTTTGTTCGAAGGCGTGCGCCGAGCAGCTCGGCGTGCGGGCGCACGTGTCGTCGGGTTTCAGGGAAGCGTGTCTGGACGGAGCGTTCGCGGACCGGCGTTCGACGGTTCGTTCCTGTTTCGTTTGCCAACGTCGGAGGCGATTGACGGCTTAATCATCGCCTCGAATCTGCTCTCCGCCGCGCTCGGCAGCGCCGAGATGCAGACCCTCTTCGCGGAGCACCCGTTGCCGATCGTCAGCCTCGGCGATCTGCCCGGATGTTCGAACGTCGTGGTCGACAGCGTACCGGGCCTTTCGGCCGTCGTTTCCCACCTGGTGACGGTTCACGGTTGCCGGCGGGTTGCCTTCATTGCCGGTAGTTTCGACAATCCGGAGACGCACGAGCGCGAGCAGGTCGTGCGAACGACCCTCGCTGCTTTCGGTGCAGAGCTCCATGACGCTTGGGTCTTACCGGGAAATTTTCTAGAGGCGTCCGGCGCGCGAGCGGTCCGCATCCTATTCGACGAGCGTGGAGTGAACCCCGCCGACGTGGACGCTATCATCGCCTGCAACGACCAAATGGCGGTGGGCGCCAGCCGCGAGCTCAGAGCGAGGAGAATACGAGTCCCCGAGGACATTGCGGTAGTCGGCTTCGACGACGACGAGCACGCCAGCAGCAACAATCCGCCCCTGACCACGGTCGCGCAGCCCGTCGAGTACATGGCGGAGCAAGCGACACAAATGCTACTGCGGCGCATTGCCGGCGACAGCCGGCTCTCACGCGTCGTCGTTCCGTCCGAGGCCAGGTATCGCACCTCTTGTGGGTGCACGGCTCGACAGCAAGTTTCGGTGGCGCACTCCGAGCCGGCTTCGTCCCTGCAGGACTCCTTGGCCGTCGCCGAGGCAGCTTGTAGATCGCGGATGTCGCTTGCGGGCGTCCCGGAACCTGAATGCAAATGGCTCGGCACCGTGCTCCGTGTACTTTTGGCGCGTGACGACGAGAGCGCTGCGAGCGAGTTACGCGAACTCGAAAGTATGATTTTCGAGAGCATCTGTCGTGGTGCCGATGCGGTGCGCTGGCAGGACGCGCTCGGGCCTTTGCACGACACTCTCGAGCAATTTGCCCCGCATGATCCGAGCCTCGTCGCGACCTGCCGCCGGCGCTTGCTCGAGGCACGCAGCGTGGCCGGCGAGAGCGCGGCGCGCGCACAAACGCTCCGCAGTCTGCACGCCATTCAACACGCCAATGCTCTCCGTGTCGTGGGCAGCGCGCTTGCGGGCGCGCGCAGCCGCAAAGCGCTGGCGCAAGTCGTCGAGGCGGCGTTGCCCGGGCTCGGGGTGAGGTATTGCTGGGTTTGCCAGTTCGTCGAGGGCACGGACCATGGTCAGGTGACGGTCGTCGCGCACTACGAATCACCCGCGCCCGAGGTGGGGGACCCCATGCAAGACGCTGCAGCTCTGTGGGTGACGATGCCCGCATCGCTGCCGCCGGGGGTGCGCTTTTCGCCGCACGACCGCGGCGTGCCTGTCGACTCGGCCTCCCTGCTGCGCCCAGCAATGGCGTCGATGACGCTCGCCCCCGACCTGCTGGTTTACCCGCTGGTCTTCGCCGACCGAGCGCTTGGCTATGTCGTCTTCGATTCACCTTCTGATCTGGCGCTCGCATGGGTGCTCGAGAACGTCGCCGGCCACCTGAGCAGCGGACTGTACACGCTGGCCAAAGCAGATGAGCTGCGGCTCGCACGCGAAGTCGCTGAGGAGGCGAACCGAGCCAAGACCGACTTTTTGGCGGCGATGTCGCACGAGATCCGGGCGCCGCTCACGAACCTCGCGGGACAGCTCGATCTCGGCCTGACGACGGAGCTCGACCGACGACAGCGGGATTACCTGACACGCGCGCGCGCTTCGGCGCACGCCCTGAGCGATGTGTTCGACGACATTCTCGATTTTTCGAAAATCGAAGCGCACCGCCTCGATCTCGACACCGTGAGTTTCGACCTCGAAGGGCTGCTCGTGCAGCTCGCGAAGACTCACGCGGCTGACGCCGCGAAAAAGGGTCTAGAGCTCGTGATCGACTCGGACCGGGATCTGCCTCGGTCGCTGATCGGTGATCCGTTGCGGCTGTCGCAAGTCCTCTCCAAACTCATTTCGAACGGCATCAAGTTCTCGGCGAGCGGGGAGGTCGCGCTGCGTGTACGCGCCACCGGCAGTGACGGCAAGCGCGCCAGCCTGCAGTTCTCCGTACGGGACACCGGCATGGGCATGAGCCTCGAGCAGCTCGGGCGCCTGTTCAAGCCCTTCACCCAGGCAAACGGTTCCACGGCCCGGCGCTCTGGGGGAACAGGGCTCCGCCTGTCGATCTGCAAGAGCCTGGTCGCGCTGATGGACGGTGAGCTGACGGTTCGAAGCACGCCAGGCGCGGGCACCGTGTTCACGTTCACGGCCGCTTTTGCGAGACAGCAGCCGCGGGTCGAGCAGTACCAGCCGGGCGAGTAACCTGCCTAGCGCTCTCGCTCAGCGCTGGTACACCTGTAGTGCCGAAGCCGATGCCGCTCAATCGTACCCAAAACGCGACTCGTTTGCGCTGATCCTGGCGGCCGTCGGCATGCTCAAGGTGAGCGCGGCGGCGCTGTTCGTAGGCACGTTCTTGACCCTGTTTGCGCTCGCCCCGAGCACGGACAGGACGGACGCTCGTGTGTTTCTCGGCGTTGGTCCGCTTTTTTTGACGCCCGTAGTGCAGCCCTCGGGCAAGCCGCACGCGCGAAGCCAATGAGCGGCGACGCCGAGTTGGCTCGCTGCACCAGTGTCGAAGTCGGGCTAACATGGAGGCGTGGGTGCTCCCGGTACCACTGATTCGATGCAGCGGTTGCGCGCCGCATGCGCTGAAGTCGGGTTCGACTTCGATAGCGTCGCGCCCGCCGTCGTCGCTCGTATTCGACTGCTCGCCGAGTGTACAGAGACGGTCTCTGACTGCGAGCGCATGATCGCGATCGCTCGGGACTTCTTTCGCTACTACGATAGAGTGAAGCCGCTCGCATCCTTCAACCAGGCCGAGCGCCGAATCGTCGTGCTCGGTTGCATATTCTCCGACATCGGAAAGACGGGTCCGGCGAGCGCGAGTGCCAGCGGGCAACGGCTGGTGCTCGACATGTTTGCGGTCGAGGGCGTCCCTGACGACACGCAGCCGGTCACACAGTTCTTACGAACGTACTTCCCCCGCGACGCGGATGAGCGCATTCGCCGTTTTACGGAGCTGGGGCTCAATCCGGCCCTGAAGATGCGCGAGTTTTGGAACCTCCACAGCACGTGGACCTTGGAAATCGCGGAGGCCGGCGGCGTGCCCCCCGAGGTAGTCGCTGCCGCCGCGACGCACCATTTGCTCGACGACATCAACCCCCGCGCGATCGTCGACGCACAGCACCGCTTCACGCGTCCCTCTGGCAACAACCCGGCCTTCGACCGCGCTGAAAAGCTAATCATCCTGCTCGACAAGTACGACGCAGTTCGTCGGCGGGGGCGACGGCAACACCCGCAGGCCATCACCTGGCTGCGTTCTCGGGTGGAGAAGAGCCGTCACTTCCACGGTGATGCGGAGCTGCTCACGCTAATCGCCGATCTGGATGAAGTGGCGGTCGCTCGGTGAAGTCGCGGAATGCGCTGCGAGTCGCTGTTGCACTTAGGCTTGCTCTCGAGCGTGGTGAGCACGGGTCACGGCTGGACAGCTTGCAATCGCGCTCGCGACTCGTCTAGCGTGTCCAGAGCCATGAGTATCGCCAAGTCTGCGGGTCAAAAGGTGTGGTTGCGTCGCGTGGGCCTCGCTTCGGTCTGCGCGGCGTCCGCGGCGCTGATGGCCTCTGCCTGCGGCAGCAGTTCCGAGAGGAGGGTCGTGCCTTCGCCGTCAGACGGCCAAGCGGGGGAAGCGGGCGAGTCTGCCTCCAACGGTGGCGCTGCCGGCAAAGGCGGCGGAAATGGCGTGAGCGGCGGTCCGATCGGTGAAGGCGGTTCCAAAGACGGCGAAGGCGGCGCGGGGGATGCGGGCGCGGGCGGCTCCAAGAATGGCGAAGG
>Ga0247740_1001464_pt1 | contig 10099 bp, 10 predicted proteins | sample UWRJL148409B2_FD_180942 | JGI IMG/M metagenome (GOLD analysis project Ga0247740, IMG submission 180942) | Plant litter microbial communities from Arlington Agricultural Research Station in Wisconsin, United States - UWRJ-L148-409B-2 | ecosystem: Environmental > Terrestrial > Plant litter >...
AGGTAGCAATGACGAATTTGAGCACCAAGCGCTTGGGCCCGGGTGATGACGCTCTCGCGGCCAAGCTGTTCGGGTTGATGGCCGAGGTTTTCGACGAGCAAGCGCCCGCGCCGCTCAGTCAGGCGTACGTCGATCGGCTTCTGGCTCGCGCCGACTTTTGGGTGATCGCAGCGTTCATGGACGGGGAACTCGTCGCCGGGATCACGGCGCACGTGCTGCCGATGACCCGCAACGAGACCTCGGAACTCTTCATCTATGATCTCGCGGTGAAGACCACGTACCAGCGGCGCGGCATCGGGCGTGAGCTGGTTCTCGCGTTGCGTGCGGGCGGTGCCGCGGCGGGCATCGGGGACGTGTTCGTTCCCGCTGACAACGAGGACCGTCACGCGCTCGACTTCTATCGCGCGATCGGCGGCGCGGCCGCGCCCGTCACCATTTTTACCTTCCCCGTCTCGGACGGGTGACGATTGCGGCTCTGCTTGCCGCAACGTGCTGCTGAAGTAACCGCTAGGTGCAGTGCACGCCGTTTCTCGTGGCCGGGCACGCTTGCTCGAGCTCGTAGGTCGCGATCTGGTGCACGGAGCAGGCCGCGTCCGGAATGCCAAATAGGTGCCAGGGCTTGCAGGCCGGAGTCGGGTCGCCCCAGTCAATCTGGCTATCGACCACGAATGAGTGGCTCGTTTTCGCGGTCACGTCGAGTGATACGGCGAGCTCACAGTCAGGTGCCGTGAAGAAAAAGGGCTCGTCCCAGGGAATGGGTTGGTGCCCGTGCCCCGTCGGTGCGAACACGGTCCACGCCTCATTCCCGGTCGCGCCGACCAACTCATCGAATGTGCCCTGCGCTCGCTGCGGCTGACACGAGTCAGTAACGGTCTGCCAAGTGACCGAATAGAAGCCACTCGGCGGTGTGCCGGTATCCATATCCTGCGCCTGTAACTCGGCTTGCCCACCGCAGGCCGCGGCGTTCAGAGCGGCGATCAAACCCCATCCCCAGTCTCGTCGATCCATCAGGGTGAGGAACGCCGCTCCTTTATCGGCTATTCCGCGCGCTGCAAGAATGAAGAGAGAGAGGGTTGATGGTCACGCTGCTGTCCCATGGCGGCGCAGCCTTCGGCGTCCGAGTGCGCCCGAACCGAGCCGCCGAAGCCTACGACGGTCGATGCCCGGCGGCGTACCAAGAACATCCAGCGGACCGTTCTGCCAATTGAACGCGCCGCTCTGACCTGGCCCTCGTTCAGCGTCGCAAAGTGGCGATCACCGAGGCGTAGTCGCCGCTTCCGCTCAGGCTAGCCGTGGCAATGCCCGGCGCTGCGGCCAGCTTGCTCATTAGCGAGAACGAGCCTGCGCCCGTGAGCTTGATGTCTGAAATCGCGAAGCCGTTCGTGGGGTCTGTGTGTCCACCCCCGCCGCGCGACATCGTGAGCACGACCCAAAGTTCGGCGGCATTGCTGGTCTCACTGGTGCTACCTGGCGAAGGCGCGCCGTTGCCGGCTTGCGACGCGACCTTGTCCAACACGCCGCTCGAACGCAAACCGGCGTACTCCGACAACACCAAGAACAAGCGAGCTTGCGCGTCCGCGACGCTGACGGTCGCGCCCGTTGACGCGGGCAAGGACGCCGCGTTCTCGACCAGATACAAAGCGACGCTCTCGTGGGAGCTGGCGCCCGTCGTGTTGTCTCGGCGTTCCAGCAGCGTGTAAGCCGCCGGTACGGAAATCGTTTGCGCGACCCCGTTCCAAATCACACCCACGCCAAGCAGCAACGTATTGCCGGCGGTGGTTGCGCTCCCCAGCTTCACCGTGTCCATGGTGGCCGCGGGTCCCCGCGGTTTGCGTCGCACTCTGCACGCGCGCAAACGGCGTCGTGATGCACTCGCTACCGATCAGCTCGCCCGCGCACGGCAAAGGACCCTCGCCTCCGCTACCGGCGTCGCCCGTGAGTGGCGCGCCACCCTGCCCGCCGTCACCGGACTGGCCAACTGCGGGCTCGCCTGCGTCTGCCGCGTTGGAGCCTGCGCTCGAGCTGCCGCTCGCGCCCCCCTCTGCGCCCGCCGCGCCGCTCGTTCCAGCACTGGTGCCAGCGTTGCCTGCGGCTGCGACAGCCCCGCCCGCGGGTGAGCCCGCGCTGGCACCGACAGAGCCAGCGCTACCCGCGGCCGGGCCGCCACCGTCGTCGCTTCAAGCCGACTGCAGTCCAACCGCGCTCGCCAGCACGCACAACATCCCTCGCCAGGTACCGATAGTTCGGAGCATCCGCCCATACTAGCTGGGTCTAAGTCATCCAGAGCCAGCTCGATCAGCGCGCAGCAGACGCCACACTTGAACCCGATACTCGTGGCATGCGGGTCTCTTTGAAGCGCGACATGAGTTAAGTGCTGGTTTAGCTAGCGGTTTTCGAGGGCAGTCATCCGTCCGCGACGATTCGCGCCGATTTCGGACGGGCCGTGCTCAGTCATCCGAACGGGGCCACTCAGGGTTGGCGCGCGAAGCTCCGCCTTGAGCGAAGGCTCGCGCTGGGCGGCCCCGAACCGGCGCGCTCGCTTGTGTCGGGTACGATTTGCTCGGTGCGTGCTGCGCGCCGACGTAGGTCGATGACCATCGTGCTCGAGCCTTCGCGGCTCGGAGGGATGGTCTTCTGCGCGCGAATGCGGGTGCCTTCGTCACGCCACCAGGTACGCGCGGCCTCGGCATCCCAGCGGCTTGCATCCGCGCAGGCCAATAGCTGGGCGCGCAGCGACTGTGCGGATGCAGGACGGTCACTCGCTGCCTTGGCCAGGCAGCTCAGGATTGCGTTCTGCAGGTCGTCCGGCATGGGGCGCCCGGCGCGCTCCGACGGGGGCACGGGCGTCTCCAGTAGGTGCTTGCTACACACCTCCACGATCGACGCGCCGTCGAACACGTGTTTGCCGGTCAGCAGAAAATAGCCTACCGCGCCGAGCGCGTACAGGTCGGCGCGCCCATCGACCGTCTCGGGGGCTGTGATCGACTCGGGGGACAAGTAAAGCGGCGTACCAGTGATCGCGTTGACGTGGGTGACGGCCGGGTCGGACGAGGCCACCGTGGTCTTCACCAGCCCGAAATCCACCACTTTCACGATATCCGACTCGTCGGCGCGTTCGGTGAGGATGATGTTGGCGGGCTTGATATCGCGATGAATCAAGCCCAGGGCGTGGGCCTCCGCCAAGGAGCCACAGGCTTGCACCAAGATACGAATCACGCGCGCGGGCTCGAGCGGTCCCGCTTCGCGCACCAGGCGCTCCAGATCCACGCCGTCCAAGTACTCCATCACATAGTAGAACGTGCCGCCCGCGGTGCGCCCGAAATCGAAGATCGAGATCGTGTTCGGGTGATAGAGCTGACTCGTGAGCTGCACCTCGCGTTCGAAGCGCGCCAGGTCGCGCTCGCTCGCGCGTTCGGGCAACAAGAGTTTGATGGCGGCTGGGCGACGCAACATGGCGTGAGCGGCGCGGTACACGACGCCCATGCCGCCCTCGCCAATCTTGTCCTCGAGCGTGTACTGCCCGAGCTTGCCGATCTCGCGGATCTGCCGACGTAGGCCGAAGATTTGCCTCGAGTTGAGCGTAGCGACCACGACCGCCACCAGGCACCAGATCGAGCTGAAGAGCAGAAAGCTGCGCACCAAACTGGCGGAGGCGCCCGGAATGAACGCCATCTGGCGGTAGATGAGGACCGACAGTACGGGCAGGGCGGAACAGGCGCTGATCCACAGGGTTCGCTGATACGAGCTCGGCACCATCACCGAGCGCCCGATCAACGTGTGCGTGAAGGCGAGGATGATCCCGAACTCGATCGGATTGGCAGGGGCCATCCCCACCCCGAGCATCGCCCAGCCGACGCACAGCAGGATGGTCAGCATCGCGTCCATCGCTTCGAGTCGCCGCATGCTCGCGGAATTGCCGCGACAGGTGCGCCACCCCGCGAGCAATGCCAGCGTGCAGATGACGTGCGCGACCCGGGGGGCCTGCACGAACAGCGTCGCGAGCGACCCGTACCCGTTGGACACGTCGATGCCAATCGAGAGCAGCAACATGCCGCCGGAGATGAAGAACGTGTCTCGGGTGAAGCGCGCCAGGCGATCTTGCAAATCGCTGCGAATCTCGGCGCTGTCGAGAGGCGCGCTCCCGGACTCGGACATCATCTCCGGCCTCAATACCATGGCCGGCAGGCGGCCTGAAAAGGCGCGTGTGCCGGCCCGGAATCTGGGGCTAGCACACGCCGCGCGCCAAGGAGGCCCTCGACGCCGCACACGCCCGACACCCCGAACGCTTCCCGACGGGCCCGCGCAAGGCTGTCTTGTCGCGCCCAAGGGCGCGACGCCGCTCGACGCGATCGTCATGGCCTCTGCGGCTCAGCGTGGAGACGTGGTCTACACTACCGACGTTTCCGACCTCGCGAAGCTTGTCAGCTATTTCCGGGCAGTACGCGTGCTCAGCATCGGATGACTGCTCTGCCAGATTCTCGGTGAGAATCGGGCACGCCCCAGTGGATTCGAACCACTGACCTACGCCTCCGGAGGCCGTCGCTCTAGGTGGTGCTCCTTGCGTTTAGGGTCGTTGAACGGCCGGTCGTGCTCGCGCCGTTCAGGCGCTGCGCGACGCGCTTCGTGACACCCGAAGGGGTGCGGCTCAACGAGTGAAGCTAGAGCTCGAAATGAAGTCGGACAACGCGGTCAGGTCGAGGAAGCCGGCCAAGACCTTCAAGCCGCTGTTCCGCATGCTTCCGGTCGGGCGTGCCTATGTGGAAAAGGCATGGCCAACCATGAGATCTCTCGATTGGACCAGAGCCGCGGATACCGCCAAGGTTCTGCCCATGGGCTTTTCAATACCCCGTGCATGTCTGTCCGCTTCGACTGTTGTGCTGTTGATGGCTTGCGGGGAGCCGCAGTCGGAGGAGCGTCACGACATCTCAGCCGACGTCCCGGTCGCACAGGGTGGCGAGCGCTTGGAAGCCTGGGGCTATCTGTTGGGGGAAGCGTCAGTGTTTCGGGCATTTCGTGACACGAAGCTCGGGGTCGAATGTAGCTTTGCTCCGACTGAGAGCGCACCTGGCCCAGAGCGACCCTATCGTTGTGCTCCAGTGACCGGCGTTGACGTTATCTATCTCGACGCCAACTGCAGCCAGCCGATGTTTTGGAGGGGCTACGGGACAACGCCCCCGGGAGGGCTGGTCAGCGCCCAGCTCACGAGCGGCAAAGCAATCTGGTCTGCCGTTCCCGGCACTCCCCCAGCACCCAGGCAAGCATTCCGTTTGGGCGAGCGCACTGTCGAGTACGGAGCCTACGACCAGGTCTTTGCTCGCGACGAAGATGGCTCGTGCCGACCAGGTGCGTCTGAGCCCGGGCACTTGAATGCCGGAATCGGCGATCTCATCCCTGTGGACGCCTCGCAATTCGTTTCAGCAAAGGGGCGGCGGCTTGCGCTCGCTGACGGAGGCGAGGTCGAGAGACTCCTTGCCGAGGACGGCGCCCAAATGAACTTGGGGGTGATTAACGATGATGGCGCGTTCTGCGAAGTACAAACTTTCGGTCGATGTGTTCCGCCCCCGGTGTTGGGACTGGTGCACTCGTCCGCCGATCCCGACGCGAATTCAGACTGCAGCAACCCCGCCGCCGTACGAGTGTATTTCGAGGGCCCTCCTCCTACCGCCACCCTATATGGAGTCGCGCCCGACTCGCAAAAGGTCTACGCCCTTAGCCCAACGGATCGGGTTTGGGCCGGTTGCCCCGAAAGCGATCGGTCCGAGAGCGGGGCCGGCTACTACTACTATCGTCTTGAGGAAGATGTCACAGCGGGTCTGCCGCAGCTCCAGCGAAGTGTCTCCGTTGCCGGTGCGATTCGCATCGTGGGCCACGAAGCGGGCACAGGACGCACGATTCACGTTGCCGAGATGGCGTCGAGTTGTCCCACCGCGCGCGATCGCGAGGGACGCCTCGCGTGTTTCGCCGGGTGGATGGAGTATCTCACTGAGACCAGATATTGATGCGCCGTGTTCTTGATTGACGGTCACATATTCTCCCGCGCCCGTCGCGACCTTCGACGGCCCGCAGCCATCGGTCGAGACTCGATGCTACGGCGCGACCATGCAGGTCGCCAGGCATGGCATGCGACAGACCGAACTAGGGATAGCCCCGCAGGGGCCGGCACGCGGAATCGCGGACGGCCTGCGAATCGCGGTCGCGCTCGCCCACGACAGCGCGGTAACGGAGGACGCACGCGCGGACCACGCGCAAAGAGGCACGAAAGCCGCCGTCCGCATTCATCAGTAGACCCGTGCTCACCACGTCGTTGAACTGTGTGATGCGCATAGTTAGTATGGTTGGATGCATACGGTTCGTATGACTCTCAACGTGAACGAGTCGCTGTTGGCCGAGGTCCAGCAGGCCCACCCCGGGGTGACGAAGACCGCGCTCGTGGAAGAGGGTCTGCGTGCCTTGCTGGCGCGTGAGGCGGGGGCACGCCTTGCCGCGCTCGGCGGCAAAGCGCCAAAGGCGCGCGGACCGAAGCGCTCGGCGTGGAGCCGATGATTCTCGTCGATGCCAACGCCTGGATAAACCATCTTCGTAAGCGAGATCCTAGGCTGGTGTCCTTTCTATCCCAGCAGCGGGTGCGCACGTGCGACGTCGTTGTGGGCGAGTTGCTGCTGGGCTCTGGCCTGCCCAAAACCTTCGCGAGCGATCTCGCTGCTCTTCCTCATCTGCCAAGCCCATCGGCAACTGACACGCGAGCGTTCATCAATCGGCATCGCAGCGCATTTCCTGGCGCAGGCGTCGGCTGGGCTGACGTGCAGATTCTCGTTGCAGCGGCGGCAGCGGGCGCTCGGATCCACACATCGGATCGCTATGTCCGGCGGGTGTGTACCGCGCTTGGAATAGCTCTCGCGTAGCTCGCGTTCACCTCGTTCCCGCAGCGCAGTGCTTACGTCATAGGAGTCTCCGCAACTACGGCCAGGCTCTTGTCGCTTGAGAGTGGGTAGCTGAGAGGTGGCCATGCCGGCCCGAAGGTCAGTAGTTTGGGTTTGCCGACTCAAACAACGAACCAGCGGAGCGACATGGCCGAGGACAGTTCTAGCCGATACTTGCTGCTACCGGAGCTGCGACTTTTAGAAACTCGCGCATTGGGGAAAGACGGCCTGGGAGGGACCGAGCTCTTGGCCGAGAAGGTGAGCCCGATGGAGGTCTGCCCGCGTTGCGCGACGCCGAGCACGAGCGTGTACGACCGACGCTGGGTGCGGCTGAAGGAGGAGCCTCTGCGGCTGCGACAGACGATTCTTTCCGTGCACAAGCGACGCTTCTGGTGCGGCACGTGCAAGAAGCCATTCACCGAGCCGTTGCCGGGCGTGCGGAAGGGCTACCGCACCACGGAGCGTTACCGACGGCGGGTGCTTTGGGCCTGCGAGCACTTCATCGATTTGAAGTCGGTGCGTGAAACTTACCGTTGCTCGTCGGGGCTCGTGCATCGCGTCCTGTACGAGCAGCTGGAGCTCAAGCGCCGCACACGCCTGTATCCGTGGCCCGTGAAGGTCGGCTTCGACGAACACCTTTTCAAGCATGATTTTCGGCTCGAGCAGCGTCGCTTCGTGACGATGGTTGTCGACCATAAGAACAAGCGGTTGATGGAGCTGGTCGAACTGACCTACGGCTCCGGAGGCCGTCGCTCTATCGAGGGGCTGCTCCTTGCGGTGAGCGTCTGAGCGCGGCCGGTCGTGCTCGCCCTTCGGGCTGCGCGCGCCCGGGACCCTCAACGCCGGACGCGGCCCCCAAGCGGGCCGCGCGCGGCGGGGGGTCCGATGGCTGCATATTGCCGAAATTCCTGGGCACACCCGGTTCGAGAGCTACGAGATCGCAGAGAATTCGGCGACGCTCTCAAAACCTCGATCGAAGGTCGCAACCGTATCGATCATCCGTTCGCGCTGCAAGGCCACCAGGAGCGCGTCGTTTGCGTTCAGTACGCCTGCGGACTCGGCCACGATATCGAGAACGGCGCCTGCTGCACGCTCGAATTCGTGCGCGAGGAAACGTACTTCTCCGCCGTCGAACCAGCTTCGCATCGTTGCAATTGCGTTCGCGAGCTCCGGAGGCGCGGTCTTGCGCTGTGTGGCTCGACGACAAAGAAACGATAGAGCCTCGAAGACCAAGATGTCGACGAGGACAAGGTGATGCCCTTCGCGCTCCAAGCGTCCCGAACCGAGGGCTTCAAGGGCAAGGCAAAGCTCGTGATTCGGCGAGCTTACGGGTATAAGAGTTTCCGCAATTACAGACTGCGGCTCCTAAGCTGCTGTGCCTGAAGAACTTTTCATCCCTCCCCACCATCAAGTGAGGAGAGCCGTACCGCGTCGTGCGTCTCGAGACGTCGCTCATCGCGAGCGATATCTCGGGTTCCCTCGCGCTCATCCACGCGGCGCTTGTCGCTTAGATCGGCCGTTGGACCCTCCGCCGCGCGCGGCGGCTCGTTGCGAGTCGCCGCGTCCGGCGTTGAGGGTCCCGGCCGCGCGCAGCGCCGAAGGCGCGAGCACGGCCGGCCGTGCCTCACCGACCCAGGCGAGGAGCAACTAAAGCGCGCCCCAGTGGATTCGAACCACTGACCTACGGCTCCGGAGGCCGTCGCTCTATCCAGCTGAGCTAGGGGCGCTTGCTCGAGGGAGGGTTTCTCGCACGCTCGGGAGGCTCGAGCAAGGGCGGCGATGGGTGGCGGCTTTGTGGGCTATTTAATGGGGTGCTTTGGTGCTAGCTCCGGCAGAGAGGGCCACGTTGGCGGCTTTTCTCCCTTCGCCGGCTGGGCCGCTATGAACGAGTGATGGCCGCTGGCTTCCGGGTCAAGAGGCACCCGAACGCGCGACCTCGTGACGGTTCGGAAGATGCAACATCTCCCGAGCCGGACTTGCAGCATCAGTGGTACACTCTCGAAGCCTGCCGCACGACACTGTCATGCCGTAGGTCGAGGGCGGTTACGAACACTAGGAGGCGGGTTTTGAATTTCAAGCGCTATTGGGGTGTGGGCTTGGGGGCCATGTTGGCGTGCACAGGGTGCGGCTCTACAGTCGATGAGCAGCGGGACGGCGACGTCGCGGCCGCACAGCAGACGTCGGAGCCAATCATCGAGGTGGCGGGGCGCAAGTTCATGCGCCGCGATCAGTGGTCGCAGGCTGACTTCGAGCGCATCTCGTATGAGGGGCGCGCCGATCAAGACGGCAGCACGCCGGCGGTACTCGCAGCTCAGCTGCGCGGGCATATGGCGATTGGCAGCGAGTACTACATCGAGCTCGAGCCGAATATCGAGCTCGCAAATCTGATCTTGAGCGGCAAACCCGTTGCGGGCACGCCTGACTCCGAAGCGCGCGAGGGGCGCACGATCATCGGTACGGACGACCGCAGCGTGTGGAGTGGTGGAAGCAACAGCGTGCCGGCAACGACCATCGGCTTCAACGAGAGCCGGGGCAGCGGTGTGCGCATCAACGACACCACGCTGTATACGGCGGCGCACGTGGTCTACGACACGCAAGTCGGCAACAACTGGTTTTGCGCGAATGGTACGACGACGACCGGCTGCAATCGGCCCCGCTGGCGTTTCGGCGTCAACGGCACGAGCGCCTTCGCCGGCTGGACGGCATACAACTGCGATATCATTACGATTCCCACCGCCTTCGTCAACTTGGTCGACACCAGCAACGAGAGCAATTGGGCGCATTGGGACTTTGCGGTGGTCAACCTAATCAACTGCACCGGTCGCGGCGGGACGAGCTGGCTCGGTACGCTGCCCTTGACGGACCAAGGGTTGCTCGATGCCTCCGCGAATCGCCTGGGTTATCCAGCTCGAGCATTGTGCCCGACGGGCGCCAACGGCGATACCGGCTTCGCCAGCGGTGGGAGCGTGCTGGGCACTGATTGCCCCGGTACGGGCAGCTTCCCCGGAAGCACGTACCGGCTGAACAATACGGCGGCGCCCTATGCCGGCGCGCAGCTTTGGTATGCTTCCAGCACCGATGTCTGGGCGGGCGATGCGACGTCGATTCGCAGCACGGTCGATCTGACGCATGGAGATAGCGGCAGCCCACTCTATGTGTTCGCGCCTGGGTCGAGCACG
>Ga0247740_1001468_pt1 | contig 10086 bp, 9 predicted proteins | sample UWRJL148409B2_FD_180942 | JGI IMG/M metagenome (GOLD analysis project Ga0247740, IMG submission 180942) | Plant litter microbial communities from Arlington Agricultural Research Station in Wisconsin, United States - UWRJ-L148-409B-2 | ecosystem: Environmental > Terrestrial > Plant litter >...
AGTAGCGTGGGCCCGCCGCTGAGTGCGGTCTCGCTCGGCCTCTGGGCGTTGGGTAGAGGAAAGAGCAGTGCTTCGTTCGAGGCATCGGCGCGTGTCTCGGGCGGCACGGCCAAGGATAGAAGGCAAACCAAAGCAACGCTCAGCACGAGGCGTTCGCCCAGGGCGAGCCGCGTGCTGCGAGTCACGGCAGATTGTCCTGCTCGCTGCCCGCGTCGCCCAATGGTCGAGCTCCGGCATCTGCGGTCGCCGCGCGCGCGGCTTTGCCCGCTCCCGCGTCGCGCGCGTTGTCTTTGCGCGCGGGCTTGGTCTTTTTGGGCGCAGCGGGTTCGGCCGGTGGTGGATCGGCCGGCTTGCTCGGGCGAGTGACGGGGATTTGTTCCGCGCGCGGCTCCGGCGGATGCTCGGGCTCGCGCAGCCCGATACTCAACTGAAAGCCCGCGATTCCGAGCAGCGCGCCGATTGCCGCCCCGCCCAAGACCAGGCGAGTGGTGTGTGTCTCGTGTGCGGAAGGCGCGGTGTTCCGGTGACGCTCGTCGGGCAGCGTCGGCAGCGAGTGACGCGGACTTTGCCAGAGCGCTTCCGCGAGCGCCTTGCCAAAGGCGCGCGCGTCTTCGAAGCGCGCGCTCGGGAGCTTGGACAGGCCCCGCGCGAGCACTCGATCCACATGTGGATCGAGCCCAGCGTAGGCGGCCACTCCGGGCGGCTCGTCGGTGGTGATGCGCGTGGCGACGGCGATCGCGTCCTCACCGGGAAAGGCCCGCCGCCCGCTGACTGCTTCGTACAAGGTGGCGGCCAGTGAAAACTGGTCGCTGAGCGGCGAGAACTTACCGGAGGCGATGCACTCGGGAGCGCTGTACGCGGGCGTGCCGAGCAGCCCGCCGTCCCGCGTCAGTGTCGAATCGGGAACGCGCGCGATACCGAAGTCCGCGACTTTTGCGCCCGTGGGCGTCAAAATGATGTTTTCGGGCTTGATGTCCCGATGCAGCACGCCAGCCGTGTGGGCCGTCGTCAGCGCGTCACCCACCTCGCGCGCGAGCTTGGCGGCGGCTTCCGGGCCCAAAGGTCCGCGCTGCAGTCGCTCTTTGAGCGTCAGGCCCTCCGCGTACTCGAAGACCAGGCACAGCCCGAGCTTCGGATCTTCTCCCATGTCGTGCAGGGCGACGATGTTCGGGTGGCTGACGCGCGCCGAGGCGCGCGCTTCTTGCCGCATGCGGTGGAGCAGCGTGTCGTGCTGCTCGGGCTGAATGTCGAGGTCGTCCCGCAGCAACTTGATCGCCACGCTGCGGTCGAGCACCGGGTCGTGCGCCAAGAGCACGCGGCCCATCGCACCGCGACCGAGCAAGCGCTCGATCTTGTAGCGGCCGATCTGCGTTGGCAGGCCTTGCTCTGAAGACTCCATATCGTTGGAACCTCCATCTATCCCCGGCCTACCGCAGGCTTCAATCGCTCAATCGGGGCCCGCGTCGGCTTCTGGCTTTTTCTCGGGCGGGGCCGCCGGCGTAGGCGTGGGCGATTTCCGTGGCGGAACGCCGTATTCGTCGCGCAGTTTCCGCACCAAGCCGTCCCTCAGCACGCGCTCGTGGTACTCGGGCATACTCGGGATTTGGACGAATAATTTGACGTGGCCGTCCGCGTCTACGATTTCGACGGTGCCGGTGGCCAGGGCTTTGTTTTGTCCGGGCAGCTGGTAGCGGAAAATCAGGTAGGCCGCGTCGGCGTCGCGCTCCACGATCTCGTAGCCCAGATCGACCCGCAGGTAGCGAAGGGCCCCGCTGTACGTCTGCGCCTTACTGTACTCCGACTCGCCGCCCACGCGGGCGGTTGCGCTTTGGGCGACGAGCAGCGCGCCGGCGATCAGTACGCCGGCCAGGCCGAGCTTGCTGCGCGTGGGTATCCACATCGCCCGGGGCGTTAGCAGGTCGAACTCTCGCCGGACAAGTTTTCGGCGTTCGCGCGCTATTCCGGGAGTACACCGGTGAGCAGTTGCGCGGGTCCATCTCGGAACATGAAGGTCACTTCTTCGGTCCCGTAAAGCTCGCGTAAACGCTCGATGCCGCGCGCGACCTCCGCGATGTCCGATGGCCGGTGCGCGTCGCTACAGGCGGCATGGTATAGCCCTCGTTCCAGCAGGTCCTCCGCGCAATCCTGCGTTTTGCGACCGTATTTGCCGATCAGCGAAGCGACGTCGAGCAACGCGGCCGAGCCGGAGTCGACCAAGTTCTCCAATATCTCGGGCGAACGCCACAGGCATTGGTAGCGCTCGGGGTGCGCGATCACGGGTAGCAACCCGCGCGTGCGCAGATCGAACAGCCGGTGCTGAATCATCGGGGGGAAGTTGATCTGGTAAAACTCGAGCAGCACCGCTTTGCCGCCAGGGTAGGGGAGCCCTTCGCCGGTGAGCAGTCGTTGGAACACCACGTCATCGAAGTAATGCTCGCTGCTCAGAGACAACGCTGGCAGCGCGATGTCGACTGGCAGCGCGCTTTGAAACTGCGTGAATGCCGCGGTCAGCATGGCCGCCGTGTTCTCGAACATGCCCGGTCGCGTGTGCGGAGTGGCCACGACGCGAGAGAACCCGAGCGAGCTCAAGCCGCGCAACATGTCCACGCCCTCTGCCGCCGAGCGCGCGCCGTCATCGATATTCGGCACGTAGTGACAGTGCAGATCGATGAAACCGTTCATGGGCGGCACAGCTTAATCGGCCGCACCCGAAAGCGCACGCCGCGCGAAGGCGCTCAGTGCGACAGGCGCGACTTTTTCTCGACCAGGATGCGCTGACAACCGCTGGCGATCCCACCAAGAGCCGAATCGAGTCCCGCGCCACGCCCGGAGATGAACATCTGGCAGCCGTCGACCGCTAGGCGCCGGACCTCGGTGCCGCGCCCGAGCACGCCGAACTGGGTCGGCAGCGAGGTGCTGGCCGAGCCGAACAACGGGGCTACGGCCGCCAACTCGTCACACAGCTCGGCCGCGCCCGCCCCGGCGACGAGCAAGCCGAGGTCATCGCCGAGCGCCAACGCCTCGAGCGCAGCCGAGCGTCGCGCCGCTTCCAGCAGGCGAGTGAGGGCAACCTGGGTGTTTTCGCTACGGGCCTGACGACGATCGAGCTTGGGGTCGAACATATCCGGCCATTTTTGTCGCCCGGGGAGGCGGGGCCAAGTTTTGGTGGGACGCCGGGCGCGGGCATCTCATGGTAGAGCCGGGGCTGCCCATGGCCGACTCGCTGCGCCCGCTCTTGGAAGGCAAACAGATCGTGGTTTGCGTCGGCGCGGGCGGCGTCGGCAAGACCACCGTGGCGGCGGCGCTGGCGTTGGGTTTCGCCAAGCAGGGGCAACGAGTGCTGTGCATTACCATCGACCCCGCCAAGCGTCTGGCCGACAGCTTGGGCATCGGCGCGATGAGCGCAGAAGAGCAGCGCGTGAGCCCAGAGCTTTTTGCTAGCGCGGGCCTCGAAGTTTCGGGCCAGCTCACGGTGCTGATGCTCGACACCAAGCGCACGTTCGATGACTTGGTGCGTCGGCATGCCTCGAGCGCCGCCGTGCGCGACCGCATTTTGCAGAATCGCATCTACAGCTACGTGTCGACCAGCTTGGCGGGCACGCAGTCGTACATGGCCATGGAGAAGGTGCTGCTCGTCCGCCAAGACCCGCGCTTCGACCGGATCGTGCTCGATACGCCGCCCACGAGCAACGCGCTCGATTTCTTGGACGCCCCCGAGCGATTGATCGAGGCCATCGACAGCGCGGCCATGCGTTGGCTGGTGCAGACCTTCGAGAAGTCGGGGCGCTTCAGCTTGAACTTGGTTGCGCGCGGAGTCGCGCTGGTCTTGCGTGGCATCGGTAAACTGACGGGCAAGGGCTTCCTCGAACATTTGGCCGAGTTCGTGGCGGAGCTGAACGAGCTCTTCGGCGGCTTTCGAGAGCGCGCCGCGGCCGTCGCCAAGGCCTTTCGCTCGCCTGACATGGCGTACGTGCTCGTGACCTCCGCCGCACCCGCCGCGATCGACGAAGTGAGCTACTTTGCCGCGCGGTTGCGCGAGCAGGGGATGAAGCCGGACGCGGTGGTGGTCAATCGTTTACAGCCGAACCCCGCCCCGGCGAGCGCGGGGGAGATCGCGAGCTGCGCGCGCGGGCTCGGGCTGGAGCTGGCGGACTCGACGATCGCCAACGTCGAGCGGGCCGCGGAGGACGATCGCCGGCGCGCGCGCTTCGAGGCCGAGCAGCTCACCGTGCTCGACCGGTCGCTTGGCGCGCCCCGCCCGGCCGTCCTGCGCTTGCCCGTGCTTGCTGCGGACGTGCATGACGTCCGCAGCCTCTCGCTAGTGAGCGCGCGGCTTTTTCCGTGAGCGCGATTGAACCACGCTCGCCGGCGCGCTCTCGTTGCGTTTGCGCGCGCGGTACTCGACCGTGATCGGCACGGCGCGAAAGTCGAACGCCTTGCGGATCTGATTGGCCACGAAGCGCTTGTACGCTTCGGTGATGTAGTCGGGCGCGTTGCACATGGCCACGAAGCGCGGTGGGTGCGCCTCGGCCTGTGTCACGTAGAAGATGCGCGGCGCGCGGCCTTTGCTCGTCGGCGGCGGGTGGCGGGTGAGCACGTCTTCGAAAAAGCGGTTCAGCTCGCCGGTGGGGATCCGGCGTTTGAACTCCTTGCCGGCGCGAGCGGCCAGATCCAAGAGCTCGTTGACGCCCCGGCCGGTCTTGGCGCTCAGGTGCACGATAGGTACCCAGCCCGCGAAGCGCAGCTCGTCGCGCGCCTTTTCCTCGGACTCGGCCTGCTCTTTCTTGTTCTGGAGATCGGCCTTGTTCAAGCCCACGATCACGGCACGGCGTCGCTCGAGGCACATGCCGAGCAGGCGCGCATCCTGCTCTTGCACCCCCAACACGGCATCGCACATCAAGATCACCACCTGCGCGCGCTCGATCGAGCGAATCGCCTGCAGCACGCTGATCAGCTCGATGCCCCGCTCGACATTGGCCTTCTTACGAATGCCCGCCGTATCCACGATCAGAAAGGTGCGCCCGTCGGCTTCGATGCGCGCGTCCACCGGATCGCGGGTCGTGCCTGGCCGCGCGTCGACGAGCGAGCGCTCGCTGCCGCTCAGCCGGTTGAACATCGACGACTTTCCAGCGTTGGGTCGGCCGATCAGCGCGATGCGCGGGATGATCTCGTCCGGCTCATCCAATTCGGGGCCGCCGCGGGGCGCCTTCGGCAAGTGCTTGGCGACGGCCTCCGCCAAAGTGGCCGTGCCGCGACCGTGTAGCGCAGAAACGGCGATGATTTCCGGAACACCGAGCTCGTACAATTCATTCGCGGCCGGGATGTGGTTCTGGGTGTCCACCTTGTTGGCCACGTAGATGACCGGCTTGCTCGAGCGCCGCAGCAGCTTCACGGCTTCACGATCGGGGCCCGTCGGGCTCATCGACCCATCGAGCACGCATACGATCACGTCGGCTTCCTCGACGGCCGCGTTCACGTGGCGTGCGATGCCCTGTTGCATCGGGTCGTCGCTGGTCGGATCGAAGCCACCCGTGTCGACCAAGGTCACGTTGTGCCCGTGGATGTGCGCGGGCGCGTAGTGGCGGTCCCGCGTGACGCCCGGCTGATCGTCTACGATGGCCAATTTTTTGCCGATCAGGCGATTGAACAGCGTGCTCTTACCGACGTTCGGTCGGCCCACGACGGCGACGATGGCGCTCATTTGGCCCTCGGCGCGGAGCGCTTCTTGTTCTTCGAGCGTGTCGGCTTCTTGGCGGCGGCGGCTTTGGCGAGGCCCACGGGGGCTTCGTAGCCGAGCTCGGCGAGCTGCCGCGGCATGCTCTTCCACTGCGGTGTGACGCGCACGAACAGCTCGAGGTGCACTTTGTGCCCGAGCAGAGCGCCGATGCGCGCCTGTGAGCCGACGCGGATTTGCTTGATCTGCAGCCCCCCGGTGCCGATCAAAATCTTGCGCTGGCCGACCTTCTCCACGTGGATCGTGGCTTTGATCGAGGCAGATTTCTCGCCCTCCGTGAACTCGTCGATCGACACGGCGACGGCGTGGGGAATTTCTCCGCGCATCGCCAAGAGCACCTGCTCGCGAATGTATTCACGGACGAAGAAGCTGGTCGGTCGATCGGTGAGCGTGTCTTCGTCGAAGCCGATGCCGCCCTCGGGCACGGCCTGTGCCAGCGCGTCGAGCACTCGTTCTACGCCGTCGTCGGCTTTGACGCTGATCGGGATCAGCGCCGCGAACTCGCGTAGCTCTTGATAGGCGACGAGCGCCGGGAGGAGCTTGCTCTTGTCGCGCAGCGCATCCACCTTGTTCACGACCAGCACGACCACGGCGTCTTTCGGCACGCTCGCGAACAGCTCTTGGTCGAGCTCCTGCACGCTCTTCTCTTTGGCCGCTTTTTTGGGCGGCGTGAGGGCCGAGATATCGGTCATGAACAGCACCACGTCGGCCGTGCGCGCGGCGTCGAGCGCAGATGCGTTCATGCGCCGGCCCAGTTCGGAGTGGGGCGTGTGGACGCCAGGGGTATCGAGAAAGGCCAGCTGCACGCCTTCGCGGTGCACGACTCCGAGCACGTTGTCGCGCGTGGTTTGCGGGAGCGGCGAGACGATCGCGAGCGGCTCACCCAAGACGCGATTCAAGAACGTCGATTTTCCGACGTTCGAGCGCCCCACGATGGCAATGGTTCCAAAACGCATGAGTGATTCGAGTCCGATGGTGCGCGGGCTGGGTGGGGACCGAAAGTGGTGCCCCACGGGCGAGGGGCCGCAGCGCGCCGCGCGTACCTCCCACCGTTTCTCCCCGGTTGCAACGACAAGAAACACCGGCTAGTACGCGCGCAGGCTGCGATGAGCGAGGAAAACGTCGGCGCTTCCGGAACGGGCGCGGCCGCCGACCCGGAAAATACCGCGCAATTGCCGCCTGCCGCGCGCGTGGCTCCGCGACAGACCCAGCTTTTGACCTGGTTCGCCGTCTTGGTGGCGGTTCTCAGCCTATTTGCCCCGCTTTCAGCCAGCGGCGTGTGGGACCCGCCCGAGCGCGAGGTCGCCGAGTTTGCGCGGCGCATCGCCGTCAATTTGCTGGGCGGCCAAAGCCTGACCGTGGAAGGCGCGGACAATCGAGTCCCCACGCGCAGCGAGCTCGGTCGGGGCGAGCTCCCGTTCACGTCAATCGCGGTCGGCTTTCGGGGGTTCGGCCTCCACGACTGGGCGGGACGTCTACCGCTCGCCGTGTGGGGCCTGGCCGGGCTCGCCGCTACGTACGTCCTGGTGAGGCGCCTCGCGGACGGGCGAAGCGCAAGCTTTGCCGTGCTGGTGCTCGCAACCACGCCGCTCTACTTCCTGCACGCGCGCACCATGCTGGGCGACATCGTTACGATGTCGTCTTTGGCGTTCGCGCTGTGCGGTCTCGGTTTGGCGGCCTTCGAGCGCGGAGCCAGCGCGGGCTCACGTGCGATAGCGCTCGGGTTCGGCGTGGTGGGGGTGCTGTGCGCGCTACTCACGCGCGGCGTGTTGATCGGGGTCGCGCTGCCCATGTGCAGCGTGGGGCTGACTTGGCTCGTCTTGCGCGCCTCGCGTGTCGTTTCGAGCGAGCGCTTCGGCGACTCGATTGGTTTGCTCGCGCTCGGCGTCGGGCTCGGCTGCGCGGGGCTCGGTTGCCGCGCGCTGCTCCAGGCGCCCGAGAGCGGCGGCGCGTTTTCGCTGCTGCTCGGCAGTACGGTGAATCGCCCGCGCGTGCTGCCGACATTCGACAGCGTGCTGCTCCAGCTAGGTCACGCGCTCTTCCCCTGGAGCGCGATCTTGCCCGTGGCGTTGGGCTCGCTGCTGCGGGAGCCACCGGCAATCGTCGGCGAGTCGGCTCGAGCGCGCGAAGCGTCGTTGCGGGTCCTGTGCCTCATGACGCCGGTGCTAGCGCTGGTCGCCTACGGCATTGCCGCGCCCACCTTGGGGCCGATGCCGTTCGGCGCGGTGGCCGCGTTGGCCATCGCCATCGCGCTGTTCGTGCGCGATATCGAGCGCGGCGTATCGCTGCCACGCGCGCTGCCCATGGTGGTGTGCGCGTTCGCCATTTTGCTACTGGTCGATTTCAGGAATTTTCCGGAAAAAGCGCTGAGCGCGTTTTGCGTCAGTGACGCGCATTTCCCCGATAGCTACCGCCTCGCCGCCGCGCGTTGGTTGGGGGCGGGCACCGTGATTTTCTGCGGCGCGTTCTTCTTCCTTCTGCAAGAGCGCTCGAGCATTCGGGACGCGCGCTTCCGAGCTAGCGACTACCGCGTCTGGCCGCGCGTGCTGCGCGAGCTGTGGGCGGGCAATCTGTTGTTCTCACTGGTGGTGTTCGAAGCCGCCCTGGTCGGCTTGTGCGTGCTCGGCCTGCTCAGCGAGCGGGTGCCCGCATTCCGCAAGTTCGAGGCCCTCGGCACGGTGCAGCGCTCTTGGGCTTCTGCGGCGGCCGTGGGCTTGCCCGCGCTGCTCGTCTTGCCGCTATTGCTGACGGCCATTCGCGATGCGTTCCGCACGCTGTTCGACCCCGAGCTCGGCCGTTCACTCGGTTCCGGTGCGGCTTCACGCTTCGTTGCGGGCGGGCTCTCGCGCGCGCAAGCCGCGCTGCTCGTGTGCGCCAGCTTCGGCCTCTGTCTCAGCCTCGGCTATTACCCGGCGCTCGCGTCGCAAATCTCGCCCAAGCAAGTCTTCCGCGCCTTCGAGCAGCAAGCGAAGCCGGGCGAAGCACTGGGCATGCTGGGCGCGGGTGCCGCGAGCGCGCCTTACTACGCAGGGCGTGACGTGCCTTCCTTCGACACGGCAGCGCGCGCGTTCGATTGGCTGATGGCAAGCCGAGAGCGGCGCTGGCTCACGATCCGAGCGAGCGATCTCGCCACTTTGAACGCGCTCCATCGCGCGCATCAGGACCCGCCGCGAAATTTGCCGGTGCTCGATAGCGGCTCGAGCGAGATCTTGCTTGCTTCCAACCAACTCGGCGGCGCGCGGAACGACAATCCTCTGGCCCCCTATGTCCTCGAGCGAGCGCCCCAGCCGACGCACGTATTGAACGCCAACTTGGGCGACAAACTCGACGTGCTGGGCTGGGACACGCTCGACCTCGAGGGCCGTCCGGTCGACTTCGTGGAGGCCGGCCGCCGCTACGTGTTCGTAATTCATTACCGGGTCGTCCAGCCGCTCAGCGGCAGCTGGGAGACCTTCATTCACGTGGACGGGTTCCAACGACGCTTCAACGGGGACCACCCGACCTTGGCCGGCAAGTACCCGTTCAATTTGTGGCACGCGGGCGATTTCATCTCGGACAGAAGCGAGTTCGCGCTCGAGCCCAATTTTGGAGCCGGCCGATATCGGGTGTACTTTGGCCTCTATAGTGGAAACAAGCGGCTGGAGGTGCGCCGCGGGCAGGCTGAGGAAAACCGCCTCGAGGCGGGCTTTCTCGAGGTGCGCTGAGGGCGGCGCGGATTGCTCCGTGACACCTGCTCGCAATGGGGTTAAGCGAAAGTCGTGAGCGACGAGCACTCCAAGCCGTCAGATCCTCCTCCGGTCTCGGAGCGCAGGATCTACGAGCGCGTCGATGTCGAATGGTCGGTCGACTGCGAGACCGAGCAAACGTTCCTCTATGCCAGCATCACGAACATCTCCGAGATGGGGATCTTCGTCGCCACGCACGAACCTTTGGAAGTGGGCACGCGCCTGACCCTGCGCTTCGCGATGCCGGGCGAAGAGTCGCCGTACATCTTGCTCGGGCAAGTGCAGTGGGTGAACCCGATCCGCATGCTTTCGGACAACCCGAATCCAGGGATGGGCATTCGCTTCGTCGATCTCTCGAGCGAGAACCGCGAGCGGATCATCAACTCGGTGCGCACGATCGCGTACGTGCGCGACAACACGAACTGAACGGTTACCGCCTTTTTCTGCGGGTTTCGAGCAAGCGCGAACGCGACTTCGCGGCGTTCCGGCGCTTTTCGCAGAAAAACCCGGCGAATTCGACCGAAACCGGCCCGCAATGACAAAACCGTGACCCCGCCTGCGGAGTCGGCTGCTACAGTTCCGCACCGATGCGTCCCCGTAATGCTGCCGACTACCGCACTCTGCTCT
>Ga0247740_1001470_pt1 | contig 10081 bp, 5 predicted proteins | sample UWRJL148409B2_FD_180942 | JGI IMG/M metagenome (GOLD analysis project Ga0247740, IMG submission 180942) | Plant litter microbial communities from Arlington Agricultural Research Station in Wisconsin, United States - UWRJ-L148-409B-2 | ecosystem: Environmental > Terrestrial > Plant litter >...
TTTTATTATTCTTAAGCCGATAGTTTTCGAACCAGGTCATCCGTTTTTTAAAGTCGGTGAGATGGTCTAATTCTTTTTTACTGATAGCCGAAACGGCATACAAAGGTGTAATACCCACAATGGATTGAATACGCAAAGGAATAGGTGCAGCACCACTTACACAAAGTACATCATAGAAAAAACGGTCTTCTTCATTCCATAAGCCATGCTCATTTAAGGATTCGGCTATCAATACAAAATGCTCGAAAAATTTAGTAGCGGTATCTTCGAATGAAGCATCGTTCATAGAAATTTCTACGGCAATGTCCATCATGTCCAGTGCATAGGTACCCATCCAACTGGTACCATCGGCTTGCTCCAGTTGCACTTCATTGGTAAAGTGCTGGCTCCTGTTAAATACTCCGATATTATCGAGACCTAAGAAGCCCCCTTCAAAGATGTTGTTACCGTTTACGTCTTTACGGTTTATCCACCAGGTGAAATTGATAAGTAGTTTCTGAAAAACTTTTTTCAGAAAAACAATATCGCCAACACCTGTTCTTCTTTTTTCAATATTATATACCTGCATAGCCGCCCATGCCTGCACAGGAGGATTAACATCGCTGAAGTTCCATTCGTAAGAGGGTAATTGACCATCTGGTTTCATGTACCATTCCCGCATCATCAATAGCAACTGGTGCTTGGCAAACGTAGGGTCTGCCACGGCCATGGATATACATTGAAAAGCCAAATCCCAGGCAGCATACCAGGGGTATTCCCACTTATCGGGCATTAAAATAATATCCTGGTTCTTTAAGTGCTTCCAATCGTGGTTGCGGCCATTTCTTTTTCCATCATTGGGTGGAGTAATGCCATCGCCTTTCGCAATCCAGCGTTCTACATCGAAGTGATAAAACTGTTTGCTCCACAAGGTTCCTGCCAGTGCCTGCCGCTGTATAAGCGCCATGTCCTCACTCATTCCCTTTGGCAAGATGGCGGCATAAAAATCATCTGCCTCCTGTTTGCGTACATCAAAAACTTTCTTCAGCGAGGGAGAAAAAGGAATATCCACTAAATCTTTGCTTAAGCGGCAATAAATAGTTTTAGTAGCACCTCCATTTATTTTCATATTATAAACAGGGGAGCATTTCGTACCGGTCTTTCTTGCAGCAAGTTCTTTTACATTCTTCTTATTTATTACAGCATCATGAAAAGCATCTTTTACAAAGATGTCATCATTTGGGAGACTGAGTATTTTTTCTCTGTTCGTTTTATTATCGGTAAACAAACAATCATCCGCCGGTTGAAAATATAAATAATAATCACCCATCTTTTCATGTTGGGCTTTTACCGTTGTTTTATCCACAAAGTCTATCGACGGCATTTTAGTATAGCCTTTATAACTTTCCCGGTTATAAAACCAGAGTGTGGGCAACACGGTTATTTCTGCAGCTTTGGTATAGCGGTTGGTAATATCAATTTTAATAAAAATATCCTGTGCACTTTGTTTGGCATAGGTAATCTTTACATCGAAATATTCGTTGTTATTGAAAATGCCGGTATCCAGTATTTCATACTCCGGTTCCAGGCGATTACGTTTTTTATTTTCTGTTCTTAATTGGTCATAGGGAAATGCCTGCTGCGGATATTTGTACAGGTATTCCATGTAATAATGCGTAGGGAGGTTGTCGAGATAGTAGTATAACTCTTTTACATCTTCACCATGATTGCCTTCGGGATTGCTGAGGCCAAATAAGCGTTCTTTAAGAATAGGGTCTTTGCCATTCCATAAGGCAATAGCAAAACAAAGATTCCCGAAAAAATCGCTGATGCCACCTAATCCATCTTCGCCCCAGAGATAGGTGCGGCTATGTGCATGGTCGAAAGGAAAATAATTCCAGGCATCGCCCCACGGGCCATAGTCTTCCCGCACGGTGCCCCATTGCCGTTCGCTTAAATAAGGCCCCCATTGTGCCAGTGGAATTTCTTTGGTAGCATTTACTGCCAGTCGCTGATGTTCTGCTGTCATTTTAAAATTTTACCGGCAAGCTGTTCGTCGTTAGTAAAGTGAAATTAAAAAATACAACCCAATAATGACAGGTATAATTTATTGAAACTTCTTACTTAGTTGATAAAGCACTTTCAGCTGCTCTGTATTTAATCCTTTAGTTGTATCCTGCAACCAATGTCTTTTAAATCCGATTATTGCTGCACTGGTATCTTTAATATCAAATCCTACCACCCGCAGGGCTTGTAGTTTATTAAAGTCGGCCGGCAGTACGGTGTTAGTTGCATCATCATACCAATTACCAAAACCTTTATCAGCCAGTTGTTTCCAGGGAAAACGCCAGTTTGGGTCATTCTTTCTGGTAGGTGCAATATCTCCATGACCAATAAAGTTGGCGGTTGGAATGCTATATGCTTTCTTTAATCTATCGAGCAGCAATGTCAAACTATTTATCTGTGCTTCTGAAAAAGTTTCAAAGCCATTGTTGTCCAATTCTATACCAATGCTGGAAGAATTTAAATCCGTTGTGTTGCCCCATTTGCTTACACCAGCATGATGTGCCCGCAGCAAATCGTTCAGCATGTGATACACGGTACCATCTTTACAAATAACATAATGTGCACTTACTGCTCTTGCATCAGCAGCAGTAAATGTTTTCAATGTTTCTTCGCAACTTCTTTGGGCGGTATGATGGATGATAACATAATTAGGACGGCGCATAGAAAGATTAGTAGTACCTACAAAATCTGCCGCATACGATAAACCGGCAGAATCTTTCAACGGGTATTCTGCCAGCAATTTTGCATAAGCACTTACCTGTTTCTTATATACTTTATTGGTAGCTGCATATTTTCCTTGTGTACAACTATACAAAACAACAACGGTAAAAAAAATAAATAATAAAGGATATTTCATACGAATAAAAAATATTGCTGTAAAGAATGTTTGAATATTAGTATAAACTTACAATATGCTCATCCGTGTTAATGTCGTACAAGTGTGCGACGCAAGGGACGATGATAGTAGCAATGCAGTTCGTTAAAAAAGGTTATTGAAAATTGCAGCGTTTCAATTCTTAATTATTCATTCCCTTAGGTTAGTAATGCAGTCGACAAAACAATTATCGTCTCTTTGGTGCGCCCCTATAAAACTTTTTCTTAAAGCCACCACTTCTTTCACCACCTCTTTCCGAATTTCCCGAACGTAGTCTGGGGCGATAAGCTGGTGCTTCACCAAACTCTTTCGGCACTTCTGCTTTTTCTACTTCCTTCTCCAGTAGTTGCTCAATAGCGGCAAATTTATTTTGTTCTTTTTCACCAATCAACGTAAACGCAGCACCATCTGCTTCGGCCCTGGCAGTACGGCCAATACGATGCACATAGTCTTCTCCATCGCCGGGCACATCATAATTAATTACCAGATCAATAGTATCAATATCTATACCGCGGCTTAAAATATCGGTAGCTACCAGCACCGGTATACGGCCAGCCGTAAATGCACTCAACACACTTTCTCTTTCATTCTGCTCCAGGTCGCTATGTATTTCTTCAATTTTAAAACCCACCTGTTTCAATTCTCTCGTAAGTTGTTTTACCGTTTGCTTGCGGCTGCAAAAAATCAACGCATTTTTATACGGCATTGTTTTCAGCAGCATTCTTATCAAGGGTACTTTTTGCGGTTCGTATACTACGTATGCTTTTTGTACAATCTTCTCGGGTGGTTTGGAGATGGCAATATTTATTTCTACCGGTTCGTGCAAAATCTTTTTTGCCAGCAATCTTATTTTTTGCGGCATGGTAGCAGAGAACAAAAGGTTTTGCCGCTTGGCTGGTAATGCCTGAATTATTTTATTAATGTCATCCTGGAAACCCATGTCCAGCATTCTATCTGCTTCATCCAGTACTAAATATTGCAGGCCTTTCATATTTACATAGCCCATATTCAGGTGGGCAATCATACGGCCCGGTGTGCACACAATAATATCCGCACCCATCTGCAATGCTTTTTTCTCGGCTACAAAACTCTGCGCATCGTTGCCGCCATATATGGCAATAGAACTAAGATGAGAAAAATAAGAAAGCCCTTCCATGTGTTGCGAAATCTGGATGGCCAACTCACGGGTGGGTACAATTATCAAAGCACCTACTTTACCATCCACATGGTTGGTAAGCAGGCCATTCATTACCGGCAGTAAAAAAGCGGCTGTTTTTCCGGTACCTGTTTGTGCAGATGCAATTACATCTTTGCCCGCCATTATCGGTGGTATTACCTGTTCCTGTACGGGTGTAGCATTTTCGTAATTGGAAGCTTCTATGCCTTCGAGCAGGTTGGCGTGAAAATTAAACTCTGTAAAACGCAAAATGAAAATCGGTTAAATCTATGACGCAGGCCTTCCTGCAATTTTTTTTGTGGTTGTGAAGATAATGAAAATAAAGCTGTGGTAATCGGCTGCATTACTACTATCATCGTCTGTTGCGTCGCACACTTCAGGGTTCTGTTCGCTATTGGGCATTTTGTAAATAGCATCACTTATACCATAATTTCTATCAGGCAGCGGTTAAAAAGTATAAATTCTTACTTAATCCCTTTTTTTTCAAGAAACTGCACCGCCCTTTTAAACAATTCAAGTCCCTGAACTTTGAATTGTTCAATATCAATTTGCGGAAAGTTCAATTCATCTTTATCAACAAAAACATTATTCTTAAAGAAATATACGCCATAATTTTTTTCCCCTCTGCTGGTAGGTGGCAGGGCACTAAGAGGCAAATAAAGTCTTATCATTACGAGTTCATTATTTATAAACTCATATTGGAATGCGGCACCTGATTTGTATGGCGAAATAAATATTCCAACAATTTTCTTTGTTTTTTTATGATAAAAATATTTTCTCTTAGCTCCCTTATCATGTTCGTTATAGACTTTTGTGCCCCTTCTTGTTTCATTGAGGAGTGCAATGACAGAATCTTTATACGAAGTTTCCTGCGCAATACCCTCCTGAATGAAAAGCAGAGAAATAAGTACAGAAATAAACATTTTCATTTTTTAAATATAACCAGTTTTGTAACTCTTAAAAAAGCTTTCACTTTTCTTTAATTTTTTCACACAATAAATACCATCGGCATCCGTATAAAAGTACACCACTCAAAGCCTATGAAATTTCTTTTATCAACCAGCTTAGCTATAAGCCTTTTAGTTTTTGTTCCCTTTAAGCCTGTTAAGGAACCAACTAGTCCTGTTTCTCCATTAGCCGATTTTTCCCCCGCATGGAATGATGCCAAATACCTGAAATGTAATACTGCGGCCAATGTCCGTTATCTTACAGCAGAAGAAAAGAAAATAATTTACATATTGAATATGGCAAGGATGAACCCTGTACTGTTTGCCAATACTGTAGTAAAACAATACCCAGATAAAAAAGGCTGGTTTGTAAACCGCAATTCTTATTACTACAAGTCATTGCTGCAAACAATGCTAAAGCTAAAACCGATGGAGCTTTTGTATGCGGACTCGCTTTGCTTTGTAAGTGCCCTATGCCATGCACAAACTACCGGTAATGATGGCACTACTACCCATAGCCGCACCACCGATGCCTGCAAAAAAGTTGAATACTACAGTGGCGAATGTTGTCATTACGGTTATAACAATGCACTGGATATTCTTCTGGCACTATTAATAGATGAAGGCGTAGAATCCTTAGGTCACCGGGAAATTTGCCTGGGTGCTTTTAAAAAATTAGGAGTATCCATACAACCACATTCCACATATGGCTATACTGCGGTACTGGATTTTAAATTTTAAAGAGAGAAACATCCGAAAATTATAAAAAAAGATATAGCCCCGAATACAATGGAGTCTTCGGTAAATGCTCATACTTCGTCTGGCTCAGTAGAATTACTGCTGCACAAGAGTGACTTTCACCTTTCTTTCACTCGAAGAAAGGTTGCGAACTATCCGCCGCGGCGGATGCAAGGAACGATGATAGTAGTTCGTCAAGCTCACTACACTGCAGGCAGTACAATAATTATCTTATTCCATTATTTGCTCCACATGTGCTAACCGCCCATCCTTTGCCATACCTTCTATTATTACCCGAAAACGTTTGGTAACATCGTTGTTGAAGAAGCTTACTACTACTTTATTTTTTAAACCGCTTGTAATAACCTGCGGGTTCCAGTATAAAGTGGTACGCAAATCTTTTTTCTCGTTGGCAGGGCTAAAGCTTGCATAATTGGGCGAGTAGAATTGACGGATAGTTGTATAACCGCTTACACTATTACTGCTTAGTCCTTTGCCGGGTTCTGGTTTTGCATCACTACCTTTCCTGGTATAAATGGCAATAGCACCGGAACCCCCTCCAGATACACCCATAAATGGCGGACGAAAGACTTTTACATAGGCTATATCATTTACACTGAGTGATGTAATAAGATCGGGTTGTACATTCATCTCGTCTAAAAGTAGGGCAGGGGATCCACCACGCCAGCTCAAAGCACCTGTATTGGTATTGACAGTAAGGCCAGGCACTTTGCCCTGTAAATAAGTAAAAATATTAAAGGCCGAAACTGCAAAAGGATCGTTTATTAAATCAAACTGATAGCCATCACCTCCACTAAACATTCCTGAAGCATATTTTTCATCAAGAATTTGTATAGGCGTTTTTGTTTTGGTTTTGATGGTTACATTGTCCAGCACCTTACCCTCAAATTGTTTCATCAGGTTTACCATTTCATCTGATAAACGGAAATGGTATCCAAAGCCCGTTGTATCGCCGCTCTGGTTATTGTAGTAACCACTGGCAGTAATCTTTCTGGCCATTGGCGGAAGCTTATCTTCCATAAATTTCAACGAAGCATTTTTAATACTTTTTGAAAGCTGGTAATAAATATGGGCTGTATCAAACAGGATGGCAGAAGGGTCGTTGAAAGTGCCATTCGGTTCTACGGGTACAAATGAAATTTTGTTTCCGTCTTTTTCTTTTTGTGTAATTACCAAAATCACACTTGCCTTATCTCTTAACTGGCTGGGTGTTGCCCCATATACTTTTCCCGACAATGAAAGATAAGCAGTGTCTTTAGGAAAATTAATTTTTGGCATTTTTCCAGCCACTACATCTGCCCACACAAACCTTCTCCAGCCATGCGTAAGCATTACGAGGTCGAGATGTTTATTTACCGTTTCTGTATTCGCAGAAAAATAATACCAGGGATTATAAACCTGTCCTTTTAAATCGCCGGTTAACAGAAGATGAGAAATAATGTTGTTGCTGCTATCCGCATCAATATCGGCATCGGTAACAGATACAGCAAAGTTGGCAGGTATACTATCAGGCACACTTATTTCAATTTCATTCTTTGCTCTTTTATTCAATCCCCAGCGTTGCACATTCATTTCTGCGGTAAAACGATACTCATCATTGTTGATATAAGTAATTCTTTCGGCCAGCGGGTTCCATTTGCTATCAAATACAGTAATGGTTAATATACCCGATGGAAGGTCCTGAACAGGAATGGCACCTTGTGCCACACCTTTCGACATATCTTTGGTAACCTTAAATGCTTCGTGTTGATTTAGTGTACCAATAATAGTAACTGTTCCTAAAGAAGCAGCCATATCCAGCGGTGTATTGACACTAAAATTTCTTTTGTTACCACTCGTTACTACCTGCAGCGAAACACCGGATGATTTTGCAGCAGGTAGTGTGGTAGTATATTCAGTTCCTAAATTATCCCTCCACTTTGCTGTAAATGTTTCCCCTTGTTGTGGTAATAAGAAAAAGTAACCCATGCCATCGTGCAATACACGAAGACTATCAATAGTTTTTCCGGCATTGTTTTTAATAACACCTCTTATTTTAATCGGCCTGCCCCACTGGTCGTTTACCTTAAAGGCTATTTTATTATTCACACCTTCTATCGCATCTCCACCTTCGGGAAAAAAAGTTAGGGTAGGAGGCTGTATCACATATTTAGCGCCGGTACCCAATGTGTTTCTGGATAACACCAGTATATCTTTCTCATATAAAAAGGTAGAATCAAAATTGAGCATCCACTTGGTGTAAGCTTTTACGTGAATATATTTTCCACTATAATCGGCCGGAATTTCAAACTGCCCGTTGGTGGTAGCACTTTGCATAGGACTAAGCAGATGGGCCAGTAAATTTCCTTTATCATCGGTCCAGTCCGTGTACAATGTCTTACTTACTTCTGCCGGGTAAATGCCTTCCATGAGGTAAGCTTTAAACCAAACAGTTTCTCCCGGCACATAGGTAGATTTATCATATTGCAGATACATCCGTTCCTGCGCAAAATCGGTGGCGTAACGGGCAATCGTACTATCAATATTTTGTGCTGCAGTGTGTAAAAAAGTAAAAAAAACTGCCAGTAAGCTGATGGAAAACCTTCTCATTATCAAACTCATTTTAGATAAAAAAATGCCATCTGCAAAATACGGCATAAAATAAATGAAACAAGGCCATTAACAGTTTGACAACAGTATTTGAGGCGGAAATTTTTTGTCTACCAGCAGCGGTAACACGGATGATCGTCCCTTGCGTCGCACTCTTCATCGTCCCGCTCATTGGGCAGCTGCAGATTTGCAGCCACAACAGCCGGAACGCAGATTGAGCAGATTATTATGATTTTTTAAGATGCAACTCGTCAATCATCACCATCATAAAAATCAGCGTTCTATTCTTCCTACACATTTGCAGCCACAGCAGCGGAACGCAGATTGAGCAGATTATTATGATTTTTTAAGATGCAACTGCGTCAATCATCACCATCATAAAAAATCTGCGTTCTATTTACACATTACATATTCCTGCGATATTGGCCACCTACTTCGTACAAGGCACGGGTAATCTGTCCCAGGGAACAACACTTAACCGTCTCCATTAATTCTTCAAACAGGTTGCCGTTGTTGATAGCTACCGATTGGAGACGTTGTAACATTTCAGCAGATTTGCTTTCATTCCGTTTCCAGAAAGCCTGTAATGTTTTTATCTGTTGTTCCTTTTCTTCTTCTGTACTGCGGATAACTTCCGTAGGTAAAATGGTAGGGCTTCCTTTTTTATTCAGGAAAGTATTTACACCTATCAATGGCAACTCGCCGGAATGTTTCTGGTGTTCGTAAAACAAACTTTCTTCCTGAATCTTATTCCGCTGGTACATTCTTTCCATGGCACCGAGTACACCACCTCTGTCTGTTAAGCGGTCAAATTCTTTTAGTACAGCTTCTTCCACCAGATCTGTCAACTCTTCAATTAAGAAAGAACCTTGGTTAGGGTTTTCATTTTTAGCCGTACCCAATTCCCGGTTGATGATTAATTGAATGGCCATTGCCCTTCTCACACTTTCTTCCGTGGGTGTAGTTATGGCTTCATCATATGCATTAGTGTGAAGGGAATTACAGTTATCATAAATTGCATATAAAGCCTGTAGTGTAGTGCGTATATCGTTGAAATCAATTTCCTGTGCATGCAAACTTCTCCCCGACGTCTGGATATGATACTTCAACATCTGGCTACGTTTGTTCGCCTTGTATTTATATTTCATGGCTTTGGCCCAGATGCGTCTTGCTACTCTGCCAATTACACTGTATTCAGGGTCCATGCCATTGCTGAAGAAGAAAGAAAGATTGGCAGCAAAATCATCGATGTTCATGCCACGGCTTAAATAGTATTCTACATACGTAAAGCCGTTGGATAAGGTAAAAGCCAATTGCGTAATTGGATTAGCACCTGCTTCTGCAATATGATAACCACTGATGGAAACAGAATAAAAATTTCTTACTTTCTGGTTGATGAAATATTCCTGTACATCGCCCATCAATTTCAAGGCAAATTCTGTTGAAAAAATACAGGTGTTTTGTGCCTGGTCTTCTTTTAAAATATCTGCCTGCACCGTACCACGAACTTGTGATAAGGCATTGGCTTTTATTTTTTCATACACATCTTTTGGCAAAATGTCTGCGCCAGATAAACCAAGTAAGCGTAATCCTAATCCATCATTGCCTGTTGGTAAAGCACCAATCAATTCTCCATTTTTAGGAATTACAGGCTTACCATCTGTGCCAATATAAGTGGGCAATTCGCCA
>Ga0247740_1001471_pt1 | contig 10079 bp, 16 predicted proteins | sample UWRJL148409B2_FD_180942 | JGI IMG/M metagenome (GOLD analysis project Ga0247740, IMG submission 180942) | Plant litter microbial communities from Arlington Agricultural Research Station in Wisconsin, United States - UWRJ-L148-409B-2 | ecosystem: Environmental > Terrestrial > Plant litter >...
ATCGACGAGAGCGATTTGAACGAGCTGAGAACCAAAGTCTATGGCACTAATGAGAGTATCGTAGCCGAAGAGTGCTTTGGTCAAGGCCTCGAAATCTCCGGATGGATCGGCGAGGATAATGTTGAGGCCACGGGACGCGAAGGCTTTGACGGCGGGCTTGTTGGCTGAGGCCGGTCGGACTAGCAGAGAGACATCCTCCGAAATGGTAAGTACGCTTTTCATGTGAACATAGAAATGACATGTCGACTCACAAGATTTCCATCTTCAAGCAAGCCATTCAAGATGTCGCCGCCAGTCTCGCCGGTAGCGCCGAGAAGCAACACCTTTTGCTTTGAAACGTTCATCGCAAACTAAGTTAACAAATTGGATGAATTCAAGTAAAGATGGCGATACATATGAACCGCGACCGTAATGTGCAGTGTTGACGTTTCTGATTTCTAACGTTCTGACATGTGCTTTTTATCAGCGAATTATATGCCAGCAGCGTGTAGGGATATCGGCCCTAATTGCGATGTGCATGATCTTAAGACCATTTGCACATAATTTTGCACAGCTACATGGAGCTGGACGACTTCCTGTTGGCGCTCGATTCGACATGGATCATCTACTGTCGCACGCGTTCGATGAGCTGCGATATCGCCGTATTCTTGTAGTTTATCCGATCAATGTGAACAACGCTAAGTCCGCTTAGTACTAGTGCCTCTCCCAGACCTGTCTGACACGCACCTCCCCTCTTCAATTTATACTCCACTACACCTTCCAGGTCTTCGCTCCTAAGGCAGCCGTCAAAGAATACCCGGATAAAAGACTTGTATGGTATGCATAAATCTCGCGCTGTGTGTGGAGACCCAAGAAACTCAGCCTCAAACTGAGTGTTGCGTCACCTAGTGGCTAGCTGAACCGGGATTGTAGCATTGAGTCACAAACGTCACATATAACGGAGAGCTCGTGTGCTTCCGTGCCATACAAACTGAACATCGAATCCTTTCACTTCCGAAATACGAGTTCTCACTCACTGTTGCGCTTATAATTAGTCTAGGCGTTGCTAAGCCCCTAAAGCGATCGATCCGACGAGAAGCCTTGCCAAAACCTACTGCTAACATCCACTCAATTTCCAACATGTCGGACCGCGACAATCCACCACCGGACTCATCCGCCTCCGACTCTCCCACGAACGAGGAAGAGCCCGCCTGCTCTGCAATCGAGGAACTCCAATCCGCCTTTCCCTCCATTCTCGTCCTCAAGAAAGATAAAAACGAAGTCTCGAGGCCGATTAATTGGCAGCCCTGGCATGACATCGTTATGGAGAAACGACAAGCCCGCGAAGCCAGATGTGTGCCCTTGTACCCCCGCTGGACTGGGTCTTTCGACATCCTTCTTTTCCCACGGGAGCTACGAGACAACATATACTTCCATTACCTCTATCGACGCAAAGCACTCATCTGGCGTCGTCGCCCTAACAACGGTTGGGAGCGCAGAGACTGGGTTGGATACATTGCCGTTTACTCCCCGGACAGAGACCAAGAGACGTTGAATCTGTTTCTTGTCTCTCGACAAGTTTATGAGGAGGCATTATACGTCTTCTGCAGATCAAATGCCGTATTCGTCGAACGTCGGCAGCACAGCTTAGTTCAGCTTCGGACATTAGAGGGTTCGTTGAGGTTGTTTCCGGAGACATCGGCAAACATGCTACAACATGTAGAGTTGAGATATATGGATTACTGGCGAAGCGAAAGTGTTGGGGGATGGCATGGGACTAGCAGTAGCAGCACGTGGGCAGAAATCACGAAAGATGCGTTGGTAGCAAAGGAGTTTTTCCCGCGCTTGGCGACGTACACGGCGCTATGGGAGGTCGACTGGAGCAGCTTTTACGACGACGAGGGTATGGAAGCCCTGCAGTCTGAATCTGTGCAGGATAAAACAAAAATGTGGTTGTGGTGGTTCAGGCTGCAAAGCAAAACAAAGGGTGTTGTGCCGCCCGAATGGGTGAGAGTGAGGCTGGAGCCAGCGCCATCTTCGTACTACCGCTGGCCTGAAAACGATGCGGATCAAGGAGCGTTGCGAAGAGCGCTAGAACTGTTCCAGTTGGAGTTGAGAGCGAAGAGAGTTGAGAAGAGAGATGAGTTGGAGGATTCAGGGAAGAAGTGGTTAGAAAATGAATGGGGAGATGGGCGGAGAGTCAGGAAAGGAAAGGGAAAGAGTGCGGTATAAAACAACAGTGTGGTTGTTTGGGTATCTATCTATTTGCACCGAGGTGCGTACAACCATTGTACGCCGGAACATTGCCCGCGACCGATAAGAGCTTCGATCCACCACGGGCTGTAGGACAACTGTCCATCCAACGCCAACGCTATGCAACAAAGGAAACAAGGAAGTCTATGTGAGATGAGAAGAGGCCTTGAAAGCTAGCGAGTTGCAAGAACAGTCCAACGCGAGCTCCCGAAATTGTTCCAAAATATACAATCAGAGAGAAAAGAAACCGAGAACAAAAGAGATGAAGCTTCATGCTCAATCGGGTATTCGGATGGTATCGCACCCACGGTATGCCTTGCAACTGTCTGAATAGAGTTCCGTTGAAGGGGTTTATTCGTGATCGTGTGTATGCATCCAGCTATTCGTGGGTCCGACACACAGTCCCAGAAACTGTCACGGCTGTTACATCTCGGTCCAGTGACACTTCTCGCCAACCTTTTCGTACTCTGTGTCTCTCGTTGCGCGTCTCCGAGCGCGTTCCTCGCGGCCAAAGCAGCAGAACAGCCGCGCAAGACCATTCCGTCTCCGTGGTGCGAGCCCACCGAAAGGCTGCTCCTTGTAGTCCATGGATTCTGTCGAAGAGACTGGGCTGAGTGGAACGGTTGCATTGACGAAGATGAGGGAGTCGCGGTTGCGCGAACGAGAGTCGAGGAAGCTTTGGCTCGATAGCTTTTCGGGTGTCGTGTCCGTGTAGGGACTTGGTGAGGTTGTTGGTCGGAGGTTTGTGTTGAGTGTGGGAAGGGTCTGGCGAATCGCACGTGGTGATGAGGGAAGACCACATGGCGAGTTTGGTGGGAAAGAAGCCATTGTAGGTGTCGGGCTTGTAGACTTCGGAGCAGGCGATAGTTTTATGAGGGAGACGGATGATGAGATACGTTCGTGCGCAGAAGTTCGACGAAGCGCAGATTGATGTCGGTGGAAAGAGTTCGCTAGCCAGGTACTCTTGAGGGTGGAAAGAAGACTCTTGTAAACATGCAATCTGCGGTGACCGGTATATATAAGGGGATGCGAGCGCACATCAAAGCATCGACCCAACGCTGATAACGCAGGGGTCTGCGCCGCTCCACGCCAACGTCATGCCGGGGTTGAAGACCCATGCAGGTCGACACCGTTCCCGCCGTCAGGCGTTCCCCAGGCATGTTCCGTGGGCGGTGCTTCCTTGCCAGCACCATCCAATAAAGTGTAGCGCATGTGTCAGTTGGGGGAACACCTTCCAGCCAGCCCGCCGCCATGTTTGCAGAAACAACAGACACGAAGATTCGAAACATGAAGGGAGCATGAAGATGAGCATCGTCTCAGGAAAGGTCGCGGCGATCACGGACTTTTAATCAGCCCGTGCGCGGGAAACACTGAGCAGCGGCGCCGGGATGGCTATCCACATGGCCGCTGATTGGGTCTGTGAGTGCTGAGCGTCGGTTCTTGCGCTCCTTGAAACACTGAACCCGTCGCATAACTGTAGGAAACAATGCCGCTCGCTCTCCAATGTCCATCACGGACTCGATGGTAGCGAACGTCCGTCGGTGGTCTCTGTTTAACAGCTTGCCCATTTCCGGTTTTCATGCGCGGATGCGCGTCTCATCACTGCAGATGGCTGGTGACGAACTGGCGAGGGGGATCCAATTTGCGACCCGACTCGATCCCCCAACGCTCCCGCCATGACTCTGTCGTAACAAGACGACGCAAGCTGATGTGAGCGGTTCGCAGTCCTGCATGCCGCACATTCAACCTCGCAGCAAGATGGATGGTCGTCGCCGCGAATTCTGGTGTCGATTCGCGAGCATCGGCTCAGCGGTCGGTGGTTCGGTGGCTTCTGTCGCGCGTAAAGCGCCTGGCCAAGTCACTTCCGTAGGCGCACCTTCCAGGCTGGGCCCCAAGTTCATGCGAAACCTTTCCAAAAGCGCCTGTTTAATCTAAACGTCTGCCGGTTGCAGCGGTGTAACCTTCACTGCCGGCTTTAGATCAGCCTTGTCATGACTGTGCCGCAAACACGGTGTGCAAGTTGCCAGCTTCGCGCCACACTGCGTCGCCATGTCTACCGATCTGAGCTCCAGAGATATGGCACAGTAGTCATGTGGCTTTGTTTGCGGGCGCAACGCGTTGGCATAGCACAGTGGGCGCCTGTTGGGTGTTGCTGACTCGCACCTTGTGCAGGAGTGGGCGGTATTGCGATAGTCGTCTCCGCCAGCAGCCCTTTTCTAATTTCGATGATTCAAGTAGATCCCGCCCTTCGATGGGTTCGTGCTCGGAGCAGAATTCATCAGAGTAGAAGGATCAGAGAGCGTAAGACATAGTGGTGGAAACTGAACTCCTGCTTACCGCACAAAACCACCATCGTGCGCAACGGCACACCTGCCACGTTGTATACAGATTGTCGAAAGCATACAAGCGCTTTTAGACGCCACGAGAGTACGTGGCAATGCGCTGGTAGGGTTGGCCTTGCTGGAAATTTCAAGCCTTGAGGCGCGCTGCGGCACAGTATCCAGCATATTCACCGATCAGTACAAGCTTTGTACTACAAGGCAGACGCGCAAGAGACGGAAGATTATGCACAACGGCGTGACGACTGTGAGAGTGAAGTATGGTGTGATGGACGAGTCTCTGGGATTGAGAAGGTTGGACAGCAGACATGGTCGCACCTTCCTCAGCGTTAGTAGCGGTCGCATCTGAACCAAGTACACGCGATCGGGATGACGAGCTGGATGAATCTCTGCTGCCTTGCTATCTGCCTTGGCCTTGCTTCCCACCGACACCGATGGCCTGAGTGAGAACATACGACTCATGGACACTCATCCGCGCCATGTCGCCTCCACCACCGCAAAGAAGTCCTCGGGCTTTGTGCCCACCTCAGCGACGTCAAAGCGCTCATCTGCGGCGTTGAACAGTCGCTTCCAAGCACCCACCTGCCTTTCCTTTGTGTTGAAGAGAGCCATCAGTCGCAGATCAGTGGCTGTGCCCCACTGTCGCATGGACAGTGGCAGTGGTGTCTCTGTCTCTCCCCGGTCCCCAATGTACTCGAGCAGGACAATACGCGCGCCAGGCTTTAATGCGGGAATCAATGCTTGGAGGATTTTGATCGCGTCGGCATCGGCCCAGTCATGCAGAATCATCTTGAGAAGATAGATGTCAGCTTGTACGGGCTGCGGCTCCAGGAAGTTGTGCTCTGAGAACGAGATCCGCGCCTTCAATTCTTCCGGAACTGTCGCTTCAAACTGAGTCCGAACCTTGGGGAGGTCCTGCACAGTGAGGGTAAGCTCAGGGAAGTTTTTGGCAAGTACAACCGCATCATGACCGGCGGAGCCGCCCACCTAGATATCGTTAGTCGGTGATAACATAGGAATTCGCAGTGCGGGATGTGCTCACATCGACCACTGATGCCTTGCCAACGGCTTTCCAGTCCTTGAGGTCCAACACCAGGTTCTCCATGTGGAAGATCTCCTTGAGATACCCCATGAACTTGGTATACGATTTCGACCTCCAACCATCGCCACTTTCCTGGTACTCGAAGTAATTTGTGTGTCCGCTATATGCGCCACCGCTGTGCAAAAGTGCAAATGCCGACTCTTTCTGTTCTTGCGTCAACTCGGGCTTTCCACGGCTGTACCGCTGCAGCGCCTCGTGCAAAATGGTTGTTGGCGGCCCCGCATCATCTAGAACAGCCTGGATGAGCGACTTCAACCCGGAGTTCTTCGCTACGGCTGCCGAGCGTGAGCTATGTCCAATCCGCGTGGACCGTTTTCCAGGTTCGGTCTCAGCAAAGAAACGCAAGTTCGTGGAGTGTTGCAGAATGCGCGTCACGACGTCCACCGGCAACTTTACGCGTTCTGCGATCTCGGCGTACGAAGCCGTGCCATCGAGAGGCACAGCAGCCCAGAAATCGAAGTAGTTGAGCACATTGAGGGCCGCGACATCTGGAGCTGCCTGCTTCCAATTAACACATGTTTCGACACCAAGCACGCAAGACGTTTACCGTATGGACGTAGTTGAACACGCTTTCACTTGGCCCCTGTACCAGGATTGCTAGGTCGTTGATGGCGTCCAGAAGCACCTGTCTCTGATGGAAGAGCTCCGGGGTTATATCGGGAAAGTTGGTCGGGCTGTCTGCGGCGAATGAGGGTGCGATGGATTTTTTCTCCTCCAAGTGTGCAGTTATTGTGGCAGTGATGTCGCTGATCTGCTTCGCCAGCGAAGTGAGTGTCGGTCCTGAGTCCGTCATATTGAAATCTGGGTGTGTAGTCGTTTGGAAAGTGCAGCAAGAAGAAGCTAAGAAGACTCAGAACAGGTGTGGAACAATTATATGGGCTTTCGACAACCGGTCGTAGCCCCTGCCCACCTCACAGCTCGACCTTCACTAATTTGTCACAAAATGCCGTGCGCGAGGGCGCCGTCCCCGCCATATGCCGCAAACGAGCCTTTCTTCAGCAATCAGCTAACGTATCGAACCTCAAGCGCTTCACTAGACTGACAAACTACCTCATCGTGCATAGGAAAAGAACACATCTGCATGAACCCGCGTACCTGAAGATTGGAGAAGGTGGGACCATGGGAAGACGTCCTGCACAGAGATTGGTCTGATCATCAGATAAGATTAGATTGAGATCATCTGATAAGAAAATTGTGTCTGCTCGGCGAATGAGACGAAAGCCAAGGCGCCGTACCTGTAGCCAAGAATGACGTGGCCGGGTTGCGAAAAAGACTTTGGTGGGGCAGCTTTGGCAGAGTGGGATGTTGTCTTCTGTCCACGGGGCGATGTCGGGGCCTTCGTGAGCCGGCAGGCTAGAAGCAGTCTTCCCGACCGACTTCCGGCACCGCATCTTTCGGACCTACGCAAAGTTGTGGATGAGCGGAACCCATCACATATGTCGCTGCCATAGCATGCCATGAAGTTGTCACAGGAATATGAGGCACGAACACTATCTTTACAGTTTGCGAAGACTGACAGTGGGATGGTTGTGCGAGCTACTACTGTAAAGTAACTAGCTAGGGGCAATTTCCCTCAACTACCATGCAAGCGAAGAACGGAGAGACTGCGCAATAATTAAATTGTATGTAACCGCTTGATTTTAGACAGACTGCACCGAAGCTTCGAGTGTCCAAGCACAGCAACGCACCATTAATTACTCAAACCAAGAGACATTTACAAGAGAACGAGTCGAGTAGTCTAAGCACAGCAACGCACCATTATATACTCAAACCAAGATATATTTACAAGAGAACGAGTCTGCCAGGTACACCACTCTAGCACACATTGCCTCCACCGCACGAGCCCTGGCACTTGTAGGTGCCGATCCACGACTCGCTGCCATATGGGTTCAATCCTAGGATCCAGCCGTTGAGCGTCTACAGTCATATCAGTGTCTGGTATTCATGGTCATCTCGATATACTGACCTGGTGAAGATAGTCCAAGTTCTGAGGAGCACCATTGCCCTGACCCTCGCCTGAGCATGGGTAATCCTTTGTAAGGCCCTTGCCTTGGTTCATGCCGGCATCTCCCGTGAACCATCCGTTGTACGATCCAAATGCCTTGATGGCGTTGTTGCCGGAGTTGTCGAGTTGCGTCCTGAGATAGTTGGCGCCGGCGTCAACATTGGCGTCGACATCTTCGGGATGGCATTGGCCATCGGGATAGTTCACACATGCAACCTGCATGAGTCCTGAAATGCACCGTTAGTAGATGTCTGTACATAAAGTATGGTCAAGGCAGTATAACTGGGGTCCGAGGTGCCCAGGACTGTTACATTCCAGAAGATGTACCCCTCGACACGCCAACCACACTGTATCAACTTGGTACTAACCTGGGGTGGCACTGCCAGCGTTGGCATTGCAAGATGATTCTTGCATCGCAATGGCAGCGAGAATTGCCGGGTCGACGTTGTATTTGCTGCCCGAGTTTTGGACTGGACAAATTAGCGGGTACTCCGGTATGACACGGGTTCACGCTTACATTGCTGGTCATACTGTCTGCATGCAGAACCTGCTCCTTGGTAGAAGTCTTCGCTGCTAACATGGGCCAGTTTGGAGAAGTCGAGGAAAGGAGGATTCCAGCCCGAGTTATCGTCCACGCCACTGTTCAACCACGACTCTGCTCTGTCATTGTTGTTAGCCTTGACACATGGTGCTAAATCGGCTCACTAACCCGTTCGGACCGGTGCCAGGCGTGACATTCGAAGTGGCTCCCTCGGCTCCTTCAGCAGGGCTGCCTACTGGAGGAGTCGCAGATTGTCTCTTGGTCAAAGGGCCAGCCGATGCGGAGACTGCGAGCAGAGCAAGGACACTGAATCTTTGGACAGACATGTTGTGAATTGTAGATAGGAAGGTACGACTAGAGTATTGTTAAGACGATGCAACTGGAAGAAAATTGAAGTAGTGATATGCTTGTGTTCTGGAAAAGTGATCCCACAAGCTTAGCTATATGTACCCTTCAAGGCCGTAACGGTAGGTAGTCACCAACACTGTGCACAGCCGATCCCCATTTCAGATGGCCCTCTCAATTCCAGGACTTGAACACACGTCCCACGGACTCGCGGCTTAGAACACAAGTCGATCGTACTCCACACGGCGGCCCTTCGGAAACACTTGAACTAATGACACCACCTCGGCAGAAACGCTCGAATCAGGCCGCACCAGGCATATAGCCAACATTTTAATCAGCATAAACATTTTAGAGCGTCCGAACTCCGAAGGTGGTTGGGCCCCCAAATCCATGATCCGAGGTTTCACCGTGGCTGTAGGGTACAGTAGTTGAAACCTCGGGAATTGGCTGGTGCGCCATTCGGCAGGTGTGGCACTAACCAAACGCGATCGGGACGCTGGTGAGTAAGCCGCAACTCCGCACACGAACAGAACTCCACGGAAATTGAACACTCGGCTGATGGAATTACTACCACTCATGTTGAACACGTGCCCCAGCAATGTGCCTGTTGCGTTGACACTATGTTCACAGGACCTCGAAGTTCGCTGCAGTTATACCCGCAAGGTAGCGAGCACTAAAGATGGGCCACCCACATTTAGTGTGTTTAGCATCGCTAGGACGCGAGGGTGTGATCCATAGATGATAAGCCATTGTGACTTGCGGCGCCGCGACTACCGACAACTATGACGATGGGCGTCTTTCAGCAAATTACATGTGAAATCGATGCGATCAGCACGACCATTTACCAAGTCTTTCCAGTTTACGATCCACCCGCCCAAAAGGTCTCTTTTATCCAACACCAGCCGGTACCAGGTCATCAAGTCTTCGCTTACCCAGCTCCCGATGTCGTTCAACGCATCTAGAGAGAGATCAACTTATGTCCGTTACCGTAATGATACATCAACTTCGGCTTGCCGGAGAAGAAGCGCTCAACAACCCCGTAGCGCGTTGTAGGAAAGCGCGCGTTGTAAGTCGGGTTGCAAGAGTGGAGACTATTGGCTTTTGAGAAAGAAGATCCAGGATGTTGGATACGCTCCAGATATTTTGATGGGTTCAAGAATCGCGGGTTTCTAAAGGAGTACAGCTCTTCCAAATCTGCAGCAACTAGCTCAAGATTCACGAGAGATTCGCCGGTGTTGGAGCAGCGATCGACTCAACCAACTAAACCCTACGGAGTCTCGCAACATTTGTATGGGGACGCAATCGCAATCTCAGATTCCGCATACGAGAAGCTCCCGATATCATGTCGTTTCTCTGTCCCCGAGGCCTCTCCGCTCTCCTGAAATTGGGCTACGAGGTTGAGAAAGCTCTTCCAGAGATACATGCACTTGATGTCCTAAACTCGCATTCGCGCAGCCGCAGCTACCACAATCACGACGCATTCCGTATTTCCGGCGTGGACTCCGCATCTACACA
>Ga0247740_1001472_pt1 | contig 10077 bp, 10 predicted proteins | sample UWRJL148409B2_FD_180942 | JGI IMG/M metagenome (GOLD analysis project Ga0247740, IMG submission 180942) | Plant litter microbial communities from Arlington Agricultural Research Station in Wisconsin, United States - UWRJ-L148-409B-2 | ecosystem: Environmental > Terrestrial > Plant litter >...
GGAAACGGTGATCCAGCCGGATCAGGATGAGTTTCTCATCCTCGCCTGCGATGGGGTAAGTCATGATCTGAAACAGCTCGAAGCATGCAGGCTAACAATCACAGCTTTGGGACGTGTGCTCCGACCAGGAGGCCGTTGACCTTGTCAGGGGTGTCCACGACCCGCAGGGAGCCTCCAAGACGCTCGTCGACCATGCACTAGCGCGCTTTTCTACAGACAATCTGTCTTGCATGGTCGTCCGTTTCGACAACAAAGCTCTCAAGCAGCGCAAGACCGAAGCCCAAATGGGCGTAGACATGGGCGCAAAGACTGGCGTCAGTGAGGCGGACGCCATCGTATCACAGGCGAAGAAAGACAACGGCATTGAGCCAGAGAACGTCGAGAAAGTAGCCGATAAAATGATCAAGGAGGAAGAGGAGGCCGAGCCAGGTCCAGAGCTCAACGTGGACGCGGTCAAAGCTGCTCAGAAGCATCCTACCAGCAGTTGACAGCACAAGTAGACAGGCGGAGCGGGACGCGATCACTTCATCGTCCCTAGAGTACTCGCGCAATCTATTTCGAGGCTCTTGATGAGAGATGAAGGTGGGAGAAACGGTCCTGGAGGAAGACGCCCTGTCTGATGTGGACTTTGCGCAGATTCGGAAGCAGGCGTTTTGCATGTTCGTGTGGAGGTGTGCAGCGTGTCCGAGTGTTCATCTCTCTGTATTTCCCCCGGGGAAATTCTCCTTCGATGGGCAATCCACCCACTGTTTATTATATGTTTGAAGCCAGGCGTTGCTCCGGAAATTCACGATTTCGAACATCAAATCCTTGGAATCTTGTTAATCCCAGTTGCGTGGTCGAGGGCGTGGTTGCGGTGACTTCACTCACTAGATCTGATCTCGACGCACTGGCCAAGCCCCGCTGCTAGCGCGTGGCAGGCCCGCCGCAAACCAACTGCGGCCGACCTCACTCTCGTCGGCGCGCACGGGGAAACATTGGAACCCCACAGTCCACACAGCACGCGCCACATATTCTCCCCCATGCGGCTCCATCCAAAGGAGCACAGTCACGATGTCTGGCGCAGACACGGCCGACTCAGCGACGCCCGTCCCCGCCGCGGCCCTCGCTAACGATGCTCCCAGCGACCGCCTTGCCTTCGTCACCCCCCGGACGTACCTAGAGCAAGGCCGACCGGTTATGCCTCCAAGAGCTCTTACGGCCGTGGATCGCGAGCAACTTGATGGACTGGTAGGAGATGTTGTGGACTGTGGTGGTGGTCGAGCTTGCTAACGTGTGCATAGACGACGATTCGTGCGTTCTTGAAGGTGCGGACGAGCTATGATGTGCTGCCGCTCAGCTTCCGCCTTATCGTTTTCGACACGGCGCTGCTTGTCAAGAAAAGCCTCAATATTTTGATTCAGAATGGTGGGTCGAGTTGCACTCATTTGAACTGCGGGAATGTTGGGCTAATTGTCGGTAAAGGCATCGTATCCGCCCCGCTGTGGGATTCCAAGTCCTCGACATTCGCCGGTCTACTTACCACATCTGACTACATAAACGTCATCCAGTATTACTGGCAGAATCCCGACGCGTTGGCGCGGGTAGACCAATTCCGCCTGAACAGTCTCCGAGGTGAGTCCTACGCCTCCATCTCCGCTACCCCAATCTAATTCACACTCATAGACATCGAAAAAGCCCTCGGCGTCAACCCCATAGAAACAATCTCCGTCCATCCCGAGAAACCGCTCTACGAAGCATGTCGCAAGATGCTACAATCTCGCGCGCGCCGCATCCCCATCATAGATATCGACGACGAGACACATCGCGCTATGGTGGTCAGCGTAATCACGCAGTACCGACTACTCAAGTTCATCGCCGTCAACGTGAAGGAGACACAGATGCTGCGGAAGCCGCTGCGAGAGTTGAATGTGGGGACGTATGAGGGACTGGCTACGGCGAACATGGATACGCCAGTTATGGATGTGATTCACATGCTGGTCAAAAAGAGTATATCAAGTGTTCCGATCATCGACAAAGATGGTATGTATAACACAAGCCGGAAACGATTGAATTTTGAATTGACTGTGGAATGAAAGGCATCGTGCTCAACGTTTTCGAAGCCGTAGACGTCATTACCCTCATCAAAGGCGGTGTCTACGACGACCTCGCTCTCAGCGTTGGCGACGCGCTACTCAAGCGCTCAGATGTAGGATCACCCATCCATATAGTACTCCCACAGAGTCGCAGTGCTGCGAAGTAGTACTGGTCAACATCTAACACAAGCGCAGGATTTCCCAGGCATATACACGTGCTCCGTACAAGATGCTCTCGCTACCGTTTACGACACGATTCGGCGTTCCCGCGTGCATCGATTCATTGTGCTGGATGATGAGGGGAAGCTTAAGGGTGTGCTTACGTTGAGCGATATTTTGGAGTATACACTTTTGGAGGGAGAGGAGAACGAATAGACTTTCCTCGCCCAAATAGCCGGCACGAGAAAAGGACCAAGAAGCGCGATACTGGATTAAAGTGTGTTTGTCACATGGTGTGCGCCTGGTCGTTGGCTGGTGCAGATAGACATCATGCATACGCTTTGCATTTTGGACTGGGGCAATGCATTGTGGGCGCGTTGGTGTGCATCGGCCGTTCGTGTGTGCGGTTGATTGATTATCCAGTTGAGCCTTTTCCTTTTTGACATTATGATAGACCATGTTCCAAAACGCTGTATTTCCAATCACCGTAACATCGAGCCTCTCGAAATCATGCGCACGTTACAATCTTTCAGGCGACAGGAGTATTGTATAAGCATATGTAACTTTTCTCATGCCGTGATTTGAAAAACATTACGGCGTTAAGTCAATCAAAGACCGTTGTGAGTCTTCATCCAAGTCCTTCAACGCACCTGTGGGTCGCTCTCCCCCGAGGTGAGTGTGCGTGCTTCAAAGATTGGTTCAATGCCTAGTGTGTTGACTTCGGTACACGACCATCTATCGAATAGACCTGTGAACATTTGTACTTCATGTTTAGGCGAGAATGCGCATTTATTTGATGGCCAATCAAGCACTGCTTATGTTAGGGTACCGCGCAGAATAGGTAGGTTACATCTCTGAACGAACCACTCCTCTCATATCTCCCTCTGCAACGACAACTTATCCTGAAGACGTCCCAGTGAACCTTTCCGCTTACTCGCCTGTTGCAATGCGTCTAACTACGTTCCACCCCTTGTCTGTTCTCAACACTGACCGTCTCATCTTGATCGCGGGTGCCATCGGAATCACGGGCGCAATGCCCTTCGTAGCGCACCATCAGAATGTGACACTCTTCTAGAGCCTTAAATCAGGCGCGCAGGGACTTGCAGATGACATAGTGGGTGTGCTGAGTGGGGTTAGAGGATAAGAGGTTAGTATAGGTCGTCGATTCGATTTGGCGCAGGTGCTGGAGCGTGAGGAGGAAATTGGGTAGGCGCGGATTGGTGTTGTGGTCTGTGGAACGGGTGGGATGTGCGATGAGGTGCGGAGTCTAGTTGCGAGGAAAGAAAGGACTAGAAAGGTGGTTTGGAAGACAGAAGATAGAAGATTCGCGCGTTGGTGAGGGCTGGAATGTCGAGGTTGCTGTCTTGGACGGTCATTTCAGATTATCTTGACGGGTCATAGGATGATAGTATCACGGAGGCAAGGAGCAGCGCTATTTGTATTCCCTATTCCCTGGACTCTCCGAATTACCATAGGTAAACACCAAATCATCAATTACTTGAGTCATCGACGAACCGTTGTTCGGATCACAAAGACACAAATTTAGAGCATCTACGGTTCGTAGAACCAAGGTTCACGTCTATCCGAATTCCTTTTGAGTAACGATGAGCCACGCAAAGCCTCGAGAAAGATACATCCTTTATGCAAGTATTGGGAGTACAAATCACTATCAGTGATTCAACGCGAACAAAGTCGAGATAAACGCACTGTAGCTTAACCACTACGCATGATACGAAATCAATTGCATTTATTCTCTCTGGCGAACTAAAAAGGATTCGCCTTGAAAGGGCGTAGGCGGAGAGCTTCAATTTTGGCCTATCGACCGATACAGCTCATCTCCATCGAAGCTGGAGGTCGCCAAAACTACATAAACGCGCCTTTGTCCGTGCCCCTTCATGTGCAGCAGAACCAGTACTAGACACTCGTCACTTTCATTCTAACGCTTTAACTACCTAGTGAACTACACACCCTAAAGTACTCCATATATCAACATACAGTTAAGGGCCGTTGGTGTATCGATCCACACGCTCGACTGCGCTTGCATTAGAGCTCCTAAACGACGGGAAGACCAATCCCCAACCATGGTATGCTGCTGACCAACTAGATCTAAATAAGGGCTTCGGAATTAAGCGTTTTAGAGTAAAGTTTGTGTAATTTGGAGACGGCCCAATTCTTTTTTCGCCTTTCAGGACCTACGCCGGGGTTTGGGCTGTTGGGGGACTTTTTCTCTGCCGTTTTCATTACAGCGTCAAAACTTCGAGATATTGTTGCACACAAGTGGCACATCAGACATGACCACCACTGAGACGTAGAACCACCATTTCTTTTGATCTATGCGAAGAAGATTTGCAGAAACACACATCACACGAAGCCAAGCTCCGCCTTTCACAAGCCAAGCGCTGCCAAGTCCCGCCTAAATTCGGTTCGATCAATTATATGCAGCTGCGCAAGTTTGCGTCGATTTTTCAAGAGAGCAATGAGGATTTTGATATTGAGGCCTGATCCAAAGTGCAGGTTCGACAGCTCTCGCCCGGCATGCGAAACGCTGGGACAGCTTGGCTGAGCACGTTGTGCACCGTGACATTCTGTAAAAGCGTGGGCTCGACCGCGCCATTGAGCAGGTTTACAGCCAGTGTCGATATGAGGCTTTGCACGTCGAGACCGAGAGCAACGCCTAATGCTTGGTGCTGGACTGCGATGCTGAGCTGGACAGTACTTAATGTTCGCTGGAGTGCTTGACTTCTAATGTTTAAGCACTAAAGGCCACTTAACCCACCGTCTCTCCAGCATGACGAACCTCTTGGGGCCTGCGAGCCTGGTGCTCCTCGCTTTTTCGGGTGCAGTGGATGCTCTCATCGGCTATGGCATTCCCAGTAAGTGTTCTGTTCGATACTTCAACAAATACAGGCTGACCATAGCAGTGTACAACCCAAACTGCGCTTACGCATGCCGATCCGTCTTCTCGAGCGCAATGCTCGCCTGCTCAGGACACGACCATGGCGGGGGAGGTCATCATGGTGGAGGCGCAACAACCCCAGAATGTCGCGCCGGCGACACACCATGGCTCACTTCGCTGGCGTACTGCATTAACGCGACATGCACTGACGATATCGCACCCTGGAAGCTGGAAAAGTACTGGGCCGATGAATGCACAGGAGAGAAGGCTGTATGGCCTAAGTGGAGCTACCATGAGGCTCTGGCGCAGGTGGAACAAGCACCAACGGAGAAGCTGAGCGAGGAGGATGAGATGCCTGTGCTGAACTTCACGGCTTCTTACAATGAGGAAACGTGGGAGTTTTATCGGGGTACCTTGAAAGCTTTCGCTGAGGCGGAGACGAACCATTCGAAGTGGTGTATCATACTACTCGTCCTTAGTTTCGGCACCCCCATCTTCCTCTCTGGACTCGGTTACTTTCCCTACATGACCGGCATCATCGACAAGCTCAAACCGCGCTTTATCTACCCCCAGCTCATTGGCACATACCACGTCCGCGCTCTCCCATTCGGACTTGGAAACGCACCAACAATGGGCCACACTATCTACATTGGCATGTTCATCATCTTGAATATCGTCGCCACGGCTGTCGGCTACCCCTCGTACCAGCCGGGTAACATGTACTTTGCCAGTGCTTGGGAAGAAACGCTAGGCTACGTTGCCGCCCGTACCGGCGCTCTTGCATTCGCCCTCGCACCACTCGTTATCCTATTTTCGGGCCGCAACAATATCCTGCTATGGTTGACTAACTGGAGCCATTCTACGTACATGCTTTTGCACAGATGGGTCGCCCGCGTATTCACGCTTCAAATTATCCTGCACTCCATCCTTGAATTCATGCTCTACAATCGCCGTGGCACGGTCGCCGCCGAGCAGAAAGAGCTATACTGGATCTGGGGTATCGTAGCTACGCTGGCATGCTGCATCATGGTGGTAATATCGTCGCTCTACTTCCGCCGCCTTAGCTATGAGATCTTCCTGATCATGCATATTCTCCTTGCCATCTTCGTTATCGTCGGCTCGTGGTACCACATTGAGTATCTCTTTGAAAGGAAGTGGGGTTATGAGTTTTGGATGTACGCAGCATGTGCGGTTTGGTTCTTCGATCGCGTGCTTCGCGTTGGTCGCGTTTTGAAGAATGGGGTTCGCAGGTCGAAAGTTGTTCAGGTGTGTGAGGATGTTGTGCGTATTGACGTTAAGGATTTGAGATGGGATGCGCAACCGGGAATGCATACATATGCGTACTTTCCTACGCTCAATCCCCTTCGTCCATGGGAAAATCACCCCTTTTCCATCATACCAACGGCGCTCCTCCGATCACGTGGCCACAGTCTAAACGCCACCTCGTCACGCGGCTCTCAGCACTCAGGTTCAGACATCGAGAAGAGCGGTACCGTGGCCGCCGTCACAACCTCTCCCCAGCACACCAGCGCATCCGGCATCTCTCTCTACGTACGCAAGTCCAGCGGTCTTACACGTAGTCTCGCAACCCACACATCGCTACTCACCCTTCTCGACGGACCATACCCAAATAACCACCCCTCGTCTGTCCTCAACACTGACCGCCTCATCTTGATCGCGGGTGGCATCGGGATCACGGGCGCACTGCCCTTCGTAGCGCACCATCAGAATGTGAAACTCTTCTGGAGCCTTAAAGCAGGCGCGCAGGGACTTGTGGATGACATGGTGGGTGTGCTGAGTGGGGTTAGAGAGAAAGAGGTTAGTGTAGGTCGTCGATTCGATTTGGCGCAGGTGCTGGAGCGCGAGGAGGAAATTGGGTGGGCGCGGATTGGTGTTGTGGTTTGTGGAACGGGTGGGATGTGCGATGAGGTGCGGAGTCTAGTTGCAAGGAAAGGAAAGACTGGAAAGGTGGTTTGGGAGTTGGATGTTGAAGCTTTCTCATGGTGATTCAACGCGAACAAACTCGAGATCGGCGCACTGTAGCTTAAACACCTCGCATGATACCAAATCTATTGCATTTATTCTCTCTGGCGAACTAGAAGGTACTCGCCTTCGGCCATCGATTCTTATTTCCCCTCTTCCACAACTCCCCCGAATCCGTTCTCGAAACTCTTAATTCCATCTTCGGCACGACCAACGCTCCCCCACTCTCTCTTATCTCTTCCTCAACGCCTCCTCCTCAAATTCCTCCGCGTCCGCACCAAGCTCCTCGCGCATCGCCCTACTGACATCAAGCACACTCCTAAGCAACCCAGGCCTCCTTCCGGCCTTATACATCCTACTCCCCCTTTTCGTATCAAGCCACATGCCCACCATTATACAACTCCATACGAAATTGAAAATGCTGACCATGAAGAGGAAAATGTAGGAGAAGCCCCATTGATAGGTTTCCGAAGGCTTGCAAGAGCCATGGGTGAGTAAGTAAGTGGAGTTATAAACGTCTCCTTGGCGGTCGCCGGTGAGGGAGAACAACAGATCCGGCAAGGAGTTAAGCGCTTCTTTTGCATCGCCGCGGCTAGTGTCAGAGGGCTTGTAGCCAGTCCAAGTTATGTTTAGCGAGGGGGCAGGGAGTTCAATTCTATCGCCGGAGAAGACAAAGGTGGTCGATTTATTTTGGAGGTAGTTGTAGGACGTGGGCCTGGGGTGGGTCGCGTTGAGGCTGACATATATGGCAAAGTCATCGTATTCTTTCATGTCTGTTGGGCCGTTAGTTACACGACTGTGAAGGGGGGGCTGGAAACTTACAGTGCATTATAGCATCCGTGAGTTCCGCATCGTCCGTAGTCGCTGCAAGCGGGCGATCATAATCCCCAATTCTATCACTATCCTGAACAACAGCCCAAACCGTCTTTACCTTCTCCCAATCAATCAGGTTTCCCCCGTAATCCTCCACATACGGCTCATACGTCGTGATATACCCCGTCATAGCCGCCATTAGCGTCGGGAAAGCCAGCACGTAAAATGTGCTAATCAGCATACTCAACATAGCCAGCCACCTAAAGAATCTCTTCCACGTCCCCTTCCCAAACGCAAGGAACTCTTTCCCTAACACACCCAGCGTCCCTAGACTTGTCGTCTGAAACGCAATGGCTGTGTACATCTTGTAGCTGGTGAGATGCAACTCCATGTGATACAGCAGCCATTCGTTAAAGACACGATAGTTGACGTAGGCGAGGAGAAGTTGGCCCCCTCGCCCGACGAGGAGGTCCCATGCAATGTCTATGACCTTGACTTGGGTGAAGGTCATGGATCCGAAACTCAGGTTTGGCGTGAAGAAATAAGACGAATCCATGATACGCCATGTTGCGCCTGCAGATTCTTTCCATAGACCATTTGGGTAGCAGTCTCGAGGAAGGATATACCCTACGGATGCGCGTTCGGCGGCTGTCGCGAGAGAGATGATGAGGGCTAGCGCGAGCGGGAGCCCGGCTATCACCAGACACGTCTTCCACGGGAACGAAATGATTTTCTCACGGAGAGTCATGTCATTTTTCTTGTCAGAGCGTCTGCCAGTGTGGGCTATCGAATTGAGCGATGGATTGCGCTCTTCATCGCGCTGGAGCATTTCGAAGCTTGTGTTGGCATCGCCATCGGAGTACTTCGGTCGTGGCGCCAATTGAGTTGAGCGGTTCATCTCGAAGTTCCATCCCAGGTAATCGTAAGCATTGCGGAGTGGGTGGTCTGGTTGGTGGTTGTGAGTTGAGAGACGAAGTCGATGTCATCCACTGTAGATCTTCGCGTGAAACGAGAGCCAAGCGAGGCGCAGCCTCGTTTTGCCATCTTGGGCCGTCTACTGCTGGGGGTTCATCAATGACTGTTGCTATGAGCTACTCCCAGGTGCCTCTCGAACCTATGCGAACAGGTAGATATTCAGACGAAGATACAAGACAGAGGACTAAGATTCGAATTAAGCTTTAATTAATATAATTCTTTTCTGGTTTGTTAAAGACGAACCCGCGTAATTATCAGCATGTCTGTCAATTCTGTAGCACGCCTGACACATCTGATGGAAATCCCCGGCTTGTTCACACGCCAACCCTCTGCCTCCCACTCCTATCCCTACTACAGCCTGAAAAGAACGTCTCCAAACGCCCGCCCGACTCAATCTATCCATCGCACATCTCAAACGCGCGACGAAATAGTCATCCAATCTACTCCGTTTAATCTGACCCTAACCCCAGCACATCCTAGCCTAATTCGCTTACTTAAAGTCCGTCCGGAAACAACGCCACGGTCCCATTGGGCAAACACGTTTCACCACGCTGGCCTACGGAACAGCGGATTTAGTCATCGTTCGCAGGCGGACTTGTGCCGCTGCGATGTGATCCTCATTGGATCGTTTGTAGGGGTTGGTAAAACGATGCGGAGATGGGGCTGTGAGTTTGATCAAGCATTGGTGTCTGAAAAGCTTGGATGGGGGCAGGTCTTAGCTACTTTGGGGTCGAGATAAAGAAGGAGAATTTGTGAGTTGTGGCGGGATGGCTGTCGGAGACTGTGATGAGGTTGGTTGGGGGTTTGTATAAAGCGTCGTGGAGCGCGCCTCAGGTATGCTTTTTCTTCACCAAGCCATTTACTTCAGCTGTTTAGTCTGAGCCTATTTCCAATCTTCCAAATTTATCTCTAATTTTTGAAGTTTTACATTCAATCTTGTACTGTGTACATCGTTTTATTGGCCCGTACAATTCCTCTCAATCTCATTCCAGTCCCTGCGATACCAGCTTCATCACCATCCCTCACGACCACCTCAACATGCGTTCTACCACCTCCTTAGCCCTCGCTCTCGCCGCGGTAGCAACAGCTCGCGAAATACCGACCAATCTTAAAGCTTTCTACGACGCCAACATCGTACGTGCAATTCCTAACTCCCCCTTTTCTCCCCCCCCTCTT
>Ga0247740_1001473_pt1 | contig 10073 bp, 10 predicted proteins | sample UWRJL148409B2_FD_180942 | JGI IMG/M metagenome (GOLD analysis project Ga0247740, IMG submission 180942) | Plant litter microbial communities from Arlington Agricultural Research Station in Wisconsin, United States - UWRJ-L148-409B-2 | ecosystem: Environmental > Terrestrial > Plant litter >...
AACTCGGACGAAGACCTGCCAGTCGTGTCGACAACCTGCGCGCCTGGTACCTGCGTTTCTTCGGCCAACTCGGCGAGCTGCACCTGCAAGCAGGGGACTTCTTCCTGTAGCTAAGCTGGCGACACGGGGGTCACGAGCGAACGCGACAAACTTGCCACGAGTTCCCACTCGGTTGCCCGCGGGCGCCCCTGCGCTCTTTCTGAAGCGCGCTTACACTTCTGACGCGGAGCGCCGTGCTTCGCGTCAGAAGGTGGTTGTGGCATGCTCGGCTTTGCATGCAGATCGAGCTCATCGCGACCGCGAGCGAAGATTCGGCGTTCCTGCCCCGGCTCGGCCTGGGCGTACTCGCTTCCCTCACCCCGCCCGAAGACGAAGTCATCTACACCGATGACCTGGTAAAGCAGTTCGACCTGGAAAAGGACGTCAAAGACGTCGACTTGGTCGGCATCAGCGTGGACAGCAAGACCGCCCGCCGCAGCTACCAGATCGCCGCGGCTTATCGCGAGCGCGGAGTGAAGGTCGTCCTCGGCGGCATCCACCCGACCGCCCTTCCGGAAGAGGCGCTGCGCTTTGCCGACTCGGTGGTGGTGAGTGAAGCCGAAGAGCTCTGGCCCGAGCTCTTGCGCGACTTCAAACGGGGTCAGTTGAAACCGATCTACAAGGGCGCGCTGCCGGACTTGGGCGGCAAGCCCATGCCCCGGCGGGACCTGTTCCGTTCCAAGAAGTACATTCCGTTTCAGGTCGTGCAGACCATGAGAGGCTGCCCCTACCCGTGCGAGTTCTGCAGCGTGTCGACCGCCAACGGCACGACCATGCGTTTTCGCCCCGTACAGGAGGTGTTGGACGAGCTGAACACGCTCGGGAAATTGATCCTATTTGCCGACGACAACGTGATGATCCACCGCAAGTACTCGGCGGAGCTGTTCACGCGCATGATCCCGCTGCAAAAGCACTGGATCGGCCAGTGCTCTCTAGCCGCAGTCAAACGCATCGAAAACGTGAAGCTAATGGCCGAGAGCGGTTGCAAGGCCCTCTTCATCGGCTTCGAGAGCATCGACGACAACACGTTGCAGCACACGGGCAAGCGCCAAAATCGTCCTTCCCAATACCGTGAGGTGATGGACATGCTGCACGATCACGGCATCTCCACCTGGGGTAGCTTCGTGTTCGGCTTCGATACCGACGACCGCGAGGTGTTCGATCGCACCGTCGAGTTCGGCATCGACATGAAGCTGACCATGGCACTGTACGCGATCCTCACGCCGTACCCGGCAACCAAGCTGTACCGCCGACTGAAGGAAGAGCGACGGTTGACCAACGAACAATGGTGGCTGGGCGGTGATCACGACGCCGGCTCGCCGTACTTCGAACCCACCGGCATGTCGCGCGAAGAGCTCCGCGAGGGTTGGCAGCGCGCGTGGCAGCGTTTCTATTCACCACGCTCCATCTGGGATCGCTGGACGGTGCGCCAGAACTCGAGCTGGATCCAAACGCTCGGCTACCTGCCGCTGAACGTGATGCAGAATCGACTGGTGAAACACAAGATCGTCGGCGGCGCGCAGCGCTTCCGCTCAGCGCGAGATTTCGACCCCATGGCCACCGCCATGAGCGCGCTGGCGGGAGCCGAGCCGCTGATCGCAGCGCCGCCCAGTGAACCGCTGGTCAAAGGCCGATCATTGCGGGTCGTCGACGCCTGAGCTCAGTGAACCGCGAGCGCTCTCGGTCGTGCGACGCTGCGTTTCATGTCCGCAGTGCGGGCCAGCTGAATCAGTAGTCCGGCGAGCCGAGCCGGGTCGGCCGGCTTGGTCAGCACGTATTGGTCGACCGTGCCCTGGCGCTCCATGAAGGTCATCGAACCCGTGAGCAGCAAGCAGGCCACCGCGGTCGGCAGCTGAGACACCCGCGCGAACAGCTCGAGTCCGCTCATGCCAGGCATCGAGTAGTCGCTGCACACGACGTGGAAGCGACCGTCGCGCAGGAGTTCGATAGCGTGCAAGGCCGAGGTGCAAGTCGCCACGTCGAGCTCGAGCTCGAACTCGAGCGCGGCGGCCAAGCCTTTGAGCACGGCTGGATCGTCGTCGACGAGCAAGACCTTGTAGCGTTTCTCGGAATCACCTCGTTTGGTCGAAGAGCTGACAGTGGGCATCGAGTATTCACCCTCGCTCGGTGCAAGCCGGGTGCCACCGGGTCCATCGCCGCGCGAGCTTGCAAATACGCGCTAAAGCCGTGCTTGCTCAGCGAGTTCGGTGCAGCTGGCGGCACCGAGATTCGATCTTGAGACGCCGCGTCAGGCCGTCGCTCTCATCATGGTCCCGAGCGGCGCGAGTCGCGGGCTGGTGCGCAACGCACCGACAGTGGCGCGCGTTCTTGACCCGTCGGCTGCCACCACTACAATCCGTTCGATTCATGCTGTTTGCCATCATCGGTGGAGCCTTGATAGGCCTCAGCGCATCGCTCTACTGGTCGCTGAACGGTCGCGTCGCGGGCATTAGTGGCATCCTGAGCGGCGCGCTTTTGGATCACGGACACGAGCGCTGGATGAAGATCTCGTTTTTGCTCGGCCTGCTCGCGGCCGGCGTTGCGTTCGCGATCTTCACCGACCGAGTCCCCGCCCCCACGCTGCCCCTGTTACCCCTGTCAGCAGCCGGGCTGCTCGTCGGCTTCGGAACACGCATGAGCGGCGGCTGCACCTCGGGTCACGGGGTGTGCGGGCTCAGTCGCTTGTCCGTGCGCTCCCTGGTCGCGGTGCTGACGTTCATGTTCACGGCGGCGCTGACCGTGTTCGTCGTGCGTCACGTGCTGAAGCTCTGGGTGCAGGCGTGAAGGCGCTCGCGTCGGCCCTGCTCGCAGGCCTGATTTTCGGCGTCGGCTTGTGCGTCTCCGGCATGACCAATCCCGAGAACATCGCAGCGTTTCTCGACGTGTTCGGCGAATGGTCGCCGAACCTCGCGGGGGTCATGCTGGGGGCGATCGCCGTGCACGCGGCGTGGTTGCGTTGGGGCGCACGCAAGCGCGTCGCAGCGGCCGACCAGGGCCCTTCCGGGAGCGGCCGGCGAATCGACGCTGCGCTCGTGGGCGGCGCGGCTCTGTTTGGCGTCGGTTGGGGTCTATCCGGCTACTGCCCAGGGCCGGCATTGGTCGCCCTCGGCTCGGGCGCGCGCGGAGCGTTCGTGTTCTGCCTGGCCATGGCGGCTGGCATGCTACTCAGAGAGGCACCCCGATGGACGACGAGACGCTCTGGCAAAGCTTCGGTGATTGTTCCCTGACGGGCGCACAATGGACGCACGAGGCGCACGTACGCACGGCGTTCCTATTCTCACGTCGGCACCCGCTCGATGAAGCTCACTTGCGCATGCGCGCGGGCATCATCCGGCTGAACGAGCGCCACGGCCTGGTCGAGACTAGTGCCCGCGGCTACTTCGAAACGCTGACCCGAGTTTGGCTGATACTCGTCGCGGACGCAGCCGCACGCTCGGGCGCCGGCGACTCGCGGGAGCTGCTCGAGCGCTGCCCAGAGCTACGGGACCGCAAACTGCCAGCCCGCTACTACAGCAAGGAATCCTTGGCGACGGTGCGTGCCCGGGCGATTTTCGTGGATCCGGATCTCGAGCCCCTCCCAGAACTGAGCGGCCCCTGCGACGGCGACGCCGCTGGCCTGTTGTTTCAGGCGTGTTCGGCACCAGCTCGGTTTCGCGAAACAATCTGACTCATTCGCGAGAATCCCTACGGAATCACCCGCGGGGCTTATGACGGGAGCGCGCTGCGCCGTCTGCAGCCATGCTTGCAGGCAGAGCAATGACGGTCGACGAGCTCGAACAGTACCGCGCTTTGTCCGAGCAGGCCCCTTCGATGGTCTGGCGCTCGGGGCCGGACGCTCGCTGTGACTACTGCAACGCCACCTGGCTCGCGTTCACCGGGCGCCCCCTGGATCGGGAACTCGGGGACGGCTGGTTGGAGACGCTGCACCCGAGCGATCAGCGGCGCTATCTGCAGCTGTACTCCGCTCACTTCGAGCGACGCGAAGAGTTCGAAACCGAGGTCCGCCTGCGCCGGCACGACGGTGAGTTCCGATACGTGTTCGTGCGAGCGGCACCGTACCAGGACCCGAACGGAGCCTTCGCCGGTTTTTTGGCCGACTGTTTCGACAACAGTGACCATCGCGAGCTGGACGCCTTCTCGGGCGGCGCCGAGTTCTTCGAAATGTCGCTCGATCTCTTGTGCATCAGCGGCTTCGACGGCTTCTTCAAGCGCATCAATCCGAGTTGGATGAAAACACTCGGCTGGAGCGAAGCCGAGCTGATGGCCCGCCCGCTCATCGACTTCGTCCATCCGGAGGATCGCCATGCAACCCTGCTCGGGCGTGAGGGACTCAAGGCCAATCAGCCCCTGATCGGCCTGGTCAACCGCTACCGCTGCAAAGATGGCAGCTACCGCTGGCTCGAGTGGCGCTCCGTGGGCCACGCGGAACGCGAGGTCGTCTACGCTTCCGCGCGCGACGTGACCGAACAACGTGAAGCCGAGCGCGTACTGCGTGAAGCCAAGGACATGCAAGAGCGGATGCAACGGCAGTTGATCTTGTCCGACCGATTGGCTTCGGTCGGCATGCTGGCCGCGGGCGTGGCGCACGAGATCAACAATCCCCTCGCGTACGTGGTCGCCAATCTGGATCTTCTCGCCGAAGAGGTGAAAATTGCGAGCAACGGTCCCGCTCCGAATTTGAAGGAGTGGGCAGAGGCGGTTCGAGAGGCGCGCGAGGGCAGCGATCGCATTCGCAAGATCGTACGCGGGCTGAAGACCCTTTCGCGCGCCGAAGACGAACGGCGCGAGGTGATCGAGCTGCGGCCCGTGCTGGAGCTCTCGGTCAATATGGCCTTCAATGAAATCCGTCACCGAGCTCGCTTGGTGAAAGACTACGGTCAGACCCCCCTGGTGGAGGCGGACGACGCGCGGCTAGGTCAAGTGTTCATCAACTTGATCGTCAACGCGGCACAGGCCATCCCCGAGGGCGACAGCGATGCCAACGAGGTTCGCATCGTCACCTCCACGGACCCCCTCGGGCGCGCGGTGATCGACGTGCTCGACACGGGCCCCGGCATTCCGAGCGACGCGCTGGGACGCGTGTTCGACCCATTTTATACGACGAAGCCGATCGGCGTCGGCACGGGGCTCGGACTCTCGATCTGCCATAGCATCGTCACCAGCATGGGCGGAGAGATCAGCGTCAGCAATCGGGAGGGGCGAGGCGCGAGGCTGCGCGTGGTGTTGAATGCGGCCGAGCGCGAGCGGGAGGAGCGCCCCCAAGCACCGAGCGACGACCCACCCAAGCGCGGACGCGCGGCGGTACTGATCGTGGACGACGAGCGTGCAGTTTCCGTCATCCTCGGCCGCGCCTTGACCAACCACGACGTCACCGCGGTTACCTCCGCCAAAGAAGCCCTGGAACGAATCGAGGCCGGCACACCCTTCGATTTGATTCTGTCGGACCTGATGATGCCCGGGATGTCCGGAATGGAGTTCTACGATACGGTCGCCCGCGAGAGACCACGCGTCGCCGAGCGCATGGTGTTCATGAGCGGCGGCGCGTTCACCCCCACGGCGCGCGCGTTTTTGGATCGCGTCCCCAACGAGCGCATCGAAAAGCCATTCAATCTCAGCGCGATCCGCGAGCTCGTGCAAAAGTTCGTGAAGTAAGCGCGTTGCGCGACACTGCGACGAACCATTCATGCTGCTCGCAGGCACGCGGGCCCGGCCGAACCGGCGGACACGTGCTGACATGGTGCGGTCGCGCAACGACACAGAGGTATCGACCTCGCACCGAGCGCGCCGTTAAAAACGGGTTCGTCGCTGATTGACCGAGGAATTTACGCCTCGAGGGACCTTTTGCCTCGTTGGCAAAAGTACCAACCAGGTTGAAACACGTTATTGCTTGACGTCCCAGCCCAGGGCATCAAAGTTGCAACGCGGGGCCGGTTCACGATGAGAGTTTTCCAGTGCTCACAATGCGGCGTATCAGCGGACGGTCACGTCTGGGGTTTTGCGCTGCTCGCGAGCCAGGGCTGGGGCGTCGCTCCCGCAACCAACCCACCCGGCGCCGCTGAGCGCGCCTGGCTGTGTGAAGCGTGTTCCGCCCGTGCCGATAGCGTCGCGCGTGGCATGAGCAAGCTCGTCGCGCCGGTGCCCCAGCGCGAGCGGCAACGTGAAGGGCAGCGCCTCAAGGTGCTGATTGTCGACGATCACCTGCTGATGTTGCGCAGCATGGTGCGTATGCTGGCCGGCTGTGAGACCGTGATCACCACCAGTCCGACTGAAGCGTGGGCGGTGCTGCAGACCGTGCACTTCGACGTCATCGTGTCGGACGTTATGATGCCGGAGATCAGCGGGCCGGAACTATATGCGCGCTGCTACGAACACTCGCCTCAACTTGCCGGCCGTTTCATCTTCGCCAGCGCGGACCCAGTCCACGCGCTACGCGAGGTCGAGCGCACCGTCCGAGCATTGGGCGCTCCGCATGCGCCCCCCCTGCTCCCCAAGCCCACCTCGCGCTCCGCGTTGATGGCCGCGATTGCAGCGGTCGCCGCCGGGACCGCGCATGAATCTGGCACGTACGATCTCGGCCTCGGGGCGGACGTATCCTCTCGTCAAGCGAAGTAGCACCTACATTCGCGTGCCTTGACAGCCCCGGCGTGAGTTACAAACCTCACCCCTCATGACGCACGCCCAACACGCCGCGGCCACCTCGGGAACCATTACTCTTGGCGGTGACTTGACCGTCAACCGCCTCGGCTATGGGGCCATGCAGCTGACCGGTGCAGGCGTCTGGGGGGATCCCAAAGACCCGGATGAGGCCGTGCGCGTCCTTCGGCGGGCGGTCGAACTCGGCGTCAATTTCATCGATACAGCGGACGCCTACGGCCCCTTCGTTTCCGAGCTCTTGATCAAGAAGGCACTGCACCCGTATCCCGAGGGCTTGGTCATCGCCACCAAAGCCGGGCTCACCCGCCAAGGTCCCAACATTTGGACTCCGGTGGGGCGCCCGGAGTACCTGCGTCAGCAAGTCGAATTGAGCCTTCGCCATCTCGGTGTCGAACGCATCGATCTCCTGCAGTTGCACCGCGTCGACCCCAAGGTGCCGCTCGCCGAATCCCTCGGCGAACTAGTGAAGCTGCAGAAAGAGGGCAAAATTCGCCACCTGGGCCTGAGTGAAGTGAGCGTCGCGCAGCTGGACGCGGGCCGGAAGATCGCGCCGATCGTGTCGGTCCAAAACTTGTTCAATCTGACCAATCGCTCTTCGGAGGCCCTGCTCGATCACTCCGCCAAGCTCGGTGTGGCGTTCATCCCCTGGTTCCCGCTCGCCACGGGCGCGCTGGCCAAGCCCGGTGGTCCGCTCCACGCACTAGCGGAGAAGCACCACGCCACGGCCTCGCAGCTGGCCCTGGCGTGGCTCTTGCGCCGCTCGCCGGTCATGTTGCCCATCCCCGGCACCTCGAGCGTGAAGCATTTGGAAGAGAACGTCGCTGGCGCCGAATTGTCGCTGACCGACGCTGAGCTCGAAGCGATTGGGCGCGCGGTCTGAGGCGCCGCTACCCCGTTACCACTGAGAGAGGACTTCTTTCTTCGGGCAGGGGTAGCAACCGGTTTTGACGCCGCAGCAGGTACACATGAACGTGCCGTCCGGCTCGCACACGAGGGAAGTGCCGCCGATCTTGCCGCCGGTGTTGATCAGGGCGGAAGTCGCCACTCCCTCGTCGCGGTTTTCGATGAACGCAGTCACGGTCTTGCACAGATCGCTGTCGTCGAGTCGGCACTCGAGAGCGCCGGTGCTCGAGGCCACGACCGCGCAGCTGCCGTCTCGTGCCTCGAAAGCGCAATCATCTGGCGCGCGGCTCGCGCACGAGAACGTGAACGCAGAGATCAGACTCAACAGGGCCAAGGTTTTTCGCATTTTCTTTGCTCCTTTGCATCGTGCGACCGCGACGAGCACAGCGAGTTCGTCAGGTATGCACCTGTCCCTTCTCCGCCAGTCAGGGAGTGTGCGGCAATAGTAATTGGGCGTTCTACCCGCGTTCGACGCGGCAAACGAGCAACCGTCGACACAAGTACTACTCATCGAGTACGTCTTGGCGCGCTCATTTACTCCCAGCTCGCGTCGACGTTGCGACGCGGCACCACCACGCCTCGATTTCGCGCTAGCTCTCGTCGAGCGAGATACCCGCATATAGTTCGTCGACCGAAAAATCGAGGGCAAGCGACCCGACCTCGACACGCTGACCCGGTCGGTACTCGAACGAGTCCCAGCTGGCACCGTTGCGGGCGACGACGGTGACCTGTGGGCGGCGATGCGAAACGAACAGCACGGCGTGCACGCTGGAGCACTGTTTGTAGTGGTTGAGCTTCTCGCCCCGGTCGTAGTCTTCCGTAGACTTGCTAGTCACTTCGAGGAGCAGAGTCGGATTTTTGATGGCGTTGCGATCGATGATCGCCAGCTCGCGTTCTCCGCAAACCACGGTGACGTCGGGAAAGGTCGAGAGGCCCGTCGCTTCGATGCGCACTTTGAGATCCGACGTCGAGACGCGGCAGCGCCCGAGCAACGCATTGCTCAACAGCCGAATCGCGGCCGCGGCGAGGTCTGCGTGCGCTGGTGTTCCGCCAGCCATCGCGTAAATCTCCCCATCGCAATACTCGAGCTTTACCTCGCTCATTTCTAGCGCCGCGAGGTAGTCCTCATAGCTGTGGTGGAGGCTGCGGGCAGTCGTCACGGCCAACGAGCCTAGCACTGCTCTCAACGCGTTTCGACGCGGTACGCGGTGCCCGTCAGCAAATCGCTCAAATACAATTTGCCGTCGGGCCCCACCGCAACACCGGAGAGCGAGCCCGCGGGCAACCCGGTGTCTAGCGAGCCGACGACCGAGCCGTCGAGCGCGAACCACCAAATGCGGCTGGTCGCGTTGTCGGTCACGATCAGCCGATCGCCCGAGAGCGCAATGCCACTCGGAGCGCTCAGCACGCCCGGCGCAACGACTTCTTCGAGCGTCGCGCCGTCCATCCGTCGGTGGACGGGGATGGGATCGAGCGTGGGCACGTCGGGGCCAGGCACACCGCTCGCAATGTCGAGCGAAAGGATGCGGCCTCCCGCCGTGTCAGCGACGTAAAGTCGGCCGCGCTCGCGATCGAGCACCAAGTGACTGGGCACTTCGGGCACGCGCGTGAGCTGACCCTCGACGTAGCGACTGAGCTCGCCGTCCGAGTGATCTTCGCCGCCGATCACGTGCGGGGTGTGAAAATCATAGCGATCGAGCGCGCCCAACTTGCCGTTGAACACCCAATACGCGTTGTCCCGTTCGTAGGCGATGCCCATGCAAAACGGTGATTCGTGCAGCATGTCGAGGTGCGTGCCGTTTTGGCCCGGCTTGGGCTCGACGCCGAAGATGGTCGGGTCCGACGACCACAGCACGGGGCCGGAATAGTCGATGGCCTCGTCTTCGTAGTTGTCGGTGCGTGCTTCGCCGCAGGTCGACAGATTGCCGTTTTCACCGAATGCGATCGACGTCGGACGGCGCATGAAGTGCCACGCGTTGCCATCTTTCTTGATCGTCAGCTCAGCCGCATCCGACGTGGCTCCTTGGACCAACGCGACTTGTCCTTCGAGCGCCGCGCAGCCGCTGCGCGCGGTCTCCAAGCACGCAAGATTGCTCGGGACGCGCCGCAGCGTGACCCACAGTTCGCCCGTTCGCAGCGGATCGAACGCCAGTGCCGTTGCCGTCCACGCAGGCGGCGCGTCGTACAAGGACACGAGCTCGGCGCTCGTGGGAACCGCGGGAGACGCTGCGGGCCCCCCCTCGTCACTCGTATCGAGCGGGGTCGAGCTGCAATTCGAGAGCGTCAGCGCGAGAGCCGCGCTCAGCAAACCTCGGGCGACGTAGCGCATGCCGCTAGGGTGAAGCGACAGACACGCGCTGTAAAGCCGCCCCGCCGACCCTCGCTTCACGTGCCCGTGCCCGTGCCCGTGCCCGTGCCAGTGCCCGTGCCCGTGCCCGTGCCAGTGCCAGTGCCAGTGCCAGTGCCAGTGCCGCCCG
>Ga0247740_1001474_pt1 | contig 10054 bp, 9 predicted proteins | sample UWRJL148409B2_FD_180942 | JGI IMG/M metagenome (GOLD analysis project Ga0247740, IMG submission 180942) | Plant litter microbial communities from Arlington Agricultural Research Station in Wisconsin, United States - UWRJ-L148-409B-2 | ecosystem: Environmental > Terrestrial > Plant litter >...
GACGCGCTCGTCGCGCAGTCCGCGGCGGCGGCCGTCGCGGCGCTGCGGTAGCGGCCGGTCGGCGGGACCGGTCCGCGGCGCGGTCAGTCCGCGGCGCGGTCAGGCGCGGTCAGTCCGCGGCGCGGTTCAACGTGCCGATGTGCTCGCCCGCTGCGTTGCTGACGACCATCTCGTCGCCGTCGACCGCGGCCGAGCGCACGGCGGCGAGCCATCCGTCGACGCCCGGGCACGCCATGAGGGTCGCGATGAACGGCTCGAAGGTGATCGAGGTGCCGTCGACGGCGAAGGTGGTCGAGATCGCGTTGCAGCCGTCGCTTCCCGTGACGGTCCCGTCGCTAGAGAGAACGAGGTGGGGCTTGGCCGGCGCCGTGTCTCCCCAGGTGCCGACGACGTCGTCCGCGCTTCCGGCGTCCGCGCTTCCGGCGTCCCTGCCGGAACCCGCCGGAGCGGCCGCCGCGCACGCCGAGACCATGATCCCGACGGCCAGCATCGCCGCGAACGACGAGAGGGCTCGTCTTTTCGATCGCTGTGAGCTCATGCCTCCGACCCTAGTCGCGATGTGTCGTCCGGGACTCGATTGAGCATCTTTTTTAAGAAATGTTCAAGAATTTCTTGGATAAAACTCGCTTTGTGGCTAGCGTCGACAGGGTCCTCGCAGCGGTGAATCTGCTGTTGTCCCCCGCTCAGTCGCCTCGAGAAAGAATTCCATGCATCGCTCCCCCCGACGGTTCACTCGTACACTCACGTTCGGAACCGCCGCCGCCCTCGGGCTCAGCGGACTGCTCATCGCTCCCACCGCCTTCGCCGCCAGCGCCGGAACAGACGCCGCCGTCACCGGCGCCGACTACCAGAAGCACGCCGAGGTGCTGCTCGAGGACGACCTGATCCAGGCGGTCGGCACTGACGCCGATGGCAACCTGGTCATCATCAAGACCGCGGGCGAGTCCAGCGCGGTCGACAAGCTCACGGCCGCCAACCCCGATGTCGTGATCGAGGAGATCAGCAAGCCGATCGAGCCCACCGCCGCGAACGATGTCGTCGGCGGCGCCGGCTACTACGTGCAGACCAGCGCGACCACCGGTGGCCTGTGCTCTGTCGGGTTCTCCGGATTCACCCCGGCGGGCGACCCCGCCGTGATCACTGCGGGACACTGCGCCGGTGACGGCGCTGCCGCAGTGACCGAGCTCACGGTCCCCGCGGGAGACGTCGCGGACGTCCCCGCATACCTCGCCGACCTCGGCACCTTCGGCTTCGCCCAGTGGGGCGGAGTGGGCGGCACCGTCGGCGGCGAAGACACGAACTCCACCGACATCGGCGTCATCGACGTCACGAACCGCGCGCTCAACCTCAAGCCCGAGGTGACCACCTGGGCCAACGTCGCCGACCTCTCGGCCACGACCGTCCCGATCACCGCCGTCGGCCGGGTCGACCCCGCACTCGCCGTCTCGAAGAGCGGTAGGACGACCCAGTACACGACCTCCGCCGCTGGCAACGTCTTTATGCTCGAGGGCTACGCGAAGGTCGGCGGCCGCAACGTCTTCGGCTTCGGCGTCTGGGACCTCGAGTCCACCCAGGGAGACTCCGGTGGAGCGGTGATCCAGGGCAGCACCGCCGTCGGCCTCGTCAGCGGCGGCCTTCCCGCCCAGGCCGGCCAGCGCCAGTTCGTCTGGGCGACCGACCTCGTCAACGGCCTCTCGAAGACCGGCGGCTACACGGTCGAGGTGCAGTTGGGCGCACCCGCGCTCACCTCCCCCGCCACCGGCGGCAACGTCGAGCGCGGCACCGCGATCACCGGAACCGGCCCCGCCTCGACGACGATCATCGTCGACCCCGCCGTCGGCGAGACCGTCGAGGCGACCACGGACGCCGCGGGAGTCTTCAGCTTCCTCGCGCCGGGCACCCTCGGCGCCTACCCGTTCACGCTCCAGGCGAAGAGCGGTTACAGCCTGTCCCCGACCAGCGCCTTCTCGGTCAACGTCATCCCGGCACCGCTCCGCGCTCCCGTGATCACCGCCCCGCTCGACGGCAGCTCGAGCACCGACGGCGTCACCGAGATCACGGGAACCGCCGTCCCCGGCGCGACCGTCACCCTCACCGGCAGCGGCGTGCGCACCGGAACAGCTGTGGCCACGGCCAACGGAGCGGGCGTCTGGCGCGTTGCGACCGACCTGAGCTACGGCGTCGGCTACTCGGTGAGCGTCACCCAGGCCTTCGAGGGCCAGACCTCGCCCGCAGCGAGCACGACCTTCAACGTCGTGCCCACCGCCGCCGTGATCGGCACCCCGGCGGACGGCGCATCGTTCGCGAACGGCGAGGCTCCGACCACCGTCAGCGGTACCGGCATCGACGGCGCGACCATCACGCTGATCCACAACGGCGGCACCGCGGTGACGACCACCGTCGCGAACGGCCGCTGGTCGTTCACGCTGGGCGCATCCGCTGTGGGTGCCAACACGCTGCTCGTGACGCAGTCGATCGACGGCGTCGCCACCCTCGCCCAGTCGGGCTACACCCTCGCCGCGGCCCAGGTCGCAGCGGTCCCGCGCGATCCGAGCCTCGCAGTGACCGGCAGCGACATCCTGCCGATCGGCGGCCTCGCCGCAGTGCTGCTGCTCGCCGGAGCCGCGTTCCTCACGGTGCGCAAGCTCCGGATCGGCACCGCACGCAGCTAGTCGCACCACGACAGGGCGGGTGCCGGGATTCGTCCCGGCACCCGCTTTCTCGCGCCCGGCTGCCTCGCTCAGCGGCGGGGTTCGCCCGCGGCGTACCAGCCGGGCGGCGCAGCGCGGACGGGGCTCTCACGATGCCGTCGGACGGCTCCCGTGTTCGACGCAGAATGTTGTGGAGCCGCCTGTCAGAATCGAACTGACGACCTTCTCATTACGAGTGATTTTCGAGCCCTTTGGAGAACCACGATTAGCGTCTCGATCCCAGCAAAATACTGGCGTCGAGATGCCAAGTGATCATGTGAGAATGACCTTGATTTCTCTCGAGTGTGGGCAAAATGTGGGCAAACCCGGCAGCTCGCGCAGCGAATTCTTGAGCGTTTTGCCTGAAGGGACAGCGCTTCACTTTCGCTGGCCTCGCGGTCCTCTGTCTGACTGCTGTAGTCATTCTCATGGCCTGGAAGCCCTGATCTACCTCGCGGACGACCGCGTGTGCTCCGAGGAAAGACCGGAGCTTTCGCGGAACGCGCGTGCGATCCGTTGATGCAGCTCACACGTAGCAGTTCGCGGCGGTGTATCCGATGGGCGCATGTTCGATCTCTTCCCAATTGAGGACGATGGCAGTGTCGATCCCGAGAGGCTGCATGGCTCGGTCGTAAACGCGACGCGCGAGCAGCGTTGGGTCATCGCAGTCCGACACGAGCAGAAGAGTGACGATGGTGTAGAGACCGCAGCTCTGCTCGATCCGACTGTGGATGCGGTCACCAGCCGTGGTGCACATGTTGTAGACCGTTGTCTCGGGAAGCGGTGTCGCTCCGCCGATGACCAGGATGAGGCGTCGGACGGACGGTACCTGCGCGCAGATGTCCACGCAGAGCTGCATCTGAGTACGCAGTTCGGCTCGGAGGTTCGACCTCTTGGCCACAGCCGATATGTCCACCGATATAACCGCGGCCCGAGGTCGACCGGCCACACCCGCAACTCCGGATGCGACCATGACGCTCGGATGACATCGAATCACTGTGAGGCAATCGAGCTCGTCTCCGAGCAGAACTATCGGCCCATCCGACGTGAGGGCGTCTCGCCGATCGATCACGGGCACTTCCTGTGACTGCTCGAGCGCGTCGCGGCTAACGTGATCCCGCGCGATCGGCGCACGGTGGAGGGTCACTGCTATTCCTGGCAGGGGACGCACGTGGGTGCGTAGGGGACAATCTCCAGCCGGGCGGTGGCGATCGGATTGCCGCAACGGCTACAGACACCGAACGTGCCGGTTTCAATACGGTGGAGTGCCGTGCCGATCTGGGTTATGACTCGATGAGCGGACTGGCTCGTCGACCAAGCCACAGGATCGAGGTGTGGGGCGGCTATAGGGCCGAGTTCGGCGATCAACGCCTCACGTTCACGGAGTTGGTCTTCCAGCTGGCGCCGGAAGTGGATGAAGTCGTCGTTACTGGTGGGGGCCTCATGGGGGAGGGTGGTCATGGTGATTCCTTGCTACGGGTTAAATGACAAAACGCGCCGCAACTGCGACGCGCTCCTGATGCCGGACTGATCCGGGTGGTGTGTTTGATCAGTGCGGTGGAGCGCGTGTGAGCGAGAGGATGAGAAGGACTCGTCCTGCCATGTCGAACTGGTGGGCAGGAGTGACGCCACGGGTCGACTGGTTGAGGAAACCCGGCACGAGGCGGGTGCGGTGACCGCATCCGGAGGTCGCGCGAGGCATGAACATGACCTCACCGTAGCCGATACCGCAGGAAAGGCAAGCGAGCCCGACGGTCGACGTAATGCTGTGCTCCGTGTTTGGATCGGGAAGACGCCGAAGAAGTGCATCGAGTCGACGCTGGTGAAGCCGGCAAAGCTCGGGCTGGTTGGCGTCGCGGTAGAGCGATCGACTGAAACAGATAGAGACGGAATAGGCCGCATCCGTAGCGGATCGAGAGGGAAGTCCTGAAATGGTGATGCGTCCCGTCTATACGATCGGCCACTCCACCCATCCGATCGAAGAATTCGTCCGGATGCTGCAGGTGAACGACGTCAGCGCTCTGGTCGACGTTCGGACGGTTCCCGGCTCTCGACACAACCCTCAGTTCGGCGAACAGGAGATGTCGCACTGCCTGCCTGAACACGGCATCAAATATCTACGCCTCGCCGAACTCGGAGGACTTCGCCACACACCCGCCGCGCAGAAGTCTGTGAATGGAGCCTGGCGCAACAAGAGCTTCCGCAGCTACGCCGACTACATGCAGACAACCGGCTTCGCCGACGGCGCCAGTACACTCCTGGACCTTGCCGCCGATGACACCGTGGCGATCATGTGTGCAGAAGCAGTGCCGTGGCGCTGTCACCGATCCCTCATCGCGGATGCACTCCTCGCCCGCGGGATCCCTGTCAACGACATCATGAGCCTCACATCCACGAAGCCACACGCTCTGACGCGCTTCGCGAAATTGGAGGGCGAGCGGGTGTGGTACCCGCCCGAGGGGGATGGCGGGGATGCGGGAGACTCCAGAACCTGAAGGCCGCTCCGCTAACCGGGCCGCGCTATTTAGTCAAGGGCACCAGGCCCAGCCATCTTGTGTGCGGAGGTTTGGCTATGGTCGGCCACATGGTGATCCGTATGAAATCTGGTGCTGTCGCGCTGCTCATGGTGCTGTTGACGGGCTGCTCTATTCACGTGCCGGCAGACCCGCACGGGACTCTCGGCCGTGCGACCGATGGAGTGCTGCGCGTCGGTGTAACGGAAAATCGGCCTTGGGTCGAGCTGGGCGACATCGGAGCTCCGTCGGGTACGGAACCCGGTCTGATCTCAGATTTTGCGGAACAGCTCGAGGCGGAGGTCGAATGGACGGTCGGCAACGAAACCGATCTTATGGACGCTCTCGACCGAGGCAAGCTGGACCTCGTCCTCGGTGGTTTCTTGGAAGACACACTCTGGGTGGACAAGGGTGCGGTCACCCGTCCCTACGTCGAGAGCACAACACCGGACGGCACCGAGAAGCACGTGATGATCGTCCGGATGGGCGAGAACGGATTCCTCGTTGCCCTTGAAACGTTCCTACACGAAACGACTGCATCATGACGGCCCGATTCGGTCGTACGGAGCTTCCCGAACAGCAGGCGAAAGCTTTGCGCTCGGCGATCAGAGTCGAGTGGTTCACGCTGGCGTTCCTGGCTGTTGCCATCACGATGGTCTACCTGGTCATGGGGAACTCACAGGCGATGAAGGCCGCCTGGATAGAGGACCTCCTCTCGTTGGCGCCGCCGATCGCATTCCTTCTCGCCGTCAGGCTGGTGAATCGCCCGCCGACCGCGAAGTACCCGTACGGTTACCACCGGTCCGTGGGGGTAGCCCATCTTGTCGCCGGCGTGGCGCTGTTCGCAATGGGTGTGTTCCTGATCGTGGACTCCGCAACCGGCCTCATCGGTGCGGAGCACCCGCCGATCGGGTCGATCGTGCTGTTCGGGCAGCCGGTGTGGCTCGGCTGGTTGATGATGATCGTGATGGCCCTCACCATCCCATTGCCGGTGTACTTTGGCCGGACGAAAATGCGGCTCGCAAAGGAACTGCACGACAAGGTGTTGTACGCGGATGCCGATATGAACAAAGCCGACTGGATGACCGCGGTCGGATCAATCGTCGGCGTGACAGGAATCGGGTTGGGTCTGTGGTGGGCTGATGCCGCAGCGGCTCTGTTCATTGCAGCGAGCATTCTCTGGGACGGTGTGAAGAACATGCGCGCCGCGATCACCGACCTTATGGACACCCGGGCAACGACGTTCGACGACTCGAATCCGCACCCTGTCACTGCCCAAATCAACGACTATCTGCGGGATCTATCGTGGGCGGGAAAGGTCGGTTCCCGGGTCCGCGATCAGGGACATGTCTTCCATGTCGAATCGTTCATCGTCCCGAAAGGCGGCCGAGTTCCAACCTTGCGTCAGCTCACCGAGGCGAGGGATGGCTGCATCGACCTGGACTGGAAGGTTCAGGACATCGTCCTCGTCCCGATCGACGAACTCCCGGAAGAAGTGGGCGGCTCAGACCGGAGCAGACAGTCTGAGCGCAACCGCTAACGACCAGGCTTCGGACTCAGAGATAGAGGCGCAAAATCTTTGACGCTTTGCCAAGATGTGTTGCTTGCGGATCATGTGGACTCGTTATCTGCGGGCCGCTTTTACGGTGGGAAGACAACGAGGCGACGATAGGGTGAACCTGCCGGTTCTCATCGCGTCGCGGAGCATTTGGCAGTCCGCCCCGTGCATCGTGAAGGAGTATTCATGCCAGTTCTCGACGAGAGACTCGTGCCCGTTTTCGAAGAGGTCCTGAGCCGCAACCCGGGCGAGGCGGAGTTCCACCAAGCCGTGCGCGAGGTTCTCGAGAGCCTCGGGCCGGTTGTAGCGAAGCATCCGCAGTATGCCGACTCGGCGGTCATCCGGCGACTCTGCGAGCCCGAGAGGCAGATCATCTTCCGGGTCCCCTGGGTCACCGACGGCGGGGAGATCGAGGTGAACCGCGGGTTCCGCGTCGAGTTCAGTTCCACTCTGGGGCCCTACAAGGGCGGGTTGCGGTTCCATCCCAGCGTCTACCTCGGAATCGTGAAGTTCCTCGGGTTCGAGCAGATCTTCAAGAACGCGCTCACCGGTCTCCCCATCGGAGGCGGCAAGGGTGGGTCTGACTTCGACCCGAAGGGGCGTTCCGACGCCGAAGTCATGCGATTCTGTCAGTCGTTCATGACCGAGCTCTACCGCCATCTCGGCGAGTACACCGACGTGCCGGCTGGAGACATCGGAGTCGGCGGGCGCGAGCTCGGGTACATGTTCGGGCAGTACAAGCGGATCACCAACCGATACGAATCCGGCACGCTGACCGGGAAAGGACTGAGCTGGGGCGGTTCGCAGGTGCGCACCGAGGCGACCGGGTACGGCACCGTGTTCTTCGTCGACGAGATGCTGCGTGCGGCCGGGAGCAGCATCGAGGGCAAAAAGGTCGTGGTCTCGGGATCGGGCAATGTCGCGATCTACGCGATCGACAAGGTGCACCAGCTCGGCGGAATCGTCATCGCCTGCTCGGATTCGAGCGGGTACATCGTCGACGAGGCAGGCATCGACGTCGAGCTCCTGAAAGAGGTTAAGAACGTCAGGCGCGGCCGCATCTCTGAATACGTGGAGTTCCGCGGCGGAAACGCCACGTACGTCGGCGACGGTTCGATCTGGGACGTGCCGTGCAAGATCGCGCTGCCCTGCGCGACGCAGAACGAACTAACCGAAACCGGAGCGGCCCAGTTGATCCGCAACGGCTGCCGCATCGTCGCTGAGGGCGCGAATATGCCGACAACGCCGGCCGCGATCAAACTGTTCGGCGAAGCTCAGATCCAGTTCGCACCGGCGAAAGCCGTGAATGCCGGGGGTGTCGCAACGAGCGCTCTGGAGATGCAGCAGAATGCGTCACGTGACTCTTGGTCGTTCGAATACACAGAAGATCGTCTCTCGAACATCATGCGCGGCATCCACGACCGGTGCCTCGAGACCGCGGACGAGTACGGTTCACCCGGAAACTACGTCGCAGGCGCGAACATCGCGGGGTTCACCCGCGTCGCCGACGCGATGCTCGCTCTGGGTGTCATCTAAAAGGCTATCCCGCGCACAACGCCTGACTTGCAGGAAGCGAACCGGGGCCGGAGGCTCCTCCGTGAAGGCGGCTCCGGCCCCAATACGAGGCGGCTACCGCGTCTTTCGCGGTTTGAGGAACGCAGGTTCCACGTTCTCCCGCTTCACCTCGCGCTTCTCCTTCAGGCTGAGTTTCGGTTCTTTCTTTGCGTTCCCCCCGCGGGGTGCTTTTCCTGACATGAAATGCACGCTTCCCTTCTTCAGCTGGCGTGTTCCAACGAACCTTAGCCCATTTCCGAGCAAAGACACATGCTTCTGATCAGCAAAAAATCTGGCAGAGAAAAGCTCGGCGCTTTTTCTCCTTGCGGATCGAGCGATCTTTAGATCAAAGCGGCCGACTACCTCCGGCGCCGGCTCGCTTCTCGGGCGTCGCGCAGCATCTTGGTACGCAGCCGGTCGATCCGGCCTTCTGCGTCGTACACGGCATTGCATCCCACGCAGTATGTTCCTGTCGTGAAATCCGCAGGGAACGCAATCACTACTGTTTTCCCATTGACGACGAATTCGAGCCGCGGGGGAATGGATTGAAACGAGGTCGATAGTTCGTCGCTGCCGCAACCCTGGCAGGTGCGGAGCGAAGAGGGAACCGTGCGTATAGGCATGGTCGTTGTCATGGGCTGAGACGCCTTTCAAGGAAACGTCGCAGTTGAAGCGGCATCTTGACTGCAGGAACGGCCTCAACTGCTTGACCCTCCAGCTTGGCACAGCTTTCCGGATAGGACTCGCTCAAAGGATATGTATCGCGACGATGGCATGCGCATTCGTGGCCGGTATCCCTAACCCGCATCATTCGGGAGAGCCAGCTTTGACGGTGCCGCGTTTGGACCGACCGAATTCTCTTCCCGACCGCGGCGACGTGTCTCGTCACCGTGGGGGTCCAGCCCGTAAAAGAACTCACTCTTGTCCTCCGCTCGTACGACTTGAGAAGAAGAACCGATTCATCACAAACGGCCGCCAAGACGAGTGATTGACCCCCGGATTTCCGGGCCAACAAAGCGCCGCGGTGTACAACCATCGCAGCATGTGCTGAGATGAGGCATGCAGTCTGTGGAGATTTTAGGTCGCCCATCAGAGGGACCAGGCCTGAAGAAAATAGCCCAGAAGCGGTCCCATCCGTGACCACCACCGAGGCGAGACCCCCTAGCGACGCATTGCCTGGGACGCCGGGAGCCAGCACACCAGCGGTTGTGCGCCGGGGCAACGTCGTGGTGAAGTGGATCACCTCCACCGACCACAAGACGATCGGGTACATGTACCTGATCACGTCGTTCATCTACTTCTGCGTCGGCGGGGTGATGGCGCTCATCATCCGCGCCCAGCTCTTCGCGCCGGGTCTGAACATCGTCGACACCAAGGAGCAGTACAACCAGCTCTTCACGATGCACGGCACGATCATGCTGCTGATGTTCGCGACACCGCTCTTCTTCGGGTTCGCCAACGCGCTGATGCCGCTGCAGATAGGCTCGCCCGACGTCGCCTTCCCGCGACTGAACGCCTTCTCCTTCTGGCTGTTCTTCTTCGGCAGCCTCATCGCCGTGTCCGGCTTCCTCACCCCGCAGGGTGCCGCGTCGTTCGGCTGGTTCGCCTATGCGCCGCTGTCGAGCACGACCTTCTCACCGGGTGTGGGCGGCAACCTCTGGGTCTTCGGCCTCGCCATGAGCGGTTTCGGCACGATCCTCGGTGGCGTCAACTTCATCACCACGATCATCACCATGCGC
>Ga0247740_1001476_pt1 | contig 10042 bp, 8 predicted proteins | sample UWRJL148409B2_FD_180942 | JGI IMG/M metagenome (GOLD analysis project Ga0247740, IMG submission 180942) | Plant litter microbial communities from Arlington Agricultural Research Station in Wisconsin, United States - UWRJ-L148-409B-2 | ecosystem: Environmental > Terrestrial > Plant litter >...
ATACTTGACGCCGCCAACTGTCTTTTGCTCGCCTTTCCATTCAGCGCCAAGGACGCCATTGGCCACGGCGAGTAGCGAAACGAAGAACGAGAGACGAGCCATTCTGTCGTGAATCGGATTGATCCTTAGAGGGCTAAGAAAGCTCGACCAGATCGACGACACAAGCTCTATTTATCGCTTTGCCATCGCTTTGCCATCGCGCTTACTATCGTGTATTTGCCGCCGCACCCGCGTCGAAGCTGTCCCTGCCATGGCTTGATTCATTAATATAAATAAACTCATGCAGCTCCTAACCCTACATTAATTGTGAGGCCAATCTTACTGGTGCTACACGTAGATGCCCTGGTCGCACCGGCATATGCCCAGCCACCGGCTCCGAGTTGCGAGGCCGGACAAGCACCCACAAACGGCAAAACAATTCCCCAGTGAAACGGAATCGGCTCCGGCCCGTTGGACCTTGTTTCTCTAAGGATCTATTACTCAAGGTACCATGGGCTGCGCGCTAATTTTCGTAGCCGCGTTAAAAACCAGAAATGGTTTTAAGTGCGCCGCCCGAAGGGAATAGTTGGTAGAGTCGCCTCGACATATTGGGCAGTTAAGAACGGGGCGGTTTCTGCATTTGCGGTCAATTTCCACGAACATCCAAGCGACGCCTCGACAAACACTCAAGAACGGGGCGAGTTCTGACGCGCGAGTTCTGCATTTGCGGTCAATTTCCACCAGCATCCAAGCGACGCCTCGAACGATGCAACTGAGGTACCCTGCATATGCAATTACTTGAAGCGACGAATACCCGGATCATCCTTGCGCTGTCCATCTTCTTCCGACAAGTAATCATACAGTCGGTAATCCTGGCGATCTGTTGCTCATCTACACGAACTTCGTGGATCGCGACCCTCCTTTTGCCTCGACCGATCAGAAAAAACCGGTTGACCTATTGTATGTACTCGACTTCGCTATGTGGGGCGGGGAAGCTGGGTCGTTCCGTGTGGGGCTTCTGTTGAGGTTCCAGGGTCGTAGGATCTCTAGCCCTGTCTATAGTATGCATGTCAGCCCACTCTTTTGGTGAACCGCCGAAATGCGTACTACGCCGCATCCAAAAGTTGTCGGATTGTTTACCTACTTTATCAGCGAGGCGGAACAATGAGTCCGACGTGGAGATCTAGACTCCCAAGGAACGAGCATCGGTATGCAGCATCCATTAACCTGTTCTGCGGAAGATGCTAGGTCGCAAAACCCCATCGATAGTCCTGGTATCCAGTAGCAATTCTCAAGTTAAGCGACATGCGAAGCTGCTCTACAGAAAATGCCTGATTAGTGTATCCCACCCAGGTATCTCCGTCCTTCAGCCATGTTCCACAGCCTCAACCCAGGCGTATCATACAATACGCCTACCCAAGCATATCGGCAAAGAATCGAGCTAACATCCAACCAAGAGTGCAGATCCAAATATACGCAAACTTTGCCTACCAATGACGCCAACCAAGTATGATCATCATCGCCCAAGACAGTGACAAAGCCCACGAAAAGTGCCCATAATAAAATGCTTGCGTTCCGTTCCGGAGTTGCTGCATACGTCCAAAGTGCGCCTCGAAAGTGATTGGCCAGTAAGTCGTACCTGGCCATGTTGCGGCCATACTCGGGCATCAGTGTTGTCATAGTCGCGACGAGAGCTACGTGTACGAGATTGTCCAGTGGATCCATCAGTCGTTGATGCGCCACTGGAGCAAAGTGCAGTAAGCGATGCAGACGCCCAATTACACACTCGGCGTAGTCCATAGGGTCCAGCTTGGCACCCTGTTGAGTTGTGTTTAGAAGTTGGGTGAAATCTGTGATATCGAGCAGAAGGTTGATGACCTCGGGACTGATGCCGTAGTAGAGGTTGACGTTACTGGGTACGACTTGCACGACTGGGAGGTTGTTGCGTGGATTCAAAGACATGAAACCGCTCTGATAATTCATAACAATCAGTAAATGATGGACCCGACTCAGGCTCAAGAAGCGACGTCTTAGGAGAGACGACACAAGCCAGGATGTCTCGCTTGCATAATGAGGGGACGTACAGGCATATCGTCTGGGCTGAAATTCGTGGACGAACCATCTTGAAGTGCAAACTCTACATCGAGCCTAAGAACCATCAGTTTGAGTCAACACTTGTATGGTAGATGGCTACATACCTCCACGGCTTCTGCGCAAGTGTTCGATTCTCCTTGGCCAATTTCGCTAGACCGCCGCGTAACTGAATCATACGGTGGAGCCCCTTGAAATGGACCAAACCAAGAGATTGTTGTCCATGTAGGCGCTGGTATATGGCAAGCACAGTAACAACTCCTATCGCTTTGTCTGAACAGGCTTCTGAGGTTGATAATCGCTCAGTAATCAACTTATACGCCTGGGAGATGTGTTGCACAGCTTCAAAGGAATCTTCTTTGAGAGTCCCGCCGAAATGGTCTGTGAAGGATGCAGATATTGCCAACAGACAGTGGAAGACTTCGTGAGATCAACATCATAAAAAGCGCCAAACTAACGGGGGTACCTACATGCTTTGTCTTCGAGAAAATCCTGAAACCAAGCGTACTGCGAGAGGTTCAGTTCTGAACAGAAGATTTGCGAGTACACCACTTTAGAAGTATACCAGACCCCTGTAGACAGTAAGCAGCCACATTTGCGGAATTGAAACGTGGAGTAAGTCGGGTTTTAGCTCACATTGGTATACGAAACGTCCAGATTCCGGGCTCGCATAGAGTGGAAACGAGGCCAGTGTTAGATCGTTCCAGAGTATACGGTTCAAGCGTAGAGTTTGCTTGGAATAGAGTGCTTCCAGCTCGTTGGCTTTCGAGTGGTCGTACCCCGGGGGCGTGGTATGACGGGCATCTTGGCTGCTTGTGCAAACGTCGCGAAGAGTCCTCCTCGGCGGGCGCGGTCTTCCTGCATTTTTACCCTTCATCACATGTGATCGAATAAGCTTTCGCTCTTTGGGACCTATCGCCCCTTCTGTGATAAATTGCAGGGCCATAACCGGTGTAAGGGTCGTCCCGCGAGGCTTGACACCCTGTACGGCAGAGCAATCAGGGAAGCGGCAAGCCCGAAATGTACCAATACACGACACGTGCAGGTAGACTCCAGAGCTTTGGCTGTATCGATGCAACAGTGCGATGTCCCTGCAGCGCGATTGGACGTGCTCCTTTGTCGGGACCGGAGGTTAATGGATACGACCGGAGAGAAGTGCAGCGCAATGCTTCCAGATGCTTGGTTAGAGAGCTTGCGCTACGGGTATTGGCGCTTGCGACCGTGTATGGTTGATGGGGAGAAGAGGCGGGCTCTGGCGGCGTGAGACTATACGTACGGACGACTGGTAGCTGAAGGGCAAGTGTTAAGCAGCCCACTTAACTAATCAGGAGCGCACAAAGGTTGACCAAGAGTCCACTCGTAGGCTTCGCGCGTCACATGTAGGTAGCAAGAAATGCTAGAACATGTAGAGGCGTAACACTGCCTACCTGAAGCTCGTTCAGTGATATTTTAGAACTTTGAAGAAATTCAATACTGCCTACCTGAACGTTGTTCGCTTACCCGCACTTACCGCATAAGGATGCCAATGTCTGATTGGCTATCATCCTAATCAACCAATCAAATCCCTGATGAAACCTAGACCCACATCCCGCTTTGTCCTTCAAAATGCTTCGACCATTCCTAGCAACGCTCTACATGTCATGTCACAATTAGCTGTGGCACGCTCGAGAGCCCATAAAAGCCTTATCTCCGCCAGACTACGCAGACATTCGTCCGCCTACCAGCTACCATATGTGCGGATTTAGATCTTGCTCGGCCGTATCGTGAAGACTGTGCAAACATTTGGTCCATAGGTTTCTCATAAATACCCTAAGATGGCTATGCTTCCTCGTAAAAATTACTTCGAAACGAAGCGTAGCTTGTCTGTACTACCAACATCAACGACATTCTTACTCGCCACTTTATTACCTTGATCTGATCATCACTTGTACCGCACCTAGAGCTAAGCTCTTTACATCTCCTCCAAGATGGCCGTCAATCCCTTCTCCTTGGCCATGCGACGAGTCATCGTGGAACAATACGTTAAGCTACCAGTCCCTGGGAATTCATTCGAAGGAAAGACCTACATCGTCACCGGCGCCAACCACGGTCTGGGTCTCGAAACAGCAAGACATCTCGTCCGCTGTTCGGCCTCTCGCGTCATCCTCGCCGTTCGCAGCACGAAAGGGGGGGAAGCAGCCAAAGCAGACATCGAACGTACTACGGGCCGCAAAGATGTCGCCGAAGTATGGCATATCGACCTCTCTACATTTGCATCAGTCAAGGAGTTCGCTAGCAAGGCGGAAAGAGAATTGGAGAGGGTCGACGGACTGATTGAAAACGCTGGCATCATGTTAGACACCTGGACTCTAGCCGAGGGTATGGAGACCTCGATGACTGTCAATGTTATCAGCACTTTGTTTCTCGGAGTGCTGATGATGCCAAAACTGATGGAGAGCGCAAGAAAGTTCAATAACGCACCTCATCTCGTGTTCCTCGTTAGTGCCCTAGGCTTTGTGTCTCAAGCGCGGAAGGAAATGGCGAAGGGTGGGGAAACCAACATCTTTCAAGGACTCAACAACTCAAAGGAGCAGAGTATGGATCAACGGTAAGCACACCACTGCTACATGCTCAGAAGCAAAGTTGATGAAAAATACAGATACGCTCTCACGAAGCTTGTAGAAATCTACGCCGTACGCGCCTTCGCCGACGCTTATCCGTTCGAAAAGACGGGCGTGATCATCAACATGGACTCGCCGGGAATTTGCACCACGGGCCTTGCCAAAGACACTCGCACATATGTGCGAGCGATGCAGGGTATGATCCGCTTTTTCTTGGCGAGAACAGCCGAAGAGGGGAGTCGCACTGTCCTGCATGCGGTGGTAGAGGATGAGTCCAGCCATGGAAAGCACTTATCCGGATGCGGGAACAAAGAGTAAGTTTTGATACTGGTTGAATTACAGAGTACTTTGCTGACGACATTGTGAAAGTTTCTGGATACCACCGTGGATGAAGGATGTTGGTGGTCGACATACACAGCAGCAGATATGGCAAGAGCTTGTTGCTGTGATGGAAGGAGCCCAGCCTGGCTGTGCTTCGACGCCTTTTTGATTTCCTGGAGTAGCTGGCCTGGATAGGCCTGCTATTAAAGCTACGCAAGGGTATCTGTAAGGGGTAGTCCTCCTGTAAACTCCGTAAACGCCAGTCCGATCATCACAGCCCAATTCAGCTATCGTCATCATTCCAATCCTCCCATCCGTCCTCGTCGTCACTGAGATCCACCATCTCTGCCACATTGTTGTAAACGTGAGCCCTTGCGAGCCTAGCGATCCTGTCAGCCAGCTCGTTACCGGGAACCTAGTAGATCGTCTGAGTTAGTCTGTTGCAAGCGTATACTGGTCATCCTCAGCGTGTGGTACCTACCTTGCTGTGGCCCGGACACCAGTGGAGCGATAGTTGTGCGCCGCGTTGGCGTACCAGTCGAGCTTTTTTCAGCATATGATGTCCAATCGAGGTCTTGGTTAGCTCGGCACATTTGAGGGCGGTCTGAGAGTCTGTATATATGGCGACAGACTTGAATTGGCCTGGGCTCTGCCGGAGGAGCTCACAGGCTTTGTCGAGAGCTTTGACGACTGCCAGACTCTCCATTCCACTAGCATCAAGTAACTCTCCGATCGCTTTGTAGCCGGCACATTCCCACCGACCCCAGCCGGTGGATGCAGTCCGTCGCCAGGCGACAGCGAATCCGCGATTAAGATTCTTGCGGCATCCCGCGGAACCATCCGTCCATAGTACCAATCGGGTAACGTCTTGTTGGCCATCGGTATGCTCCGCGTACGCCTGTTTGACAGCATTTCCTGCAGTCAAGATTTCAACAGTCCCAGGAAAAGCTGACATCTTGCGGCCTTTCTTAGTCGTCACCGGCACTTTTAGGTATCGGTTGGGGACGACAGTGGTGATGGTGCTCTTCTCAAAGTACTGGGCAGCATTACTGGCAAGCTGTAACTCGCTAGCGATGCCCAGCTCTTGAAAGTACTTGTCTTTCCAAAAGTCGAGGTCGCGATGACGTACAACGATTTGCAGATCAGGGCCAGAGCTCTTCGCTTTGCGCCGCTTCATAACCGGCCTGCCCCGAGTAGACAAATCCAAAGCGGGCAAGGAAGCCAAATTCTGCAACCTCTTGCTCCTCGTCGACCTGGATCCGATTGTAGTAGCCGGAAGATCATTGTGCAGCGCCGCAAGGTATGATTGTTGCACCAGCACCTCCTCCTCATCATCGCTTGTTAGATCGATGGCCGTCGCAGCCGAGCCGCCCTCAACTACCGGTGTAGTGCGGAACGGAAGGCTGAACAGGTTATCCATCGTCGACATGCGATGAGGTAGACGAGAGCGCTGGCGTCGGAAGATTGGGTTGGTGGGGTGGGGAAGGAAGGTGAGGCTCGAGGTGAGTGGGGCACAACACTAAACACGAGCAAACGCGCTAGCGCGTTGGCACGTGATGAGACTAGTGCGGTTGGCAGCTAGCAATCGTAGACGAAACTATCAGCGGACGGGCATACCTTGCTGCTCACAACTTGGCAACAAAAGCACCTGTCAAGATTGGTCACCTGGAGAGGCGCAGAGCATTTAGGAGTCGATTCGACAAAAGTAAATTCAGACTGCTACATCATCCCGTCCCTCATTTTCCCCATATCGGATTCGGCTGATAAGACAGCTCCATGTCCGCCAACAAACCCGCCTGGTCATCATCCACCTTACTCGGGGGTTGCGCAACCTCCCCCCTTACAACTTCTACCAAGCTAACAAGCGGCAGCGCGAGCAGCAGCAAAGGAAGCAGCTGCCCGTAACTCATTTCTTTCTCCGACTTTCCCTGCAAATTGACGCCAGCAGGTACCGTTCCAAAGGCTTGGCTGCTCATGACCACTCGGACGGTAGCGCCGACACCCATGGCGGTCAGCATGACCAGGCCGACGACTTGGACGGACTTGAGCCAACGGGGATTGCTGCGTGTATGTAGGTAGAGGGTCGAAAGAACGAAAACTAACACCTGGCCGGCGATGACGGCAATGGTGCCGACGACCGAGAGAGCAGCGTTGGATGAAGACCCGCGAGCTTCCACCTCCCAGACGCAGGCGATCGGCAACCGTGGCTCCAAGTTCTTCATTACCGATTGAAGAATGAAGATACTAGAAATAACCCCCAACAACATATTAACCACCATAAAAAACTGCCTCAACCACCTCAAGACCCAATCCCTCTTGAAATCATTCACAAGCGCCAACAACGTCGTTAAATTGGTCGCCGTGCTCAGCAGGCTGAGCAACCAGATGATGAAGAAATGGTACGGCACCATCGTCTTCATCTTGGCCAGTCCGAGGCTCTGAATGCCGATTCCAGTGATGATTTGCTGGTCGCTGAAGGAGAGGAGGAGTTTGCGCAACACAGGGACGGAGGTTGACTTGCGTAGGCCGAGGAGGATTATGGTCGAGGAGAGGATGAGGGCGACGAAGTTGGTTATGATGAAGGAGAGGAGCGTTCCTGTGATGGTGAGTGACTGAGTTGAGTACATATCGCTCGTTGTATCGCATACCTGCGCCCGCAACTCCAGCATCGGTCTCGACTGTCGTGGGGACGTTGGAGCAATTGCCCGCGAGGTCGAACGCCATGGTCGCTTTTATGGAGAACTGCACTAAAGGATTCTGAATGGGTATAACGCGATCGTGGGAAGATTTTCGCAGCAGTGAAGAGAGTGTGCGCGGTGTGGATTCGCAAATCTAGCAGCAAGCGCAGCGCGAAAGGAGTGAAAGTAAGGAAAGCAAACGCACAGCCTCATCAACGTCATCTCGCATTCCGCAAGGCCCGTTTCAGCTCCAAATAGCCCATATGGACCGAGCACAAACCAGGGGCTGCAGCGAAGGATCAGCATTACAATCGCAAAGAGACAAAGATCGGCTATTGGCTGTGGCGTAGCGCTTACTTGCGACACGCGAAACGCTAACCATGCTGATTGCCGCATGCGTTTGCAGCGACAGTGCCTTCGTTCGATAGGCGGTGGCCTCGGTACAATCTTGAATCTATCGCGCGCGTCTGTGTTTCAGATGCGATGGAGGCGCCGGGAGATGTTTGGCGTAAAGCACTGGCTCCGATGTAAGTGGACCCTGCATGAACGTTGACGTGCGTTTACCGAGATCTCCGTAGCTGGCCATATACCAACCGAGGCATCTGCCTGTAAACCTCCTGCACTCGAGTGCACGTCGGACTATCGCTGCGCTACATGCACCTATTGAAGCCTGTAACTACTAAAAGCTAACGATTCACCATTTCCCTTGCGACTGTCACGCTGTTCGAGACTCTCGCATCAAGTCTTTCCGTCGCTCAAAGCTTTTGCACAAAGCTTCCGTCTACTCCTCTCCTCTCGAACACTTTCTGCAACTTCTCCGCAATTTACTAGTCGCGAGGCCTAAGGATAGAAAGCTGCGTTCTAGAAGAAGAGGATGTTGCGCAGGTGCAGAATACGACCAAGAGGACGCCCGTAGAAGAGGATATGCTAACGAACAAGAAGGGCATTGAAAAAGCTAATGAAGAAATTTCAAGAGGAAGTGCAACCTGTTGATGAATACATTCAGGGAGAAACACAGCCTGTCAATGAAGATGTTCAGGAGAGCATGCAGCCTGTCGATGCAGACGTTCAAGACGAATGGTAGCATCATCACATCAGGAGCGAAGGCAACGACAACGAAGGCTCCGACAAGCACTACTATCTTGACCAGCTCGCCATGACTCCAAGTAACGACGTCGACTCACCACTACCTCGAGACGACACCTCTCACTCCCCAGACTGAATTTTCAGCCCTGAAGAGCTCTTCCATCAAGCAACTGAGCTCCTTCACATTTTTCAGGGATATACACCACTTGGTACTTCCAACTATCCACCGGTCTTCGCTGATTAGCTGGGAATACCTTCCGCATTATCTCTGTACAGATACAGCATGTAGCCGAGACCATCTCAACTTTTACAAGACTGTCACTGGACTCGACGTACCTCTTTTGAATGTCCAGTTATAGCTAAGATTTCCCCTATGCGAGAAACACGGTAGAGTCTACGCGTCACGCAATGATCGAGAGAACCCTAGGTAGATTCTGAGCGTTCGTAGCGGTTGATACAGCTTCGCCAAAATCCTTCGTTGTCTGCGAACTGTGTCAAACGGGATTATTTAGCTTTGATGACGGCATTTCCACAGAAGAACCTGTACATAAACACCATCCAAATCGATTGAATAAGACAAATGCTAAAGATGGGCATCCAGACTGTGTGCAGCAGCAGCCCGACGTCCACTGTTCATATATGCAATAATTATCGGGCCCTCTAAAGTAATTGTTCCACGGTCCTTCTGGCGGAATTACCACCAGCGACGAGCCAAATGACTACCTCAAGAAGTCGAACATGCAGGCGGTAGAAAATCTAGTCGCCTTAACCTGCAATAAGATGGGTCAGAGATGCTCTGACGAATTCGTGATGCGGCATAAGTGCAAGACAATAGGGAGATCCACTATGAAACATTACGAGCTGGGACCCTTTGCAGACGAAAAACTTGACGGAGAGAGTTCGTGAGACATATGGGATGTCTCATAGAGCATCGGTTTGCGCAAGGCAAAGTACCCATTTATTGCATAGATTTCCGACAAGTGCGACCACGAAAGCACGCCCGACTTCAAACGAGCGAGGTAATGGTTAACTAGGTTCCGTTGACGTCTCTCCTGAAGCGGTTCGATCGGGTCACCAATCTCGATTATCTCCAGCTAAAGGTAGTTCACCACACAATGTTTCCGAATCGTATGTTAATCCAGCTCTGATATGATGCTTTGGATGATGCGATTGTAGAGGTAGACATAACTGATGGGTTATGTCCTGCAAAACGCGATGGTAGTGTCCAGGGCAACGAGGACAGTGTCTAGATACAAGAAGCCGATGAAAGAAAGAGTACAAGGTAGA
>Ga0247740_1001478_pt1 | contig 10038 bp, 9 predicted proteins | sample UWRJL148409B2_FD_180942 | JGI IMG/M metagenome (GOLD analysis project Ga0247740, IMG submission 180942) | Plant litter microbial communities from Arlington Agricultural Research Station in Wisconsin, United States - UWRJ-L148-409B-2 | ecosystem: Environmental > Terrestrial > Plant litter >...
GGAGCGCGGCAAGCTGCCGACGGACGTGTGGTGGCACACGATCGTGTCTCCCACCGGCAGGGAGAAGACGGGGTACGCGACGCAGAAGCCGGCGGGCATCCTTCGTCGTATCGTGCAGGCGTCGAGCGCGCCGGGCGACTGGGTGCTCGACTTCTTCGCGGGCAGCGGCACGACGGGTGCCGTCGCGGCCGCGCTCGACCGCCGGTTCGTGCTCGTCGACCAGAACCCGGAGGCGATCGAGATCATGAGGGCGCGGCTGCCCTCACAGACTCGCTTCGATACGATCGACCCATGAGCGAACGTGGCGAGATCGAGTGCTGGCTCACCGACATGGACGGCGTTCTCGTGCACGAGAACCACCCCGTGCCCGGTGCCTCCGAACTGCTGCAGCAGTGGCGCGACGAGGGCAAGCCCTACCTCGTGCTCACGAACAACTCCATCTTCACACCGCGCGACCTGAGCGCGCGGCTCAAGGCGTCGGGCCTCCATGTGCCCGAGGAGGCGATCTGGACCAGCGCCCTCGCGACCGCCGACTTCCTGCAGTCGCAGATGCCGGGCGGCAGCGCGTTCGTGATCGGCGAGGCGGGTATCACGACCGCCCTGCACGAGGTCGGCTTCATCATGACCGAGAGCGACCCCGACTACGTGGTGGTCGGCGAGACGCGCAACTACTCGTTCGAGGCGATCACGAAGGCGATCCGCCTCATCGGCTCGGGCTCGCGCTTCATCGTGACGAATCCGGATGCCACCGGCCCCAGTGCCGACGGACCCCTCCCCGCCACGGGCGCGGTTGCGGCGCTCATCACGAAGGCCACCGGCAAGGAGCCGTACGTGGTCGGCAAGCCGAACCCGATGATGTTCCGCTCGGCGATGAACAAGATCGGCGCGCACAGCGAGAACACCGGCATGATCGGCGACCGCATGGACACCGACATCGTCGCGGGCATCGAGGCCGGCCTGCACACGATCCTCGTGCTCACCGGCATCAGCGACCAGGCGGAGATCGAGCGCTACCCGTTCCGCCCGGACGAGATCCTCAACAGCGTCGCCGACCTGCTCTCGCCGGAGCCCATCGAGTCGGAGATGTAGCTCCCCGTCGTTTCAGGGCGGTCGGTCGTTTCAGGGCGCGGTCGTGGCCTCCGGCTGCGGTACTCCGATCGACGTCGCGAGTTCGGCGCCACCGGTGCGGTACGCGAAGCACGAGAAGGCGCGGTCCCCGTCGGTCCACGCCTGCTCGTCGGCGGCGAAGCTCCCGGCGAGCTGGATGTCCGTGGCCCCGCCCGCCGCGGCGTAGTCGATCACGGTCGGCACGGCGCACTGCGCGACTACGAGCGCCTGGAGCGCGTCGACGCCCGGGTACGCGGGATCCTCGGTGGCCGGGAAAGCACCTTTCAGCACGAGCTGCGCCTGGTGCGGTTCGGTGCACGGGACGACGGAGAACGTGTCCTCCCACGCCGACACGAACGGCGTGATGCACTCGCCGCCCTGCAGCTGGTCCCAGTAGTACTCGCCCGCGGGCAGCGGTCCGACGATCGGCTCCGCCGTGGCGGACGGCGACGGGTCGGGCGCGACGGCCGGCGCGGGCGCGTTCTGCGCGATCCGGTTGCCCACGAGGAACAGCACGATCAGCAGCAGCACCGCGACGAGGCCGCCGACCACGCCGAGGAGCACTTTCTGCAGCTGGGTGAGCGACGCGCGCTCAGCGGGAGCCACCCTCGGTCGGTCGACGACGACGAGCTCCGATCCGGATGCGCGGGGCGGCAGCACGGGGATGATCGCGTCCTCGTACTCGACGAACTTGGCATCACCGAACAGCGAATCGATCGCCGAGGTCTCGGGGCCCTCGTCGTCGGGCGCCTCGATGCCGAGATGATGGGCGCCCAGCACCTCGGTCACACCCTCGATCGACTGGTCGACGGGGGTCCCGAAGCCCGGGAACTCCTGCCGCACGACGTCGGCGCCGGAGAACGCGACAGTCGGCGCGGGGTCGACAACGGGCGGCGTGCGCTGCACGGGCGTGGCCACGGTGGGGATGTCCCACACCGATGCCGGCTGGGGCGGTGCCGGTAGCTCGGGCGGGGTCCCCCCGGGAGAAGTCCCCGGCGACGACCAGGAGGGCCGCAACTCGGGAGGGCTCAGCGGAGGAGGAACGAGCGGAGGCGCGCTTACCGGAGGCGTCACCGGCTCCGGCACCACCACGGGCGTCGGCGCCGCGACCGGCTGGGGCGGCAGAACGGGCGCGGTCGGGATGACCGGGGGCACCGTCGGAGCGGGCTCCGGCTCGGGCGTTCCAGCGCTCGGGGTCAGGGCCCACGCGAAGGTCGACCCGACCTCAGGAGGGGAGGACGCAGCAACGGCGGGCGAGTCGGGCTCGGCCGCCGGCGGCTCCTGCGCGCGACCGCGACGGCGTGCGGGTTTCGGCGGGCTATCCTCGCCGAACTGGCTCGCGAGCCAGTCGGAGGGATCGAGCTCGTCTGCCACTAGGAGAGACCCATCAGGAGAGGCCCAGGTCATCCAGGTCGATTGCGGCGAGGTACGGGTATCCGGCTGCTTCGATGCGCTCGCGCGCGCCGGTGTTGCGGTCGACGACGACGGCGACGGCGGCGATCTCGGCGCCGACCTTGAGAAGCGCCTCGATGGCGGCCAGTGGCGAGCCGCCTGTCGTCGATGTGTCCTCGAGCACGATGACGCGCTGGCCGGCGAGGTCCGGCCCCTCGACCTGACGGCCGCGGCCGTGGTCCTTCGGCTCCTTGCGCACGACGAAGGCGTCGTAGGCGAGTCCGCGCGCGGCGCCCTGGTGCAGGATCGCCGTCGCGATGGGGTCGGCGCCCATGGTGAGTCCGCCGACGGCGCGCACGTCCGGCACGTCCGAGATGAGGTCGAGCATGACCTGCCCGATGAGCGGGGCGACTCGGTGGTCGAGGCTCACCTTGCGGAGATCGACGTAGTACGTGGCCTTCTTACCGCTGGTGAGCGTGAAGTCCCCGTGGAACACCGCATCGGCGGAGATGAAGTCGATGAGCTGCTGCTTGGCGTCGGTCACGCAACAAGACTACCGAGTCGCGCGGGGTGGATCTCAGGGAGCGAAGCCGCCGACGACGAGGAGGCTGCTGGCCACCAGGACAGCGGCGAGGGCGACGACCGTGATGATCGCCGCGCTGCGAGTGTCGTTCCTGTTCGCCGTTGCCGCGTCATCATCGAGGAAGTCGTCGGTTTCGGCCACATCTGCACACTAGGCCGCGGATGCCCGGGCTGTCCCGACCCCGTTAGGGGGAGGGACGAGCGTGGTTCGAGCGTGCGCGGGGCCGTCGGCGGTGTCGATTAGCCTTGCAACCATGCGTGTTGGCACCTGGAATGTGAACTCGATCCGAACCCGCGTGGGCCGCGTGGTCGACTGGCTCATCCGTGAGGACATCGACGTGCTCGCGATGCAGGAGATCAAGTGCACCGAGGCGCAGTTCCCGTTCGACGCGTTCAGCGAGGCGGGGTACGACGTCACCGTGCACGGGCTGAACCAGTGGAACGGTGTCGCCTTCGCGAGCCGGCTCCCCATCGAGGACGTATCGGTCGGCTTCGAGAGCGCCCCCGGCTTCGGCAAGCCCCTGGAGGACGGCACGCTCCCGAAGGAGGCGCGGGCGCTCGGCGTCACCGTCGCCGGTACGCGCCTGTGGAGCCTGTACGTACCGAACGGCCGCGAGCTCGAGAACGCCCACTACCCCTACAAGCTCGAGTGGCTCGCCAACCTGGCAACCGAGACGCGGGCCTGGATCGCGGCGCACCCCGATCAGCCGATCGCGCTCATGGGCGACTTCAACATCGCCCCCCTCGACATCGACGTGTGGGACATCGCGCTGTTCGCCGGGCGCACCCACGTCAGCCAGCCTGAGCGCGACGCGTTCGCCGCATTCGAGCAGGCCGGCCTCATCGACGCGCTGCGCACTCGCGGCGTCGAGGGGTACACCTACTGGGACTACCAGCAGCTGCGCTTCCCCCGCAACGAGGGGATGCGCATCGACTTCATCCTCGGATCGAAGTCGTTCGACGACCTCGTGACCGACGCGAAGATCCACCGCAACGAGCGCAAGGGCGATGCCCCGAGCGACCACGTTCCCGTGACTGTCGATCTCGACCTCGACGCCGAGGACGACGACGACCGTCCGATGTTCCTCTAGGGCGCCAGAAGCAGCGCCACGATCACCAGCGCGGGCACCGACAGCACTGTCGTGATGAGTACGACGTCACGCGCGATGATCTCGCCGCGCTCGTACCGCTGCGCGTAGTTGAACACGTTCTGCCCGGTCGGCAGCGCGGCGAGCACGGTCACGACGAACAGCGCCTGCCCGGTCAGCCCGAACACGAAGTGGCCCACGCTCCACGCCACGAGCGGCATCACAGCGAGTTTGAGGGCCGAGGCGAGCAGCACGTCCCTTCGTTGGGACCCGGGCGCGAGCGGCCGCTGCCCGTGCAGCGACATCCCGAACACGATGAGCACGACCGGAACCATCGCCGCCCCGACGAGACGGAACGGCTCCATCACGGGGTCGGGCAGGTGCACACCCAGCACCGCGAACAGCACGCCGATGAACGACGCGATGATGATCGGGTTGGTGAAGGGCTGCGCGAGGATGCGTCGGAACGACACCGCCCCGCGGTCCTGGATGTCGAGGATCGTGAGCGCCACGGGCGCGAAGACGAGCAACTGCAGAAGGATGACCGGAGCCGAGAACGCCGGATCACCCAAGACATATACCGCAACGGGAATCCCGATGTTGTTGGCGTTGGTGTACCCGGCCGCGAGCGTGCCGACGACGGTCTCGGAGACCAGCCTCTTCCACAGCAGCCGGGCCACGAGGGCGAAGACGATGCCCACGCTGAGCGCGGCGATGAGCGACACGGGCAGCAGCGATGAGAACAGCACGTGCACGTCGGAGTCCGCCAGAACCGTGAAGAGCAGGGCGGGCGCGAGCACGTAGAAGGCGATGCGCCCGAGCACGAAGCGTCCGTGCTCGCCCAGCACTCCCGAGCGTCCGACAACATAACCCGCGAGGACTATCGCACCGATGATCGCGAACCCCGTGAGAACTCCGACCATCGCTCCAGTCTGGTGCATCCCCGTAGGATCGTTGCGTGGTTGACGTGGAGGACGAGAAGCTGGCGACCAGCAAGGTCGTGACCACCGTCTTCGAGCAGATCCTGTCCGCGGTGCACGAGGGCACCCTCCTCCCCGGTGAGCGCATCAGCGACGCCGCCCTCGCCGCCCAGTTCGGCGTATCGCGCACGCCGGTTCGGGAGGCGCTGCAGCGCCTGCGCGAGATCGGCATCATCGAGGCATCCCCCAGTCGTTTCACGCGGGTCGCCGATGTAACGCCCAAGCAGACCGCGCAGGCCTACGCCGTGTGGCTCGCGCTCTACGGGGCGCTGGTCGAGGAGGTCATCCCCCGGGTGGCCGCGACCACGGCCGACGTGCTCGAGGAGGACCACGCGCAGTACCTGGTGAGCCTCACGGAACGCGAACTCCAGCGCGTCGCCACGAGCAACTTCCTGTTCTTCAGCCGTCTTCCGCTCGAATCGGGCAACCCCGCGCTGCAGCGCGCCATTACGTCGGTCGTGCACATCGTGCGGCTCGGCAGCCTGCACCTCCCCTCGTACATCGACCTCGATGCACTCGGTCGGGCGCAGGGCCTGCTCATCGAGGCCGTGCGGCTGCGCGACCTGCCGCTGGCACGGGACGCCATGAAGGTGCTCGCGAATATCGAAGTTCCGCAGGCCTGACGGGCCGCTAAGCTCCGGCTATGAGCGACGAGACCATCCTGCAGTCCGAGGAGGAGAAGCCCCCGCGCAGCTGGGACTTCTTCCTGACGGTGTTCCTGATCTTCGTACTCCTCGTGCTCACCGCGATCTTCTTCTTCCTCGGGCTCGGCCTGAGCGTCGCCGCACTCGGCTGCGCCGACTCCGCGCAGTTCTGCAACGGAACCTTCGTGAGCGTCGGCACGCTGATCGCCACGGTGGGCACGGCGGTCGTGGCTCTCGCGGGGATCATCACGTCGGTGGTGTTCATCGCGCGTCGCAAACACTCGTTCGCGGTCCCGCTGGTCACGATCGTCGCGGTGATCGGCCTGTTCCTGCTCGGGTCGTGGCTCGTGCGTCTCGCGGTTCCCTGAAGGGGGTCGCACCCGCTCGGCGCGGGAGTTGCGGCGGACTCCTCGTCGCTACGGCCGCAGCAGCACCTTGATCGCGCGCCGCTCGTCCATCGCGAGGTACGCATCGGCGACCTCGGCAAGGGGAAGCTCGAGGTCGAAGACGCGTCCGGGGTCGATCTCACCGGAGAGAACCTCGGGCAGCAGCTCCTCGATGTAGTTGCGCACGGGCGCTATCCCGCCGTTCACGCCACGATTCGAGAAGAACAGCTCGCGGATGGGGAGCTCCGACCCTCCATTCGGCACGCCGACGTAGCCGATCGTCCCGCCCGGTCGGGTCGACTTGATCGCCTGATCCATGGATTCCTGGGTGCCAACGCACTCGAGCACGCAGTCGGCGCCGATCCCGTCGAACATCTCCTTGATGCGCGCGATACCCTCCGCACCGCGCTCCTCCACGATGTCGGTCGCGCCGAATTCGAGGGCGAGCGCCTGGCGGTCGGCGTGCCGCGACATCGCCACGATGCGGGATGCCCCGAGCCGCTTCGCGGCGAGTACTGCGCACAGTCCGACGGCACCGTCACCGACCACGACGACGGTGCTGCCCTCGGTCACTCCCGCGGAGACCGCGGCGTGGTGCCCGGTACCCATGACGTCGGCGAGGGAGAGCAGTCCGGGGACGAGTTCGGGCGCGGGCTGCCCGGGCGTCGCGACGAGGGAGCCGTCCGCGTGCGGAACGCGCACGTACTCACCCTGACCTCCGTCTGCGAACACGCCGTCACGATCATCCGCGCCCCATGCCCCGCCGTGCAGGCAGGACGGGCTCACACCGTTGAGGCAGTTGACGCAGGTCATGTCGCAGTCGTAGAACGGGGCGATCACGAAGTCGCCGGGCTTGATCTTCTCGACTTCGGGGCCGACGGACTCGACGATGCCGACGAACTCGTGCCCGATGCGGCGCGGGCTGCGGGTCGGGACGATGCCGCGGTAGCCCCACAGGTCGGAGCCGCAGACGCAGGCCGCGACCACCCTCACGATCGCGTCCTTGCCGGTGGAGAGCACCGGCACCGGCACCTCCTCGAGGCGGATGTCGTGGTCACCGTAGAGGAGAGTTGCAAGCATGATTCGAGCCTACGCGGCTAGGCCGGGGCGGGCTCCATGCGCGCAACCGCGAGGCCGTCGCCCTCGGTCGCGACCGAGACGAGCACCGTGTCGCCGTCGCGGATCTGGCCCGCGAGCAGTTCGCGCGCGAGCTTGTCGTCGATCTCGTGCTGCATGAGCCTGCGGAGCGGACGTGCGCCGTACACCGGGTCGTAGCCGCGCTGGGCGAGCCAGGCACGGGCATCCGGTGTGACGGCCAGTTCGAGCCGTCGGCCGACCAGCCGCTTCGCGAGGCGCTCGATGTAGAGCTCGACTATGTAGCCGAGGTCGTCGGTCGAGAGCGGTGCGAACACCACGATGTCGTCCAGTCGGTTCACGAACTCGGGCTTGAACGCCTGCCGCACGAGCTCGTTGACGGCGGCTTTCCGCTCCTCCCACGGGATCTCCTGGTCGGTGATGTACTGACTGCCGAGGTTCGACGTCAGGATCAGGATCACGTTGCGGAAGTCGACAGTGCGCCCCTGCCCGTCGGTGAGCCGCCCGTCGTCGAGCACCTGCAGCAGGATGTCGAACACCTCGGGGTGCGCCTTCTCGACCTCGTCGAGGAGGATCACCGAGTACGGACGGCGGCGCACGGCCTCGGTCAGCTGACCGCCCTGCTCGTAACCGACATAGCCGGGAGGGGCACCGACGAGGCGCGAGACGGTGTGCTTCTCGCCGTACTCGCTCATGTCGATGCGCACGAGCGCCTTCTCGTCGTCGAACAGGTACTCGGCGAGCGCCTTCGCGAGCTCGGTCTTGCCCACGCCGGTCGGGCCGAGGAACAGGAACGAGCCGGTCGGTCGGTCGGGGTCCGAGATGCCGGCGCGGGTGCGGCGCACGGCCTCCGACACCGCTCGCACCGCGTCGCGCTGGCCGATGAGCCGCTTGCCGAGCTCGGTCTCGAGATGCAGCAGCTTCTCGGTCTCACCCTGCGTCAGGCGGTCGACGGGGATGCCCGTCCAGGCGGCCACGACGGACGCGATGTCCTCGTCCGTCACAGCTTCGTTGACCATGCGCGGCCCCGTCTGCTCCTCGGACTCGGCGGCCTTGAGCGCCGCCTCGATCCCCGGGATCGCCTCGTAGTTGAGCTGCGACGCCTTCTGGTAGTCGCCGTTGCGCATCGCTTTGTCGAGCTCGATGCGGGCGTCGTTGAGCTGCATCTTGAGGTCGCCGACGCCGGTGAGCGACGCCTTCTCCAGCTTCCAGCGCGCTTCGAGGTCGGAGAGCTCGGCCGAGCGCAGCGCGAGATCCTCGCGCAGCTTCTCGAGCCGCGCCTTCGAGGCGTCGTCCTTCTCCTTCTTGAGGGCCAGCTCCTCGATGCGCAGCCGGTCGACGGCGCGCTTGAGCTGGTCTATCTCGACGGGGGACGAGTCGATCTCCATCTTGAGCCGCGACGCGGCCTCGTCGATCAGGTCGATCGCCTTGTCGGGCAGCTTCCGGCCCGTGATGTAGCGGTTGCTGAGGGTCGCGGCTGCGACGAGCGCGGCGTCGGTGATCGTCACCTTGTGGTGCGCCTCGTAGCGCTCCTTGAGTCCGCGGAGGATCGCGACGGTGTCTTCGACCGACGGCTCCCCGACGAACACCTGCTGGAAGCGGCGCTCGAGTGCGGCATCCTTCTCGATGTACTGGCGGTACTCGTCGAGCGTCGTCGCGCCGATGAGGCGCAGCTCACCGCGGGCGAGCATGGGCTTGAGCATGTTGGATGCCGCGACCGAGCCGTCGCCGCCGCCCGCGCCCATGAGCGTGTGCAGCTCGTCGATGAAGGTGATGATCTGGCCGTCGGAGTCGTTGATCTCCTTGAGCACGGCCTTCAGGCGCTCCTCGAACTCGCCACGGTACTTCGCGCCCGCGACGAGGGCCGCGAGGTCGAGCGAGACGAGCTGCTTGTCCTTGAGGGAGTCAGCGACGTCGCCCGCCACGATGCGCTGGGCGAGCCCCTCGACGACGGCGGTCTTGCCGACGCCGGGCTCTCCGATGAGCACGGGGTTGTTCTTGGTGCGGCGCGTGAGCACCTGGCTCACCCGGCGGATCTCGGCGTCGCGCCCGATCACGGGGTCGAGCTTTCCCGCGCGGGCGATGTCGGTGAGGTTGACGCCGTAGCGCTGTAGCGCCGTCTTCTGCTCCTCGTCGGTTGCGGGAGCGCCCTGCATGTTTGCCATGGGGACAGTACCTTTCAGAAAGAGGGTGTGGGGGGTAAGAGGGGTCGGGCGGCGGGGCGCATCAGGTGCGCCATCCACCACCACGCGAACGCGCCGATCGCAGCCGTAGCCACGACGGAAACCAGGAGAGACAGCCCGCCGACCACGAGGGCTACGGGGCCGGTGTTGTCGCCGTCCGAGAGCACCCCGCTGAACTGCAGCGGGATCGTGAGCACCGCGGAGACGATCCAACTGCCCACGATCGCGACGCCGGCGCCCGCGAAGGTGACGGCCCACGGCTTGGTCACCCCGTACGAGCGAAGGATGCCCCTGCTCGCGATCAGGGAGACAGCCATGATCACCAGCCCGACCAGCGACGAGAGCAGCAGCGGGACGATCCACGCGTTGAGGTCGAGGGCCTCCAGGAACCCGAGCGGTCCCTGGTCCCCCGCGGCACGCTGGATCGCGCCGAAGATCAGCGCGAAGAACGCGCCGAACGCGAGCACCGCGAGTGGGATGCCGAACAGCACCCATCCGAGCGAGAGCAGGAGGTACCCGACGCCGCCCGCGACGAGCGCGCCGGTCTTCTCCCGCGCGGTGAGCGGCGGTTTGGGGGCGGG
>Ga0247740_1001482_pt1 | contig 10028 bp, 13 predicted proteins | sample UWRJL148409B2_FD_180942 | JGI IMG/M metagenome (GOLD analysis project Ga0247740, IMG submission 180942) | Plant litter microbial communities from Arlington Agricultural Research Station in Wisconsin, United States - UWRJ-L148-409B-2 | ecosystem: Environmental > Terrestrial > Plant litter >...
CTGCGCGGCGTCGTCCTCCGCGAGCCGGGCGCGGTGGGCCTGGCCCAAGGATGCCGCCGCCAACGGTGTGGGATCGACGAACGAGAAGGCGCGCTCGAGAGGAACCCCGAGCTCAGCCTCGGCGAGGGCACGGATCTCGGCGAACGGCACCGGTGGAACCTCGTCCTGCAGCCCCTCGAGCTCCTTCGTGATCTCGGGCGGGAGTACGTCGAGGCGAGACGACATGAACTGGCCGACCTTGATCATGAGCCCGCCGAGGTCGACGGCGAGCACGTGGAAGCGCCGCGCGATGTGCTGCAGTCGCGCCGCGCGCCCGCGGGCAGCCAGCCGTGAGAGCCCGAACCTCGGCAGGACGAGCTCGAACCACCACGCCTGGACGAGATAACGGGCCGCGAACCGCAGGATCCTGCGATACCGGGCGCGCATGGTCCCGTCGTCTGTCATCTGGTCTCAGTTCTGGGCGAGGATGGAATAGAGCTTACGTCGGGCGTCGTCGAGCACGGCGACAGCCTGACTCACCTGCTCGGGGCTTCCCGTCCGTCCGACCTGTGCCGCGGCCTGCGCGAGGTCGAACCCGGCCTTGGGCAGCGCGGAGGTGCGTCCGCTCTCGCGGGAGCCCTGTGCCTCCCACGGTGCCTTGGCGTCGGCCGCGGCATCCGTCACCGCTCGTCCCCCCTCCGTGAGGGAGTAGGTCTTGCGGCCGTTGGACTCCTCGGCGCGGATGAGCCCCTCGTCGGCGAGGAGCTGGAGTGTCGGGTACACCGAGCCGGGGCTCGGCTTCCAGGCGCCGTTGCTGCGCTCCTCGATCTCGCGGATGAGCTGGTAGCCGTGCATCGGCTTCTCGGCGAGCAGTGCGAGGACCGCCGCGCGAACGTCGCCGCGACCCATGCGGGTGCCGACCTTCTGCTCGAACTGGCCGCGGAACTGCTCCATGGCCTCCCACACCGCGGTGCCCGGCCAACCGTCGGCCTTGAATGATCCACTCATGATGACCTCCCTTGCGCCGCTGCCTGGACGGCTCGGCGATAGTCAACGATATATCGTTACGGCTGGGAAGTTGCCCCTAGAGATTCGGCGCGACCGGGTCCACAATCGACGCATGAGCGACCCGTTCACGAATCTCGCCGAGAAGACCGGACGCACGATGCCCGAGTGGATCGTGGTGGTGGAGGGGTCCGGCCTGACCAAGCACACGGACATCCTCACCTGGCTGAAGACCGAGCACGGGCTCACGCACGGGTTCGCGAACGGCATCGCCCAGGCGTTCCGCAATCGCGACGTCACCCTCGACGCCGACGATCTGGTGGCGGAGCAGTACTCCGGGGCGAAGGCGCAGCTCCGACCGATCTACGACCGACTCGTGGTGGCCGCGACCGCGCTCGGGGATGACGTGGAGGTGGTGCCGAAGAAGTCCGGGGTGTCCCTGCGGCGGTCGAAGCAGTTCGCGCTCATCGAGCCGGCGAGCGCGAAGCGCATCCAGCTCGGGATCCAGCTGAAGGGCGAGCCGACCACCGACCGTCTTCTGGCGGGGAACGCGATGTGCTCGCACCGGGTGTCGGTGGCGAGCGTCGACGAGGTCGACGACGAGCTCCTGGAGTGGCTGCGCGAGGCCTACGACCGGGCGTGACAGCGAGGTTCAGAGCGGGTCGAGGATGCCCGGCACCGACATCCCGATGAACACGTGCGACTCCCAGAGTCGCACCACGGGCCCGGCATCGCCGCTCGCGATCGCCGCTCGCAGGGCGTCGACGAGGATCACGTGGTTCTCGATCAGCTGGTCGCCACTGCCCCAGCCCTCGACGTCACCCGTGAGCAGCGCCAGCCGGATCTGATCGGTCAGCCCCTCGTACCGAGCCGACAGTCTCGGGAGTCGCGCTAGCGCGACCACGTCCGCATGGAACGACGCATCGGCGGCCGCTGTCGCCACCACGTCGCCCTCGGCGCGACGGAGCCGATTGAGCGAGTCCTCGAGCAAGTCGATGGGGATCTTGTTCTGCACGATGGTGCGCACGGCGATGCCCTCGTCGGCAGCGCGGAGGGCGGCGAGTTCGGGGATGTCCTGGGCTGCCAGGATGGAGATGCGGTACGAGCGGTTCGCCGACTTCTCGACGAGCCCTGACTGCTCGAGCAGTCGCAGTGCCTCGCGCACGGGGGAACGGCTGACGCCCATTTGTTCGGCGAGCACCGAGTCCTTCAGCGGCTCACCCGGGCGCAGCTGGCCCGCGAGGATGAGCGAGCGGATCTGGCGGTGCGCCTCGTCGACGAGGGAGAGCGTCCGGATGGGCTGGAAGCCGTCGGTCGCCGTGGGAGCCATGAGTACAGCATACCTATCCGAATATTGTCGACAGAATGCATTAAACAGTGCTAGCGTCACGTCTCATCAGGTCCAGCATTAGGACAGGCATCCCGAGCAAAGGAGCTCCCATGTCATCACCCGCAGCAACCGCCACCGTCAGCACGCCGCCCAGCCCGGACACCCGCACGTCCATCCGGACCACGGTCGCTGCGGGCCTCGGCACACTCATCGAGTGGTACGACTACGGCCTCTACGGAATCGTCGCCGGCCTCGTGATCGCGCCACTGTTCTTCCCGGAGGCGACGGGTGCCGTCGGCCTCCTCGCGACCTTCGCGACTTTCGCGGTCGGCTTCCTCGCCCGTCCGATCGGCGGCATCGTCCTCGGCGCGCTGTCGGACCGCTGGGGCCGTCGCCCCGTGCTGATCCTCTCGATCGTGATGATCGGTGTCTCCACCACGTTGATCGGATTGCTGCCGGGGTATGCGCAGATCGGCGTATGGGCGCCGGCACTGCTCGTGTTCCTCCGCCTCACTCAGGGCTTCGGTGCGGGTGCCGAACTCGCCGGAGCCATCACTCTCCTCAACGAGAGCGCGACCCGGAAACGGAAGGGCTTCTACGCCTCCTTCGCGATGGCGTCCGGCCTCGCGGGCAGCATCGTCGCGACCCTGCTGTTCACCATCATCACCGCGTCGATCAGCCCGGAGGCATTCCTGGCCTGGGGCTGGCGCATCCCCTTCCTGCTCAGCGCCGTGCTCACCGTGATCGGGGTTCTGCTCCGTCGCAAGATGGGCGAGTCCCCCGAGTTCGAGCGCGTCCAGCGCGAGCGTGCGCAGGGCACGGTGCAGGAGGCACGCCGCAACCCGCTGGTCGCCCTCGGGCAGTCGATCAAGGCGAGCCCGCGCAACTGGATCGCCGGATTCCTCATGCCGTCGGGCCTGAACGTCACAGGATTCGTCATGCTCGCCTTCGGTATCAGCTACCTCACCAACACGGTCGGTCTACCGCGCGAGCAGTCGCTCCTGGTCAACCTCACGATGCTCGTCACCGGTGCCACGGTCTGCGTGCTCTGGGGCCACATCTCCGACCGCATCGGCGCGAAGCGGGTGATGCTGATCGGCATCATCGGGGCGATCCTCATGGCCTACCCGTACTTCCTGCTCCTGCAGGGCGGCAACCTCGCGATCATCCTGCCGGCCAGCGCGGTCATGTTCGCCTTCGCGTGGAGCGCGGGTTCGGCATCCCACACCGTTCTCATGCCGGCGCTGTTCAAGGCGGAGTACCGGTCGTCGGGCCTGTTCTCGTCGCGCGAGCTGCAGGGTGCGCTCATCGCCGGCCCGGCCCCGCTCATCGCGACGGCGCTTCTCGCGGCGCTCGGGGGGCAGCCGTGGCTGGTCGTCGGTCTCGTGGTGGTCTCGCAGCTGCTGACCCTGGTCGGACTCAAGCTCGGCCGGCCCTTCGTGGGCGCCGCCGAGATAGCGGAGACACCCGCCCTCCAGGGCGTCACGCCCCGCGACTGATCCAGCGATACGAGAAGAGACATCATCATGCCGTTCCACCACCTCCGCGCCCGGGTCCACGAGGGTCCCGTGATCGGGACCACCGTCGCGATCCCGTCGGCGATGGTCGTCGAGGCGCTCGGTGCCTCGCCGGTCGACGTACTGTGCATCGACGCCGAGCACACGCCGCTCTCCGTCGAGGGTCTCGAGACGCTGCTTCGCGCCGCCGACCTCGCCCCGAAGGCCGCGATCGTGCGGGTACCGGAGGTCGGGTCGTACATCGCGCGAGTGCTCGATCTCGGCGCTGCCGGGATCATCGTGCCGCGCATCGAGACTGCTGCGCAGGCGGCGGAGGTGGTGGAGCGGGCCCGCTATGCGCCCGAGGGTAAGCGCGGTGCGGGAACCGGCCGCGGCCAGTCCTACGGTGCAGGCCTCGTCGAGTACGTCGCGAATGCCAACGCCGAGCTGCTGGTAGCGATCCAGATCGAGACGATCACGGGCCTCGCCGCGGCGGACGCGATCCTCTCCACCCCGGGCATCGATGCCGTGGTGATCGGGCCCTTCGACCTGGCCACGTCCATGGGCGTCGCCATGGGCTCCGACGAGCACCGGGCCGCCATCGCAGAGATCTTCGCGGTGGCGGACCGGCACGGTGTCGCCAAGGGGGCCTTCGTGTTCAGCGATGCCGAGGTCGGGCCGTATCTGGAGCAGGGAGCAACGCTACTGCTCGTCGGGATGGACATCGTCTCGGTGATCAACGGCGCCCGGGCGATGTGGGATGCACTGCCGGCCGGGGCGGTGAGGGCACGATGAAGGTCGTCGTCACGAGCATCCGTGTTCCCGTCTCCGACGCCGACCTCGCGCAGTTCGACGGCGAGGAGGTCGAGGTCGAGATCATCGACGGCACCGATGAGGATGCCCTCCTCGAGGCCACCCGCGACGCGGACGCGATCCTCGTGCTCGTCGAGAACATCACCCGCCGTGTCATCGACAACATGCTGCACTGCCGCTCGATCACGCGCTTCGGGATCGGCTACGACTCTGTGGATGTCGAGGCGGCGACGGAGCGCGGGATCTGGGTCACCAACGTGCCGGATGCCAACTACCGGGAGGTGGCCGTGCACGCGATCGCACTCGCGCTCTCGATCGGGCGTCGGCTGCCGGCGCTGGATCGGGGCATCCGAGAGGACGGTTGGGCTAACTCGCTCGTCCCCGGCGTGCACCGCCCCGACGTGCAGACCTTCGGCCTGCTCGGGATGGGTCGGATCGGCCGGAGGGTCGCCGAGATGGCGAAGGCGATCGGCTTCACCGTCATCGTCTCCGACCCGGTGATCACCGTCGAGGACGCAACCGCGATCGGCGTCGACCTCGTCGGAAAGGAGGAGCTGATCGCCCGCTCCGACGTGCTCTCGCTACATGTGCCGCTCCTCCCGTCCACGCGGGGGATCATCGACGCCGCGGCGTTGGCGGCCATGAAGCCCGGCTCCATCCTGCTGAACGTGTCCCGCGGAGGGCTGGTCGACGAGTCCGCGCTCGCCGAAGCGCTGCGGTCGGGCCACCTCTTCGGCGCCGGAATCGACTCCTTCGAGCAGGAGCCGCTCGAGGCCGACAGTCCGCTGAGAGAACTCGACAGCGTCATCCTCACTCCGCACGCGGCGCACTGGAGCGAGGAGTCGTGGGAGGAGACGCGGACCAAGGCCTTCGCCGATGTCGCCAGGGTGCTGCGCGGCGAGGACCCGCGCACCCCCGTCAACCGGGTTCCGGTCGCGGCGGACTAGTTCTCGTGCTGCCGGTTGAACGCGTCCCGTAAGGGCGCCGTGTCGTAGACGATGTGCAGCTCGGCGATCAGGCCGTGGTCGTCCAGTTCGGCGACGTCGACGACGGTGAACGGTGCGGGCTCGCCGCTCGCGAGAGTCCAGTCGAAGTCGAACCAGAAGCTGATGACGGCACGGCCCTCGCGCTCGCCCGCCATCGTGGCCTTGAGCGTCAGCTTCGACTCGGCGGTGTCGGCGAACAGGGCAGGGTAGAACTCGGTGGCGGGCAGGACGCCGTACAGCGGCGAGTTCACGACGCCGTCCTTCGCGAACAGCGCCAGGACGCCCGGCACATCGGCGCCCGCGAGAGCGCTCAGGTAGGAGGCGACCAGCCGGTCGATGGCGGCCGTCACATCAGGCTCGCGACGAGTGACACAACGACAGAGACGATCCCGATCACGAGGAACAGGATCGCGATGACCCGGCAGGTCCGCTCGTCGTGCGCGACCTTCGTCGGGTACCAGAGGTCGGGTCGCCGCGTCCGGTAGAACACGTGCAGGTCATCGGCCGAGGCAGCGAGGGGATGCTCGGGCGCCGGTGCGGAGTGGAAACTGCCGTCCGCCGCCATCCAGCGCAGCTCCCCGTCGACGATGACCGCCGCTGCCTCGTCCCACCCGCCCCTCGTGAGCCTGATCAGCACGGCCACGAGAGCGAACACGAGCGCCACCGGCAGGGCGACCCACGAGAGCAGCTCGGCCACAGCGCCCACTGCTTCCGGGATGACGAGTGCGGGGGTCTCGTCCATGGTTGCCAAGTTTAGTCAACCGGTTGTGAGCGGGCACCCTGCCGGGGTGTGCTGGAGCATGAGCAACAGGGAGCCCGAAGCGGCCGAGCAGTACCACGACGGCAACGAGCGCGACATCGCGAGCAAGCAGGACGAGCCTGTGGAGGACGGTCAAGCCGTGCAGCAGGACCCCGACATCAGCGCCGACGACGTCAACGTGCTGCCCGGCACCGGCGGCCCCGACGACGTCGGCGACGTAGAGCTCGACCCCGCGGACTACAACCGCACGGGCCACTAGCTCAGTAGTCGACCCGCGACTCCTTCTCGATGTCGAGCTCGGTCTCCTCGTCCGCCCAGGCGGCGAGCGCGAGGTCGAGCTGACGTCGCAACCACTCCGCGGTTAGCGGCCCCGTGGCGTCGGCGTGCTCGAGCTGGTTGATCCGTTCGTCTGCAGTTCCGGTCAGATCGTTCATGCGCCCATCATCCTCGCGTGGCGCGCTCCCCGCGAGAGCTAGATTGGCCAGATGACGGATGCCCCGGCCTCGACCCTCACCGGCTGGAGCCGCGCTCCGTTCACCGGCGCAGGCATGACCTACGACTGCTTCGAGAAGGGCTCAGGACCGGGCGTGGTGCTGATCCCGGAGATCCCGGGCATCACCCCCGAGGTGCTGGGGCTCGCCGACCACCTCGTCGACGAGGGCTTCACCGTGGTCATCCCCTCCCCGTTCGGCGTGCCCGGCAAGCCGATGACGCCGGGCTACACGATCGGCACGGTCGCCCGCCTCTGCGTCTCGTCCGAGTTCCGCGCGTTCGCGGTCGGGGTGCACCGGCCGATCTCCGACTACCTGAGGGCGGTCGCGTCCGACCTGGCCGAGCGCACACCCGGGTCGGGTGTCGGGGTGATCGGCATGTGCTTCACCGGAGGGTTCGCACTCGCGCTCGCCGTGGACGACTCGGTACGGGCATCCGTTCTCAGCCAACCGGGGATGCCGTTCCCCATCAGCCGCGCGCGACGCCTCGACGCAACCGTCTCGGCGGAGGAGTTCGACCGCATCGCCGAGCGCGCCGCTGCCGGCGAGGTGTGCGCGCTCGGGCTGCGCTTCAGCGAGGACCGGGCAGTGCCCCGCGAGCGCTTCGCCACGATCTCGAAGCGGCTCGGTGACGCGTTCGAGGTCATCGAGCTCGACTCCTCGAAGGGCAACGCCGGCGGATTCGGTTCCACCGCGCATTCCGTGCTCACCTCCGAGGTGCGCGACGTGCCCGGGCATCCCGCCCTCGCCGCCCGCGAGCGGGTCGTCGCATTCCTTAAGGAGCGCATCGCGTGACCGAGCTGACCCCCGAGGGCACCGCCTTCATCACCGAGTACCACCTCGCCTCGCTCTCGACCATCGGCCCCGACGGCCGCATCCACGTCGTACCCGTCGGGTTCACCTACCGCGACGGCCTTGCGCGAGTGATCACCTCCGGCCCGTCCCAGAAAGTCGCGAACCTCCGCAGGGATGCCCGTGCGACCCTCTCCCAGGTGGAAGGCCGTCACTGGCTCACCCTGGCTGGCACCGCGCGGGTGCTCGACGACCCCGAGTCGGTGAAGCTCGCCGTCGACCTGTACTCCGCGCGCTACCGCGAGCCGCGGGTGAACCCGCTGAGGGTGGCGATCGTGATCGAAGTCGAGACGATTATCGGCTCACCGGGCCTGCTGGCCTGACCCGCCCAGCTTGTAGAACAAGAACGGCACGATCGACACGAGGCAGCTGATCGCCGGCACGATCGTGATCGCCGCGAACACCGTCGCCTGCATCGCTGGCGTCACGGTGATGCCGTTCTCGTAGCCCGCCGCCACGAGGAACACCCCGAACACGAGTAGCGCGACCGCGTTCATGATCTTCGACACGAACGTGAGCGTCGCGAAGGAAATGCCGTCGTTGCGCACCCCGAGCCGGCGCTCGACGTCGTCGACCGAGTCGGCGATCATGGTCGCCTGAACGACGAGGAAGATGCCGAGCGTGAGCCCGGTGAGGAAGATGAAGACCAGCACCAGCACGAGGTTCTCGAACCCGGCGAAGAACAGCGCGACGTAGAGCACGACGGCGACGAGCGTGCTCACGATGATGAGCGTGCGGCCCGGCACCAGCCGCAGTAGCGCGGGTGTCGCGAACGACGAGATGACGAGCCCGCCGATGATCGCGGCCCCGACGAGGGTGAACGTGCCCTCGTCACCGTACGCGATCACGACGAACACGGCGCCGCCGGCCTGCACCACGAACCGCCCGAAGCCGAGGATCGACCCGAGCAGCACCATGAGTAGCGGGGTGTTCTTCGCGAGGGTGGAGAACAGCTGGCGGAAGGAGAGGCCGGTCGTCTTCGCCGTGGTGTGCCGCTCGCGCGTGTTGAAGAAGGCGAGCAGGAACACCGCCATGCCGAGCACGGAGGTCAGGAACACCGCGAGCGACCAGCCCTGGCTCGTGGTCTCGGTGCTGCCGAAGCTGAGGGCGCGCGCGATCCACGGCATCCCGAGCGTGGAGAGACCGAGGGCGATAGCGCCGAACGCGCGCACGAACCCGATCACCCGGGTGCGGGCCGTCGGGTCCACGAAGGCGGAGCCGATGAGCCCCCAGAACGGCACGTCGCACACCGTGTAGGCGATGCCCCACAGCACGTACGTGATGCCGAAGTAGAGCAGCTTGAGCGGCTCGTCCGCATCGGGCACGGTGAAGAGCAGCCCGGAGAGCACGGCGACCGGCAGCGCCGAGAACAGGATGTACGGCCGCAGCTTGCCCCAGCGCGTGCGCGTCATGTCGATGATGCTGCCCATTACCGGGTCGAGGATCGCGTCGCCGATCTTCGCGACCGTGATGATCCCGGTGACGACGGCGATGCCGGCCGTGCTGATCCCCGCGTACTGCACGAGGTACAGCAGCATGAATGTCGAGACGGTGGTGAGCACGAAGTTCTGCCCGAACCCCGCCGTCACGATCGAGACGCTCTGCTTGCGGGTGGGCATGGCCGTGTCCGGGGCATCCACGATGACGCTCATTCAGTCCTCCAACAGGATGGTCTTGATCTCGAACGGTCCGAAAGTCAGCAGCGAGAGGTCCGCGGGACCGGTGATGCGCTCGAGAAGGTCGGTCTCGTGGGCGGCGCCGTGGGGCAGGCGGGTGCGTACGGCGGTCGTGGTCGCGTGACCGAGGCTCTCGTACAGGCGCAGCACCGTGCCGCCGTTCTCGCCGACCTTGATGGTCTCGAGCACCACGCCGGGGTCGTCGACGGAGGCGACGCTCGACAGTTCCACGTCGGTGACGAGCAACGGGTTGTTGAGGCGGTACCCCTCGCGCACGACCTTGGCGAGGTCGCCGGTCGCGAACGGCGTGAACGCGTAGGTGAAGCGGTGGTGTCCACGGTCGGCGGTCTTGTCGGGGTAGGTGGGCGAGCGCAGGAGGTTGAGGCTGAGCAGGCCGTTCTTGGCGCGATGCCCGTACTTGCCGTCGTTGAGCAGCGCGAACCCTCCCGCCGCATCCTCGGTGGCGATCCACTTGTGGGCGCACACTTCGAACTGCGCCTTCTCCACCGAGTCGTTCTCGGTCGTCACGCGCGCGATGTGGCCGAACTGGATCTCGCACAGGGCGGTGTCGCCGTAGTGCTCCGGGCGGAACTCGGCGCGGAGCATCCGGTGCTTCTCGTGCCAGTCGACCTCGGTGTCG
>Ga0247740_1001483_pt1 | contig 10024 bp, 10 predicted proteins | sample UWRJL148409B2_FD_180942 | JGI IMG/M metagenome (GOLD analysis project Ga0247740, IMG submission 180942) | Plant litter microbial communities from Arlington Agricultural Research Station in Wisconsin, United States - UWRJ-L148-409B-2 | ecosystem: Environmental > Terrestrial > Plant litter >...
CACGAAGATCGCTTCAGGGCTATCACCCTCTCGTTCGAGGAAGGTCCCACGCCCCTCCCGAGCCTCGGTATCGACGACCGCGCAGAACTCATGAAGGACGCTTTCAACTCGATCTTCCCAGAGGAGTACACGTTCGCCGTCTACGCGAAGCTGATGAAGGCGGGCTGGTCTTCGGACGTCGACGACGATGAATTCACCGGCGACATGTCGATGGAGGCCGCACTCGAGCGCTACTGGGAACGCAAGCCCGACCTCGACGCTGCGCCCTTCGAAGACTAACCACACTCAGGCACCCCGCTGAGCTGCAAGTTCAAAATGAACCTCGCAGCCAGCGGGGATTTCATTTCCCCGAACGCTGCCGTCTACACCCTTTTGGGAGTGGCCAGTTTTTCTTTGTAGCATAGGCCCTGATCTTACTTAAGTTATAATAAGCTCAACACATGGAGACTTTCACTACCGAGCTGCCTATCAAAGACTATCACGCTGCTATTACTGATGCCGTCGATACCAACCAAGTAACTATTATTACCGCCGAAACTGGCGCAGGCAAAAGCACCCAGGTACCGCAGTATTTGGCTGAACATGGCTATACCAAGGTCATCGTCACGCAACCACGTATTTTGGCGGCTCGTAATTTATCGACTCGTGTGCGCGAGGAATGGCAGGCACGCACTGGCCAAGACGGCGAAATGCTGATTGGTTACCGCACCGCCCACGAACGCGACGATAATCCAAACACCCACATTTTATACTGCACCGACGGCCTGCAACTGGTGCGTGAAATTACCGGCATCGGTACTCGCGAAAACCAAGTCCTCATCCTCGACGAAGTCCACGAATGGAACGAGAACATGGAAGTCCTTATTGCGTGGGCCAAAAAACGCTGCCAAGAAGATGCCCGTTTTAAAGTCGTCATTATGAGCGCGACAATCGATACCGCCCCACTGGCGGCTTTCTTCGACACTACTGCGGTAATTACCGTGCCGGGCCGCAGCTTTGAAGTAAAGAAGCGCTTTGGCAAAGACGTCATTAATGAAATCATGGATAAAATAGATTCAACAACCAGCAACATGTTGGTATTCTTACCGGGTAAATCGGAAATTCAAAATGTCAGCGATGCGATTGCCAGCAAAGCTGCCGCAGCGCGTATTCCAGTGATTCCGCTGCATTCTCAGCTTGAAGCATCGGCGCAACAATCGGCCTTTGCGCATTCCGAAACCGGGAAGATTATCCTTGCGACCAATATCGCCCAAACTAGTGTGACGATTGATGACATTGATGTCGTGATCGATAGTGGCCTCGAACGTCGCAGTGAAGTCAGAAATGGAGTAGAGGGCTTATTCATCTCGCAGATTTCCCAAGCCGATTCATTGCAACGAGCCGGCCGAGCTGGGCGCACTAAAGCCGGAGAATATATCTTGGCACCATATGACGTTCTGCCGTGTTTGAAGTTTGAAGATCGGCCTGAATATGGCACACCAGAAATTTTACGTAAGCACATCGATCGCTTGACGCTCCGCCTGGCGAACGTTGGGATTGATATCGAGCAACTCGACTTTTACCACGACCCCAGCAAGGCCGCCATTCGCAGGGCTAAGCAAACACTCATCGCCCTAGGTGCCATGACCTTCCAGGGCGAAGTGACAGACATTGGCCGCAAGATGGAACAATATCCGGTTGAATCAAGCTATGCCCGCATGTTGGTAGAATCGATGATTTATAGCACCGAGGTTCAGACAAAGCTAGCCGCTATTATGGCGATTCAAGAAGTTGGTGGCATCGCCAAGGGTGGCCCACGCTTTACGGGTTGGCAAAAATATACTCGGCAAAAGAAGTCAGACCTTCTGGCGCAATACGACTTATTCCTAGCACTGCCGAATATCTCCCTTGATGACCATGAAGATCTCGGCATCATTACGAAGAATGTTGATAAAGCCCGCGAGGTGATGCAGCGCCTGAGTCATGATTTAACCGATATTATGCTCGACGAAGCGGCGCTTTCGCCTATTTCTGAAGCCGAGCAAGATTCATTGATGCGCTGCATCGTAGCCGGGCAAATCGACCAGCTGTGGTCGGTAGACGAGCAGGGGAATGCGACACATCTTTCTTCCGGCACGATTCGTGAACTTTCTGGCACGACGGTCGTGAAGAATCCAACACTCATCACCGGCACCCCATTTGATCTTGAAGTGCCGCTGCGCGATGGCAGCTTGCAAACGCTGCATTTGGTCCAAAGCATTACGGCCGTGAACACCGAATGGCTGCTCGAACTGGCACCTGAGCAATTCGCCTCACAGCGCGGCAAGATGGCTTTTGATCCACGGCTTGGCGCATTGGTGATTCGCCAGCAAATCCGCGCCGGCAAACAAATATTTGAAGGTGCCGGTATTCAGGTGACCGACAATACCAAACAGAATCAAAAGTTCTTCCATGAAGCTATCGCTAAATGGGTCTACGCCCAGCTAGAAAAAGAGAGCCGGGCGCTGTCGGCATCGTACTCAAAACGCATTCCGAGTATTCCGTATCCGCAGGTGCGCCGAGCGGCACAGTCTTTGGTTGGCAACAATATTAATCTCGAAAACGTTTCACCTGATAAAAGAAGAGAGCTCGCGATGCTTTCGAAGCTCTCAACTCATTTTGGTGTCGATTTTATGAATCACGTTGCCTCTACCTATAAACATGACCGCGCACCTGGCAGACACCACGCCCATAGGGGATGGAAGCCACAGCATAAAAGAGCTCCAAAGCGCGGCGAACGCTAAATTGCGAACGGTAGTATATACTACCTATAGCTAATAAAATGGAGTTTTCAAATGAAGAACAAAGATATACTCAAAGAATTTGTTATCATCACCGTAGTGATAATTGTTTCCGTCATCACAAGTACAATTTTTGGATTACTTCTTAGTAAATAAACCCTTTCGGGCGTTTTGCCTCATACTCTTCTAAGACGAAAACGCTGGTTACGCGCCCAGTAATTGAAGTACGTGGAAGATAACATACACTGGCCAGACAGCAGCTTGCAACAAACCTAAGATCACCGCCCAAAAGGTTCCATCAGAGATCTGAATGAAGTAAATTGCGGCACCAATGTAGGCCATGAAGAAGAGGACGCCGAGTGGGCCTTTGTTGATCACTTTGACTGATTTTCCGGTTGGGTGTGGCATGATTGCCTCCTTATATTATGTGCTGTCATCATACCACTGCGTAAACTTATACTGCAACACAGCGGACTGAGAGCCCAGCAGATTTCGCCTCAGAAACAGCCGGATCAACGTAGCCGGCGCCGGCATACATATAGCGCCCGGTTGTACCACTATTTTGAGTTGAAGACCAGTAATACCCGTAGTCGCCTTGTGCCAGAAAACCGCTATACCACTCTCCTGTGCGTTGTACGAGCCAGGTTGTTCGGAGCCCTGCATCAGATACCAGGCTTCCGCTATTAATCGCATTGTTCAATAATGGGAGTTCACCAGTTGTCACAGTGCCAGTTGGCAATCGCCATCCCGCAGGGCAAATAGATATCGCGGCGTCGGGAAGCGGAGTCGTAGAGTTACTACAAGCACTCGTACTCGTTTGGACACCAAGCGCCGCACACCAGTTGTAGGCATAGCCGTACTGTCCAGCACCAGTCGTCGAAGTAGAAGGGTTGGTTGGCTCGGTTGTTGAGTTTACGCCAGAAGATGGGATGTAATAGCGCGCAGCTGTATATATTGGCGAACCACCAGTGCCGTCTGCGATGGTCTTTACATCGCTGTAGGTATTTGTCCCACCGCCGGCATAGGCGAGGTTGGTCAGCATCCAGCATTTCCCATCGGCAAGTTTTTGCACCCAATAGGTTTTATTATCGCGCGCATCAATAGCCCTCGTGCGCGTCGTTGAACAGTTTGAGCTGGTAATAAGCTGCATATTAATCCCCACAATACTTGGATCATTGTGGCCCGAGCAGACGCCACTTGTAGGAGCCGTCTTTTCATTACTGACATAATACGAGTTCGAGTTAGTTGTTGCCGTTAGACAAAATGTTCTTGGAGTCGCCGAATTATTCACCGTATATTGATACGTCGTTCCGCCAGAATTAGCGAGTCCCATAGCAGCAAGGTCAGCAGGGTACATGTCGTTATTTTCGGCCGCATAGGCTGCCACTTTCGTAAAAGCCTGTTTTGCAGCAAGTTGCGTCGATGCGGTCTCGGCGCGGCTACGAATGCCAGAGAAGCCAAGTATTGTCACGGCGGCAAGAATACCAATCACTACAATCACAATAAGAAGCTCGACTATGGTGAACCCGTTACCGTATTTATACTTCATTGTCTGCCCATCGCTTTCTATTTTGATATGAGGTCGTTTGAGTGAATTATAGCATAAGGGTTACGTAGGTCGCAGTGCTCAGATTACATTTATGCCACAATATCCGCTACGCGTGCATCCATATCGTACACAGCGGGGATAACCACATTATAGGCGCTAAGGTCATGAGTAGCCTGAAATGTGCCATCAGAAGAAGGTGAGGAATAAAATTGAGCACCTTCTATGATAACCACAGCCGAGAGAGATAAGTCATAGGTAGGGATCTCATCATTTGGTCCGGTATTGAGCACTACTTCCCGAGTTGGCACTGGGTAAGCCTGCACTTCAGCTACTACGCCTGTAATAACATCTCCAGGCAGCGTAAGTTGCGCACCAAGTAGCTCATTTTGCTGGTCTGTAATCAAAAAAGCTCCCGCGCCCTGTAATACGATTGGCATCCCTTTATAAACATCCTCCGAAGCCTGCATTTCAAACTTTAGATGGGGGTCGATCTGATCGACAAGGGCCTGCTGCTCAGCTTGCGTAAGATCATTCAGTGATTTACCTGTCCTTAACATAAAGTCAGTGACAATCTCCTGAAGACCAACTATTGCACCACGAAGCAATAGATCCTCTTCGTCTGGTTCATCATCGCGGAATTTGGCGGGAAACTCTGTCATATAGGCATTATAGAAACATTTTGCAGCAAAGGAAAACTTAAGCGTTATTCATCAAGGGAGTCATCTCAGTGGCAACTATCAATCCTTACATTAACTTCAACGGAAATGCCGAAGAAGCCTTCACTTTTTATAAATCAGTCTTTGGTGGGGAGTTCGCCAGTATTGTCCGCTTCAAAGATATAGAGAGCACTGAGTTCCCTGTAGCCGAGAACGAAGCTCATAAAATTATGCGTATCGTTCTTCCTATTGGCGCCACTACTTTAATTGCCAATGATGTTCCTGAAGCTATGGGCCGAGTAAGCGAAAATGAAAACCGATCTAAGATATCTGTGAGTGCAGAAAGCCGCGAAGAAGCAGACGCTATCTTTGCCGGGCTTAGTGTAGGCGGAACGGTGGAAATGCCTATGGACGAGAGTCCTTGGGGAACGTATTTTGCTATGTTTAGGGATAAGTATGGAATTGAGTGGACGGTGGAATTCGATCCAAGTAAAACTAAATAAGATAGATCTTAATAAGCGTATAATCTAAGTATGATCAAAGAGAGAAAATATCCATTGCAATCATACACGGCCTATTTCACAGTATTCACTGCTGCCATATTTATTATTAGCTATGGAGCAGTGACTTCTTACTATTCTGGATATCTCGATTACTTTGGTATCAATATTCGTTACATAGATTTCTGGCCACACTTACCGGACTTTATGGTAGTCGCGGCGCCAGTGATCTTAGCGATTTTATGGCTTACAGGGCTCAGTTACTCAATCATGCTGTTACTGATACCCTTTGGAGGTTGGTTATCTAAAAAGTTTAAGAATAAAATAATGCAGACCCTTGGCGAAACCCTCCAAGTAGATAGAAAGATTAGCCTCGCTATTATATTGAGCGTGATGTCTATTGGTACATTTACCATAGTATATTCCACTCAGTCAGAAGATGGGGCAGCATTTGCTAGCGCTCAAACAGATTTTATACGTGTTGGCACAGATGGACAGAAGATCGATTTATTAATCTACCAAAATGGCGGTACAGCGTTCACTAAAACATATGATAAAGAATCAAAAAAGTTCGAAACTGGATATAAGTCAATTAATTTTGTTGGTCAAAATCTAGAGCAAATCACACTCAAGTAATTCAAAAACTTATTTTATGTAGATATACTAAAATCTACGACTCATTGTTTCAACATTTTGGATTGCTGCTAAAGCACGTTCTTTTTTGCCTCCAAATAAGTTTGCTTTTAACGGTGGCCATTCCTCACCAGCCGTCTCAATCTCTTCTTTTATTAAGGCTGTCTGACTTTTGTTACCTCTATACATACCTGCGAATCTTCCAAGAGGCGCCCATCCGTTTTCGTTATTTCGAACATTAAAGTCGGAAATTATGATAGCAATAAATGCCTCCGCACGATCAAATATTCCATCGAACTCTTTATCGAAGACCAACATCTTAGGCAAGCTCTTCTTAAGGTTTTCAGCGAGATGATTGCTTAATTGGTACCTCGTATTGCTACCAAGTATTTGATCGGCGCTAACACTTAATAAAGAGTTATTGACGGCGGCAACCAACATAGTCTGTCCACCGTTCGTAGTGACACTTGAATCCATGACTGCCTTCAAATTTAAATAATTATTTGCCGCTATGGCACCAATGGTGCCGGCGTACATCACAAGAAGAGCTGGGTAAGCTCTTAATTCCAATAGGAATGTATTGCCATTTCCCAATGGAAGATTGGCAATATTTGAAAGAAATTTCTTCCAGAGCATTCGTTGTGCCTGAGTACCAAAATATCCACCATATGCATAAATCTTCTGCATCAGAACAACTGCCTTTTCCGACTTTGCTAAAATCTCCCTGGCAAACTCAGTACCACTCGCGCCCAGGGAAATTTGATTGTTCCACTCCGCAATAAGGTCTAGGATCTTCTCAGTCTCTTTGTAAATTAAATTGTGCAGTTCAATAACTTTTGTAGGGTCTGCGAATAATTTTTCGAGTTGTATATCAGTAACATTGACTACACCATCTCCCATAGCTATCTCCTCTGTTCTAATTCTTTTATTAATCGGCTCCAAATTGCTTCAAAAAGCTCTTCTTTTGTAAGCTTCTCGTGGGTATCGCCATCAATCAAAGAAAGGTTCATCAAATCAATCTTCGGTGCATTTGATTCGACGTCGAAATATAAGTTTCCAATGCCATGATAGCTAGAACGGCTTGTTGAATCCTGATTATAGTTAAACCCAAGCGAGCTGTCATCGCCCATGCCACCCTGAAACACGTTGAACGAATAAAGAATTTTTCCATCTTTCTCTATGCGCACCATGACAAGATCCTCTTTGCGTTTTGTGGTTCCAATATAGCCCGTTTGCAAACGAAGCTGTGCCAGAGCATCCTTAAATTGCTTTTCCATAAAATCAAGGACAACGTCCTGTTCTTCATACTTACTGAAACCCGCGGGGACAACCTTCGGCATTTTACGCATGACTGCGTCATTCAAGACTACTGCTATATCCTCTGCAACTGCCTTTCCTATTAGGTGTTGTTGAAGCTCACGCGCGAGTTGCTCGGGTGTATAGTCTTTTGCTTGAAGGTAATGCGTGTGACGATGAAGCTTGTTCGAAGGAATATCTGGATTTCCAATTATTACAGGAAGTATGTAATCGTCTCCTCGCTCAACAGCTGTCATCATTGCAGACTCAAACTCATCACTTGGAATTGATTTCTGAAAATACTCAGGTGAAATAAACGGCACAAAGAATTTTGTCTGCGATCCATAAATATCCCTTTGGCGACTAATAAAGTTAGAACCCCACCATTCATTATTCTTATCTTTGTCATAAAAGACCCTTAGACCAAGATCTTTGCAGGCTAAGACGGTTCTCTCGACATAGTCACGATGCTCGCCTGCAAAAGAAAAGGCGAAATCGTAGGATGATTCATTATTCATAGAACTATTATACCTTGTATTTAACCGTGCGCTTTGCCTATGATCTTCTGACAGGACCATCCCCTAATAACAGCCTGCAGGCCGCCTGTTGCACCTTCTGTAAAAATGCTAGACAATAGCATCATGCAATTCAGCGAAGTAGAGATAGAGAAAGCCGTCAAATACGTTCAACTAGACTTGATCGACGACTTTTGGCCTGATGTCATAGCTTATAAAGATTATTTGTCTGAAAGTGATTGGTGGAGAAGTGTAGACTTTGATAGCTACAGCCCCGGAGAGACGAGCTACATAGACGTCCCGAAGCCCACGCTCGTATTAAGGCCCGGTCACTATATTGAATTTGCCGATCGTATATATTACCAGCTTTTAATAAACCGGATTGCTCAACAAGTTGATTCACAGTTCTGCCCTCAAGATATTAATTTTGGGTTTAGAATAAGCGACAAACCTTCCAAGTTTTTTAGGGATAATATTGAAAGTTGGAAAAAATTTAAAAAGAAAGATTCTGAATATTTTGAACAAAATACAGGTGGGTTTTTACTTGAAACTGATATAACCGCATACTTTGAGCATATTAAAGTAGAGAGGCTCACAGGAGCCATAAGTAGACTTGGTGTTGATGGGGGAACAATTCAAAAAATCGAAGGCCTACTAATGCACTGGGCCGAAGACGGTATTGGTATACCCCAAGGTAATGGCTGCTCATCTTTCTTGGGCAATGCTTATCTCGACGAGCTAGATAAGGCTATGATTTCAGAAGGCTATCAGTACTATCGTTTTGTGGATGATATAAGAATATTCGCAGATGACGAGCAAACATTGCGAAGAGCCCTGCAAAGGCTGACTCAACTGCTAAGACCACTGAACTTGCACCTAGCGGGCGGGAAGACAAGAATTATCGACAATAAAATCCATCTTGATGCACTGAATCACTATCAAGATGTCATGGAATCAATAAACTACTCTCTTGATATTGGGGACTACGGTGAGGAAGGCGGCATTGATGGATCACTTCAAGAGATCTGGCGAGAAGCGATATCGACAAAAAATATCAACAAAACAGTTTTCAGGTTTTGCATCGCGCGCTTCCGTCGAATAGAATCAGACTTTCCACTGGAAGATATATTAAATAAAGACCTATACGATGCACCTAACATCGACCTTGTTAGTAATTACCTTGCCAGTTATATCAACGAGGAGCGTGTACAAAAAGTAGTTATCAACAAGTTGCTAGCCTCAGAGTACGAGTACGAAATGATTTACTTGCTGAAATTACTCTCTACTGCAAGTAGTCTTCACTTTGATATCAGTCTAATTGACAAGCGCGCAATCTATTCAAAATCCAACTTCTTACTAACAGGATACTTCTTCGAAATAATTGCTAAGTTTGGTGGTCAAGGGGAGCGCACGCTCATGATTGCTGATTTCAACAAGCGGTTCGCAAACGATCCAAGACTTGCACGCTATTTCATGATTGCTTCAAGCAAATTCCCTAAAGCAGACAAAGAGATCACCCAGTTCCATCGGCGATTTCCTTTTTTAACATCAACTAGTCAATACTTACTAAAAACCCTATCATTATAGCCGACTCAGAGAAAAGACACGCCAATACTTACATTACTTTTGCTGGGATGGAGGGATTCGGTCACCTCCGGCGACCCCGCGAGTTCACGATTGGCGATCAATCGCCATCGGAACATCGCTCTCAAACAGCCACTGGCTGTTTTCGCCCCCTCATGCCACTCGGGCGTTAGAATCACTCAACCCTGAATCAAGAAAAATGACACGCAGATGCGTGTCATTTTTCTTGGCTGGGATGGAGGGATTCGAACCCCCGAATGCTGGTACCAGAAACCAGTGCCTTACCACTTGGCGACATCCCATTATGCACGGGCGCGGTGCGCTCAGAGCTTCATTATTTTAACACATTTTAAAGTGTTGGGGGAGTAGATTCGTCGGCGACGGTTTTCTTCACGTCGGCTTGTTCGCGCAGGCGATTGGCGAGGAATAAGAAGGGGAGGGCGAGCAGCTGCACGATGCCGGCTATGGCATATGAGGCGCCGTAGCTATACACATCGGCGGCTTTACCCAGCAGCGGCTGGCTCACCACGCC
>Ga0247740_1001484_pt1 | contig 10021 bp, 11 predicted proteins | sample UWRJL148409B2_FD_180942 | JGI IMG/M metagenome (GOLD analysis project Ga0247740, IMG submission 180942) | Plant litter microbial communities from Arlington Agricultural Research Station in Wisconsin, United States - UWRJ-L148-409B-2 | ecosystem: Environmental > Terrestrial > Plant litter >...
CAAGTGATTCATCTCTAGCCAGTGTCTCAACAAGAAAACTTGCAAGGATCTCAAAACCTTGATCCCAGTTGGTATTGCCATTTCTTTGCGCTTCATCTCGAAATTTTTCGACAGCTCTCATTAATTCACCTTGAACCGTTTTTGCTTGTCCGCTACGAGGAACTTGGGTTGTCCAAATATTTTTTGCTTCTTCAAAATACTTCATTTCATATGTCATGACTTTATTTTAACAAAAGCCCCCCAAAATTGAGACTTTTCGATTATTCATATGCCCTGTAGCTCCTAGGCGATAAGCTTAGAACTTTAACCTGCATGAATAGCAGGGATAACTAAGCCTAATAGGACGCCGGCACTACGCCATTCGCTCATATTTCCAGTTTCAATAGCGTCTAATATTTCGTTTACCGAGAGCCACGCTACTTCAATATCTTCACCGTGCTCTAAATGTTGGCCGTTTGGGCTTGCCGAATAATTTCGTACAATAAAATAATATAGGTCCCACTCGACAGTAGCACCAGCGTTAGCAACCGTAAGGAGCTTGAGATCATCGACTATTAAGCCTGTTTCCTCCAAAGCTTCTTTTTTTGCCGCCTCTGCCGCAACTTCTTCCATATTAATTTTAGATGAGAGAAGGTCGTGATAGTCCTCAAGTGAATCCCTCACTTTACCACCTGGTAACCGCAGGTCATATCTACCGTTCTCATGACGGTATTCTTTTGTAATAAGTATCTTATTATCTGGTGATACAATGACCAATCTAGTGCCGGGAGGTCTTCGATAACGCTCAAAGACTTGTCCATCCGCAAGCTGTGTATGAATAACCTCACCAATCTTGCCGCTGAATACTACTGATTCTTCATTTAACATATGGCTATTGTATCAAAAAACAAGAACCTCTGAATTAACAGAGGTGGAAATGCTTATGGCAGCCCTTAGTCGATGAGCTTAGAACTAATCTATACTTCTCGAAATAAACTATCGCCAGTATCTTGAAATCCAGATTGAACCATTTTTTCACGAAAGGGATTGGTTTTTGCTAATTCGGCATAAACATACTTCACACCTAGAATCTTGACTGATTGCTCAAGCTTTGCCATTATCGCTTCACCTATACCCCTCTGTTGATGCGCAGGCGCAACGACAAGATCGCACATCACCGCATGTCGCAGGTTGCCTGCTATGAAAGCTAACCCGACTAGCCCATTGGACTCGTCACGAACAATTATCACTTCTAGACTATCATTGAGGATTTTTGACCAACGTTCCGGTGTATCGGCAGACCAGCCGACAGACTCCCTTAGTCGCATTATCTCTTCCGGTAGGACATCGCGGCGATCCGTGAATGAGTAACTGGCTGGAAGTGTTGGGTTATATGTATCAGGCATGACTTAATCATAACAAAAAATAGACTCTATCTTGAGTCTATTTTAAAACGTAAGCAACTTGGCAGCCCCTAGTCGATGAGTTTAGAACTTTTAAGAGTAGTTATGTGCCCAAAAATCAGCATAGTATCCCGACATAAGAGCTAGGGCTTCAGTCGGCTTGATAAATTTATACGCGGTACTTTCATTATCAGCAACTTGGATGTGAGCATGTTGATCTAAAACTTCTCTGAATTCATATACGATAAACAGTATTTCTTCGTCTGCTTTATAGATCGTTCCCTTTATAGTCAATTCACTAGCCGATATAACAAGGCCTGTTTCTTCTTTGACTTCGCGAACAGCAGCGAACTCGGGACTTTCTTTATCGTCCACTCCACCGCCGGGCAATTGCCATGTATTTTTATAGTTTGATTTAAGGAGTAAGATATTTCCTTCAGCCGACTTTATGATAACTTTTGAAACGATCATTTTTTGTGGCTGCGCAGCTCGCCATACTCGATCTTCTTCTTCTGTATATTCTTTAACCATTACTTTGAAGTATAACAAAAAGCCTCCGCAATGGAGACTAATTTTATTCTACTTATGTTCGGCAGAGCATCGTTACTGAAGTTATAACAAAGTATATAAACTAATTTTCAACAACGTAGTCTAATTTGCCAGTTTTAAAATGGCTTAATGGACTAAGTACTTCATCGACCGCATCCTTAAATAGCATTTTACCGTAGACAGACCCGTGGATGTTTTGAGCAACTAACTGTGCAGCATGAGCCGCTAATTCTTCGTCCTCTAAATATGAGTACATGGACGTGTATATTACGATTGCGGAAATTCGTTCGTCGCCTATACGCTCTGGTCTCCAATGACGTGCAAACTCTTTTGTTTTTCTGAAGTCATCTAATTCTTTTGATAATCTAGCGGTGGCCAGCTCACTACTCTTCGCACGCAAATACATCTCTCCTTTTGTGAGCCTTCTGGTAATATCGAGTGCAATTAATCCGATAGTATTTTTGTCATCATCAATACTCCGCATTAGTTGATCACGAGCGTCCCCTACTCTATCTGCAATCCTGGATGCTTTATCGGAGAATATACGTTTACACTCTATTGCATACGTATGTTTTTTAGTAATTATTTTTATATCAGGCCAAGGCTCGCCTAACTCGCAATCTAGTCCAGTATTCTTAAGGTCTGCATACAGCTTGAGCTCAAACTGTGTATCGCGAGCAATGGTGTTAGAAGGATTTTCTTCGGCTGGGTCTGGTGAACCACCGTTCATTTTTTCTATCTTATCTTTCAAGATTTTCTTATCAGGATAATCTTTAACTGCTTCAAGTATTTCCATCAATTGAGTTAGGTCGTAAACAGCATAATGATATTCATTCAATTTATCAGCTGGTACAATTTTTATTTTCTCTTTTTTCATAAGACTATCGATTTCACGATAGCTTCTAAAAGAACGATAAAACCTACTCCTCTCGAGTTTTAATTCGAGGCTCTCTAAGAAATCTGAGTATTCTTTCTCTAAAGAAAGGAATAATTGGTCGCTGAACGTATTTAACACATCTTAATTTTACTCTTAAAAAATTAGAACCAATTTACAGTTCTAACTTTTTGATAATTTTAGCTTGGCAGCCCTAGTCGATGAGCTTCGAACTATTCCGGCGAATCAAGTTTTGGGTTAGCGAACTTTAACCACTTGACTATCTGCTTTCGATAAATGAGGAGAACTACAGCAACTGAACAGAGCACAAAATAAATTGGGAGAATGATATCAACTCGCAGTTCCCAAATCGCAAACACTGCGAACAGCGACGCGACTGACTCGATAATAAAGAATGTTGGGTCTTCACTCTTGGGTTGCTTCCAAGTCTTCACGAAGGTCGGAATGTAACCTATGAGATCAGCTAAGACACCTAGGGAAATAGCCAGTAGGCCGTTTCCTGTTAATGCAAAAGCAGCGACGGCAACGACTCCAATGGCGAGACAGACGATGTCAAGCTTAGAAGCGCCTCCTACTCCGAAAACGAGTGCCATGACCAGAAGATAGCTCGCTCGAGCCAAAAATATCACCGCAAAAATAATTCCTGCTAGATTCGGCGATCCGAGAATCCCTAGTACTCCAGCAATTGCAGCGAACCAAACAATCAGACGCGTGACACGATGGGGTTTCGATTTACCAGCAAGCATGCTCTTTGTATAAAAGATGGGAGAAATAACGGAGAGAATAAGAGTTCCAATGATCCAGATATTAAGTTGCATACCTACATCATAACAAAAAGCCTCCAAAACGGAGACTTTCTTCATTATACCTAAGCTTGGCAGCCTTTAGTGGACGAGCTTAGAACTTTTACTATGTCATAATATAATAAGTTTAAAGAAAGGTTTCTATGAATCAAGAAGGAAAATATCCTAATACTTTTTATCGAGTTTCAGTGAAAGCTCTCATCCGTAACGATGATGGCGAAGTGCTTGTCGTTAAGGAACATCAAGATAAATGGGAGCTGCCTGGCGGCGGACTTGATCATGGTGAAAGTATTCACGATGGTTTGAAACGTGAATTACTTGAAGAGCTTGGAATTGAGAACGACTTCACAGAATCTTTTAATAAAGTAGTGACTCAATATATGCCATCACGACCTGATAAAGAGCTCGACTTTTGGAAAATGTCTATGTACTTCGACGTTAAGATTATTGGTTCATTCGCAATAACGCTAACGAGTGAAATAACCGAAGCGAAGTTTATGCCAGATTCAGTGCTTGATGAACTTTACGGTTAAATAGCTTTCGCATTTCCTAAACAAAAACAGAACTGCAAATTCAGTTCTGTTTTTAGCATAAGCTCTTTGGCAGCCCTTAGTCGATGAGCTTCGAACTTTTGCTAGTAAGTAACATGTACTTCATTAAGCCAGAGTTTTGGTGGTCGAGTCAGCATGAACTCTATAATCTGAGCCAAATCATCTGGATTTGTATATTTATCGAGCTGCATATCTTCGTCGGCTTTTTTGAACATTTGGGTGTTTGTTCCACTCTGAAAAACTGCACCGATTCGAATTGTGTTTGAATATGTTTCGTCTCTGAGGGCCTCAGTGAAGCCGCGTATACCAAACTTACTTGCTGCATATGCTGTTCGCCCAGCCTTGCCTTGCATACCAGCGCTCGAAACAATGTTAATAACTGCTGTTTCTCGATCTTTCATGTCATCTATAAATTGACGGGTTAGCAACATATGCGCAGTGAGGTTAGTCGCTATAACGGATTCTATTACATTCACGTCTAACCCTCCTAGGGGTGTAGAGTTATGCCAGATACCAGCATTATTTATAATGATATCAACACCTCCATCGTGTCTAATGGACTCTGCGACTTTGTCGAGTAATGCATTATCAGTAATGTCAAACGCATATGTTTTTACGGTTGAACCATTTGATTCACACATAGACTTAACTTGATCCAGCTTTGCCTGATCTCGACCCAAAAGAATAAGACTTAGGTTGTTCTTCGCCAGAGAGAGTGCAGTAGATTTGCCTATGCCGTCACTTGCACCGCTAATAATAATTGTTTTTCCAGTAATGTTCATAGACTAATCATAACAAAAAGCCTCCAAAACGGAGACTTTTCAATCGTGCTTAAGCTTGGCAGCCCTTAGTCGATGAGATGAACTTAGAACTTTTATTATCCGAGACTAAATTCGGCAATCTTTCTGACACATGTGCCATTTTCACCCATTTCAAATATTCCAATTTTTGAAAAACTTGCTTTGAATGTTGATACGTCAGGTAAGGTTGTTAGATCAATATCTTGCCTATCCGCAAACCGAGTAATCGTAATATGTGGTGTAAACTTTTCCCCAATACTTCTATATCCATACGTTAAGATGTTCTCTCGTTCAAGCCCCACTGCATCTGGCAGGCGATCGATATCTTTCTGACGCAAGCCGTCTCTTATCGGATTCAAGGCGTGTACAACATCCATTTGAAGCTTATCGCTATTACCCTCACGTTCGTACTCAATATCCACATATCCCCATTGTTGGTGATATTCCTTTGGATTTAAAGTAATCTTTGAAGTATTTGCAGCAACATTTGAAAGTCGCTCTTTAATTTCATCGATTTTACTTATATCAAGCTGCACCATATACAGCGATGCATGTGGGTAGTATTCACCTTCTTTGAGCGTGAAGTATGTCTCGTTTATACCGAGCTGCTCACTTAATAAAATGACTTTTTCTGTTACGTCTGCATCGGGGATCATGACTATGTCGCAAGGTATTGAATTCATATCTACATAATAACAAAAAGCCTCCAAAACGGAGACTTTTCTATGATGCTTATGCTTGGCAGGGGCACGTGGAATCGAACCACGATCCTAGGTTTTGGAAACCCATATACTAACCGTTGTACTATGCCCCTATACACGAGGATGATGGTTTTCGAGATGATGTTCGTCTAACACCTCTTAATCCCTATAATCCAGCCATCATTGTAACAAATAATGGACCGATCCGAAAGCGTATCAATCGTACGTGCCGACGTAGAGATATCCGGAGCTAATAGCGATCAGTGTGCTGCCGTCATAGGAGAACGCGAAATCGACCCATGTTTGCGATACAGATGTCGTTTTTGTCGTCCAAGTCGCTCCTGAATCTTTAGACACCAAGAATGCTCCGGTACTTCCGGCGTCAGAGATTACCATCTTTGTCCCATCACCCGATACTTCACCCACGCGCCAGCTCCCGCTCTGAGTAGATGTCACACGCGTTACATTTGAGTTGGTCGTAGTAAAGAAATTACCGCTTTCAGTGAGCTGCAGCCAATTTGTACAAGTCGCAGAGCAAGCGACTCCCATGAAGTTTGCGCCACCATTAGAATCGGCCCAAGTTGCCCCGCCATTTATCGATCGTGCAATTGCGTAACCGCTATAAGGCGCTGCGATGAGTATCTGTCCGTCATTCGAGATATCGTTACCCCGATAGCTACGGCTCGGTGCACTGGTCTGCGCCCATGTGGCGCCAGAGTCTGCCGATAAGAAGGCCAACCCGGCTGTGGGGCCGGTAGAGCTGATGGCGAATATTTTCGTTCCATCTGCAGATGATGCGATATCAGACCAAGCTTGGATGCCGCTGCTATTGCCCTGTGTCGTCCACGTCACGCCGTAGTCACTCGAGGTGTAGATATAGCTGCCAGAGACCCAAGCGGCGAGTTTCATGCCGTCTGCCGACATAGTAATGCCTCTCCATGCACGCGAGCCAGAACCAGTTTGTGCGACCCATGTGGTACCAGCATCGCTTGATGTATAAACATACCCGGCTCCATTAGTTGCAGCCATCCTCACGCCATCTGCAGATATAGCCACGCCTCTCCAGTTTGCGTTTGCCGTCTTCTGGGTCAAGGTCAGATTGTTGAATGTGTGAACAGCGACTCCACCATCTGTATGCCCAGGGCACGCACCGCGAAGTGGCGCTCCAGTTTCTTGGTTTACGTAATAACTTACCGTCCCCCTTGTTGCAGTAATACAAAAAGTACGGGGGTCGGGCGTGTTATTAACAGAAAACTGGAAAGTTGTTGAGCCGCTCGGTGTTAAACAAATACTGCCCGCTACGGGCGATGCGCTGCAATCGTTTGCCGTGGGATATACCCCATTATTAACATTGAAGATTTTCATCTGACGCCCGGCATTACCTAGATCTGCCTGGATGGCGGCTACATCTGCTCGCTGAGAAATGCCACTAAAGGCAATCAGTGCGATGGCAGCAAGTATACCGATAACGACAATGACGATGAGTAGCTCAACGATTGTAAAGCCGTATTCTCTTGCTCGTTGTGGGCGCTGTATCATATTGCTTAAGTATATCAGAAGCCTATCCGCCTCGAGTTGCATCGGGCACTTTACCTCATGCGATACACTTGATACCATAAGCGTAATTGATATAACAAAGGAACATGCATGAATGTAGTCGTTGTCGGAGGAGGGTTTGCCGGTGTAAAAGCCGCCCTTGAACTCAGCAAACGCAAGGTCGGCAAGATCACGCTTATCTCTGATGAGACATACTTCTTGCATCACGCGACTCTCTACGCCACAGCTACTGGCAAGAACGTTTCAGAATCAGTGATTCCTCTTAAAAGCATCTTTGCTGCCCACCCAAGCGTCACGGTCATCCAAGATTCATTGCAATCAATCGATCCTGAACGCCGCCTCATTATTGGTAAGGCAAAACAATATCGCTACGACGCCGCCGTCATCGCCATTGGCTCGGTGACGACCTACTTTGGCATCAGCGGCATGGAACAGCATGCTTACGGCATCAAATCACTCAAAGAAATCCGCGCGTTCAAAGCGCACATTCATAAAGAACTCGTCGAAAAGAAGCTCGATAAAGAATACTTCGTTATCGGGGCGGGCCCAACCGGTATTGAACTAGCTGGGGCTTTGAACGAATACCTCCAAGAACTCATTACGATTCATCGCCTCAAAGGCATGCGTACGCGCGTGACTTTGGTGGAAGCGGCGCCACGGATTGCCCCGCGATCATCTGAAACTGCAGCCAAGATTATTGGCAAGCGTCTTAAAAAAGTCGGTATAAAAGTGCTGGTCAATCACAAAGTCGAAGCGCTCGACGACGAAACGATTACCATCGAAGGTAAAAAGATCCCGACCAGCACCGCTATTTGGACATCCGGCGTGGCGAATCATCCTTTCTTCGCTGAACACGAACATACCTTCCACCTGGCACCAAATGGGCGCGTGAATGTGAATCCGTACCTCGAGGCGCTCCCAGGTGTTTATGTTATCGGTGACAACAACAGCGTCAAATACAGCGGCATGGCCTGGCCGGCCTTCCACCAAGCAACTTTTGTCGCGAAGCACCTTCAACACCTTCTCCGCCACTATCCGCAGGGTCACTATCACCCACGTTCCGTCATGTCTGGTATGCCTGTTGGTCATGGCTGGGGGTATGTTGAATGGCACGGTATATACGTCGCGGGTCGTGCTGGCTACATTGTTCGCCGTTTCATGGAATTATACGGGTACGCCAAGCTCGTGCCACTCGCTCAAGCAATCGCCGTATGGCGAGCTCACGACGTCTCGCAGATTGATGAATAATTACCTGCATATTTAATCTGTTATTCCGCTTAAGCAAACTGTTGTAAAAGCCTACGCTTACCTCTATAATTAAAAATGAAATTTGGGCCAAACAAAAAGGAGCGGTCGATCAACCGATTGGTTAGTCGTTACACAGGGGTATGAAGATATTAATGCTGGGCTGGGAGCTACCACCACACAATAGTGGCGGTCTTGGTGTTGCGTGCTATCACCTCTCAAAAGCCATGGCGATTCAAGGTGCTTCGATCGACTTTGTCGTCCCCTACGCTGCCGAACACGAATCTATCGATTTTATGGATATTCATAGCGCCACCGAGCTTTCACCCCTTGAGCGCTACGGCATGGGCGCTTACGATAGCAAGTTCGCCCTCGAGCATGCCGACGAAGACCTTGGCGACCTCAAAGATATCCGTGGTGTTCAGCGCCAATACACTCGTTTTGTCGAAGGGTTCGTTAAAAAGAAAAGCTTTGACGCCATTCACGCTCACGACTGGCTAACTATGGAAGCCGGTATCCGTGCTAAGCAATTAACCGATGCGCCGCTGGTTGTGCACGTTCACGCTACCGAATACGACCGTGCTGGTGGCAACTACGGTAACCCAATTGTGCACGAAATTGAATACCAGGGGCTCATGGTGGCTGATCGTATCTTAGCAGTCAGTGAGATAACTCGCCAAATTATTATCGACAAGTACGGCATCCCCGCCGATAAGGTTGAGGTCATGCATAACGCCATCGACACCGCCAGTTTTGATGATGGCTATGAATACGATCGCCGTACTTACCGTTACCTCGAAGAGCTCAAGGCTGAAGGATTCACGATCATCAGTACCATAACGCGGTTTACTATTCAAAAAGGCCTTGAGTATTTGATTCGTGCCACCGCTAAAGCAAATGAAAAATACGACCGTATTGCCCTTCTTCTCGCTGGCGACGGTGAGCAACGCGATGAATTGATTGAACTGGCTTCGCAGCTTGGCATTTCTGATAAAGTCTTCTTCACTGGCTTTGTGCGTGGCAAACAATGGCGCGACGCCTACAGTGTCTCTGATGTTTTTGTTCTGAGTTCAGTGAGCGAACCATTCGGCTTAACGGCGCTTGAAGCGGCGCATCACGATAATGCTGTCATTGTCACTAAGCAATCTGGCGTCGGCGAAGTGCTGCACAGTATTTTTAAATATGATTTCTGGGATATCGACCGCCTTGCTGATCAAATTGTCGGTATTGCGACTTCTGAGGCCCTGCAAAGCTCACTCAAGCAGAATATTGCCCAAGAATACGCCCGCGTCTCTTGGAACGATATTGCCAAGCGCTGCATGACAATGTACAAGAGCGCTCGACGTCAGAAGGTTACAGCATGAGCAAACGTGGCATAACTCTCTACCTTCACGTTCACCAACCCTTGCGCGTCCGTGAGTATAGCGTCTTTGATACGGCCCTTGATCACAATTACTATGTAGAACCTGATACGCAGAGCGACCGTAACAATGAAAAGATTTTCCGTAAAGTAGCCGATAAATCATACCGCCCAATGA
>Ga0247740_1001485_pt1 | contig 10020 bp, 9 predicted proteins | sample UWRJL148409B2_FD_180942 | JGI IMG/M metagenome (GOLD analysis project Ga0247740, IMG submission 180942) | Plant litter microbial communities from Arlington Agricultural Research Station in Wisconsin, United States - UWRJ-L148-409B-2 | ecosystem: Environmental > Terrestrial > Plant litter >...
TCAAGTTGCGCAGGCGGAGGGATCGGTTGAGAGTGGGGGTAGTGGTGCGGAGAGTACGGCAGCGGCGGCGCCCATGAGGACGGCGGGCGCGGGAGCGGCTGTTGGGGCGGTGGTGTTGGGTTTGGCTGTTGGGTTGTAGAGTGGTGCGGAATCCGGCTTTGGGGCGAAGTTTGGATCTGGTGCAGAGGTGGGGGAGGTACATTTCCTTCTAGCATTGCGAGGAGAGTGTCTTGTTGCTTTTGATAGTCACATTCTGAAGCTGGCATCTTGTCTTTCACTTGCTTTGCTTCACGGCTTGTAATGCTCTCCCCCAGAGTCTTATGACACTTTCCCCTAAAGAAGCGCATTGACCTTTCCCAAGTGCGCTACAATCATATGCGAATCGATCGCTGCCCTTATCTCGAGCAGACTAACTGATTCGTACCTATCTCTACAACAATTACAGTGTGGATTTAAAGCACTGACCTGATTACTGACGCATGGGGGATTTCTTGCGCTATATCTAGCGTTCTCACATGGTTGTTTTTGATAGTGCTTAAGAAGTGTCTTGATAGGAAGGTTTCTCCGCTTCTGGATATGGCCCTCCTAGTTTACTTCACGAATTTCGACTTTACTGTTGTATCTCTAGACTTAGCGCTAGCATGTCGGGAGTTCGACTACAAGTTCATCCACGATCCAACCGCCAAAGCGAATCATTCGCGCCTCCCAACTCACTCGCCATCGGCTTCTTTCACTCACTATAGCAACCCACCGTCCACATTCACCAAACCCCGCCACAAATCCGCCTACGCACACAAGTCCACAACAATAGTTACAAAATTACCCCACTTCTAAAAGTATCAGTATATATATCTAAAATCCCACGAATCCCGCTAACATACGATCTCTGCCAGCTTCCCTCTTACCCCAACAGCGATGTGGGGTTCTGGGGGTCTCTGCCGGCGCGCCTATGCATGGGATTTGATCACCCTGTGCTAGGTAGGCGAGAGCAACGGTGCGCGGGGTCCATGACGTGACGCTCCTTTAGGAGGCCAGCGCGATCGGATGCCTCCAGAGCCTATTAACTCGCTGTTGTATGTTCCTTTTTTGCTTTTTGATTTGGTGGGCGGTATGGGTGGAGGGAGAATGCATCCATGTTGGTGTGTTCGAAACTTTTAGTCGCTGGCTGAGTGGTAAAGGTTGGGCCAATTTATTTAGTTTTAGATATTTGAGTGAGACTGTTGTTCGAAACCCGGGAAGTCCATTGTTTGATGTTTTTGTCACTGTCATTTTGTGCTGTGGTGAAAGCGCGATGCTGTTTAGATTTGTACGTACCTTTTCTATATCTTGATTATGACGAACATCAATAGCAAATACAAAACACTCTAGTCTAACCAATCTAAACGCGCCTTGTTAGGCAGGTCTCTTGGCTGATTTAGTAGTGATGGGAACGCGAGAATAACGCCTTCAAGTCTAGCTTGGTCGCCATTGGAAGGAAAAGGTTAGCATATTTCATGTTCGCGATGGGGTTATTGGAGCCCCAGGGTGCCCTTGATCAACCTGAAGCCTTCAGATTGATGTACTTGCATGATAAATGAACGAATGACCGCGAGACGGGTACGGACCTAGTTAGAGGTACAGCAACACCGACTGAGAATTTTGCATGGAACTTCTCGTCGACATCACTTTCTGTGGCAACTAAGCAGCACGATCAACATGATACGAATTAGCCTGGAACATGGACGACAATGTCTGCGAGATACGACGCGGTCGGCTTATTCACCTGCATACTATACCTACTTACCCAGTGCCTAATTTAGGTACTCATCGTCGGAGATGGAGGCCAATGTGGGAGGATGCTCCTTGAATTAACATTCAACAATGCAGCGCACAACAGAGCCTTGTCTTCATATATTTTCTTCACCTCCTTCCAGCCTCAACGAAAACAAAATATAACAGATAATGAAGAAACGGTCATATCATATACATGTGAACAAAACTGAAAAAGTGGTATATACAACATCGACGCGCGACATCCCCATCTATACACCGCCTGTCGCAGGCACAGCTCTTCTCTCCCCAGTCTTCCCGCACCGTCTCTTCTGCCTTCCCTGTCTCTCAACCTCACACTTTCAATCTCCCGAAGCGCGGCTCAAACATAAATGTCAGTAAGAAACTTCGTAGATCTCCTCTCCTTGTTCCCGGTCCTGCCGCCTCCTCTGCCGTTGCCATTACCGTTACCATTGGCGTTTCCGTTGCCGTTGCCGGCGCCTGATGCTGCGTTCTGATTTTGGTTCTGGTTCGCGTTTCCCGTTGCGCCACCAGCTGCGGCATTACCGTTCGCGTTTTGGTTCGCGTTACCGTTTCCCGTTGCACCACCAGCTGCGGCGTTCCCGTTGGCATTCTGGTTCGCATTCCCGTTCGCGTTGCCATTGGCACCGCCTTGTTGCCCATTACCATTGCCATTCGCATTCCCAGTGGCCACCGCACCCGGGGCAGCGGGCGCCGTCGCAGCAGCGTTGGGATTCGCGGCAAGAAGAGCTACAACAAGTTTTCATTAGCCACAGCTTCTCAACCCCAGGGGGCGATCGAACACGGCGAAATAACGTAAACGAAAGAAAGAAACACGCACCAGAAATAGCAGCAGCGCCACCATCCTCTCCCACGGCACCAGCAGCCTGGTTCGCCGCAATGGCGACGGGGAGGTCCTTTTGGTTCTGCAGGATCTGGGCTGAGATGCCTTGGAGGGTTTGGGCTGTGTCGACGGCTGGGGATGGGGCGTGAGTATACACACACATATATATATACAGAGAGAAAAGAAATGGAAGATGAACGATGGGGTAGGGCTGAGAGGTGTTGGGAAGGTAAATAGACAAGCTTTACGTACCAGCAGCGGTGTCGTCACGTCCTTGACCATCAGTTTGCTGGACAGCAAAGCAGCCTCCAAATGGTCCAGCGACGGCGGTGTTACGGCAACGAACTGTGCAGATGTCGCCTGTTGACGCTGGGATAGAGTGTTAGACGTACGGTATCAGAAAAGGAGCTGGTGGCGACATACCTCCAATGCAGTTGAAGTCATCCGGCATTTGAACATTGATAGTGAAATCCTGCTCCTTCGCCTGACTCAAGCCATTCGATCCAGGAATGTTATTCGCGACCTGCAACTTGACAAAGTTGGTAGCGGCGTTGGATGTCTCGTCGAGATCGCATTCGTAAGGGCCAGCGCCGTCGGCGTTGACCTGATGGATGGTAACAGCCATGACACTCCCCCTCGTAACCGTTGTCATCCTCCCCACCGCCAACTCATTCTCCGTCTGCTCGCCGACATCGATGTTACCAGCGATTTCCGTGCGACCGCAGGAATTGACAATGTTTTGGGTGATCTCTGAGTCACGGATGATGGTCGCGTCTTGTTGGCAGGGGCTGATCGTAGTGCAGTTGCGGGCGAGGGCTTGGTCAACGAGAAAACCTTGACTTGCACCAGTGTCACCGACGGCTTGGAGAATGACGCCGTGGCTGTGGACGGAAGAGATGAGGGCGACGAGCGCTAGGAGAGCGGTTGGAGTGTACATATTTCTAAAGGAGACGAAGAATAGAATGCGCGCAGCGCCTGGACGAATCGAAGAAAGACCTTTAAAAAAGGAGAGGATTTCCTGCACCCGAAGAAAAGAAGCTGAACGTATCTGATGGGAGCTCAACCCAAGCCGACCAATACTCCCATTATAAACACTCTCCAGCATCCGCAGACCATGGGTACTGCGTCGAATCAGGCATGATCGCTCCTGAGGACCCATAAGGCCCACTTCACGATAGTGCTGGTGCAGTGGTGAAAACTGTCATGAAAGCCTGCGGGCATTTTCTTGGCCTCAAATGCACCTCTCAGAGCTCGAGCGCTATCGCGAGTACACAAAACATACCGATAAGAGTTAAGTTTTGTGGATCTTGCTTCTCGATTCCGTCGTGCCGCCCTAGCGCTGTGGAGCATCGTGACATTCGCCGTCCGCCTCAAACGTTCTCTCCGAAGTCATGCTGGCCCACAAGCCCACCAAACATCATGCCATCCACCACCAAGTACGCCGTTTGGTGTTTGACGAGGTAAAGCTCGTACGTCGACGGGTGTTAGCAGTCGTAGTGCCGCAGAAACAGTTTCGAAGCAGAAACGTCATGTTTCACAGTGGCGCTTCGCAAAGCCGACCTGATGCCGACACGCCGAGATGCAACAAGAACTGCATGATCTGCGTGCTAAGGCTTGTGTGGCGTAGGAATGCGCTCTTTTTCCAATCGTGAATGCCTTTGGTGGATGATCTAACGGGGCCATATCCGATGGAAGGTCGGACCGAGCCCCGGTCTTGGGGCTTTATGGTGAGCAAAACAATCGAAAAAGTTGGATCGAGGACGGAATCAAAGAACGCGCAGTAAATGCGTGAGTCGCAATCGAATAAGAACCAAACATGCGACGGCGTTGCCGACGTGCTGGGTATTGTGGTATCAAATGCTCACTCAAAGCCAACCCAGTCTCCTTCATCGTCCTCCTCATCACCCATAGCCTCGTCCTCTCCATTCGTGAGCTCTTTTACGCCAAAATCCAGCTGTAGTGCCTTCTCTTTCCGTTCCACAGGTTGCGCAAGTAGGTACTCGATCCGGTAGATGTTTTCATCAGCCAGTCGTGCCAGCTCCGCTTGTATCCTTCTGACCGCTTTCTCCACACTTCTAAGTTCCGCTTCCATACCACCACGGTTGTCCTTCATCCACCGCCCATGCTTGCTCAGCAACGCTTCTATCCACATAAGGTTGAACTCCAAATGTGGTGATTCGTCAGCTTGTAGGGCTACGAAACGTAGTAATCTACCGAGATACACCGAAGGCATTTCTTTCACCACAAGCGCGATGTCTGAGACGGGCGTTGCTTCGTACACACGGCGAATAAGGTTACGTTCGTTCAGGCGGAAGGCCATGACAAGCGCTTTCAGATATTCCTTCTGTGCCAGAGTGGAGAGCGTGCTCGCTGGTGTAACTGTAATGTCAAGGTCGAAGGGGTCGAACTGAAACGTTGTGTCGAGCGAGTATATGAGAAGACCTTCTGTCGACGCAGCGCAGAAGGCTCTTCCAGTCGGCGAGAATGCAACGGCCGGGACTCGCACTGCTGGCCTTGTCTTTCGTGCACCTTCTCCACGCTGAGCGCCAGGAAGGGTGTGATCTCTCCGGTCCTCAAGTTCAGATTCTTCGCCTTGTTCGTCAATCATGCCCTGCGGTCCAGCCTCGGTCAGGAGCTTGCTGTTCAGATATTCTTGAGTTCCGTCAAGAGCCAAATTCACCGAGACGGCGAACTTCTTGATCAAAACTCCCGATTGAACGTCGTAGAGACAAATGTACTTGCTCTTGCCGCCAGCTAGCACGCAAGTGCCATCGGCACTATACTTGACCATGTCGAAGCTCTTCGTGCCTGCCACATTGGCAGCTGTTCTTCGGTCGGTCATCTTTCGACCGCCCGAAACGTCTCGCCGGCCATCTACGCCGCTTTGCTGGGTAGCTTCCGAAACAGACCAGAAAGTCAACTGGCCATCCATTGTCGTGACCGCGATTTGCTTCGAGTCAGGTCGGATCGCAACGCAAAGCACGTCAGCCATGAGCTGTAACGGCTCGCTCGTTTGCGTCCGAGCGAAAATGCTCCACAGACGAACGGTGCGGTCCCAGCTGCCACTGACCAAAGTGCTCCCGTCGGGAGTGAAGGCCAACGACATGACAGGTCCCTCGTGGCCGGATAATCTGTCCAAGAGCTGGCCAGTCTGTACCGACCAAATGTGAATGTCGAACGAGTCTAGGGACCCGGCGCATACCACTTCACCACTCGGGTCGACAGCGAGAGAGGTGAATTGTATTCTGGACGGCGCTGTGAATGTGCGAAAGTTTCGATACCGTATCAGATCCCATGCTCTTATTGATCCATCCAAACTGGCAGTGAAGAGCACGTTTCCTCGTTTTGCAAACTCGCAGGCTGTGACCGCTCCAAGGTGCTCGGTGAATGTAACCACGCAGAATCCGGAGTTGACATCCCAGACTTTGATCTTGCCGTCATCGGCGGCTGTGATGATGCGCTGCCCTTCTGGCGAATACGCGATGGTGTTCATCGTATCGAAATGCCCTTGCTGCTTCAGGACGTAGGACTCGGATTGCCACTCCCAGACCAAGAGTTGCCCCAACTTTGATGCGCCAAACGCCAGCCACTCGCCAGTCTTGTTTATCGCAACGTGATCGATGTCGTTTTGTGAAATGCTGGGGTTTGTTAGAAGTTGTGCCAACCTGATCCTCGTCCTGCTTACCTCAAACTTTGTATCTGGCTAAAGTCCGGCAGTTCGTGGATGAAGAAGATACCGTGCGAGAAGCCAGTGACCAGAAGATTTGACTCTGGGTGGAAGTTGGCGCATGTGACGTGAGCGTTGTTCTGCATGAAGAAGTGGCGCTCCGCAATACCCCACTGCATGTTATCGTCGCTTTCTTCGGCGCCTTCTGGCGCGTCGTACCGAAGCATGTACTTCCACACGAAGAGCGCGCCGTCTTTACTCACGGAATAGATGGTCTCTTGGTTTTTCGAGAACCACGCGCCTACCACTGCCTGCCGGTGTCCCGACATGACGGTCTGCGCAAACCCCTCCTCGGCGTCCAGACTCCATATCCGCGTGGTCATGTCCTTTGAGGAGCTCAAAAAGAAGCGAGAGTCGCTCGACCACTCTATGCTTTGCACCTTGTCAAAGTGGCCCAAGTATATCCGGTGCCTGACAAAGGGCGCAAACTCCAGGTCTCCGTCCGCCACGTCTGGAGTGGACGGCGTGTGCCATATCTCGATCTGCCGTCCTATTCCCACTGCGAAATGCCGTCCTGAAGGCGCGAAGGCGAGCGCATTCACCTCGCCTCGGAGGGAGAAGTGGTACAGGACTATGCGGCGGGGCACATTCGTGAGGATCGCGCGGCCGTCCTCGTCTACGGTGAGAAGCAAGTTTCCTCGAGGGTTTAGTGCTAGTCGAGCGATATTTTTCCGATGCGCAAACGGGAGTGTGTATGATTTGGAGCTGGTTGCTGATTAGCAAATGAGACCGCTCCTTCTTTGAATGATGTACACACTTCACAAGGTCGAATATTGACACTCGATTGCCTACAGGAGAGAGCAGACAGGTTCCATCTGGGGTGAACAAGAGGTTGCCTCGATTGTACACGGTCCCGAGCAAGTTGGAGAACTGCGCAGAGCGTTAATGGTATTCCGATGAAACACTAGGCGCAATTCGTACCTGAAAATCGGTCTTCATCTTTATAATCTGTCGTTATCGTGGCTGTCGCATGTTGCGGGGGCGGGGATTCGCGTCGTCAACTTTTTCTTGAAGATTAGAGCTCGGGCGGACGCTAGTGTGACGACCGACCACCGTTGATGGCGCTTTCCCCAATCTGGACTCGCGCTTGCCCAGGGGGGTCGTGCAGAGAAAGGGGACGCCAAATTGTACAGCAACACCACCACGCAGCACTCACCACCTCCCCCAAGCACCGACCCTCTGCACGCCGTCCGCACACGAACGCAGAACGAGCTTCCCCTGCCTCGCTCTGTACTTGTCTTCTGGTAATTGCGCGCGTTGACACCCCAGAGGCCTCCGCTAACAGGCCACCCCAGAACTACGACCCACAGCCACATCCGCAACACACACGACACAATGGCCGAGTCAGCATCTCCAATTGGCATTGCCAATGTATGTATACACCCCTCTACGGCTGTGTTTACTCTCGCTAATAAGCATCGCAGCTGCCCAACCAGCGGTACGTCCTCCACTAGTACGCACGCACCGCGTTCGAGCCTAACGTTGAGCAGGCACAAGATTGTCGCGAAGCGCGGAGCTGCCTTCACTATCATGGTACGGATCGCATACAACACGTTGCTTGGACACGCTCTAACAAGCTCAGGTGGCGGGCGAGTCAGGCCTCGGAAAGACCACCTTTATCAACACCCTCTTCTCGACTACGATTAAGAATTATGCCGACCACAAGCGCCGACACATGAAGCAGATGGACAAGACGGTCGAGATCGAGATCACCAAGGCCGAGTTGGAGGAGAAGTTCTTCAAGGGTATGCACTCCATACCTCTGGGTCGTGCAGCCAGGGCTAACAGCGCCAGTTCGCCTGACCGTTATCGACACCCCGGGCTTTGGCGACTACGTCAACAACCGCGACTCATGGCAGCCCATCATCGAGTTCCTCGACGACCAGCACGAGTCCTACATGTTGCAAGAGCAGCAACCGCGCCGCAGCGATAAGATCGACCTCCGTGTGCACGCCTGCCTGTACTTCATCCGACCTACCGGCCACACTTTGAAGCCTCTGGACATTGAGGTCATGAAGAAGCTGTGCACGCGCGTCAACTTGATCCCGGTTGTTGCGAAGGCGGATACCCTCAGCCCGTATGATTTGGCAAAGTTCAAGGCCAGGGTACGTTAGGCGCTATAATCCGTGTGACCTTTCTAACACAGTCCAGGTGAGCGCTGTCATTGAGGCGCAGGGTATCAAGATCTACCAGCCGCCGCTAGAGGAAGACGATGATGCCGCTCTCAACCACGCCCGCGGCCTGATCAACGCCATGCCTTTCTCCGTCATTGGCTCCGAGAAGGACGTCCAGACCAACGATGGCCGCACCGTCAAGGGCCGACAATACGCCTGGGGTGTCGCCGAAGTCGAGAACGAGGAACACTGCGACTTCAAGAAGCTCCGCGCTATTCTCATCCGGACCCACATGCTCGACCTGATTCACACCACCGAGGAGAACCACTACGAGGCCTACCGCGCGCAGCAGATGGAGACGCGGAAGTTTGGCGAGGCCCGCCCGCGGAAGCTCGACAACCCCAAGTTCAAGGAGGAGGAAGAGGCGCTGCGCAAGCGCTTCACCGAGCAGGTCAAGGTCGAGGAGCAGCGATTCAGACAGTGGGAGCAGAAGCTCATCTCGGAGCGCGACCGCCTCAACAAGGATCTCGAGGGCAGCCACGCGCTCATCAAGCAGCTCGAGACCGAGGTCGAGTCTCTGCAAAGCACCATGGGCAACCGCTCGCACGGTCGCCGTTAAGCATTCTCGTCCGGCGTCAATGGTTTGCTGGGTTCCACGCGAGGTGGTGCAAGATTCGGGTCCAGTTCTACACATTCTATACTTCTTGATTCCCCTCCTTTCTGCTTTCGTATGTTTGTAATGTCGCGCTGCGACGGGGATGTGTTCGGGTGGATTGAGCTGAGCTGAGCGGTCGCGCAGACGCTTCTTTTTTCACTGGCTAAAAGTTCTGGAAGGGCATGAGATGCAAGGGGCTTCTTCTAGGGCTTGTAGATTAATATTGTCTTGGTTGCCGCTGGTCGTAGTACTCTTGGTATCATTATATGTAAGCCGTGACGCCGTGATTCGTAAACGCCTGAACTCCAAATCGCGATAGAACGGTGAGCAATCCTCACTGTATGCCCATCCCGCCAAACGCACGATCCAATTCCTCTCCCTCCCTTGAATCCAGCCCCGACTCCCTCTTGTCCATCAAGCCCTGTATACCCACGCTATGCCTCTCCGGCCTATCCTCACCCATCTCCACATCCGCCCCGTCTCCCTGCTTCTGCCCATCCACATTCTCCGGCACCAGTATCTTAACATCGCCATCCAACCACCCGGGCGCGACCCGCCTCTTCTCCGCAAGATCCTCCTTCCTTCTCCTTTCCTCCCAGTCCTGCAGTGTAGACCTGGCGTTGGACTCGAGAGTCTGGAGGTGCGATTGGAGGGATAGACAGGAGGCGAGGATTTGGTCGGGTGCGGCTGTTTGGCCTGTGGCGGAGAGGATGTATGCGGGTTGTTGGGGTTGCTGCTGTTGTTGTTGGGAGGATTGGGTTGGTGGGGCGGTTTGGTTGTTGGTAGGAGGTTGCGAGAGCATGCTTGGAGGGAGCGTGGAGGGCAGCTGCTTGTAGGTGTAGGGAAGTGGGGTTGCGGTTGGGAGGGTGAGGAAGGGGGAGACTGTTAGGGGGACTTGGGCGAGGAGGGG
>Ga0247740_1001486_pt1 | contig 10016 bp, 7 predicted proteins | sample UWRJL148409B2_FD_180942 | JGI IMG/M metagenome (GOLD analysis project Ga0247740, IMG submission 180942) | Plant litter microbial communities from Arlington Agricultural Research Station in Wisconsin, United States - UWRJ-L148-409B-2 | ecosystem: Environmental > Terrestrial > Plant litter >...
TGCTACGAAATTTCATTAGGCGATACCATTGGTGTCTGCACAGCAAATCAAGTTAAAAATTTAATTGAAACAGTTGCACATTACATCCCCATCGAAAAAATCGCCGTTCACATGCATGACACTTACGGTCAGGCACTTACGAATATTTATGCTTCATTAGAATTGGGAGTGAATGTGGTAGATAGTTCTATAGCAGGCTTGGGCGGTTGCCCTTATGCGGTTGGCGCGTCCGGCAATGTCGCCACTGAAGACTTAGTTTATTTACTGAATGGCTTGAATATTTCGCATGGGCTAGACTTACAAAAATTAGTGACGACCGGCAATTATATTAGCCACATGCTAGGGCGCCCCAATCAATCCAAAGCTGCGCAAGCGCTAACCAATAAATTCAAATGAATTATGAATAACGATCAGCTAACATCCGAACTTCTTTCAGAAACTGCTCAAATTCCATGGCATGAGTTGCAACGTTTTTTTGCAAGTGGCCATGCTATAGCAGTAGATGAATCTCTCGATTTAATTCACGTTGCAACTCAAATTACCAATGATAATGCCGCTCAAATAAAAATATGGATGGATGCTGGTTTGGTTGATGCGGTGAATGATTCCCAGGCAAAAATTTGGTACGAACAAGATGCTTTGGTGTGGGCGCTTGTCGTAAAACCTTGGGTGCTAGTACAGCAAAAAAACGAGCAAAGTTTATGAGTAAAAAACGCGTACTGGTAATTGATGACGAACCCGACATTCGTGAATTGGTGGAGATTACATTAGGTCGAATGCAGTTAGATACAGACTGCGCAGAAAGTATTACGCGCGCAAAACAATTATTACAACAGCAAACCTACGATTTATGCCTAACCGATATGCATTTGCCGGACGGCAATGGTTTGGATTTGGTTGAGTTCATTCAACAACACTTTTCGCGCTTACCTGTGGCAGTAATTACCGCGCACGGAAGTATAGATACCGCGATAGAATCCATGAAAGCTGGCGCATTTGATTTTATTTCAAAACCCGTAGACCTGAATGTTTTACGTAAATTAGTTAACACCGCTATTCAATCAAGCCAACTGCCAACCAGTGAGAAATTACCCACTGAAAGTTTTATTATTGGGCAATCAAAAGCTATTCAAGATTTAACACGCAGCATTCAAAAATTGGCGCGTTCTCAAGCCCCCATTTATATCAGCGGTGAATCGGGGTCAGGTAAAGAGTTAGTCGCGCGCTCGATTCATGAGCTTGGCCCACGCGCAACAAAACCATTTATCGCGGTTAACTGCGGCGCTATTCCACGAGAATTAATGGAAAGTGAATTTTTCGGCCACAAAAAAGGCAGCTTCACCGGAGCGCATCAAGATAAATTAGGTTTATTTCAGGCGGCGGAAGGCGGAACTTTATTTTTTGATGAAGTCGCAGATTTACCATTAGAGATGCAAGTGAAACTTTTGCGCGCTATTCAGGAAAAATCTGTGCGGCCTGTTGGCGCCGCCGAAGAACTCGTGACAGATGTTCGCATACTTTGTGCGACTCACAAATCCCTAGACAATGAAGTCAAAGAGGGGCGGTTCAGACAAGATTTATTTTATCGTTTGAATGTTATTCAACTCAGCGTAGCGCCTTTACGTCAGCGTCGCGAAGACATCCCATTACTCGCAAATTATTTATTAGAAAAAATTTCCCGCGAAATGCAATTGCCAGCACCTAAATTATCGGCGGCAGCATTACAAACACTTCATGGTTATCACTTTCCCGGCAATGTTCGCGAACTCGAAAATATTCTTGAGCGTGCTTTTACTTTGTGTGAAAACGAAGAAATAGACTCGGGTGACTTGCAACTACAAACTGATGCAAACTCATTTGTTCCATTTGAAAAAGCTGATGTTCCCAGCCATAAAAACCCAACTCAACTTAATACAGAAAACAGAAATAACCGTATAGATTACCCCGCCCGTTGCGCAGAATATTCGTCGTTAGATGATTATTTATTAGATGTAGAAAAAGAAATTCTGTGCGACGCATTAGAAAAAGTGCGCTGGAACAAAACGCTCGCAGCAAAAAAATTGGGTATTACATTTCGCTCGCTACGCTATAGATTGCAGAAATTGGGATTAGATGATGAATAAAAAAATCCCGCCGAAGCGGGATTTTTAGTTTTTAAAACTACCAACATTCAGTTGTATTATCAGTTCCAGTGCCGTCAGCATTAGTCCATGCCTGCCTCTTGCCTTTTTGATCTAATATGAAAGAACGACACTTCGTATCTTTCGCCTGCACTTTCGTGCCCACCGCTGTTGCAATAAGCCTATACGCAGTTGCAGTATGAGTAGCTGAATCTAATTTAACAGTATAAAAACCGTTTTCAGACGTAATGCCGGCCGTTGCCTTAGTTACAATATCGCAAGTTCTTGGCGCTACCGGCTTATAAGTACTCTGCTCTGTAAAGCATCGTTGCATGCGCTGCGCTGCGTCACTCAACGTTACTTTCGCATCAGAGCGCCCGCTTTTTAGAACTTGGTTCATATAAGCAGGGTAAGCGATAGCAGCTAAGATGCCGACGATAGCCACAACAATCATCACCTCAATCAATGAAAAACCTAGATTTGTTTTTTTCATAATTCAATCCTACTTCAGTTGACGCCATGACATGCGGCCATAAGCACTTGAGGGTTTATCCTTTAAAAAACCTTTTATCGAACCTTTTTCATCATTACCAGGTTTCAGTCCGCTTCCTACAATATCAACTTTTTTGGTATCAAAAATTGCGATTAAGTTGCCTAAGATAACGTTATCAAGAATGTGATTGCCATTATCTCCTAACAAGTCATAGCCTATAAATTTATCGCCAACCCCTGTCAACTCCATTAGCCACCCTGAGCCACCGAAACCACACTGATAAGGCGAAGGGATGAAAGTATTAATTATCACTCGATCATAAAGTAGTAAAGGTTTAGCAATTATCCGTTCGCCGGTTGCAGTAGAGCCGAATTGCAGATCTAAAAACCAACCTCGTTTCACTGTGCCTTTGACACCATTCCAATCTACCGCCAATCCTGAATCCGTGGTTTTGTCGTTGGCAATAGTACGCTTGCCGTCCTTAAGCCCACCCGTTTCGCTCGCTATCGTCTTCTGGTGTAGTACCTTCGCACGATCTGACTTGTCGAATGCAGGAATAAAAGTGCCCGAATCCGCAATGCCATATAGAGTTTGAATTTGAGTCGCCGTCTTGTCACCGGATTCGATCAGTTTCCCCGTTCCGAAATAAACCATATTCGAAGGAACTAAGGGCGCACTGGATGTAAGCTTCACTGCATTTTTTCCAATTGTCGGAGCCGCAGTGATTGGTTGTGCTGTACCAGCTGGGTCAATGACAGTGATTAATGGCACCGGAGCACTGGCAGTGCCATAAGCCACTTTCCAATTTGAAGACGCGCCTGTCAAATCAAACTTCCACATGTTTCCCATTAAATCCCCTGCGTAGGCATATGTATAAATGCCATCACCATCCGGCACTAAAGAAACCCCCGAAAGGCCATTGTCATTACCCGCACCCATTTTAGCTTTCGTATCGATAATGATAGGAGCGCTGGGGTCTTCGATGTCTATGGCAATCATTTTGGCATATCCATTAGTGCTATTACCGCCGTTTCCAAATATAACTCTCCACTTGCCGTCAGCAGTGGGCACGATAAATGTTTTGCCGTAATTAAAACCTAAATCACTTGAGTAACTGCCTGAGTCCGTATCACTATAATCAAAAATGACTTTGGGAGAGGTGGGAATGGTGACATCGAGGGCGAATACTCCCTTGCCACCCGCGCCTTGAGACCCGACCATTATAGTGTGCCAAGTTCGCTGGCCCTCATTACCTAATTTCACATAGGCATCACCTACAGTAATAGGGCCATCGACGATGTATTGATGCTCGAACGAAGCCGCAGCGCTCAGTCCTGCCAGTTTTTTATAGGCTCCACGAGGAATGTAAGCAAATATTTCATCCCCCCCTTTTAATTTGTCGGACGTGGCATTAAAAGCATGCAGCATGCCGTCATTAGCGCCGACATACAGTACTGGAATGCGAGTGCTTTTCGCACCTTTTGTTACGTAATCTGAATAGCTCGCTGAGCCATATGCAGTGGGGAGCTCCTCATAATGTTGGGTATCTTTGCCAGCGAGAGCAGGCGTTGAATTGACGACATCCCCAAGCAGCTTAGTGCGAGCTCTTAGTGCTCCAGGTTTAACCGCGCCGGTTGCGTCTGTAGCCATCTCGTCTGCCGCACTACCCAATAACCAGTTATACCGTTTGGTTGCATTGGTTTCGTCAAGCTCCCCGCTTACCTTGAGGCTGTCGCGTAAGCCATTTTCGCCTATACTTAATGAGTTGAACGCAACAACTGGAGTTGTATCTTTAGAAGATAAGGTAACAAGCTTGCCCGCATCATAGGTATAAATATTGCGCAAACTGCCCTTGATTAAGGTGTTGTCTGTACTCCATTTTGGATCACCGGCGGTTGAGCCGGTCGCAATCGAATAGGCGGAAATTTCACCTGACCAATCTGTGCTACTAAAAACTGCTTGGTAAACCAGCGTTTCTGAATCCAAACGTGTAGAACTGGAGGCAGCTGTCGCTGATGCTTGATCTGCCTTGGAGATGTTATCCAATGCTATTCTCATACTTGCTTTTAATTTTCGCGGATCTGTAGCAAAAAAGTAATTGGTTGGGGTTGACGCAGCGATACTTTCTGGCGTTGCTGAGTCATCGCTATAACCACCCCATTTAGCGGCATATTTCAACGGGTCATCTAACGATTTGCCTAAAATGGAACTCCCTATCTCATAGGTTTTTGTTTGGACTGTTGCGTCAGAATTCGCCGTATTGCAGGGGGAAGACTTTGTACATCCAGATCCGACTCCGTCATAAACGAAGTTGTGAATACCTGAAAAAACCTTAAAACCGGGATCTTTAGTACCGCTTAAGACGTAACCAAATCCCATGGAGTTGCCAGTGGAATCAGCCGCAACATAAGTAGTAATAGTTACAGTTTTTGCAGTAGGATTGATTACATACTTAATTGTACCCCACATGTCTTGGTCGAAGTCGCTGCCTTGCTCCATATCTTCCCAATCGACATATAGGGTGCCTGTAGTAGCTGTTTGAGAAACTATTTTGAAATCCACAATGGCACAGCTGCTAGCTGTCTTAGTTATTCCTCTTGTCTTATAAGTCGATGTATTTCGGCAGGCCGGAATGATAGTGAAAGCACTTCCATCTGGAGCCGTTACCGTGACCTTGGGCGTTGCCGGCGCCATCGCAACCGCAAATGTTTTCACTCTGCGCACCTGGTTTACCTCGGCAATTACTTGAGACTTGATTCCCTTGGAGCGAGCATGATAAGCCAAACCAGCAATTTGATAGCCACCCTCTAATCGAGGCGCCTCCGGGCATATGCCTGAAATCTTGGAAAGACTTCCTACATCTTTTGCGGTGCAGAGTTCGTCATTACTTGAAGGGGAATTCCCTACAAAAAAATTACTTCCCTTTATTATCCCTTCAGCATTACCGACAATATCCGTGGTTGCGCTAAGAGCAGCCAAATCGTTTATACCTATAGCTTTAAGGAAGTTTAATGGATCAGGGTTCGTAGCGGTGGGACTTAACTCGTCCGCATCATAGGACGTCACGGACGCATTGAACATTAATACGTTCAGAGGAGCGCAATAATTGCCGTCAAGGTTTGTATTGATGGGGTCAGACCAAGTTGCTACCGAGTTTAAACCGGTTATGTATGCTGAATCGTTCGCCGCAAATGTAGGATTAGGCTTCGCAGCACCAGCCAAATAACGCAAAGACTCTAAATATATTTCAGCCTGCGGATTTCCCCAGTTACTACATCTATCATTATCAAAAAACGCGCGAGGGTAATTGTTAGCAGGGTTTTCAAAACCGTTCGACCCAATCCACCCGCAATTGTCACTGCCTGTAATAAATTTGGGCTCGTAATACCAATCTGATGTTTTATTTATTGTGCTTGGCCCCCCCATATACAACCCAGAAGTGGGGGTGGCGTCGTAACCATATATCTTTAATAAATTAAGAGTGTTAATAATACTATTTGCTGTTGGCGCCGGCTTGACGAATTCACCAGTGGCCGCGTTAATTTCATCGTCAAGTGTTCCTATGGCTTTACGTAACACCCCTCCGGACTTGCTGGTGTCATAAGAGCCTGTCATCAAACCAAACAAAATAGAGGCTTTTTCTTTCACATTAGTGGTAACAACCGCACCATTTTTATCGGTTCCATATTTCGTATTCCCATATTCCTGCAACAAGCCCACTGGCTTTTTCGCTGTAACGCCGTATGCGGCACACCCTTCATCGTCACCAGTAAGATCCTTAACACAAGTTTGTACACGCGCAACATAAGTACCGTTCCCCACGTCCCCTGAAGAAGGATTACCGGCTTTGGCAGTTAGGCCACTTGGGTAGGAAAGTTTTCCATTTGAATCTTTAACTTGGATATTTCCATTAGAAGCATTTTTTTGCTCATTAGAACCATTCGCTTGGTCTAACCATTTGCATTGCCAACGCTCGTTATTCGCCCACAGGGAATAATCGCCTATCGCAACCTTTATCAGAGGTGGCTCAGTAGCATTCTGTGAATAAGTGGCAGTAGTATCTGTGGTATTACACAACGTGATTCCGCTTGCACTAACCAGCGATTTAGGAACCACCTTCGACAAATCCGGTCCTTTATAAAATTTTGCAAATGAATGAGTATCATTCGGCAAATAGGAACGCTCAAGCACAGTTTCAGTTGTTGAATCCACAACTCGCCTGCCCCCGTAAAGGATCTTACGAATTGCGTCTATACGAGTCATGGTAGCCCAATTTAAAAAATTACCGCTCCACATACCTGTGCAGTCTTTACTCGCGACAGTCGATGGCTCAAAGCGCGCTGTAACGGTAACATTCTTAGGATCACCATTATAGGTGTAACATCTATTGCTATCGAAATAACCGAAGTAATTGTAGGCATGCACATAGGTTATATCGGCATTGCCGTCTGGAATGGAGAGACCGTTCGAGTCGGTGATATCTGCATAATCATCGTAAAGCCTGAAGTAGAGTTGATGATCCTTAGACATATTCAGCATTAACAAAGGTTGAACCTGCCCCGACAAAAAAACGGGTTTTTGCGCAGGTTCACCAGCGCCTACCTGAGATGCGGCTCCCAGCAGCAACACCGCGGAGATTATCGAAGCACCCGCTGTAATGAGTTTATTTACACGATCAATTGTGCGTTGCATGGCGAGCTCCATAAATATTAATTAGCGATAGAGGTGGATTGCAAAACCACTTCAGTATCAGTAGTGCCGCCTACCCCGCGACTCGTTACCCGGTAGAAGAATTTGTCCTCCTGCGGGCTACCGGCATCGATGCCACCGCCCTGGTTTGCAGTATCAAAAGGGACAACAATTTTTTCAATTACATAACGCGGTTGGTCTGCAACGTTCGAAATAGTACTGTCGGCCAATTTGATACTGTTTGTAGCTGCCTCCCAATCCGTTTTTCCCCATAAGGCTGGGCGCTTTATCACTGAACTAAGATTCAAATTATCAAAATATCCGTTCGCGTTAGGTACGGCTACGCCAGTTAACCCAAAGCTCTTCAACTCACCAGTCCTAAGCCCAGCCTCAGCTGACTGAAAAGCCAAATTTCGATCACGCATATTGCCCGCCATTCGTTCTTGCAAGTCACTGCCGCGAATAGACGCTAGCCCAATAACAGTGAGCAGTAACATCATTATCAAACCAATAATAAGGACTGCACCGTTTTCCTTCATTGGCGATTTAAATTGAAAATTCATAAAAACCTCATACCTGAATATTTACTACGTCAAGTGGATTTGGAGCATTACTCCAAACGACTCCGAATACCTATCGTAGAGGTAAATACCTGACGTAGACGACGATCACCAGGATCATTTTCAGCGCCATTAAACGTGTATTTTTGTACTTCAGAGGTTACGTTATCTTCGATACTCGCCACCAAAAGCTCAATGCGCACTGATACAACCCTATCCCAATCAGCAGGAGTTGAATCTACACCTGCTGCCTTTTTATATATATCTGGAATCAAATCGAAACCGGCGTTATCAATTCCGTACTGGACGCTCATGTTCTCGACACCTTCCAGGAGCTCCACTGGCGGATTACCATTAATTTTTTGCCATAAACTTGGGCGCTGGGAGGGAGACGTGCCAGTCGCAATAAAATAAATGGTACTGGATGCTAATAGTAATTCTGCTCCGGATTTGAAGACTGCACCTGCCTGTGTACTCCAACTTCCTGTTGAATTACCTGGAGTGGTAGTGGTAGCGGCAACAGGTGCATGCGAAACCTCACCAGTTGCTGCAATGTCGGTTATTTGAAAAACGCTAGACTTTACACAATCAGTTATCACTGCAGTGTCATTCACACAGAAACCATTAATTCGGTCTGTTGCTCCGCACGCCTTAGTTTCAGTACTATCCGCTGCCATTGCCATAGTCAGAGTAGTAGCAGTACTGTTTACAGTAGTTCTTGCTCCATTACCATTTGCACTGCGTATCACAATAATGTCGGTGAGTGCCTTCGGTGTTGGAGATAGTCCGGTAGGTACTGTCGTGTAGCCGCGAATATATTCTGTAAATTTAAATCTAAAATCATTAGGCGTATCTAATGTAGTAGTAATGTTTTTATTTTGTCCTTTAATAGGGTTTGAATCGCAACCCATGAATCCAGCCATACGTATATCGCGCGACATAAAATCAACCGCCAAACGCCCAGTTTCTTGTATACGCGACAGAGCCTGTTGAGTTGAAAAAACAGTTTTGCTGGATAAAAAAACTTTCATTACACCGGTTAATAAAATCAAACCTAGCGTGATAGAAATCAATAACTCTACGAGCGAAAGACCTTTTTGTTTTAACATCATTTTTGCACACTCATATCGACGTTGAGTAAATCAATTCCGTTGTTGGTTCTGTGTTTGATGCGGTGGCGGCACCAAATAGTTGCTCATCGTCCCATTTGATCGAAAGCACACATATGTGAGTAGCAAGTGTGCAGTCAATTTTTCCTTTTCCACCTGGAAGATCACGACTTATATTGGCTCGCCATGTAGTGACGTCTGCAGTAGCTATGACGTTGCCACTCGGCGATCCGGCGTAATCAGCACTATAAGCAGCTATATTCGCACCATCCTTACCTCGGTTACTTCGTATTCGATCCGCAATATCATAAGCATATATATTTGCTTGAGAACGCATATATGCAGCTTGATTAAACTGTAACGATCGGGTTTGCAGAGTGGCCATTGCTAGCAAAGACGTTGCTAAAATTAATACCGTAACGGCGATTTCAATCAGCGTGGAACCAGCTTGTAATTTTGGTAAATTCATCAATATCTCCCCTTACCTAAGGACACGCTGTTTTAGTTAAACTATTCATTCCCGCCAATCCAACCGTAACTGTACTTTTAGATTGTCCCGTACAACCAGTTACAGACACCACAAATACTCGAGGCGATACATCAGCATTATTTGCACGTGCAAGCATGCCGTTGCCTGTGAAACGCAAATAACCGATAGCAGCCGATGCTGTCGCGGTAATAACAGCTTTCTTATTCAGATCAGTCCACTGACGTATTATTGGAATATTTAAATCTATAACAGGATTGACCCCATCCGACGCAGCTTTATCTTCAAAAACCATCCACCCTTTAGCCCAATCATCACTTGTTAAACACGTTGCGCCATCAGTAGAGGGGCAAAGTGAAACTCGCTTTCCACGTTTCACCGCTTCCTGACGAGCAAAGTTGATGGCTGCAACCAAATCACCACCCAATGCGAGTGAACTATTATTAGTAATTAGCTTGGTAAAATTTGGCATTGCCAAACCGAGAACTATTCCAATAATTACAAGCGTTATCACTAGCTCGATTAACGTGAACGCTTTTTGTTTTTTAAACATGATGC
>Ga0247740_1001488_pt1 | contig 10004 bp, 8 predicted proteins | sample UWRJL148409B2_FD_180942 | JGI IMG/M metagenome (GOLD analysis project Ga0247740, IMG submission 180942) | Plant litter microbial communities from Arlington Agricultural Research Station in Wisconsin, United States - UWRJ-L148-409B-2 | ecosystem: Environmental > Terrestrial > Plant litter >...
GCTCCAGCTACTCACCCAGCCTTCGACACGAACACCTTTTACAGCATGGCGTGACTGACCGATGGCAGCCGCCCAATCTCCAAATTGCACTCTATCAAAATCCCTGCCAAATCCCTCATCTTCACATCATGATGCACCCACATTGCAGCCTTGCCATCCCGCCAATCGCCAGCAAGCCCTCAACGCCACAGCGCTTGCCCCAAAGCGATATATTCTCTGCGTCAGGATCCTTCGCACACGACCGTCCCATAAACGAGGCTTCGCTCGCTCACATGATCCCAAGCCATCACCGCAACAGTTTCGAGTAGATCAACATTCAAATTGCCAACGCATGTCAACCCGCGCTCGTCGCATTGCGTGCGCTGTGTTACCCCCGGTATCCAGGTAGCCACGTTCCCGGCGATCGCGCTCTACGCGGACATGTCTACATTGTCGGTTAGGCATTTCGCGGTGCGCCAAGTGTGTGGAGCTGGGTGTGATGTCATGGGCGTCGTATCTTGAAGCTGATAATTGTAGGACTATTGCACATCGCGGAGCTACACCAAAAGCTCGTTCGAGAGTCATGAGGCTGCGGATGTTGTGAGCTGTGTGGAACTCGGGTAGGACAAGGGGGTAGACCCTGCGACAAGGGGATTGTGCAGATCAATGGTCGTCTGCGCCCATGACCTTGTTGCAGGCATGACACACTGAATGGTAGGCAAGGTTGGGGGCTTGAGGTTTTCCCGAAACCCGGTTCAACAGATTGGTCACGAGCAGGGGTGCGTGGGTTTGCTCTGAATGTTGATCATTAACTTTCTTGAGCGCTCCGACCAGATGTTAAACTTTCTTTCAAACGATGCCTGTGGCAAGAGCCGGCGGGTGGAAAGATATGCTTTGGGAATACGAGATCGTTTTCCTTCGGCGGGGTTATACGAGGGACTCGAGTGTCTTGTGTGTTCACATCGTGATCAGGTATGGATGACCCGGATGAGAAGGTACAACAGAACAAGGCAAAACTTTGGAATCCTATTGTTTAGAGTTATTGATGCATCAGGTGTTGTTGAACCATTTTCCCCCGATCGGTGAACTACTCGCATTCCCATCGTAAAACAAGCTGGATGGAGCAAATGGGAATAAGCCGAGTGGGGTTGCGTAAGACTGGCACAGCACCCGGACTTGCACTGCTTCTGTCTGAGATTCGTAGCCTGATAGCAGTGCCCGCTTGCTGATGCGCTGGCAGCGTTGTCCAAGTCGCCGACGCAATTTACGTGTACCTATGGTATCCACGGGCTTCTTCGGAGCCCAAGGTGGAGTTCCGAAAGGGCCGTGGCTGCAGTAGGTGGATTCCAAGACAGCTGCAGCCGTGTCGATCCCCCAGCCACGGCCAGGAACGCTTAGAGTAGTCTACTTGCCGCGGGTGGTGTGTGGTCGCGGCAATGAGTAAGATCTGAGTAAGTATTGTAAATCTGTCGAGATGCAACTTCATCCGCTGCTAGATCCCTTGTGAAATAGCGCTGACCCCGAAACTAGCTTAAAGCAAGTGAGACGGCCGCGATGCAGCCCGACGATCTTCAATAATCGAGCGCTTCGCCATCCGGACGAGGCCTGAAGCACGAGCGCCAAAAAGCCACTCGGCTTCGTGTATGCAGCCAGGTGGGTAGGACAAGATGGACGTTATCGAAGGTGGCGATAACTCAGAACCCTGATCAGCCACCGCAGATAGCAGGCCGATAGAGCATCGCTAGTTCACCGGTGCGGGATTTGGTGGCTCTTCGTCCGGGCTGCTACGTTATCGAAGAGGGTTCGTGGTCACACTGCGTCGAGCTATCATCTATGAAGGTTGTCAGGCTATTCGTGGCGTTGGGACATAGTAGTAAATGCTGACGCGCAGATGAGAATGTTGAGATGCAGGTGAGGATGCGAGATTAGGTTCGGTGGTGAGCCAGGTCGTGGGGACGACTGGCGACATAGAGGCGTCTTAGTCATGAGCTCACAGACGGAACTGTCTCCGAGGAGCGATGAAAGGCAATGTCCTGCTCCGGACGAGAGAGGAAGAGTGAATACTGAGGAGCGGGGCGGGGCGGAGATTTGCATGCCAAGTACCCCGCCATCAAGGAATCGTGACTAAGCGCAGAGTTCCGAGTGTTTGCAAACCTCCAATATCATGTCATAGTGGAGAAGAGTTGCTCGCGCAGAAGCCAGAATTCCGCTATGGCTACCGCGAAGAAGGCTATACAGTGAGCATCTTCCTCTCTTTCGCGCGGTCCTACTGACACTTTCCCAGGAGCAATGATGCGCCCACAAACCCTCGCGGCATCCCGGTCGCGCCGTTCGTGGACCGAGTCGAAGACTATGTGAACGACCGTTCGGAGGTGGAGAGCACCATAAACAGCTTCAAAGAGATGATCTCGTACGCGCGGCTCCACTAGCCCTTATGACGACGTCCCACGGCTTACACACGGCCTTAGGAAATACCAGTTCATGGAGTCAAACACGCAGCGGCGGGCAGCGGGGCTTAGGGACAAAATCCCCGACATACAGAAGACGCTCGAGACAGTGCGCTTCTTGAAGAGCAGGAAGGTATGCGCCTACGCATATCTTTGCAGGCGGCACGATGCTAAGTTTGGACGCAGGAAGACGCCGATCCGATCGAGACAACGTTCGAGCTGAACGATACGCTATACGCGAAAGCGGAGGTACCGCCGTCGGACGAAGTATACCTATGGCTCGGGGTACGTTCACCGATCCTGAACTGGCGAAACCCGGGACTGACAAATGCACAGGCAAACGTCATGCTCGCATACCCCATCCCCGAAGCCGAAGAGCTGCTCAAGTCCAAGCTCGACACCGCGAAGAAGAGTCTTGCGAACTGCGAGGAAGATCTGGAGTTCCTGCGGGAGCAGGTCACGGTATGTTACACCCTTGAATTGGTGGGTTGGATATGGCTGACAGGATGTAGACGCTCGAGGTTGCGTTCGCGCGCGTGTACAACTGGGATGTTGCGCAGCGTAGGAAGGAGAGGGAGGCGGGCGAGTCAATAGAGGACAAGAAGGGTGCGTCGCCGAACGGATGATGGCGGTGTGTTTGGGCAATGCTTCATAGCATGACGGTCGCTCGGTGCCTGTTGGACATGGCGATGTTCAGGCAAAGTATTTGCTGTAGTGTACCAGATCTCCAGCTCCAAGGCTTGCGCTTGTTCTCTCGCGTCTCGATCTGTACAGGTTCCATCCAGTGCATGGTTCGTCTCATGATCCATACTGAAGCAGACTAAGAATGACATCTCATCTGGCGATCAAGTCTTTATTGACCGGATGATTCCATCTGGAGGCAAAGATGCATGCATACATTAAAGTTTCGGGAACACACTCACTATTCAGGAAACCAGTACTGAATTGGCTGATGTGCTTGGTGGTCGCTGCGACCAGCCGCCCATTCCATCCAACCTCAATCAACAACATAGCTTGGGGGTACAAAATGTATCGCAAAAGCAAGACATTGGGGCGATCTGGTACGGCAAAACTTACACATAAACCCCTCTCGATAAGCTTTACAGACTTGGGGTTTGTACCTCAACCTTGGAGAGTGCGGTGGTCGAGTGCGCGGTAGGCAGGCGAGATTGATTAAAAGCAAGGCAAGACATCAGAAGATGGAAGAGACTGCACCACCTCATGCACAAGGGCAGATCACAATCGAGAGTCACGGAGCAGACAAGGTATGTTTGAAGAAGTGATTTTTATCTGCCGTCCACCGAACAGATGTAGCTAGAAGCTACCGATCCATGAATGATCCATGAATGATCCATCTCGCCAGTGCCAGAGATCCCCGACCCAAATGGTATCTTACAAATTATTAACGCCAACCGCAGACGGTAAGCGCGGTGACGAAGAAGCGAAGAAAGTGGCGGCCAGAGATGGACGTAGAACCAGGCCCTATCGTAGCGACATGGACGTGACCAGGGCTTGAAGGAGGTCCTTTAGACCAGAGCAACAATGACCGCGTTGAGAGCAACACCGGCGGCGACCAACGGACCCATACCAGCGAAAACAGGAGCTGCGGCGTTCGAGGTCTCGGCAGGTGGTGGGGTTATCGTACTGGTTGGTGGAGTGCTGCCAGAGTGAGATAAAGAGTGCGTGGCAGTTGGCGTCGGGCTCGGGGTCTCCGTGCCGGCAGGAGTTGACGGTGTCGGTGCAACAGGAGACGTTGACTGTGAGCCAGAAGGAGCCTCGCCGGAAGAAGACGCGCCACTCGAAGCTGGACCGCTTGAAGGTGGAGCTGACGGACCAACCGAGGTCTCATTCGGAGGCGGTACGATGATGGTCGTCTCACCTGGCGGCGGCGGGTATACGGACGAAGTAGACGCAGTGGGGGTGGGAGTCGGACCGCCGGGCTTGCCGGGCTCGCAGTCAGTGACCGTGACCGTGACCGTGACGGGGGGAACCGGGATGCAGGCTATGCGAGCGTCAGTCTTGCCAGTCGCATGTCGAGGGCCAGTACTTACCTCCAATCTCGGTCAGATCGAGGGCGACGACAGCTCCGACAAGCGCAGTAGCGACAGCGAGGATCTTGAAGCCGAGCATGGTGATTGATGGTGTAGAATTGTTGAATGGGGATGAAAGAGATGCTTGGCTGAGAGTATGCGAGCGGAGGCAATACAATCGCTAGAATGCAGTGCAGTTGAGTGGAGGTGTCGTGGAGAGCGAGAGCAGGGGAGGTGACGGGTAGTTTATATGGGGAGGCGCAGACAGCGGCGGCGGCTCTGATCACGCCTTTGTTGACCTGGGCGTGCAAGTGGTGGCGGTTGCTGTGGTGTTGGCTGCGGGCGAGGTGAGGGCGCTGGAGTGAAGGAGAAAGAGTGCTCGCCGTCACTCGTGGGCCTGTTTATGGACCGGCGGGAAGGACCGAGCTCGTGCTCAGATGCCAACGTTGCGGTAGGAAGTTGCACCTTGCAAGGCTCATCCACTGTCATGCAAGTTTGACGCACTTGTAACGCTAATGGGGACATATCCTCCGCAACACAGCGTCGCACCGTCACGTTGGTGCTGGGCGGATAGCCATGCAACTGGCCGCTGATGACTGGCGACAGCTGCAATCACCCGTCGGCTGCCAGCTCCGGGTCGTTTGGCGTGTCGAGTTGGGGCTTCCCGGGGCTGCGTGGGGGATGCGTGCGCTTGCCTGTCCCGCCAAGGAGTGAAAGAAAACCCCACGTGACGGGGCAGTGCGCTTGATAACCTGAGATCAGATACGGCAAATTGCCCGTGGGTCTTGCCCATGAAGCAAGGTCAATACATGGAGGGACTGCTCATCTACAGACCCTCGGTGAAGGCAGCCCGGCAATGTTTGTTTTGGTGCAGCAACGCGCCTGCTTGTTGCCCTCGCTCACTGACCACTGACGTTGCGGCTTGGCATCGCCGCTGCCCTCATTCTCTTGACATCTCCCGCCTCTGATCTTCTCTTCTGCACCCAACTACCTACACTCGCTTCTTCTCCACGCTCAGCCCGGCAATCAGCCTCCAGCTATTTGCTCTCTCACCCCCACACTCTTTTATCCGCTGCCTTACTGTCAACACCGCTCAACATGAAGATTGTCCAGATGGCCGCCCTTCTGGGTGCTGCTGCCTCCGTTCTCGCGTCCTCGGATGGTGAGTCGTTTCCCCTGCCTCCAGATGCCAGGTCTTCAAGTCTGCGGGTCAGACGGCAAAGGCTCCGTCTGGCAAAGCGATACGCTCGTCATGAGATTCACAGCTAACTTGTAAACACCAGAAGTCCGCCGCGATGATCCTGAGTTTACGGCCGAGGCCTGGACTACGTCGACTGTCTTCACGACGTCGTTCGTCACTGTCACCAATTGCGGCCTGGGCGCCACCAGCTGCACTGCCGATGGCACGACAATCATCACGTCTGTCGTTGCTGTCACGACGACTGTATGTCCGATAACTTCCAGCAATGGCGATCAGCCGACCATCTCTGCGACTCCTTCTGCCCCGAGCTTCACCCTGCCAGCGACGACCTCGGCAACTCTTTCTGCCTCGGAGAGCAGTCTGACGGGGACCAACACGATCCCGCCGACTTTCTCTACCCCACCGAGTAGCCCAGTCCCGACAAATTCTTCTGCTCTGGAGAGCAGCCTGACGTGGACGAACACAGTCTCGCCGACTTTCTCTACTCCGCCGAGCAGTCTGCTTCCGCCGACTGTTTCTGTCTCGGCGAGCTCAACACCTCCAGGACCACCCGGTGGATCCACCTCGCGCGGTGTGCTGACTTCGGTTTTGACTCCAGGCATCCCTGCTCCGTCCATCCCTTCAAACGGCTCTTCTACGAGTACTCAGGACACGTCTAGTGAGGGCTCTTCAAGCACTTCCATTCCCTCCGGACCGCCGGGTCTTCCATCTTCTAGCTCTGCAATCCTCCCGACTGGTACAAGTCTTACTTCGATTATACCCGGTTTCACCCACCCTCCGAGCGTCGGTTCTTCGAGTGCTGAGAGCACTTCGAGCAGCGTGCTGGACAGCAGTAATGTGCCAACCACAGCCGGCCCATCCACTGGTTCATCTACGCCACCCGGTCCAGGGTACACCCCGTCTAGCACTGGGAATTCGATCACCAACACGATTGGATTTTCACCATCACCGCCTCTTCCCGAATCCTCCGTAGCGCCTACCGGAACTGTGTCATCGGTTCCGGGTCGTCCAGGGCACCCAATCTCTGACTCATCTGCGGTAGCTACTCCAACCGCGTCAGCGTCCGGTACGCCATGGAGGCCCTCCAGCGTCGAGGGCTCCTCTTCGTCCAGTGTGGAGGCTACCACCACCCTGTCGATTACGAGTGTTGTTACCAACCCATTGACGACTATCATCACCCAGCCGACTGGCCACAATGGTAGCACGAGCTCTGACATCCTCGACCGGCCTACGAGCATTGGCACCACCGTCTCAGGACAACCGTCTGGGCCATCAGGGTCGGGGTGAGTGCTTTTTCTCGAAGTATTCCGACCGTAGCTAATATCATACGCAGGTATCCGAAACCCACCGGTGGCAATAGCACGGTCATCTCTCCCTCGCCAACCTACACCGATATCCCCTTCAACATGGGTAACAAGGTTGGCACGGGCAAGAGTTCAATTGCGGCCATCGTTGTCGCTCTCGCGTTCGCCCTTTTCGCTTAATACGCCGCCGAGTGGTAGAATGACAGTACGATGTTTCCTTGGGTTCCAGGTACGCTATCGTGATGGTGGGCCGGTCTTATGAGCCGCTATTGCACGCCTGTTACTTCTAGCATGGTTTAGCCGCATGACGGGATAACTGACATACTTACGGTGCGGTTGACAAAAACGGCGATCGATCTTCCTTTGTTCTATGGGTAGGACTTTCTCGAACACATGTTACCAGTTACCCAAGTCGGCCGGGAGACGTCAGAGTAGCTGATATAATGCACCTTTTATGATGGCCGCATGTTCCTGTTCTTCTGCTTTGGGATACTTTGTTCGTGACACTTTCTGTTACCCTATCGAAAAGCCCTTGTACAATATTCGGTGATAACTATGATGATGGAGTGTGGTGAGGAAGCGGTTACAGATCATTGCGACGAGCGGTGACGGCTCGAATTCTTGTCAACTTGCTACCTCGACTGTGGCATATAGCACGATCTTATCAGATGGGCGATTTAGTGGAGAGCAACACTCAATCAAACACAAAGTTATGAGGAGAAGGAGCACTGCCACAAGCTGAGGGAGTCAAAGGAGAGAAGACATGGGATGTCGCAACGACAGCCTCTCGGGATAGATAAGTTGTTGCCGATTGACACGATTTGCAAAGCCCGCCAAGAGGTGTCTCAGTGTGTAGTCTCACACTGGGCCCCTAATATCTTTCCTTAACGACACATCTGTAGTAGTTCCAGCTCGGCAGCGAATCTATAGCATGACCGCTACCTCGATGATGACTTCACTTTGGAATTGCGGAAAAAGGCCCTCCGGAAGACCAAAGCATGGCGTTATACTAATGGAACTGTTACAAGAGCTAGTGCTTACTAGACTACAAAGTCCGTTCACATCAATACGATCGAGAGTAAATCCGCATCTTTAACAACCTTACGTCGTCTTCGTCGGCCATCGCGGATGCCTCACACACCGATAAGTTCTTTTGAAGCCCTCAACCAATGAATGCCAGCTGCTGCGTCTAGATGAAGGCTCTGCCACATTGTCGGGTTCGATCACCTCGTCGGCCTCTGCAGTGCTGTTGCCACCCGTCTCCTGATCAACGCCGTCCAAGTCTTCGCGTCCCTCGTCAGACGCTTCGGCGGTCCCGCTTCTCCCGGATCGACGCGGATGCCTCACACGCCGAGAAGCTCTTTTGAAGCCATCCGCAAGCGAACGCCAGCTGCTGCGTTTAAGCGATGCTCCCGTCCTGTCATGGGCCACAAGCGGCGTCTCGTCAGACTCTTTCACGCCCTCGTATCTATCTTCAGACGCATCGATGATTCCGCTGCTTTCCCTGGACTCTTTCGCGCTCTCCCTTCCGTCGCTCTCGTCCGGCGGAGAATCGCGTCGAAGGGCATTTGGTAGCCGGTCTTCTGTAATGCCTGCTTCGCCGGGCTGAGGCGTGGTGACGAAACTAAACGTAGGGGTACATAGTCAGCAAAGCTCATTCAGAGGTATCTCCGTACGCCATGTCTTGGGTGAGTAATTTTTGTACTGTGTTAGATCACGGCGCACTTTGTACGCGAAGACGTACCTGTGGTGGATGCCGTTGAGGGGGTCAAATGTTTTTTGACGGTGGTCCAAGATCCGTGACGGGGTTGCTGCCCCCGGCGACGACGTTGATGTGCTCGATGACCTCGGGCGCGTCCTCAATGCTGGATGCGTCTCGAGATCCTTGTGCGCTCCGATGCCCCGAAGCTTCTCCAAGTGTTTTATCAACGCGTGTTTCTTGAGCGACAGCGGCGGGGATAGTGGGCGCAGCGGGTTGTCAAGTTCTAGCCATCGATCTGCTACTGCTGCTGCTTCCCGACATTCTTCAGCTGCTGGAGCGCCATCTGCCGCAGTCAGTAAAGCTCATCCAGAGAAATGTCGTTAACCGATGCCTCCAATTGGCGGCCGGGGTGTTTGAGAAACCCGACGTACCATAGCGAAGTCGAAGATGCTCATCTAGTCTGCGTTGCTCAGCAGCGCGATCGTCCTGATCTTGCCGTAGCATTTCTTTGGCTTGTTCAAATGTCAGGCCTAGTGCTTCAATATACCGTCGCTCCCCTTGCATGTCCTCGAAACGTCCACGCATTATATTCTCGACATGATCGGCTCGGCGTTGCTCTTCCGGATTGGCCTCATCACGTTGAATCTTGTTCTCTTTTACCGCATCGGCTGCCTGCTTTATGACACTCGTTTCCTAGTCGAGGCTGCCCTTGATTTCCGACTCGACCAGAGTCTCGTTGCTCTTGGAGGACTGTCGTCTGGATCCCAGGTTGGGTTCGCTGTGGTCCGACTGGCGAGCATTGTCTTGGGGGTCGAGATCGAACAGCCATTCTGACAACCATTTCGCAATGCATTCGTCCTCTCTTTGGGAGGATGGTACTGCCTTCGAACCTTTCAGGCCAGGCTTGACATTACTTGGTGTCTAAACAGGGTCCAAAAGTCAGCGAGGGTAATCTAGAGGAATACCAGTACTCTCGTTTTGCACCTTGAAAGCATCCACTTCCATCTGGGGTGACGCACCATTGATTGTTCTACGGATACCCGGTCATACTCAACCTTCAAGGGCCACACGCGACGACTTGGTTCGCGAAGACCTGCGTTGGTTTCCTCGATAAGCTCGGAAACGGCATTCCAGTTGTTGGTTCCTTTTCTCTCCCTCTGTCTCAGATCGGCGTTGGGATTGTAACCAGGCGATGCATGCGGAGGGCTTTTCGTCGAATCTGGAATACTCTCCAAGCACGGTGGAGCGGAGGTTCTCCGCCCGACGTCTTTGCCCGACTCCTGGCGGCTTATTATATTGTCTATGTTGTGAGGCAAGACTGTTGGTGTTTCAACAAAGGTC
>Ga0247740_1001489_pt1 | contig 9998 bp, 12 predicted proteins | sample UWRJL148409B2_FD_180942 | JGI IMG/M metagenome (GOLD analysis project Ga0247740, IMG submission 180942) | Plant litter microbial communities from Arlington Agricultural Research Station in Wisconsin, United States - UWRJ-L148-409B-2 | ecosystem: Environmental > Terrestrial > Plant litter >...
GCTCCCTCTGTTGGCGCTCGCAACCTACCCGGATCCATGGCCTATTCTCCAGCCCGGAACACTAAGCATCAATCCCTCACGCCACCCTCCATCCCTACCCCTCAACGGCCGCTTCTCCCGCGCTTGCCTACTGAGACGCAGGTCACTATCTCCGCAGCAGAGCGTCGCGAGGCAGCGACATAAGCACTGCGCAACGCTCAGTCCGCGCTAGAAGCCCACCGCGCGACGTATGAAGATCAACTCGTAGCATACGCCGTCAACCATCAGCTCGATCTCCAGCGCGATACGAAGGCACGAATCGATTTCGGCCTCGTGTACGCGCAACGCTTCATGGAGCTCTCTTGCGCGATCGGTGGCGCTGAAACTTCGTATCGAGATGCAAAGCGCGTTGCTAGAGAAGCCGGCGCGGAGAATGTACCTGACCGCACTGTCATACAGAAGCGACTAGATGAGACGGACAGCAACAAGCGACCTCGCCGCGATGCCTCAGAGCTCGTGTGCCCGTTGACTTCTACCCTGGCGCCTGTCACTCCTGAGCGCGATCACAGCGACCGCGCTGGCGGTGCAAATACGCGCAAGGTACGCAGCTGGGATGAGCGCAATCGTGATCTCTGCAAGAAAGCTGAAGCGAAGGAGAAGAGGAGTAGCCAAGAGAAGGAGTGCAAGAAGGCCGAAATTAAGGAGCAGCACAAGAAGAACCAGAGGGAGAAGGAGCGAGCTACTCACAAGCACAAGAAGCACGTCGGCAGCAGTTCAATCGTCGTTTTCCCCGGCAACCCCAAGCCGCACAACGACCCGGGTTTCGCATTTCAGCGACCAGCTTACACGCACCTTCCGCGTGGAACCACCGCATGCACGGGATTTGGCGGGCGTGAGGCTGGTGTAGCGGTCACGCAGGCACACGCGGATACTTGGATGATGATGTTTGAGCGTAGACAGAAGAGGGGCGCTAATGGGACCGTGTATAGTTATGAAAAGGAGGCCGTGGCGGCAAAGGAGGTGAAGACGGAGAGGGTGGAGAACATGGCAAGACGGGGTTAGAGGGAGACGTGGGGTTGGCATGGGATGGATCTGTGTATTTGGTGCTCAAATGGTTATTCCCGACATGTATGCTTGCCTTTCAGCACGACAACGGTGTCTAGCACCTTTCCTCGGAGACTATGGCATGGGTTTGCAGCCACAGTTCAGGTCATAGGCTTAGTTATTTCCGTAATACCACTCGCCAGCTAGGGCCTTAAGAACGAGACATATCGTGTCTTTGGGCTACAACATGCGTCACCTTCTTACGCAAATAGCGTATACTGCAAGGCATTAGGCACCTAGATCGCTGTGGCTGGGCTTTACGGGCTTCATACTGCACTTTTTTACGCGTACTCTCGTCTGCTCACACTCCATGCCTCTGCCTATGTGCCTGCTTCACCCGCTGTGCTCGTCCTCACCTTCTTCGCCAATCCGATCTCACCCTTGGGCACCACGAATTCCACACTTGCCACCAATATCGTGTCTACTAGACCAGTCACACTACTTCTCGTCTTCTTCACTGGACCCACTCTTTGCTTGTCGCGTGTCTTGAAATTTTGTATCCGCCACACTCTTCCTTCCCTTTATGAAATTTTTCAATCGGAACTTGTATTAACAAACACGCAGCAGCGAATTTTGGCGTGGGAATCATTCTATGATCTCTTCGATACAGCCATCCATACCAGAAATTCGGACTATGCGAAAACCTGGTCACGGAAGAATTTGAAGTAACTAACTAAGGTGGTTGGGGCAAAACAACACTGTTCGCCGCTTCCATACTTTCCGGATGGCGGCAGCGCCCGCGGATGCGAGGGTACTTGGCGACCCTATCAGTGGCCTCGAGCTTGACTTGATTGAGTAACAGCCGTAACTTCTGTTGCAAACCTCGCTTACTGCTGTACCGCGTGCATTATATCCTGCGGCGCCCACCACTCCGAACGCGCAACCACCGCTGTTGCCCTCATAGCCGTTCATAGCTTCGTCTTTTCGCTGTGCTTCTACAAATCTCTTCTTGCTTGAGCATCCAGCACAGTCTCGGTCTATTGCAATTTTGCCCCACAATAAGAAAGGTTCCGGTTTATACGGCCAAAGCCGGACAGACACTTGGTCAAGCAATTTATCATGGTTGGCCGCGCAACGTACAAAATCGGAGCCACTTGGAGTAGCGAGATCAACACAGACGTTCAGCTAAATGTCTCTGTCGCCGACAAGCATTTCCGCATCGACCTTTTCGCTGCAAATTTTGAAGCCTGTCCAAAATCGTTAAAGGAGTATCTGCGACATGTCGAACGCTCAGACCCGACGTATATACAACCCTTGCTAGAGCAAGCTGATGGGGTTGAGTTAGTTGATCCTCTTGAGGATTTTTACGACTGGGCCACGGAACCTTTTGCTGCTCTTTTCCGAGAGATCAAGCCTTTGGATCGAGATCGATTGTATACGCTCCAAGACTGCCTGTTCCCCGAACGTTTCATGTACACACTGCAGGTGGCTGGCGATGAGTTGGTTCCAGTCCCGCGCGACGTCGACCCTGATGGTCGTTCAGTTGGCGTGCTACTACCTGCCTCCGAAACACTCGACACGTCCACGGTCCAAGTTTACCGTCCGACCGATGTTCACGTGCCGCTCAATGACAATTCGGCGGCCTTACCACCAAGCCCTCGGAAGGTGCAAATCAAAGAATGCGGTGCCTGCTTCTTCAAGCAGATGCTGGCAGGAGATATTAGCATGGCCGTTACGGAGCTTGCTACCTACGCTAAGATGCGTGCGGCTGAGCTGGATGAAGACGTGCGTGTGTCCCGGCTCCTTGGTATTGTAGAGGACCAGCAAAGTTCAAGGATTGTGGGATTGCTGCTGTCGTACATTGGTTGCGAGAACAAGACCCTCTCGTGTGCTGCCTACGCAAGCGACCACACAACACACAACAAATGGCTAAAGCAAATGACGCATTCTTTGAAAAAGCTCCATGCACACCAAATTGTCTGGGGAGATGCAAAGCCTGATAACGTTCTTATCGACGAGCATGATGACGCATATTTGGTTGATTTTGGCGGTGGTTACACGAATGGTTGGGTAGACAAGGAGTTAATGAACACTCAGGACGGCGACTTGCAGGGTCTTCGGCGTATGGCAGAGTTTCTCGCTGCATTGTCTGTATGATGGGGATTACTTAGTTTGAGGCCTTCCTCGTCTTGATACAGTCTACCCGAGCATGCTGGGGTTTGATTTCGGGATTCCTTACTCTCAGTCGCAAAATCCAAAAGTTATTGGTAAAACTCCTTATCAAGTCACGCCTAGGTTTAGTTAAATGACGGCTACATAATATTTGCCGTGGCCTCACATGTGGACGGAACACATACATCATTCCCAGGCTTTGAGGATGTGTATCCAGCCGCCCTTAGAATTCCTTAAGCGCCCGACTGCTCTTATTTTGCGGTACCACCAGAACGAGGAAAACCATGCAACCATATCCCTCTGGAATCTTGATTTTACGACCCATTTTGCACCACTAAGCTAAGCCTTGGTATCTTGCATTAGAGAGTAGATGTCATTGATGTGCATGCCATGGAACTTTTCTCGATCCATTAAGTCTACTGGGTAGTCCTGGTTTTGGTACCCCGTACTTACCACACCAGCCATATAGTTGTCTCTTTGAACTCGTGACTTTGTTTCTACGTGGTGATATATCCAGAAATGCAGTACATGGTACTCAGATAGATGGCGGCATAAATGACAAGAGCGCATTAGTTTCTGCGTAACTCTGGGATACAAACTGCGTCAGTAATTTGACGAAAGGCGCCCTAGGCTTCAATTCAAGATATCAGACACTGAGATCCCTCCAAATAAATTTTGCAGACTACATGTCTTTTCGGCCTGGGAGATGTGCTCGTCGCCATGTGCTAAACGCTGTTGCCTGCACATACTCCTTACCCAGACCTCTGGACCTATCCTCCGTCTAGATAGATAGAAACGTAAGTCGCCTTCAAAGACCCAGGATCGAGCATCTACTTCATGCTCCCAGCGCCACGGATTTCCTATTCATTTAGCCAGTCCTACCCCATCTCCAACCAATCACATATTGTCAGCCTGAACCCAGGTTTTGAGCCATATATATTATGAGCACACCCTCTCCTCTCGCGCCGCCGTCCCTGTCCACAAAGATCTCTATTAGATTGTGCCAGGCCTCCAGCTTCCATGCCGCTTCTCGAAGTCGTTCGCAGCACTCAAATTCGCGCTTTTTTCCCGGGCGCTTGACACATGTATAGTACATGCGTTCCTTGTAATAAGCTTTTGGGGTATTGGCATGCGCGGTGCGGCACGGGAGCCACCGTAAACGTTTTGTCTTGGTACCATTGCTTGGTCGGGGGTCCAACTCTTCTAGAAGGATTCCACCGCGTGATGTGCGGGAAGCATGCGATGCGGCGTGCGCATACGGCGTCCAGCCTCGAGATTGAGGCCACAGCTAGAACGGTGCGTTGTTCGTTGCAACGGGGTCTTCGGCCCGCATGCCTCCATGCATACAGTCCTGGAGCTACAAGACCAGTTTTGCGGCACAGCAACGATCACGTGGGCAGCTTGTTCGGGCCGGTGTCAAAAGAGGTGCTGTATGCATTGTATTGAGGTGTTGGACTTAGAGTATATCTCGCCGTGGTGCGCGTGTCCTCGTACGCATGGCGTGAGATGGCAAATACTCGAGTCAATTTGCACAGAGAGATGGAGGGGTATCCCGCATAATACACGGCAGAGAACAGGGATGTCGACCGAAGGTGCTAGATTGGCTGTTTTGGCGAGCGAAGAGTGGGGACTTCCCGGGTGAAGGATTGCATGTGCAGGGTGGCGCTGCATTAGCGTGCATGTGTGCAGAAGGCAACGAACCCGCTGCTGACTGCCTTCCTATCATACTGGACGAATTGCCCAGCACCTGAGTCTTCTCTCTCATCGGGATCATAGGTCCGACCGAGTCCGAGGGCACATCATCTCGTCTGAAGTTCCTCCAGGTCATGCTCGACACGCGGAGTAGTGATGGCTCATTGGTTGACCCACCCGCGGATGAATAGATCTTGAGCACGTACCCGACAACCGCATTTCAGGCGTCGCACGACATTGTCAATCTCAATCACATGAAAAACCTGGATCAGACGCAAATTCAGATGAATTTAGATTGTTATATGGATGTACGTCTCAACGACCTTCTGTTCAGCTCCACACTCACGACCACTGTACCGCACCAATGCCGCACAGCGTCTTCCTAAAAGAAGTCAAAAAGAAGCGAAGCCGAGTGCAATGCACTCAAATCTTGTGTGTGCCAATGCTTTCCTCGGTGACCTCGGTAGCATTCTTCTCGTGAAGCTCGGCCTCGATGATACGGCCCTTTTCCGTGGCATCGGCACCGCCGACGAGCGCAGCGTCGCCATCGAAGTGCTTGGCAATTTCCTCGAGGGGCGTGTTCTTGGTCTCGATGTAGAAGGTCCAGACAAAGGCGAATTCGACAGCGAGCCAGACGCACTGCGAGTGATGTTAGGAGACGTTCGCGTCATGTGAACATATGCATGGAAACTTACGTAAACAATGTAGTATTTCCACCCAATCGCATTAAGCGCGCTCGGGTTGACATACGTGTTGAAGAACAGCGCAATGTCCAACATGGCGAACATGTAGCACATACCCTTGGCGCGGAGGGAGTAGGGCAGAATCTCGACTGTGTAGCCGACGAGGAGACCGGACCAGGCCAAGTTGTAGAAGGTGTAGTAGAGGAAGATCATGAAGACGACGGCGCTGCCGTTGGCCTTGACGTGCGTAGCATCGAAGCGCTCGGAGAGAATGGTCCAGATTACAAAGGACATGCACATGCCACCGGTGGAGACGAGGAAGAGCGGGCGACGTCCGAACTTGTCGACGAAGAAGCACATGGTGATGGCGGTGAGCGCATTCCAGATGTTGAGCACACCGTTGATTTTGAGCTGCATGTCGGGGTCCGTGATGCCGATCGTGGTCAACACACCGGAGATGTAGTATGAGACCAGACCGTTACCAGACCACTGAGAGAACAGACCAGCAGAGACGAGGATGAGAAGCCTGTGACGGTTGCCCCTAGTCTTGAAGAGTTCGAGCCAACCAGTTTGCTCAGCCTCCTTTTCGATGGCGATAGTCTCCCGGATCTCATCGTACTCGAGCGCGACGAGCTCGTCGTCGTGGTCGCCTTCGGCATGTACCTTGGTGAGGATGGCGAGGGCTTTCTCGGGACTGCCCTTAGACACATACCAGCGAGGTGATTCGGGGATGAACCACACGCAGGTGATCTGGAGGATAGAAGGAACAGCCTGAACGATGGAGGGAATACGCCACGACCACTGGCTGTCGATGCGGTTGGTGCCGTAGGTGAGCCACGCAGCAATGATGGAACCAAGGTACCAAGTGGTGTTGTACTGCGGATATTAGAACATTCGGTTCTTCTCGGCTGCCGCATTCGCAAACTTACAATTGTGGTGAAGGTAGCACGGTGCTGGGGATGGCAGATCTCCGTGATCAGAAGCGGGGACGATCCGTGAGCAATTGCAGAGCCGAAGCCCAGGATGAAACGGGCCGCAACAAACATCTGGAAGTTGACCGAGGCGGACTGGAGAACAACGGCCAAGATCATGATGATGGAACCGATGGCGATGCCCCACCGGCGACCAAGACCATCGGCAATGTAGGGAGTGATTGGCAGAGCGAGCAGCGAACCGAGGAACATGATACCAGAGAACAGACCCTTGATGGAGCCGGATGGGTTGTTCATGTCTAACTCCAATCAATTTATGCCCAATTGTGCCATTGCGGGTATGGACTCACATGTTGTGAACTGCTTGAGTGAGAGAAGACCATTGACCATAGATCCATCGTAACCGTTGGTGGCAGAGGTCAAGATGACAAAGAACATGAGGAAATAAAGGGTCCTCAGATTCTTCCTCTTGTACCATGTGATGGTGGGGAACTGCTTCCCGGCGACCCTGAAGAAGCCAGGCGTCGCCGAGGTGTCAAAGGTCGAAACACCACCCATGGTTGCTGATGAATTCCTAGCTGATGTTGGAGCAGTCAACACAAACAAAGAGTAGTTCGAGGCTGGGGAGCAAGAAGAAAGGTCGACCCCAAGCCTACATATAAACAATCGACCGCGGTACCTAGAGGGCACGCGCAGGAGGCCTAGCCCGTGTGGGATTTTATCCGGGACCGTCTGGCCCGCTTCGAGAGAGATGCAAGACTTCATTCTGGAAGCTCTAGCACCCCTGCCCCGTCACGCATCTCCAGGAAACGGAGGTGCTCATCGTGGGATGTACCGGGCATGGGGTCCAATGGCCGGCTCTCCATGGGGCAGGATGAATGGGTAAAAGCGGGTAAATCACCTTCGGGCGCTAGCCCTCGACTCAGTGGCCGATTCTCCGGACTTGGCCACGATCTTCGCATGGGCTTGAATGGAATCAAGCATTGGAGGCGTACGGGCTTGCTGCACATGGCTTGTGAGTGGCGTTTTGATACGAGCTCGATCAAGCCGCGCGAGATCCCGCTGATAGCGACCCCCGGGTCAAGGGAACTCAGATTCGAGGCCGCGGGGCGCGTAGTGTAAGCCAGGCGATGCCAGGTTCAGCCTGTCCAGCATCGTGGCTGTTGGGAAACATGTAGATGAACAGCTAAAGAGCGCAATTTTGGGTGTTGGCATCTGATTCGGCTCTGGCCAAGAGCGATGCGCGAGTCTGTACGGGAGTCGAGCGACGCAGAGCCCATGGCTATACAGTCGATTCTCATTTGAGTCTGCCACAAAACTCAAGCCTTGCGAACGAGGCCCCAGCGTCGCCATAGGAAAGACGGCACGGTGCTCCGTCGTCGACAACAGCGAGGCGTGACTGCGTGATGGACCGTCGCAGGCAGGACCACGCCTGACCTGGCGAGACCTATTTTGAAAGTCACACTGACCATTCGGGGCTAGACGATATCGTGGCGAGGCGTCGTGCTGAAGCGACGTTGGAGGCGATACCCCAAAGGATCATGTCGCGTGGTGGTAAGCCTTGCTGGCGCCATCGGCAGTACCAGTACGGGTGGTGGAAAACACGGGGGACGTGGCGTTAACGCTCGCTAATTCAGAGATGCAGAGCAGCCACCCGCCTAACGCACGTGACCCGTGCTCTCACGGAGGCATCTCGAGTAAGTTCTCCATGAGGATTGGTGGTTCCATACTCAGGGGCGTCGGATCGCAACAATGTCACGCTTAGCCGCAACGGCATCAGTCCCAGGTCTGCGGGTGTCCAGACGAATGTTGGGACTACTGGGCAATATCGAAGGACCCGGGAGACTGATCAGCAGCAGCAGGGTCGCGTCTATCGTTGTCTGGATTGATGAGATGCTTCCCAACATGCTTTGCCCGCGCACGAAGTGTCGGGCCTGTTTCCCGATGCTGGAGTTAGATTTGTCGTGAAGGTAGAGATGGGAGCTAGATTCGATAATTCGTATAGTTTGACCTACGCTGCTCCTTCGTGGCTTCTTACAACAACTCTATCGATTGCCACAACTGAGCGAGGTATCCAACGACTCGTCTTCATTCGAGACGCACAGCTCGCGTGATGCGCTGCAAGCGATCCTTCTTGATGAGCACGCGCGCTCACCTCTTCTTTCGACGCCCGCCCTTCCAGCCAATCCCTTCACGCCTCAAGGCGCGCGCTCATTGTTCTCGGCAATGTCCTTCCTCTTCCCGCTCGACAAGCTCCTCTTCCCGCTCTCCAGTGTGGCGGGTGTCACGCCATCCACGCCAATACCCTCCGCAGTTCCCCAACCCTCCTTGGCGACCCTCCTACTCCTCTTCACGACATCGCCTTCGTAGAACAGCCAGTCCAGCTCTTCGAGCGTGAGGTTGATTGTCGCTGGGTAACAAAGGTATTAGCCCAGCAAAACCCGTTAGCGATGATCCCGATCGGACCATGCGATAACCACCGGCTAAAGGGAGATCAAGACTGAACACCAATGGAACGAAGGACAGGTCTAGGCACATGAAGATGAGATATCCCTCCATTCGAGGTTGTTCAAGAGCGTGGGAGTGGTCATGACCACAAAGAAAGCCAGTTTACTTTAATGCCAACGGCCGTTCCTTTGGCGCGCATATGAAGCGGCAAGATCTCCGGGACGTATACCCAGGCAGCCAGGGTATACAATTGGCTGTCGCGCCGAAGATGAGCATTTACTGGTTCGCAGCATTAGCGTTCACGTCATGACATCGCATGAAAGGTTTGGCACTGCCGGACGGTCGCTCACCGTGAAAAAGAAAGTCTAATCGCAATGTCAGCACCGGCTATTGACGAGCGGGTAGTGGCTCAAGGCAAGACTCACTACACTCGCAGAGGCTGTCGATCTTGCCACGCTACCTCCGCGGCCCAGAAACGAGAGGAGAACGGAGACGAGCATCATGGATATGCCGAGCCCAAACGATCCCCACATCATAGGCTTCCGCCTGCCGATGCGGTCGAGAAAAAAGGTGGGGTACAGCGATCCGATGAAAAACCTGTAGATGTTAGCTGCCGTGCCGTGTGAATACAACGACCGCAGGCTGAAGTATCGGAGCTTCCGATGCGAGGCTTATTCCGAGCCGCTCGCCCATTTGTGTAGCCGGTCGGTACTCACATGAGATTGATAACGCTACCGAGCAGGAGCGACAAGTTGCGCGTGAGGCCAACCAGGAGTGTTAGAACGCTACGACGAGATTAATCCCTCCCGAAATGAAGTTTTCTATCTCCAGCTCTTGCCGTTGTCAATCATACTGGGAGCCTCTTCTCTTCCTGGCAACCAACGTCCGTCCCTTCCCGTTTCGCATCCAAAAAAAGAGACGGATATACTCACAAACGCAAAGAACTTCTGACAAGCAATCAGCAACCTCCACGCCACAATACCGCCAATAAATCTCATAATCATCCTACTACGCAATCTCACGCGGGAATGTTGGAATCTAGGGACAG
>Ga0247740_1001490_pt1 | contig 9997 bp, 10 predicted proteins | sample UWRJL148409B2_FD_180942 | JGI IMG/M metagenome (GOLD analysis project Ga0247740, IMG submission 180942) | Plant litter microbial communities from Arlington Agricultural Research Station in Wisconsin, United States - UWRJ-L148-409B-2 | ecosystem: Environmental > Terrestrial > Plant litter >...
TCTCGCAAAACCTGGTAAGCGGTAGGCCCGATGCAAACGCCGCGACGCACTCCTCGCCTGACCATCGAGCTTTCGTTCTTGATGGTGCTGGCATCCTGCGCTTCTTCGCCAACCGTCAGCGCGCCGGTGGCGCCCCTGAGCGATCCTGGCGCGGCAAGCGCCGCAACGCCCCCCGCGACCTCCGCCGTCGCGGCCGCGTCCACATCGCCCCTGGCGGTCGAGCCCGCTCGAATGGCGACGCCGAGCGCACCGCCGGAGCCGTTGCCGTTGCCCAAGGGAACCCTGGTTTTGCAGATCGGCGACTCGTTCGCGGCGGCCTTGGGCGTCGAGCTCGGCAAGATGCTCAAGGGCGCGGGCCTGCGCAGCGCGCTCGAGTACAAAACCGCCAGCTACATCCCCAACTGGAGCTACGAGGGCGACATCTCGAAGTTCGTCTCCAGCTATCAGCCAGATTTGGTGCTGATCACCCTGGGCGCAAACGAGATCGAGATCCCTAAACCCGAAGAGCGCATCAAGCCGATCAAGCACTTGGTCAGCGTGCTGGGCGGGCGACCGTGCGTGTGGGTCGCGCCGCCCTTGTGGAAGCCTGACACCGGCCTACTCAAAGTGATCCGCGACAACATCGCGCCTTGTCGTTACCTCGACAGCAACGCGCTGGTGCACGACTTGCCGCGTGGCCGCGACAAGATCCACCCGAGCTCCGAAGGTCGGCAAATTTGGGCGAAAATCGTGTTCGATTGGCTGGCCCAAGAGCGACAAGGCAGCCCGAAGCAGCCCTGGGCGCTGAAGCCGGAGCTGGTCGCGAACTAGCGCGTGACGCTCGGCAGGGTCAAGCGCGCGCGCGGCGCACCGCGAACTCGCCCACGCACAAGCCCGCGCCGCCACCCACGAACAGCGCGATGAAGAACGCGGCGAACACGCTGCCGAACAGGTTGTTCGTCGAGGCGTGACCGGGGAAATACAGGGCGAACACGATCGCGAGTCCGAACCACGCGCTCAGCCGGGAGCGCAACCCGCGTTGCGCGCCGGCTACCTCGAACACTACCGCCAGCACCATGCAGCTGGCGAGCACCAGCGCGCTGCCCATTGGCGGGCTCTGCACCTGGTCCAAAAACACGACGCGATATGCGCCGAGCTCCGCCGCAACGAGCAGCAGCGCGCCCAGCGCAAACACGAAGTTGCGCAGCGTGCTGTGCGCGTCTCGAAAAGGGGCCACGCCGGAAAAAACGGCGATTGCAGGGATGAGCAGGGCCACTATCTGCCCTTCTAGTGGGCGCACGGAATCGAGCTTGGAGCCGCCGACGAGGAGCAGCAAAGATCCGAGCAGCAGCGGCAAGCGTAAACGAGAAAGAGCGTCAGACATGCTGGTTCAGGAACCGCAGAGGCCCTAGCATGACGCCCCGTGCCTCGCGAAGCCAGGTCTCCCGCATGCCTCGCGCGGACTTTCGTGAGCGGCCTCGGTTTTTTTGGGGGGGTGCTCCTGTGCGGCTGTACACCTCACAGCGGGGACGCGGGGCGGGTGCCGTTGAGCACTCGCGCGCCGCACACCGCCGCGCGCCTAGGCACACACATCCCGAGCCTGACCGGACGTGAGCGCCTCGACTTCGACGTACGCATCGATGCGGAGCTGAAGCGCATCGAAGTCGACCTGTGCCCGAGTGGATTTCGGATCGAGCGCCTGAACGCGCCGAGCCCGGACGCGGAGCGCTGGCTCGAGGGCGGCCGCATACTCACCCCACAGGGTGAGTATGCCTGTCCCGGGGAAGGCGTCGATTTAGCTCACAGCAAGCCCGATGAGTGCTTGCACTATGCAGTCCAGGTGCCCGACAAAACGCCGGATCCAATCAGCGCGAAGCGGGTGAGGGCCGACGCACTACTGTCGCCGGATGTGTGGCTTTGGGTGCCGTCACCGCGGCCCGAGGGAGTGGCCATGCGCGTCAGCTTCACGCTGCCCGAAGGCGTGCACGCGCTCATGCCTTGGCAAGACACACTGCCGGAGAGCGCATTCGCCTGGAAATCAGCGGGCGCGTTCAGTCACGCGCGACCCGAGTCGCTGCCCGTCGCGGGCGGCACGGGCACCCTCGACCTCGCGCTCCTCGCGGATGGCTTTGGCTCGCGCAACAGCGCCGTTCGAGAGTGGATCGCCCAAGGCGCGGCCGCGAGTAGCCTCCTCTACGGCCAATTCCCCGTTTCCCGCGCGCTCGTACTGGCCGTGCCCGGCGATCGCTCGGGCCCCGGCTTTGGCATGGCGCTGCGCGGCGGGGGCCCCGCGGTCGTGATCTTGCTCGATCGCCGCGCAAACGCCGCAAGGCTGGCCAACGATTGGACGGCGACCCACGAGTTTTTGCACTTGGGCGTGCCGCCGTTGCCGCCCGAAGATGCGTGGCTCTTCGAGGGGCTCGCCAGCTACTACACGGAGATCGTGCGGGCGCGCGCCGGCATCATCAGCCCCGCGCGTGCCTACCAACATTTACTGGATGGCTTCGAGCGGGGCCGGCGCAACGGCGGCACGCTCTCGCTACGCGACGAAAGCCAGCACATGCATGAGCGCTCTTCTTTCTACCGCGTGTACTGGGCGGGCGCCGCGTTGGCGTTCCTGACGGACGTCGAGGCGCGGCGCGCGGGGGGCCCGACGCTCGACGCAGCGCTGCGCGCCTTCGCCGCATGCTGCGCGCGCTCGCCAGGCGAAGAAGCATGGAACGCCGAGCGCGTGCTGGCTCGCCTCGATCAAAACCTGGGCGCTCCGCGCTTCAGCGAGCAAGCGCGCCGCTGGCTCGACCGCGCGGAGTTCCCCGAACTCGGCCCGGTATTGCGCAGCTTGGGCATCGCCTCCGGCACCCGCGGCGAGGCCATTTTCGGCCGCGCCCCGAACGCCGCGATGCGCGAGGCGATCATGGCGGGATCACCAGCCCAAGCGGAGGGCAAGCCATAACGCCGCCGCGAGCAGAGCGAAGATGCCGAACACCCAAGCCGGGCCCGCGACGAAGTACGGGTACACCATGCTGATCAGGCCGAACACGATCTGCGCGGGGCGGCCCTGCTTCTTGCCGTACATGAAGAAGCCGAAGCCCACCGTAGAGACGGCAAAACCCGCGAGCAAGGAATTGCCGTCGAAAGCCATGCGTTGTTGAGCTTCAGTCTAACCGTGCGACGCGCGATCCCCAAATCCAGCGGAGAAAGCCCTCGCTCGCCGCACGAATCGCGCTAGCGTCCCGCCGTGTCCACGCCAACCGTCACGGCATCTTCTCTCGGTCTCGGCCTCGGCCTGGTCTTGGCGCTCGCTAGCGCGAGCTGCGGGCCCACGTGTCCCGCCGGACAGCAGAGCTGCGGGACCTCGAACCCGGGCGTTGCGGGGGGCGGCGGTGATGCGGGCGCGAGCAGCGGCTCGACCTGTGATCTGCTCACGGCTGTGCGCAGCTGCATGGACGCCTATTGCGCCACCGCGACGAACCCGTTCTGCACTTGTTACAAGCGCGGCTACGACATCACCACCAACGGCTGCAAGTGCGTGGACTTCGATCCGAAAAAGTTCTGTGACCAGGCGGACTTCAACGGCACTGACCCGACGACCTACGATTGCGCGGCGGCCAGCAGCGGCGTTTCCTCGATCTGTGTGGGCGTGAAGTGAGCGCCGACCGGGCGCCGTGGGCCCAGCCTACGTGCGTACACTCGCGCTGATCCACCGACGTACACCTACCGCCATTTTGCATCGCCTGACTTCGAAGCAGGGTAAGTTCAGGGACACTCCGGCCGTTCATTTGGAGGATCGATGCGCTCGCAGCCCCCTCCGCTCAGCTACTCCTCAGGTTCATTCCCAGTTGGCGAACGCAGCGACGTCGCGCGCGTGCTGGTCGTAGAAGACGACCCGCATTTGCTGCGCTTACTCGAGCGACTGCTGCGCCGAGCCGGCATCGAAGTGGAAACGGCCAGCACGCCGCCAGATGCGCTCGACCTGATCTCCGCGCTCGGCTTCGACCTGGTCCTGAGCGATCTGTTCGCGCCCGAGATGAGCGGCGCAAAGATCTTGGCCGCGGTCCGCCTGTTCGACCCGCTTCTGCCCATCGTGCTGATCTCTGGGGACGCCGAGGCACGCGAAGCCCTCGACGCCATCCACGACCCCGCCCTCTATTTCATGGCCAAGCCGTTCGAGAACGACGCCCTGCTCGATTTGGTCTGCGGGCTGGTGGGCGTCTCGCGCCGCGGCCAACTGCGACCGCCGCCGCTTGCCAGCAACGAGTGAGCGCGACGGCTGGGGTCGCGAGCTCGGTCGGAGTGCCGGTGCCGCGGCCTTTGGCACCCAACGGCTGGAAGCTGCCTCTTGACCGGCGAGCGTCGACCCGCCGCCGGTGAGGGCTGCCACGGCTCCCGGCAGCTCCTCTTTTTCGAGTAGCCGGTCGCTGATTGCGAACCGGCTTTTTTTACTGGTGACCCCGACGAGAATCGAACTCGTGTTATCGGCGTGAGAGGCCGACGTCCTAACCGCTAGACGACGGGGCCAGTGCGGGTCCGGGGGGAGGCGCCCGAAACCGCTGTGAACGTTGCTGGGGGACTAGGATTCGAACCTAGATAGCAAGAGTCAGAGTCTTGCGTCCTGCCGTTAGACGATCCCCCAAGGGGATCCTGTTGCTGTTTCCCCTGACGGGGCGACGGTAACTATCCTCAATCCTTCCGGCACGCAAGCGCTTCGAGAGCAAAGTTCATCAATTGGCCAGCTGGCCGCAGGCGCGCGTGCAGGGGCGCCCTCGGTCGACGGGTTGGTCGAACTCCAGCCCGAGCGGGGCGGGGGCCTGCGGGGGGCGCGCGGAGGCTGAGCCGGGGGGCGAGGAGTGGCGTTCCGCGGGGCGGGCACGCTAAGCTTGAATGATCATGCGCGCGCCGTGGAGCCCGGAGTGATGGCTCCTTCGCATCGGCATCATCGCGCGAGCAGGCCCAGTCTGGAGTCATGGAACTTCGCGTCATAGGTTGCCATGGCGGGGAAACGCCGCGTCACCGCACGAGCGCGTTCGTGCTCGACGACCGGCTCGCGATCGATGCGGGGTCGCTCACCAGCGGCATGGATCTGAAAGCGCAGTTCCGCTTGAACGCGTGCATCATCAGCCACGCGCACCTGGATCACATCCGCGATTTGGCGACGATCGCCGACAATCGCAGCCAAGCCGATTGCGAGCCGTTGATCGTCGCCGCCAGCAAAGAGACGCTCGCGGTGTTGAAGAAGCACTTCTTCAACAACCTGATCTGGCCTGATTTTTCGCTGATCCCGAACAAGGCCAAGCCGGCCATCCAGTACCTGGAGCTGAAGCCCGAGAAGCGCGTCGAGGTTGCGGGCTACCAGGTGCGCAGCGTGAGGGTCAACCACACCATCGACTCGTCGGGCTTCATCGTCGAGGGCAAGGACGCGACCATCGCGTATAGCGGCGACACGGGCCCCACGGATCGCTTCTGGGAACTGCTCAATGAAGAGAAGAACCTGAAGGCGCTACTGATAGAGGTCAGCTTCCCGAATCGCGAGCAAAAGCTGGCCACGGCGAGCGGACACCACACGCCGCGTACGCTGCTCGAAGACCTCAAAAAGCACGTGAAACCGCGAGATTTGCCGACGCTCTTGTATCACATCAAGCCGGTTTTCCAGCGCGAGGTGGAGCAGGAGGTCGCACGCCTGAAGGGTGTGAACCTGACCGTGACGGCTTTGAACGATCAGTACGTGCTCTGAGCTCTCAGATCAGCACCGCGCCCATTGGCTCGTAGCCGGGCTTGAGCGCAAACAGGTGCGCTTCGACATACGGAATGGCCGCGAGCTCGCTGTGCGGAAGGTCGGGGCAGAAGGTGCGCAAGCGGGCCACCTGAAAACGGCCTTTGAACTCGGGGATCTCGCCGGCGAACCGAGCCTGCGTGTAGTACCAGAACGAGTGCTCGTTCCAGAACGAACGGCTGCGCGGATCTTGGAACGCGCCGCGACCGTCGGTGGAAGGGACACGGATGAGCAGAAAGCCGCCCGGTGCCAGCACGCGGTAAGCTTCATTCATCACGTGCACGGGCGAGCCGAGCTGCTGCAGTACGTCTTCCGCCAGGATTAGCCCGACGCTGTTGTCTTCGAGCGGCCAGGGTTGCTCGAGATCGATGCCGGCGACCTTGCCGAAGGGTCGACCCGTGCCGTAGCCCACGCCGTATTCGCGCAGCTCGAGCTTGGCAAGGCCCGCACTGTCCGCGAACTTGACGCCCAGCGCGGTGATGTACTTTTCGTACACCTGCCAGTTCAGGTCATCGACGCGAGTGCCATGCTTGGCCATCGTTTGCGCTGGATAAATGCGGTAGAAATACAGGCACTCGGCCAGATGCGCGAAGCGATGTCCAAGCAGGAAAAAGCGCTTCATTAAGTCCTGATCTTCAGCGAAAAAGAGCGAGGAGTCGTAACCTCCGACCTTCAGATAAGCATCTCGGCGCCAAGCCTTCAGGTGGTGCGGGCAATAGTCGATGCGACGCAGGTTCTGAGCCGTGATGGCCGGAGCGCGCATCGCGACCAGCTCGTGGCCCTGAAATTCGACGTTGTAGTGATGCCAGCCGTAGTCCGCTCGGTAGCCGTCCGGCGTCCAGTCGCCGTCGCGGAACTCGGCGAAGTCGCTGTACGCGACGTCCGCGTTTTGCAGCGCCGCGAAGGTCTTCGCGAGCGCCTCGGGGTGCAGAAAGTCGTCGTGGTCGAGCTCGAACAAAATGTCGCCCTCGGCGGCCTCACAGCAGGCGCGCTTGAGCTGGCCCAGGCCTTCGAGCGTGTCGTCTTCGAACACGCGCACTCGCGGGTGCTCGCCAATGGCGTCCGGCAAGCGCCCGCCGTGGTTCTCGAGCACGATCCACTCCCAGTCCTCGTGGGTCTGGGCGAGCAGCGTCTCGAAGACCGCTTCGATGTAGGCGTTGCCGCTCTCACTCAGCGGCGTGAATACGGAGATCATGGGCCGAGCATGATCGCCCAAGGGCGCCGCGCGGCCAATCCTCGACCCCCATCGCTGCCGTTCCGATTTAGTTTACATAATGTATCTTATGCGAACTTCGAAACGGCTAAAGCAGGGGAGTTTCAAGAGCTACGCCGGTCTTCGTTGCGCGGGCTTTAGCGCTTCCGGGTGCTGCCGGCTGCCTGCAGCGCGCTGGCAAAACGTGGGTCGTTCAGCGCGAGGTCCTCGACGAATTCGGTGATGTTGGCCGTAAAGTACGACCATTCCCATTGCTCGAAAATCACGACCTGGCGTGAGGCCGCGCGGCTCCAGTCAATCTCGGGCGCGCGGTCGTGCCGGTAATAAGGCAGACGGTAAACATGGCGGAAGACCCCGGCCTCCGTCAGTTCGTGAGCCAAATGCTGAGAGTAGCTGGTACCGACGATCAGCGCGGTTCGCGGGCCGCCGGGCAGCGGTTTGCTCAGCCGAGCCGAAACCGACGGGATGGGATCGAGAAAGTCAGAGTAGTCCCAGACGTTGATCAGCTGCGCGAGGTCCGTGTCGCCGCCGCTCGCAAGGTGCTCTCGACCCCGACGGCAGCGCAGTTTCGACTTGCGCGGATTCGCGAGCCGAAGCTTGCCGACCGCCAGCTTCGCGACCTGGCATGCACCAAGGTCGGTCCAATGCGTGCCACCGCGGTTGTACAGCGGCCAGGCCGGGTCTTGGGCGAAGAGCTTGGAAAACTCCGCTGCGCCGTCCACCACCGGGACTTTTGCCGCTCGTAGGCCAGCGAGCAATTCGCGATAACCCTCGTCGGCTCGTTCCGGGCCGCCCGGGAGCACGTAGCTCGGGTCGACCCGGTGGCTCCAGATCGCGGTTTTCACGGGGTAAAAGAGCACCATGAAGTCGATGTCGAGGGCGCGAAAGGCGCGCGCCGCGCGGGCCACGAGCCGCGTCTGTTCAGCCACGGAATAAGGGCTACGCGGCGGCGGGTCGCCTTTGAGCTCGCTCACCCCATTGTGGTTGTTGATGTAATTCATCTCGAACAAGGTGTTTTCCTTGCCGACCACGATTGGGATCCCCGTGTGCGCCGAGATATCGTGAAAGAGCCGCCAATTGAGAGTGTTGTCCGTGCGCACCATGGCCGCTTTGAGCGACAGCTGCTGCTCGAGCCAGGCCTCGAAATCAGCCTGGAAACGGCCACTCCAGAAGCCGGACCAAGTGAACGGCGGACGTTCCGCGGTGCGTGACACGCCGAACAGTTCCCCGCCCCCGAGCACGTGATACGGCGTGTCGAGCGCGACCGCGAGCAAGCCCAGGATCGGCAGGAGCAACAGCAAGAGCTTGAGCAGGCGCGGCATCAGAAGCGGAAGTAGATGAACGGGTTGAACCTCGAGTTGACCAAAGACACGACCGACAGCAAGAAAGTGCCGAAAGCAAAGGCGAGCCGGACACTATCCCCCCGCGCGGATTCGTCGGCACGCGCTCGCTTGCCGACGAGCCAGGCAACGCTCGCTTCCGCTCGGGGCCACGCCATCAAGGCACAACCGGCCAAGCCGAGCGCCCCGTAGAAACACGTGCGGTTGGGCAAGAGCTCGCCCCAGCTGTACAGGGCATCCGGACTGTTCAGCGGATGCCAGCGAAACATCCGACCGAAGTAGCCGACCGCGCTGGACAGGTGGTCGGAACGAAATAGCACCCAGCCGAACATCACCAGCAAGAACGTGAGCAAAGTGGAAAGCAGCCGAGGCATCCGCGCGGCCAAAGATTGCCAAGCTCTCGCCCGTTCAATCACCAGCCACGCGCCATGGTATGCGCCCCAAGCCAGGAACGTCCAATTGGCGCCGTGCCAAAAGCCGCACGCCAAAAATACGATCAATAGGTTCCGATAGCGCTTGCCCTCGCCGACTCGGCCTCCGCCCAGTGGAATGTACAGGTAGTCGCGCAGCCAGCTCGACAACGAGATGTGCCAGCGACGCCAGAACTCCGTAATACTGGCCGAAGTATACGGCGCCTCGAAGTTCTCCTTGAAGGAAAAGCCCATCATCTTACCGAGGCCGATGGCCATGTCGGAATAGCCCGAAAAATCGAAGTAAATCTGCAGGCTGTACGCCAGGAGCCCGAGCCACGCATAGCTGGTCGGGATACGCCGGGTCTCGAGCGAGAACACTCGATCGGCCACGAGCGCCACGTGATTGGCTATCAGCACCTTCTTGCCCAAGCCGAAGCTGAAGCGGAGCGCGCCCTCGAACGCGCGGTTCAGCGAATGAACGCGCGCTGCGAGCTGCTCCTGCAAATCCTTCCAGCGGAAGATCGGACCCGCGATCGAATGCGGGAACAGCGACAAGAAAAGGGCATAATCCGAGAAGCGTCGGGCGGGCAATGCCACGCCGCGCGAGACGTCGATCAAGTACGAAATCTCTTCGAACGCGACGAAAGAAATCCCCATTGGCAGCACGACGTCTTGCCAAGCCACGCCGCGGCCGCCAAACAGCGCCGCCACGCGATTGCCCTCGTGAACGAAGAAGTTCGCGTACTTGAAGTACGCGAGCAGCGCCAGGTTCAGCGACACGGCCAGCACGAGCAAGTTGCGGCGGCGCTTCGAGCCCGGCTCCGCTCGCGCAATCTGCCGGCTGAACGCAAAGTCGACCGCGCTCACGGCGATCAGCATCGGTAAGAAACGCGGCGCGCCCCACGCGTAAAAGCACAAGCTACCGAGCAGAGCGACGGCGTTGCGGAGGCGCGCCGGCGCTAGCAGGTAGACCAGCAAAAAAACGGGTAGAAACCCGAATAGAAACGCGACGGAGCTAAAAGGCATCGGCTATGGCCGGGGCGCCGCTCGGTGTCTCTCGGGCGAGCGCGCCCTGAGCCCCGAGCGCGCCGAAAAGCTCAGATCGGTGACGCGACGGTCAGACTCAAGAACGTGCCGCCGTTGGTCATGACGAACGCGCGTGAACCGTAAGCCGAAGGCGTCATGCTGGCGCCGTCCGACACGTGAATGCCGTCGATCAGCTCGCCGCCCAATGGGGACACTAGGAAGATCCCCATACGGGATGCGGTGACCAGGAGCGCGC
>Ga0247740_1001491_pt1 | contig 9994 bp, 10 predicted proteins | sample UWRJL148409B2_FD_180942 | JGI IMG/M metagenome (GOLD analysis project Ga0247740, IMG submission 180942) | Plant litter microbial communities from Arlington Agricultural Research Station in Wisconsin, United States - UWRJ-L148-409B-2 | ecosystem: Environmental > Terrestrial > Plant litter >...
TGGTGACATCGCCGGTCGTCTCGTCGAGCTGGTAGAGCGAGCCATCGGACGAGAGCACGAGCACCTCGTTCGACGGGCCACGGCCGACGCCGCGCCAGGTGTACGAGACCCCTTCGGGAAGGTCGACGACCGAGGAGGTCTTCGCGACGGTGTCGATGAAGACGAGCTCGGTAAGCAGGTAACCCTCGGAGTCGGGGTCAGAGTTGTAGTCGCCGACCGCAATCGTCGAGGTCTCGCTCACGTACTGGTTTCCGGTACGGCCGTAGACGTCGGGCGACTGCACCTTTACAAACTCACCGCTGTCGTAGATGAGAACCCCGTCGCTGCACCCGAAGACCGCGACCTCGTTGGCCGCCGCGCCCTCACCGTGAACCGAGGGGCATTGCTCATTGCGGTCGACCTCGGAGCGGCTCGCGTCGAGAGCACGAACTCCGGTGCGGGTGTCGGAGTTTCCGAGGGTAGTCAGCAGTGTTCCGTCGGCGAGTTCGATCGCGACGCCGTGGTGTGCTTCTTCAGAAACCACAACCTCGGTCTCGGGCAGCCCGCCCTCGAGCAGTGCCGCGGTCTCGAAGATCGTTGTGTCTCCGGTGCCGTCGGCGAAGAGGATCGTCTTGCCGTCGTGCCGCACAACGTGTCCCGCCGCCTCGGCCTCGAAGACAAGGTCGGTGAGTTTGGGTGCCGCGACGTGGCTGCCCTCGCTGTCGGTCCAGGTGCCGAGATCGAGTACCTGGAAGCCGGCGGTCGTAGTGACAAGTGCGTGGCGACCGTCTCCCGCCGGGTTGAGGCGGTTGAATCCCTCGAGCGGAATGTCGGCCTCCACCTCAAGAGTTGTGCCGTCGAGTACAAGAATGCCGCCGTCATAGGTGAGCGAGACCCGGCTGGTCTGCGGCGTTTCTTCTGTCTCGTTTTCGCCCGGGGTGCTTGCGCACGCGGTCAAAGCGAGTGCGGCGATCGCACCCACGGCTATCAACTGTGTTGTGTGTTTCATTGTTTTCCTATCTAGTGACTGCCCTGGCGGGCGAGTCCGGTTGCGATGCGTTCCGTGTTGGTGCGCATCATTGTGAGGTAGCTGTCGGCACTGGTGCCGGGCTCGCTGAGTGATTCGGTGTACAGCTCGACTACCGCGACATCGAGGTCGGCCTCCTCGGCGAGCACCTGCACGAGACGGTCGGGCTGCGACGACTCGGCGAAGATCGTCGAGACTCCCGCTTCGTTGATCGCGCCGACAAGATCACGCAGGTCAGAAGCGCTGGGTGCCGCGAGCGTCGAGCCACCGGGTATCACCGCGCCAACGATCTCGAAGTCGTAACGCTCGGCGAGATACCCGAAGACGTGGTGGTTGGTGACGAGTTGGCGGTGCCCGCGCGCCAGAGCGTCGAATGCCGTGCTCATCTCAGCATCGAGCTGTTCGATCTCAGCCGCGTAGGCGTCGGCATTGCGCGCGATGACTGCGGAATCGACACCGGAAACGTGGTCCGTCACCTGCGCCTCGACCGCGCTGACGACGTGCAACATCTGCGCTGGATCCGTCCAGAAGTGCGGGTCGGCCGCACCGCTCTCGTTGTACGCGAGCACGTCGATAACGTCGCCGGCCGCAAGCATCGGCACCCCGGCGTCGGCCGCCGAGTCGAGGTGCTGCTGCAGCCCCTCTTCGAGCCCGAGGCCGTTTGACACGATGAGGTCGGCACCCAGAATGCGCGCGGCTTGCTGTGCCGAAATCTCGAACGAGTGCGGGTCGGAATTTGGCCGCATCAGCACAAGCACTTCTGCCTCGTCGCCGACAACGTTCTGCACGACGTCACCGAGAATGTTCGTCGTCACAACGACAAGCGGACGGTCGGTGGATGTCGCGGCGCACCCCGAGAGCGCGACGAGCAGGATGACGCCGAGCGCGAGCCGCCTCATCGTCCCGTCTCCACTACGAAGCTGGCATCGATGGTGAACTCACGCGCAACGCGGGCACCGTCTGCGTAGTCGATCTCGTAGATGGTGCCGGGGGTGTTGACGTAGGCGCGGGTCGCGTCGACGGTCAGTTGCCCGGTCGCGCCGAGCGATGCCGTTGTCGCGATTTGCTCGCCCGCTGCGTCAAACACAAGCAGCCTGCCGTCGGCCGCGAGAGCGACCACGTGACCCTCGCGATCGTCGACAGCTGCGACCTGCACAAGCTCGGGGGAGTTGTAGCGGGCCCACTCACGTTCGCGAGTGTCGAGCAGCCAGTAGCCACCCGGAGCGATGGCGGCCACGGTCGGCCGACCCGCTCGGTTGTCGAAGTCGAGAGCACGATCCGCGCTCGCCGTTGCCCGCGGGTAGGCGATGAGTTCAAAGTGGTCGGTGTACAGAACCGCCCCGGTCGCGCAGCCGAACACGATGCCGACGCGCGTGGTGATCGTGCCGCTCGGCTCTGTGCACGCGTGCGACGCGCCGGTCGCGACCCCGGCGAGATCGTGGGCGATGAGCTTGCCGTCTCGGGCAACGACGATCGTCTCACCGAGCGGAGCCGCGAGTCCGTCGCTCGCCACTCGCGACCGCTCGACAAGTTCGCCAGTGCCGAGCCTCTCGCTGTCGAGAACTATTGTCTCGCCCGCGAACGACACGGTCGTGGCGAGAGTGCCGCTCGAGACCTCGACTGGGCCCCGCCCCGTCACGGTGCCGACGATGCGCGGCTCGGCGCGGTAGTAGTGGAAGTGGTCTTCGTGGTCGACCGTCCACACTCCCGAGTCGGCGATCGTGACACCGGCGTCGTTGGCGGCGAAGACGTAGCGGCCGTTGGTCGAGACGTCGGTCGCGACATCCACCGTGCCTATGTTTTTATGCTTTTCATCAAGCAGGTCGATGAGGGTCAGGGTGCCGTCGGCGCTGAGGGCCGCGAGCTGAAGCTGTGGCTCGGCGGCCTCGGTAGCGCCCTCGACGTAGCCGTGCGGGGTCGATTCGACGCTTGTGGGCGAGGAGCACGCGGTGAGGGCGATCGCGGCGGCGATCAGGGAAACTGTCTTACGAAACTGCACGAGTTGCTTTCTGGTGGGGGAGTCGGGTGAGGGCTCTCACCGCGCTGGAGAGGGCGGCGAGTGCAATGGCGGAGGCGGCGATGCTCGCGCCCGCAGCTGTTGCGGCGTGCCACGAGACGAGGAGTCCGGCGGCGACGGACGCAGCCCCAAACAGGCAGCCGAGAAGCATGATCGAGGGGATGCGGCGCGCCCACGCCGCGGCGGCGACGGCGGGCGCGAGCAGAAGGCCGACAACGAGTAGCGATCCAACGGCTCCGTATGAGGTGACAACGGTGAGGGTGACAAGGCCGACAAGAACGCCGTGTGCAAGCTTCGGGCGCATTCCGAACGTCATCGCAACCCTCGGGTCAAAAGCAAGCGCCACGAAGGGGCGGTGAAATGCGGCGGCCGTCGCGATTGTCGCGATGAGGGCACCCGCGAGCACCACCAGGTCGCCGGGTGTGACGGCAAGGATGTCGCCGAAGAGTATCGCGGTGAGGTCGGTCGCAAAGCTGTGCGAGTGGGAAACGATGATGACGCCGAGGCTGAGCATTGCAACGAAGAGCAACCCGATGCTTGTGTCGTTCGAGAGTCGGCCCCTGCGCCCGACCAGGCTGACGCCCGCGGTCATCGCCGCAGCGCTCACGGCCGCACCGACGATCGCAGGCAGACCGAGGAGGGAGGCTGCCGCGACTCCCGGCAGCATTCCGTGTGCCATCGCCTCGCCCAGAAATGCCATTCCGCGCACGACTACCCAGGTGCCGACAACGGCGCACATCGTCGCGACAAACACGCCGCCGATGAGGGCTCGAAGCATAAATTCCGTGGCAAACGGTTCGGTCAGGAAGGTCACGAGCCACTAACCTACATGATAATCGTTATCAATAAAGTACGCTTGGCGGCATGGACATTGTTCTCACCTCCGTCGGCGTCACGATCGGACAGACCCGCGCCCTCGATGATGTCTCGCTCACAATCACGCGCGGCGAAAGCATCGCCCTCACGGGGAGCAACGGCTCGGGCAAGTCAACGCTCCTTGCCGTCATCGCGCGCATTCTGGCCCCGACGGATGGACGGATGTCGCGGCACACCGGCCCGGTCGCCTGGGTTGCCCAGCGCAGCCAGGTGCCCGACGGTCTGCCCGTGACGGTGCGTGAGGTCGTCACGATGGGGCGCTGGCGGGGTTGGAAGCCACTCACCCGCACCGATCGCACGATTGTCGACGAGAGTCTCGCCGGCCTGGGTTTGGAGTCGCTCGCATCCCGCTCGCTCACCGAGCTTTCGGGCGGTCAACGTCAGCGCGTGTTTGTCGCGCAGGCCCTGGCCCGGCGCGCCGAACTGTTATTGCTCGACGAGCCCACTGTTGGACTCGACGACGTGGCTCGCGCGCTCATTGACGCGGCTCTCGACGCCGAGCTCGCGCGCGGAACGACGATTGTTCATGCAACACACGACCTCGGAGTCGCGGCTCGTTCCCATCGGGTCGTGCAGCTCACTGGAGGCAAGATGAGCAGGATCTGAGAAGTGTTGGTCGGCGCAACTTCATAGAGTTGCCGCATGACAGTTCAACTTCGCTACGTAAACATCACGGTCAACGACGTCGATGCCGCGCTCGATTTTTACAGTTCGGTGTTCGGGCTGGAGTCGCGCAACGACGTCGCCAACGGCGGATTCCGCTGGGTGACGCTCGGCACAGCCGAGCAAGCACTTCCCGAGCTTGTGCTCTCCGAGCCCGGTGCCGGACGGTCGCCCGAGAACGCCGACGCGCTGCAGGAGCTTCTTGTGAAGGGCGAGCTGCCGATGCTCGTCTTTCGTACCGACGACGTCGACGCCACGTTCGAGCGTGCCGTCGCCGCCGGTGCCGAGGTCATGCAGGAGCCCATGGACCAGAGTTGGGGGCCGCGCGACTGCGGCTTTCGCGACCCCTCGGGCAACTCGGTGCGGGTAGAGCAGGCGCCGGCCTAAATTTGCCGCGCTTGGCGACGGCGTAGCTCTGGCGCTACGGCGACGCAGCGCGAGTTATGCGACAGCGCGCATCTCAATGTGTGGCGCACTAACAGGGTTGTCAACTAAGTTGACAGGTAAGCGCAACGACGCGCACGCACCCCCGAAAGGAACCCCATGGCCAAGCAAGACAAGCCGCTTACCGCGAAGTCGTCAGTCGGAGACTGGCTGAACCACCCCGTCGGCGGACCACTGATCCGCGAGATGCTCGCCGCTGGCGGCCAGGATGAAAAGGCACTCAAGCCCGTACGACTCTTCTCGCTGCAGCGCCTCGTTGTGATGAGCAAGGGCGCGATGAAGCAAGAAGTCGTTGACGAGCTCGTTCTTAAGGCAAATGGTGGCGTCGCCCCGATCGAAGAAGCGGATGACGCAGACGCACCTGATCCCACGAGCTGGGTTGAGCGCATCACACCCGGTCGCTTCGAGGGGCAGACGGTCATCGTGACGGGAGCTGGAAGCGGCATCGGACGCGCGACGGCGTCCCGCGTCGCGCGCGAAGGTGGAACGGTTGTTGCCGTCGACATCTCCGAGGAGCGTCTCGCCGATCTCGCCGCAGAGTTCTCAACTGTCATCACCGTCGGCGCTGACATCACGAGCGTCGACGGAGTCGAGCGCATCGTGGCCGCAGCCAACGGTCGCATCGACGCCCTCGCCAACGTCGCCGGAATTATGGACGACATGACGCCGCTGCACGAGGTCACCGACGCCGTCTGGGATCGCGTCTTCGCCGTGAACGTCAACGGCATGTTCCGCCTGTCGCGTGCCGTCATTCCCCTGATGCTCGCGGCGGGCAAGGGCTCGATCGTCAACGTCGCCTCTGAGGCGGCACTCCGCGGCTCGGCCGCCGGACTCGCGTACACGGCGAGCAAGAACGCCGTAATCGGCATGACAAAGAGCTCGGCGTTTATGTACACGCAGAGCGGAATCCGGGTGAACGCCGTCGCTCCCGGACCGGTGGCGACAAACATCCAGGCCACTTTTGCTTCTGAGCTTGGCCAGTCGCGACTCGGGCCGATTCTCGAGACGATTCCGCCGGTTGCAGAGCCCGCTCAGCTCGCGGCATCGATCACGTTCCTGCTCAGCGATGACGGCACCAATGTCTCGGGCGCGATCCTCGCGTCAGACGGCGGCTGGTCGGCGCAGTAGTAGCTACGGCGTGATCAGGGCCTGAAGTAGGGCGCCATAGCGGCGCACGATCTGGCGGTGGTCGGTGGCAGCGAGAGTTTCGTCGCCGACCACCCACAGGCTGTAGAGAAGTCCGCCGACAAGTGAGCCCGCGAGGCGCGCGCGAAGGTCTGCGTCATCGCCGTCGAGCCTCTGCTTGATCGGCGCAACAAACGCGTCTTCGTGGGCGCTGCGCAGTTCGGAGCCGATTCCGCCCGAATCGCTCGCGCGCAACAGGGCCAGAAAGACGCCGCGCACCTGGTCATCAGCGGTCAGTACGAACTCGATGTACCGCTCGCCGAGCGACTCAAGCGGCCCCGCCATCATCGGGTTGTGGTCGAGGTCGAGCTTCATCGTGTCGATGAATAACTGCTCTTTCGACCCAAAGTGTCGAATCACGAGCGACGGGTCAACCCCGGCGACCGCCCCGATATCGCGCACGGATGTCGCGGCGTACCCCTTCTCGGCGAACAACTGCGTCGCGGCACCAAAGATCGCCGCGTGGCTCGGGGGCTTGGAAGTGGCGTCAGACATCGGTTCGAGCCTAATCCGCTTGCGCGCTACCGCGTCTCAGACGCGCAACGGCGAGCTGGCGCGCTCGCGACTCACTAGCGCGCACGCGGCTGCCGCGCAATATGTAGACACTGTTCACATGCGGGCGTAGGGTCGCCGCATGCGAAAACTCATTGCGGTCGAAAACATTTCTCTCGATGGCGTTATGCAGTCGCCGGGGCGGCCCGACGAAGACACCCGCAACGGCTTCAGTCGCGGCGGCTGGGCGACCGGCTTGCTGATGAACGATCAAGAGGCGGCAATGGCCGCTTTCGGTGGGCAGGGTTCGACGACGGCAATGGTTTTTGGGCGCCGCACCTATAACGACCTCGTCGGATTCTGGCTGCGTGACCCCAACCCCAACCCGTTCGCCGAAATCCTACGGAACACTCCGAAGTTCGTCGTGACCTCGACCGACGACCTCGAGCACCCGAACTCGTATCAACTCGAAGGCGAGGCCGCGACATCCATCGCCGCGTTGAAAGACGAGGGGGAGGGCGACATCGTCATTCTCGGCAGCGGGCAGTTGGTGCGTGCCCTCGCATCCGCGGGGCTCATCGACGAGTACGTGCTCACGATTCTGCCGGTCGTGTTGGGCGAGGGCGCGAAGCTGTTCGAGGGAACCTACGCGCCGCTCTCGGTTGTGAGAAGCTTCACGTCGCCAACCGGCATCGTTGTGGCGACCTACGCGGTGCAGCGCTAGGGCGTGCGAAAGAGCGCCCGGTGCAGCGCCCCGGCCTGCTCGCGCCAGAACTCGGTGGCGACGCGCGACTTCGGAAACAGCGCGTCGAAACCGTGGAACGCACCTCGAACGACGTGCAACTCACACGGTACGTCGCTCGCCTGAAGGCGCTGCGCGTAGGCGATGTCTTCGTCATAGAACAGGTCGAGGTCGCCGACGCCGATCCACGCGGGTGGCAGGTCAGAGAGATCGTCGCGCCGCGCGGGTGCCGCGTAGGGCGATGTGCCGGCAAGGCCGGGCTCGTGGCCGAGGTAGGTGGTCCAGGCGTAGCGATTGCTCTCCGGTGTCCACACTCGCACGCCGCGGGTGTCGAGGTCGTTGCGCGTGACGGTGCGGTCATCGAGCATCGGGTAGATCAGCAACTGGAATGCCGGCGCGATCTCGCCGCGATCGTGCGCGTAGAGGGCGAGAGCCGCAGCGAGTCCGCCGCCCGCACTGGCGCCTCCGATCGCAATGCGATCTTTGTCGATGCCAAGGTCTGCCGCATTCTGCGACACCCACTCGAGCCCGGCGTAGGCGTCTTCGACGGCGGCCGGCGCGGGAGACTCGGGTGCGAGCCGATACGTCACCGCGATGACCGAGATGCCCAGTTCTCGGGCAAAGTCGATGCTCGAGCGCTCGTCTTGCAGGGGGCTGCCGAAGAGGTAGCCGCCGCCGTGCATCCAGAACAAGGCGGGCGACTGGGCACTCAGCGACGTAGGGCGGTAGATGCGAAGAGAAACGTCGCCGACCGGGCCGGGCACAAGCATGTCTTCGATGTCCATGTCATCCGGCACCTCGGGTGCGCGCTGCTTGAGGCGGCCCATCGCGGCGACGAGCCGGGGACCATAAACAAGGGGCGGGATAAAACGGGCCCTACGAAGATCGGGATGAAACTTCGGCATTGTTCCTCCTTGAAGCGCCGCTGACATTCTGGCACTCGAAGGTGAAGATGCACTCCCGCTGGAAAAAGTTAGTGCCACGCCCCAACGGTGAGGCGCGGCACTAACAAAGCGGGAGCGAGTTACGCCTCGTCGAGATTGCTCTCGAGCATTGCCGCGAGTGACGCGAGCGCCTCGTCGGCGTTGTCGCCCTCGACCGTCAGCTCGACGGCTTCGCCGTGCGCGATGCCGAGAGACAACACGCCGAGAATGCTCGCGGCATTGACCGGAGTGCCGTCGACCTTGCCGATGGTGACGGCGGCCTTCGAGTCGGCTGCCGCACGCGCGAAGAGCGAGGCGGGGCGGGCGTGGAGCCCGCTCGCGGATCCGACGATTGCTGTTGTGGTGGGCATAGAGTGTCCTAGTTCTGGGCGGCGATTGTTGTGGTGATGGCAGCGATGACGCGGTCGGTCGTCATGCCGCGAGCGCGCAGGGCATCTTCGGCGGGAGCGGAGAGTCCGAACACGTCGATTCCAACGATCTCTCCGGTGGGTCCGGCGAGGTCGTGCCAGCCGAAGCTCGTCGCGGCCTCGACGATGACGCGAGCTGTGACCGCCGCGGGGATGACCGAATCGCGGTAGGCGGCATCCTGTTCGGCAAACCACTCGCGTGACGGCATCGAGACGACGCGCACGCGCACGTCGGAGAGAAGCGCGGCCGCCTGCAGTGCGAGGGTCACTTCGCTTCCGGTTGCGATCACAATGACCTCGGGTTCTTCGGCGTCGAGCACGATGTAGGCGCCACGGGCGACGCCCTCGTACACGGTCGACGCAGCGGTCGCGGCAACCGGCAGCGGCTGGCGCGCGAGAACGAGCCCGGTGGGAGCGTTGCGCTGCAGAATCGCGAGCCACGCGGCGGCGGTCTCGACGGCGTCTGACGGGCGCACGACGGCGAAACCGGGGATCGCACGGAGCGCGGCGAGGTGCTCGATTGGCTGGTGAGTGGGTCCGTCGCTGCCGAGAGCGACAGAGTCGTGGCTCCACAGGTAGGTGACGGGAAGCTGCATAAGCGACGCGAGTCGGATCGCCGGCTTCTGGTAGTCGCTGAACACGAGGAAGGTTCCCGCGAAGAATCGCGAACCGCCGACGAGCGAGATGCCGTTCATCGCGGCGGCCATCGCGTGCTCACGAACTCCCCAGTGCACGTTGCGTCCGTCGCGGCTCTCGGGCAGGAAAGAGCCGCCCTCGTGGATCGCGGTGCGGTTGGGCTCGGCGAGGTCGGCGGAGCCGCCCCACAGCTCGGGCAGCTGAGCCGCGAGCGCCTGGATGACCTTGCCCGAAGCGTCACGGGTGGCGAGGGTATCGCCGGGAGCCCAGGTGGGAAGTGCGTCCAGCAGACCCTCGGGCAGTTCGGACGCCCGCGAACGCCGCAGCGACGCGGCGAGCGTGGGGTTGGCGGCGGTCCAGCGCGCGAATGACGACGACCAGGCCGAGCTCATCGCCGCGCCGCGGTCGACAGCGCCACGCGTAAACGACAGCACCTCGTCGGAGACGTAGAAGGGCTCGGTCGTAACGCCGAGAACTTCGCGCAGCGCGGCAGCTTCGGTCGCTCCGAGCGGGGCGCCGTGCGACGCTGCAGTGTTCATGGCGTTGGGGGAGGGCCACGCGATCTGCGACTTGATGACAAAG
>Ga0247740_1001492_pt1 | contig 9993 bp, 8 predicted proteins | sample UWRJL148409B2_FD_180942 | JGI IMG/M metagenome (GOLD analysis project Ga0247740, IMG submission 180942) | Plant litter microbial communities from Arlington Agricultural Research Station in Wisconsin, United States - UWRJ-L148-409B-2 | ecosystem: Environmental > Terrestrial > Plant litter >...
AAACGACAGCGGATTTGGAGGGAACATGCGCTAGTGGCGGACATGCGGTTGTTGTTGGTAGGCCGGCTACGTCGATGCTGTCTTTGACCGAGAACGGGACTCCGAAGAGGGGCGGAAGCGCTTTGCGGTCGGTGTATTTAGTTGCTAGAGCTTTTGCAGCCGATATGACTTCGTCTCTGGATTGAAGGTGGATCCATACTGCGGGATCTGTCTTTTGATATGCTTCGATCTTATCGTAGAGGGTCTCGGCTACAGTGACTGGAGAGAGACCGGCCTTGTAGGCACGTTGGAGACTTGCGAGTTTTAGGTCGCCGTCGAAGACTGGTGGTGTTTGTGGGGGTGTGGAGTCGGGGTTATGGGTGGGAGTAGCCAGGGGTGTGAGCACGTCGAGGAGAGGTTGCAGAGTGCCGATGAAGCCGAAGAGCCCCTGGGACCAATGGATCATGTCAAGAGTGCTTTGCTTGAAGCACGCATCGTTGTAGCCGCTTGTCGCTTCCTCGATACCACCTACATAGATTAGCATTTCAGACTTAGTTAGAACGAGAGCGGAGCTCACAGCATTCGAAGCCCCTGTCGTTCGCCTCCCTGATCGAAGTCGCAAAACAGCATTCCGTTGTAACTCCAGATACAATAAGATGAGTAATCGCGCGTGCCTTCAACTTGTGAAGGATCTCTGTATTCCAAAAGGTTCCTTTTCCAGGCTTGTCGATGACCACCTCTCCTGGAAGCGGCTGCAGTTCATCGATGATATCATGCCCGTACTCGCCGCGCACAAGCAACCGGCCAAGCTCACCCTTCTCGCCAATAACGAGTTTGTGTTGAGTGTTGTTCGGTGCTGCAGCCTGCCGCATCAACTTGGACGAAGGGCAATCCGACATGTCTGGTGTGTGGCCTTCGCGAGTGTGCACAACGGTCATACCAGCGCCTCTGCATGCTTCGAGGAGCTTCTTGGTCGGAGCAATGGAGGCTTGGACAGCTTCCAGATTCCCGCCTTGGATTTCGCCGAAGCCTTTCGCTAGGAGGAAGTCGCGCTGCATGTCAATTACTAGGAGGGCGGTGTGCTTGAGAGGGAAGGAGAATGCATATGGTTTTGCGTCGAAGGAGAGCATGTTTTTGCCATCTTGGAGCGAAGACATGGTGGGAGTAAAACAAGATACTCGCGAGGTCAAGTTCGAAGGAAGGAATGCGCGCAACTTCAAGGAAGACGATGCCAAAGGACTAGAAACCTTGAATGGCAAGAGGAGGAAAAAGAATCGAGAAAATCTACGCTCGTATTCTGCTATCTATCTGATAAAGCTCCGATACTACAAGTTGCCGCAGGGCCTCCGGCCGGCGAGCGGCTAGGCGAAGACGCGGCCGTCCGGTCTCGGCCTAGCAGGAAAGCCATCTCAACACCGATAGGCTGGCCAGGCCTTTCCTTCCACCATCACAGCCCAGACAACCCCACGAAACGGATCCGGGGGTCGCTTAATGGCGCGTCTCATTCGATGCGCTACCCCGGGTGTTTGCAAATCGCAGACACCCTGGCACGGCGCTATAGGCTCGCCGGAGGCACCTATCTCTCCGGATTCTGGGGTATCGCGTCCGATACCTGGGCCGAGCTTTTGGCAAAGATGCAGTGTAGGATGGCGCTGGTGAGACGTATATGTAGGTGCAAGGAACCCAGGTAGGAAGGTTGTATCATCGAGCTGTTAATCTGCCAAACGAACTTTATCAACTACTTGGACGAACCTTACGGTTTCACAACATGTCTGTCATCAAGTCCAGACTTGCTCCTCACTTCCGTCTTCGTGTGCCTTTCGAGAGTGGCAAGTATGGGTCTCGCTGGTCTAACAAAGGTAAGGAGAAGCTCTCAACATCAGATGAAGGGTACAAACTGCGTCGGGATATGTGGAAATGGGCAGCCCGTGCTTTGAGCAATAGGCACTGAGACCCCTCTGGACAAGCTTTGCAGACTTTGTATCCCAGGCTTTGATCCCCTAAACGGCGGGTTAAAAAGTCAGCAAAGCTCATCGAGAGGGGTGTCGGTGGGTACTGTCTGAGACTAGGAGCCTTGCTGTCTTGGCTTTACGACGCATCTTGTTACCCCCGAGTTAAGTACTGACGCCATTCAGATCTTGATCCCATCCCACCGACCGAACGAACCTGGGGTGGCATTGACTACTGGGCATACTGGTGCTCAGACATGCTCGCGCCTCCTCTAGCGGCTACAGTCTCCAGCGTCATGTCTCTGGGATTCACAGCGCGAGAGACGATTCCTATCGTCTTCTTCGGGTTCGCCATCTGCAGTGTGGTCATTACCTTGACTGGCAAGATGGGCGCCACCTACCACGTCCCCTTTCCGGTCCTCATCCGAAGCATGTTCGGCATGTACGGATCGTTCCCAGCTATCTGCATCCGAGCCTTCGTCGCACTCATGTGGACCGCCATCCTCACAGTGCAAGCTGGCAACTTTCTGCAGCGCTGCCTTGAAGCCATATGGCCTAGCTTCATCAATTTCCCCAACAAGCTGCCAGAAAATGCTGGTGTCACTTCCGCTGAACTGCTCTGCATCTTCCTGTACTGGTTCTGTCAGACGGGTCTTGCGCTGATGCCCATCTCGAAGCTCAGGGTTCTCTTTTGGGTCAAGGGCGTCATCGTCCCGCCTACCTTTTTTGCGCTCTTCTTGTGGGGTGCTATTGTTACAAAAGGTGGCGGTGAGCTTGTCACTGGAAAGGCCAAGATCACATCGACTTACATGAATACCGCTTACTCGGCCCTGACTGGTCTCAACGTTATCATCGGGCTATTCAGCTCACTCGCCGTAAACATGCCAGATTTCGGCCGCTTCTCGAAGAATCGGCTAGCTGGTGGTCACCAATTCCTTGCCCTGCCCATCATCGGTACTCTCGGAGCGCTGACCCCAATCTTTGTCACATCGGCACATTCTCACATCTGGGGCGAATTCGAATGGTATGTAACACGATCCGTCATAGCGCACACTATCTAAAGAATCGGTGTACAGGTACATGCCAGCAGTCATCGCAAAGTTTGACTCACGCGCAGCGAAATTTTTCGTCTCAGCATCCTTCATGCTCGCAACCATCGGTAACCAAGTCGCCGCTGGAACCTACCCCTTCTCCAACGACGTCACCGGCATGGCACCGAAGTACATCAACATCTTCCGCGCGACTCTCTTTATCAGCATCTTCTGCATCATATCCACACCTTGGAACATCATCAAGAACGCCGAAGGGCTCCTTGCCTTCCTTTCCGGCTACTCATGCCTCATGGGACCCCTGGCAGGTACCATGGTGTGTGATTACTACCTCATCAAGAAGCGGAAGCTTAATGTCGACGAACTCTATGTCAGCAATGGTATCTATTGGTATTCTGGTGGCTGGAACTGGCGAGGGTATGCATCTTTCGTCATTGGCTTCGCTCCACTACTGCCCGGATTTGCGAAGAGCATTGAGCCGACGCTGAATGTGGGAGGGGCGTGGAAGATATACAGCTTCGCGTGGATCTTTGGCTTCACTTTGTCCATGCTGACACACTATGTGATCTGCACGTATATCTCGGTACCTACGGAGTCGATCATCGAGGAGGCGGTGTATCCACCCAACGCTGGAGATATAAGCCCTCCGGTCATCGAGGGGGAGGATGGCGAAACCAAGACTGCGTTTGTTGCGAAGGAGAAGGAGACTTCTAGTATTGTTTGAGTCAATGATTGGAGCCTTTTCCGAAAGGATAATGGTGTGGATTAGTTACAACAATGTGCTTGGCTGCCGCGAGTTGGTTCACATGTCTATCGAAAAGTTGTCAGTCGTTACTCTCTACTTAGCTTGAAATGATCGGCTAGCAATTACACTTAACTACAAACTGCCTTTTTCAGTCAATCAATTGACGCCCAAGAGTGAAGGTAGCGATTTAGAAGACTCTCAATTATACGGTAGTCGGGTCGAACAACCCAATAAACGTTGCGGAGCGTGCTGAGTAAACAAATGTCGCTAGTCTAGCGCTCCCATTGGCTCCACCATCCCTCTTATCTCCCACCTTTCAACACCAACCACATTGCTTCTTCCTCTTTGCCCAAGGCCCGCCAGCTCGATGCCGTCGGAGCGGTTGCCGGTATCTAGCGCGTATCTCGTTTCCCCACTCCACGTGTTCGCGAAGCGCACAGCGAGCCTGGAGACATTGGCCTCAACGTTTGTGTTAAAGACTTGAAGGCTACGCTTTCAAGGTTGTATCTTGTATTGCATTCAGAATCCACACCAACAATACACGACGCTTTTGTCCTGGCTACTGTGCCATTACCCCAACCTGCCCACGCTGCATGAGCTATGACATGCCGAACTATCTGTGAGCAACACTTGCTGCAGATTCCGCCCTAACGGTAAGCGACTACTCTTCCGTATGCTCCTTAATCTGGAATCCTTCGCCTCTCTTGGCGGCGACTTCGGGTAGCGGTTGCATCCCTTCGTGCCTTCTGGTTCTGAACGCGTTTTCTACAATCCGTTTCAGGTCGCTAGCATCCATAAACACGCCCTCGCTATTTCGTCAATACCACGATGGTATTCGGATGGGGTGGCTTATGTTCCCGGATGTGGATTTGCTTCAGATACAGGGTGTGCTTCTCAGCCTTTGCTCCACAGGCACTGTCCGACAATACCCCAGACCACCCAAGCGGACGTCCACATTGATGGAATGCAAATACAACAAATGGTTTTTCGAACGACAGATTTCGCCCTGACGACAATAGACTGCTGCTTCAAGGCCATTCCTGCAGCTATACACTCAAAGGAGAGCAAGATGCTAACTCCTACAGTGCTCACGAACATGAACTTCAGTCCAACACAGGCTATCAGCCCGAATGATTTCTTCGTGACACAAAACGACATCTCAACTGCTCTTAAGACAAGATCACGTCGCCCTTGCGACTCATGTCGCCGTCGGAAGTCAAGATGTGAGATAATCGACGCTGGTCCACCATGTGTACTATGCCGTTTCCATCGGCAAGAATGTACATTCAACGAAGAACCGCAGCCCCGCAAGCGGAGGGCTATTGCATTCAGCGACGACGACAACACGACGGAAAGGGACGCAACTCACCCTCAACATGCTCCTGTACACAATTCAAGTAGGCCTCTAGTCAGCTCACCTAGAATTCGACAGGCTCGTCCGGTCGATGACTACGCGAATCTGAGGGGGCCTTCACTACTCAAGAAGACTCTAGGTCTGCAAAATCATCGCCACAGTCGCTTGATTGGGTCTACTTCAGAGTATGAGCAAGTACTCATTGAGCTTGGAAGCTCTCACGAAAGAGAAGAAATCCCGGTTGGCCTCTCAGCCTTACGCAAAGTCAATGGAGCCGCCTTTATCCTCTCCCCGGACGCAGGCACACGAAACCACGATGACGAGATCGTAGACCTGGACGCAATAGAAACACTGGTCGCTCCACATGGACAGGCTTTGATCCACCTCTACTTCCGTATTGTCCATCCCAGCTTCCCAGTGCTACACAAGAAGGTCTTCCTAGAAAAGTATCAACGAACGCATCGGGAGTTTTCTCCACCTTTACTGGCCGCGGTCTATATTCTTGCTCTGAACTGGTGGACATATAGCAGCGAGCTGGCGCTGCTTCCGAAACCCGACGTACCGCGGCTTGAGGCGCTGGCCTTCAAGACTATCAACGACATCATTCACAGACCCAAACTTTCGACGATACAAGCAGGCTTACTCTTACTCCAAAGGCCAGAAGGCGACTCTTGGGCTTTGACAACACAGCTTACAGGCCTCGGGCAGGATCTGGGCTTACATCTTGATTGCTCATCATGGAGAATACCCTCCTGGGAGCGAGGACTAAGGAAAAGACTGGCCTGGGCACTATTCATGCAAGATAAATGGGGCGCTCTAATGCATGGTCGACCATCTCATATCACCACAGCAGATTGGGATGTGCAGCCACTTCAAGAGGACGACTTTCCCGAGAATGCGGCTGATGATGACGATGAGGACGGAAGTGCTGAGGTGGAGAAGGGGCGAACACTGTTTTGCGAGATGATCAAGCTCACAGATATTCTGGGATTGGTGCTATCGAATTTCTACACGCTGAAAGCAGAGAGGGAGTTCGAAGAAAGGGCTCATGAAGGTGTTCGTTGGGTTCTCGAGAAAGCCAAACCTATACAGCTATCCTTGCGACAGTGGCATTCCGAACTACCAACATCATTGAGAATCGAGAGCATCGCCATGCGAAAGCTATCGTCAACTGGTAAGTTTTCAAGATCATGCCGTTCGAGTCACAGTCGCACAACTGTGAGTCTAAGTACAAGACAACGTCTTCTACGACTGTACTGGATGTGTTTTCTCGAACGACGTATCCATTCACCACAAGCCATTTTCCTAATTTCAAGGGCACTAATTGACCTTGTGTAGGCTACTTGCATCTCGGTTACTACGCTGTTGAGATGACTTTACACAGGCGCGTCATCCGCACCCTGTCATCGGTGGATGATCCGTCCCTCCGTTCGATTTGCCGACAGGCCGCTCAAGCTCGACTCAAGTCGGCAATGGAGTTTGTACAAAGCCTTCGACCCGAACACTTGCAATCTTTCTGGTACGCAAATGATCCGCTCTACTTTCTACGTTACGCGAGCTACTCCGAGATGCTTCACGACGCTGCTATGCACTCAGAACTTAAGTAATACTGGGCACGCTGACATGTACCATTTCAGGTATTCCGCGTCCAAATACTGCTTCGCGCTTGTCGGGACCTTTACGTCCCTTCTATGGGTGACATCACCGAACAAGGAAGAGGCGGACTCGTACAAGGCGAACTTGGACGAGTACCGATGGACATTACGGCTATCCTCGAGGTCAGCCGAGTTCCTCGAGCGAGCTATCAGCATGCTTGCAACTTCGACCGGCGTTCTCATGAAAGAGATGCCTGAGCATCTAGACCCCGATTTCGTACTCAGTAGACATCTTCGAAGAGCGACAATCGATTTGTCGACTGCTCAACATCGTTCGGACACCGTCTCTCAGAGAAATTCTATCGTATACCGGTCCGAGTCGGAGTTCCATGAGGACACTTCTCCGGAAAACGCATTTGAGGAATCGGCCTCGGAAAGTGGCGGGAATGGCGAATGGGATGCCGAATCTGCTTGGTTTTTGTCTGCAACGAACGATCCAGGTGACATAGTTGGCGACCCTAGCAGCGCGAACGCGTATCTGCAGATGCCAGAAACTGAAGATCCGCAGCACGGATTGCAATTTTGACGTGGAGGGCGAGCTAGCGGAAAATTGTTCGATTCGACGGGGTCAATGCATCTGGAGGATGTGGTGTTTGGACGGGAGCCTGCAGGACTGTCACTACATTGCTCCGCGACGAGCCTAGGTCAGGGTATAAAGTCAGCAAAGCTCATCAAAGAGGTCTCGGTGCGTCTTGTCTCAGACCAAGTTCTACGATGCCATACTTTACGACGCAATTTCTACCCCAGCGTTGGTTCGTGACTCCGTTCAAAACAATGTGATTTCTTCTCTTGCTAGAGTCGAGGGTTATCCCATTTCAACGTCGGAGAGCGATGGTAACCGTCACGTGATGTATATCGTGACAGCCAATCAGCTGTCCGCTCATTGGAAACGCATATTTACCCACCAACTTTCACTTAAATTTCTCATCTGGTAATTGTAGCACATGTTCAAGTGCTTGGGTTCCTCAGTCACCTCAATCTGTGTGCTGTTGTACCGCAATTTTGTACGACGCAGGGGCACAAACTTTGGCAGTAGCAAGACCCATGCCTAGGCGTACGGTACCGAAGATCGCCGCGGCGGTCCAAAGCTTCCGCCCCAGAACACCGCAAGCTCCACGCCATCACCTCTGCGAACGAAGACTGGCCGCGACACCCCCGCTTGGAACTTTGGGACTTTGACCTGACGCTTGACTCTTTTACTCGCCTTTTCAAAGCCTGATTGCGCCTGACATACCTCCGCGATCGCACCTCTCGCCGTACCAAGACTCCCAACGTGAACCCGCGCGGTTGCCAGCGCCACGCCCGCCATCTTTTGAACATCTTCTAGGGCCACCTTCTGGGAGGAGAAAGCGCGACCGCTGCTTCTATCGGCAGAACCACGATCCGACCGTCGACTCTTGTCGTATTGCTTGCGTTGTTGTCGACCTTCCACAATCGGTTTGGATTGGGGCAGCATCAGGATTACTTGGGCGTGTCATTGAACCAGTGCTGGACCTCACGTTCCCACAACCTTCAACATGGTCGGCAAGAAGTCTGGCAGGGCCCAGCTGAGGGAAGAGGGTATGCGCCCATGGCCAATGCGATGAGGCGCTTATACTGACAAGTCGTAGGCCTTGCGCGGACGGACAACAACCTCGACCTGACAACATGGCCGCAGGTAAACATGATCAACCAGAAGAACTACTACACGGAATTCCTCAAGCGCGACGAGCAGTACCTCGCGGTCCGTTTTCCCCACGATGAAGAGCTCGCTCGCACAGTGAGAGAGGCACGGGATAAGGACCGCGCTATGGCACAAGGAGTCGCAACAGAAGCTGCTGAAGATGCAGATGAGGCTGATGGTTCAAGCTCGAGAGACGACCCCTCTAGGCTGATTGTGCTACACGTTGGCAGCCAGAACCTCAGGATTGGCTTAGGATCGGATGCTCTTCCGAAGACGGTGCCTATGGTGATAGCGAGGAAGTGGAAGGAGAGCGAGTCGGAAGAGGACGATGGGGAACCGAGCCCGAAGCGGATGAAGATCGAGGGCGCGGTACCGGCAGATGCGCTACCGGAGAAGTGGTTTGGAGATGATTTCGCAGACCAATACATGGCCATGTCTTCGGAGCTTAGGACGCGGATGCGGTCGAACAAGCGACGCGTGTTGCCCAATTCCAAGGACCTCGTTACGAACTTCAATCGGCGAACGTCAGCCGAGATCATTAGCGAGCACAACGACATCAATCGACTTGAGTGGACGGAGATCCCCACGAATGCACGAAAGGCGCCAGACTACTTCACGGGACATGAAGCTCTGCGGATACCCGAGAAGTCGAATCCTCGGTACAAGCTATTCTGGCCTTTACAAAACGGGACGTTCAACGAGAGAGACTATACCCAGCGCAACCAGTTGTATCACGACATCTCAAAAATCTTCGAGGAAGCCTTCACAAACCAGCTTGGTATTGCCAGACTCAAGGATCTTGCCAACTACAAGTGCGTCTTCATCATTCCCGACCTCTACGAACGCGTCTACGTTACGATGATGTTGGATATTCTGATACGAGATCTCGGCGTTGGCAAGGTCTCGCTGCAACAAGAGAGCCTGTCGGCTACTTTTGGTGCTGGATATGGCGTTGCCTGCGTAGTGGACATTGGCGCACAGAAAACGTCCATCTGTTGTGTGGACGAGGGCCTTTGCATCGAGGAATCGCGTGTGAACTTGAAGATGGGAGGTGCAGACGCGACGGAGACGTTCATCAAGATGATACTCTACGGCCACTTTCCGTACTCCGAGATGAACCTCAAGCGACGGTACGATTTCTTGCTGGCGGAGGAACTGAAGCAGAAGTACTGCTCCATGGAAGAGGAGACTGTGACTGTGAAGACTTGGGACTTCCATCTGCGCGCTTCCGGCCAAGATACCAGGAAGTATACGTTCAAGACGTATGACGAGACGATGCTGTCTATCATGGTAAGTCACTGACACTCGCTTCCACTACTACCTGCTAACCTGACGCAGGGTCTCTTCAAGCCATCTATATTCGACCACTCCCGCAAGCTAGAAGGACGTCGCAAAGTGATACCACGCTCCGTCGACCTATACGATGGGTCCCCGAACGATCCAATCACGCAAGCCCAGATCACCGTCATCGAAACAGCAGGAGGAAAGTCGCCTTCAGTCAACGGCACCCAAGAAGGTACCCCCGCTGTAGTCTCAACGCCTCAGCGCCCGGGTCAACTCGGTCTTCTCAGCCGTCTCAACGAGACTGAGAACACCCCT
>Ga0247740_1001494_pt1 | contig 9991 bp, 10 predicted proteins | sample UWRJL148409B2_FD_180942 | JGI IMG/M metagenome (GOLD analysis project Ga0247740, IMG submission 180942) | Plant litter microbial communities from Arlington Agricultural Research Station in Wisconsin, United States - UWRJ-L148-409B-2 | ecosystem: Environmental > Terrestrial > Plant litter >...
TTGGCTAATTGGTGAATCTTGAACAATTGTTTTGACGTCACCGGCTTCATCAGCCTTAGCTTCTTCTTGGCTAAATTCAGCAGCTTTATCAACACTCGAAAGGTCGGTACGGTATTGGTCTAAGACGTGGCGCACGCCTGCTTCTGAAGCCATGAACACCTTTAGCGGTCGCTGAATGCGATTAGCCAGGTAATCAACGGCCTGGACGTTATTAGCGTCGATCATGGCGACAGCGAGGCGGTTCTGAACCTCGGCCAGCGGTACTGCCATAAAGCGTTCGGCGATATCTTCTGGCAAGAGCCCTAAGATATTTTGATCAATTAATGTATTCGTCAGGTTTACATACGGAACACCCGAAACCTGCGCAATGGCATGGGTTAAAAGCTCGTCATCAACAATGGCTTGTTCAGTTAAGAGTTCAAAGAGTGGCTTATTCGCCTTGGTCGAGGTGGCTTCAGCCTGCTGAATAACATCGCTCGTCACCAGCCCCTCATCAACCAATAGTTTGATGAGCTTATCTTGGATGTCGGTGGTCAGGAGTGCCATGGGGCCCTACCTACTTACTCCCTGCGGAGACCTGTACTTCAACGGCAGGGTTAATAGCATCTTTATTAAAGATAGCTGGGCTTGGCTCGGTAATGGTGGCATCAATCTTATCAACAGTTTTTACTTTTACGCTCTCGTTAGCACCATCACCAAAGAAGGCTTTGGTCACAAAGAACGCCACCAAGATAGAAATCGAGGCGATCAAGACGATCATCGCTACATCTGTTCGTTTCATGGCTTCACCACCTTGTCTTTGAGCTCAATAGTTCGGGCAGGTTCATAGTAAGCGCGGGCCTGGACAGTCATAACCTGAGTAGTACCCTGGCTTTCAATGCGGAGCGACAAGATATCAATCGTACGGATTGATCGTTCAAGATTTGTCAGAACGTTCTTTAGAGCGTCTTGTGAGCCGCTGACCGCGAACTGAAATGTAATCTGGTTTGAAGTGTCCGTGGCGCTCGAAGCGTCGGTCGTGTTGCTGGCATCAAGTGATTCAACACCGACAACGGGATCAAGTTGCAACGATTCGATGACGAGGCCAGGAATACCGACGAGCAATTTTTGCTGGAGCGAGGCGCCTAGGGCGTTCGAGTTAGCATCAGATGGCAAAGCATCAAGAATCACCTGAATCGCGTTATCGTTCTGGTTAGCCTTCACTGAAGCAAGTGCCTGGTTTGTATCAAGCACGCGAACCTGGGTCGCAAGGTCACCAGCAACTGTATTGTTAGCCTTGAGGACTGCGACGGTCTTCTCTTTCTCGGCCAGTACCTTTTCGTTAAAGAAAAGTTTCTGCGCAAGGAAGAATGAGACTACCAGTGCTACACCGACTATCGCAGAGCCGACCGCAATCCAGAGGAACATCGTCCGGTTCGCTTTGGCGATCTGTGTTCGTTTACGAAGGGCTACATTGTTTGGTGGCATATTATTTGCTCCCCGCGTCTTTCGCGCGCTCTACGAAGATACTCTTTGGAATACCAAGGTATGAATCGGTAACGTTGCCGGCATTGGTTAATTTCACAAGAACAGCTGGGATGGTCGGTGAGAATAACTGCTCAGGATAGACAAAGCTCAGGGTGAATCGCAGGGTCTTCGTGCCGTTTGAGTCTTCGCCGTAACTGACGTCGGTCGTACTAATATCAGCAGCGAGCTTTGTTTCTTGGTCTTCGTCATTTTGCTTGTACGTAATCACTGCACCATCGATGGTCTTCTTAAAGACTTCCAGCGCACTGTAGCCGCCTGCCGCCTGGCCTTCAATAGAAATCTTTGAAGTCGCAGCGTCAATCAACAAGTTAGAAATTTGCACATTGTTACCCGAAGCTGGTGGTGGAATCACCGCGGCTAGAACGTCAAAGACGCGTGAGTCGATTTTCTTTTGGTCGTTGAGTTCTGATATCTTACTCAGCTGGTTTTGGATGGTCAAGACTTTTGAAAGATCTTCAACCCCGGCGAGTTGGGCACTACCAGTTTTAATTGCTTCGTCGTCGAGGCCGCTGCGCACTGCCTGTACGCCGAAAACATACACCGCGAGTAAAGCGACGATTCCCATCGAAATAAGCCCAGCGACGATTGAAACAGAAATAACAATCGAACGAATGTGCTGCGCACGAATCAATTCTTGTTTAACATCTGGAATAAGGTTAATTTCGATCATAGCTTATTCTTCCGCTGCGCGAGGCCAATAACCGTCGCAAATTCTGACGCCACTGTCATGAGTTGTTGCTGATCAGCCTGGGCAACCTTCACTTTTTGCCATGGATTCGCAATCGCTGAAGGCACACCGGTTTTAGCTGTCACATAGTTACCAAATTGCGGCACTACTGAGGCGAAGCCTGAAAGAAGAATGCCCCCTACCGGTGTGTTCGGGTAGCGAGTTTGGAAGAATTTAATCGACTTCGTGAGTTCGGTCGCAAAGTTTTCAAGGGTTGATTCAACCGCACGGTACACTTGGCCTTCAAGACGGTCTGGAGCCAGGCCAAACTTCAAAATAAATTGGCGCGCTTGGTCTTCTTGAACATTCAAGTTCTGAACAGCTGCTTTAATCAATGAACGAACACCCGTTGGGATCGTACGAACAAGACGCGGTGTATCACCAAAGGTAATCGCAAGATCGGTTGATTGTTCACCAACATCAATGATCAAACGAGCATCAGGCACGCCCGGTGGCAGTAATGAACGAATCATCGCTAGTGGATCTGGCTCAGCACCAATAACGTTAAGGCCAAGGCTTTCGATAAACTCAAGGCGTTCTTCGGCGTAGGCGTTAGCAGTGCTGGCAATCAATACTTCTTGCTGTTTTTGGTCATGCAAAGAAGTACCGAGCAGCGCCCAGTCTACCTTGGCTTCATTAACGGCCATTGGAATATATTGATCGACTTGATACTTAATCGTGCTCTTCAGTTCGTTTTCTGGCATGATAGGCACTTCAATAACAGTGGTAAAGGTTTTGTTTGAAGGCAAGCCAATCACCACGTTCTTGGTTTTAATCCCACTCTGCCCTACCGCAGTCATAATGACTTCACCTAAGCGTCGAAGGCTTTCGGGCGAGGCGCTGGTACTGGTTTTCTCATCAAGTGGCGCATATCCAAAGTGTTGTAGAGCCCAACTGTCGGGGCCCGTAGAAGAAAGCTGTACCACTCGCACAGCATTAGTCCCTATATCTAGCGCGAAGAATTCGCCCACACCACGTAATGCCATATTGTGCCTTATTATACCGAAAGCATAAGCGTAAAAGCAAGGTGATTTACGCTAGAATCGTGGCGGAAGTTCTTTAGTCGAAACAGTCTGCAAGCGACCTGAGCTCATAGAGTAGCTGGTTGCCCATAAATAGGCGTCTGGGCGGAAGTTAAAGACCTCTGCCGGGGTACCCGATTCCACAAGGCCAGTGCCACTACCGTGAGTACGGTAGAGCAGCAGCTTACGAGCGACAACCGGGCCGTTTACGGTCAGCTTCTGGTTACATTTGCTCGCATTTAATTGGGTCGTAGGATTGGTAATTTCCGTACACGTATTAATGATACCGCTGGTGCCACTCGCGATGAGCCACGCATCAACATACTGCACACCAGCGTCGATGTTGATTTGATTGGCAATAATCACGACCTGCGGGATGTCGCCGATACTCTTAATCGCATCTCCAGCGTAAACGATATCATTCTTGATGGTGATAGTTTGGGTAGGCGCGTTAATCACTACCCACTTGCCTATTGCGATAGTCATAGGAACTGAAGGATCACTGTCGCCATTTGTGAGGCTCACGGCAGCACCCGAAGAATATGAGCCCTTCGCAAGACTTTGTAAGTTTGCCGTTGCACTCGGTAGCGCCGCGGTTGCCGCCACACGCTCACTGATTGCAGGAAGTAACGTGTTCATTGCATACCCGCCCTTTGGGGTACTGTCAGTACAAGTTTTAGTACCAGCGCTGGTGAAAGTTAATAATTGCACATCACATTTCGCCGTGCTGGTTGCGCCACCACTGTAGCCGGCACCCGAAGCAAAGCCGTTCACCGTTCCTGAAGCCACTACACCATATTCAGCCCAACTACCAAAGATTCTACTTGTCCCACTAATTGTCTTCGTTGCGATTGATGTCGCAACATTCGAAGTAGCGCCTTTGCCCACCCATAGATCGCCTCCCCAAATCTGTATCTTTGGCTTCTTGGCAATCACAATACAGGCAGGCTCGCTATGGCGCCAGTCGGTAGTGTTATGGCTATAAGGCTGCACAGAAAGTCCAAAACAAAACTTCGTCCCCACCTCCGCGTCCCTCAGCGTCCTGCTAATAGCCGCAATAGGATTTGGGCTGGTTATCCCTTTTTGGAATGTGCCCGTGCCACTACTCTCGTTTTTTGCGGCGCCGCGAGCGTAGTAAGATTCAGGCGTATCTGTGGACGCAGAGGTTCCCGCCCCCTTGGGCTGCATGCCGGGCCTCACTGTGAAGCTTGTAATCTGCCACTTCACATTCGAAGCTGCTGTTGTGCCACCGTTGTTTACGGTTGAGGTTGTAGCGACCGAACTATCAGGCTCACCAACCGTCGGGTTTACGGTAATAGAAGGAGTAAGATCGTAGTTTACGCCCTGTGGGAGCCCTGCAGAAAGACTACCAAAGGTATTGGCGCACTTGGTTCGTTGCACGTACACAACCGAGCCTTTGCTATAAAACACCACTGACTTCTCAGGGTTAATACCTAAACGTACGCCATTTTCTTTCACACTCGTGTAATCAATAAAGGCAATTTCATCACAGCGATCCGCCGATGCCGTCGGGCGACATGTACTGAGCCAGTTACCGTACTCTGCGCCCGCGGTCGCAATACCAATGGTAATGTCAGGGTTATTAATACGATCTTCCCAGTCTTGGATCTGCGCAGGGGTTGGTGGCCTATCAGTGTTCCAATCGGCGCCATTCGTCGCACCACGCATAGTTTGAATAATAAATGCGGCGCCGTTTTTGTCCTGGGTCCCTCCATTAACCAAACGATCCTTAATACTCGCAATGTAATCAGCCTTACTAATCTTGGCGTTTGTTGTCGTATCCCCTATGGCCCTGTCTTTAAAGATACCTCCCGTCAGAATATACCCGTTGGTGCCAGTCACAAACTTGTTGATATTCATCACCTGGTTTGTAAAATAGCCACACCCCGACTGAAACACACCGGCGTTTCGTTTGTTTTTGTTGAAACTCTCTCCTCGACAGGTTTGGTACGCACGAGCAGATACGATATCGCTCAGCACTTCAGTTGAAGCATAGGCCGCCCCTACGGCGCCAAGCATCACAAACCCAATTGCAAAAAGAAATCTGCGAGACATTACTTTTCAAGCTCCTGGATACGCTCTTCGTAAGTCTGGTAGACGTCTTCATTGCCTATCCAATACGTAATCCGCTCAAGCGTCAGCTTGTAATACTTGAGCGCAGTTGGCTTGTCACCCACGGCATAGGCAGCATTTGCAACAAGTGACGCAGTAACGCCGCTCTGCTCCAGCTCTTCAGCCTTTAGGGCATACTTCAAAGCATCAGCCAGCTGCCCGTTATTCGTCGCTGTTTGAGACAGCTGAATGTACAGGGTCACCTTATCGTAGGTGCCAGGCGTTTCTTCAATTTTCTTTTCAAACCACGGCACCACCGCGCTATAGCCGTCATTCTCTACGATCTTGTACGCATCGTTACTGATCGCCTGTGTCTTGGCAACCTCGGCATCGGCGGCCGCAGCAGCTCCTTCTTCCGACATTTCTGTTGATTGCCCATTTTCTGAAGTTGCACCTGGTCGAAGGTATAGGAAAAGAATCGCCGCCGCGGCGAAGGTCACCAGCCCCACCAAAAAGATAACAACGATCTTAATAATCCTCGTTTTTGCATATGATCCGCCGCCGAACGCTTTGCCGGCATATCGAACATCTTTTTTGTTATCTCTTACGCCCATGTAGATCCTTCTTATGTTTACATTCTACCGTGCGGGGTGTTGGTTGTCCACTCCTGCTCCACCAAGCAAAACTCACCAGCCCGTCTCTGATGCGCACCTGCTATTTGAACTTTTGTACCAGCTTGGTATAAAATGGGCCAAACAAGGAAAAACCAAAATGGAAGATCAAAAACTAGCTGTCGAGGCCGCACATAGCATCCTAGAGGACAATGGCGAGATATCAGAACTCACTGATATTAATAGTGACGAATATACACTAGCTCTAGCCGAAGCACCGGTTTTTGAAAAGACCGCCACTATCCAGGCGCGCGTGGCTCAATTTGGCGAGGTCGTTCAAACCATCCTAGCTAACGGCACTGTAGAAACCACCGATATAGCTAACAAAGGCGATCTCATTGTTACCAACCCAGGTGGAGAAGAATATCTCATACGTCATGAAAACTTTGCCCACCATTACGAGACAACTGATCAAGAGGGCGTTTTTAAAGCCAAGGATTTAGTACGCGCGATTAAAAATCCTACCGGTGAACCTATCAGAATCATAGCTCCATGGGGCAAAGAGATGAACGGTGATGCCGAATGTTATATCGTGGCCGGGTATGATCCGGCAAACCCTGAAGAGATTGGTTCAGATCGGTATCTTATTGGTGCTCAAGAACTCGCAGATACTTACGCATCGATAGAACAGAACTCCGAGCTCTCTGAGAAAGAACCACCGATGCTTGAACAGGCGCGCGAGCTCGCACGTGCAGCCCATGCTGGACAAGTCGATAAGTTAGGAGTTGATTATATTAATCACCCCGAAGCTGTAGCAAAGGAGTTTGAGGAGCGCGGTGAATGGGATCGTGCTACAGCCGCTTGGCTACACGATGTCGTGGAAGACTCTGGTATTACTACTCAGGAGCTCCTCGACAGCGGTATACCGCCACGAGTAGTCAAAATCGTCGATCTTTTAACTCGAAAGGATGGTGTGCCAGGTGACGAATACTACAAGCTGATTGCTGGCGACCCAGATGCATTAGCGGTTAAATTGTCTGATATGCGTCACAATACTGATCCAGATAGGCAAAAACTTCTCGACGAGCCAACCAAAATACGCCTCATAAATAAATACATTCATGCGGCTGAAATGCTGGGTGAGAATGATTTTGCTGACGAGCTACGTAGTCGACTCGTATAATTGTCTGCTCAAAATCTATACATCAATACTTGTCGGGCTGGTTGGGTCCTTACTCTTAGAGCGAGTAAGTAGATACGCGCCACCGAGACCAAGAGCAGTGGCCGCCATTGCACCCTTCACTTGATTCATCAAATTTTGGTTATAAGAAATTTCACTTTCTGCTTGATCAAATAGTTCAAGGAACTCAGCTGGAACATTATCGCCATAAACATCCCTCACGTAAGCTTCTACTGCATGCAGGTCTTCATAGAGAGATTCTCCGCTAGGACCAGCTTGATCGCCTGTTTGGATCTGGTCTTCGTAAGTACCTTCACCTAAAGCCACCGTATTCTCGCCGGTTACATGAACAAAATCTTTTAATGCCTCTCCGGATGTCTTCAATCCTTCATAGGTTGCGGAATGGGTGTTTACATCTTTTATAAGTTCATCTAATACGTCCCGAGCTTGCTCTGCGCTGCTAGCCACTCCCATCGCGCCTGCGACTGAAGCCAAGAAAGGTAGGGCTATCATGCCAGTAGCAAGTAGCCCTTTCATTGGGTTGTGCTTTTTTTCTGCTTCGCGTAGTGTTTCACTGTTTTTCATTTTTTTGTTTTTCTTTTTTATTTTTTAATGTGACTTACACTAAAGATAGCACTTTATTGATAATTTGTCAATACTCACCCCTGTTATGATATACTAATTGGATATGAGTGTATCTATCGGTATCGTAGGTCTTCCCAACGTCGGCAAATCGACGCTTTTTAATGCGCTCACCGATAACAACATCTTAGCGGCCAACTACCCTTTTGCAACTATCGAGCCAAATACTGGAATTATCGCCGTTCCTGATGAACGCCTGGCGGTACTACGCGATCTTTATTCAGCTGAAAAAGTCATCCCTGCGGTGGTTACCTTTGTCGATATCGCTGGGCTTGTCGCAGGTGCCAGCAAAGGCGAAGGACTCGGTAATAAATTCCTCGCCAATATTCGCGAATGCGATGCGATTATTCATGTCGTGCGGGCTTTTGAAAATAGTGATGTTATTCACGTATCGGATACGGTGAACCCACAAAATGATATCGAAACGATTAATACTGAGCTGATCCTCGCTGATCTCCAAAGCCTCGAGCGCCACATCCCCAAACTGGAACGTGAAGCTAAGAGCAACCCTATCGCTCGTGCCCAAATTGAACAGATTGGCCAGCTGAAGACTCACCTCGAACAAGGAAAGCTCGTTGGCGATTTCCCTGGTTTGAATACAGAAATTATTCAAGAGTTGCAGCTCCTGACTGCTAAGCCAGTCATCTACGTGTTTAACGTTGATGAGGATACCCTGGCCGACGATGTAAAAAAGGAAACCCTTTCGGCACTTGTCGCCCCTGCACTTTCCACCTTTATCTGCGCCAAGCTCGAAGAAGAACTGCGCGGGCTACCCGAGGAAGATGCCGCAGAGCTGCTCGCTTCTTACAATGTTGAAGAATCAGGGCTCGCCCAACTCGCCCGCGTCGCTTACACGACCCTTGGCTTGCAAAGCTACCTGACCGCTGGGCCCAAAGAAGTTCGCGCTTGGACAATTCGGGTTGGCTCTACCGCCCCACAAGCCGCTGGCGTGATCCACACCGACTTCGAAAAAGGCTTCATCGCCGCCGCCATTGTTGATTACGACGACCTCATTGCTGCGGGAAGCGAAACGGCAGCCAAGGCTGCCGGAAAAATGCGCACCGAAGGCCGTGACTACGTAATGCGCCCCGGTGACGTCGTTGAATTCCGCTTCAACGTCAGTAAATAGAAGCGTTCTTGATTGCCCTTCGCGCCGCTGACATCACTATCGCGTTTATCTTTGATCACAAATAAATCTTTCGTCCAGATTTCAAAATCTTTTAAGATTTGACGACGAATTGAATCGTTTTTAATAATACCTTTATTAGTTTGGTGCATGCCGGCTTCAAATTGAGGCTTCACCATCGCAACGATTTGCGTCGTATCTTTAACCAATTCGCGGGCGATATGCGGCAAAATCTCACGCAGGCTAATAAATGACACATCGATCACCACAACATCTACCGGCAGCTTCAGGTGAAAGTCGCGGATGTCAGTTTTTTCGTGTAGTTCAATCTTTGGGTGATTGCGAAGGGATGGGTGCAGTTGTTCGGTACCCACATCAACGGCGTAGACCTTGCGGGCGCCATGTTGCAAGGCGTAATCAGTAAAACCGCCCGTGCTACTGCCGACGTCTAGGACAAATTTATCATTAAAATCGACATTTAGAATCTTCGCGACGCTGGCGAGTTTCAAACCAGCACGGCTGACGTATCGTTCGTCGGCATCGAGCTTGATATCTGTTAAATCGTTTACGAAATGCCCGGGGCGTGTGACGACCTGGCCATTCACAATCACCTTTCCAAGCTTAATCCAGCTCTCGGCCTGCGAGCGTGTCGGCGTCATCTTGCGATGCGTTATTTCAGCGTCGAGGCGGCGCTTGATCATGTTCTACTTCTTTCGTTCGCGATACTCACCAGTAGTGGTATCAACAGAGATAACGTCATTGGTTTTGATGAACGAAGGGACTTTCACGACAAGGCCGGTTTCAAGTGTCGCATCTTTGAGGACGCTACTAGTAGTGTCTCCCTTTACGACGTCTTCGGCATAGGTAACGGTTAAGTAGACGTTCTTTGGTAGTTCAACGTTAATCACACGGCCGTCAAAAAGCTGAAGACCGAGCGTGTCCCCTTCTTTCATATAACCAGCACTATCTTCAACGACGTCGCGTTGAAGCTGAAACTGTTCAAACGTTTCAGGATCCATAAAGTAGAAGTTGTCAGCGTCAGAGTACAGATACTGCACCGTCTGGTTATTTACTTCGGCAGAT
>Ga0247740_1001495_pt1 | contig 9988 bp, 5 predicted proteins | sample UWRJL148409B2_FD_180942 | JGI IMG/M metagenome (GOLD analysis project Ga0247740, IMG submission 180942) | Plant litter microbial communities from Arlington Agricultural Research Station in Wisconsin, United States - UWRJ-L148-409B-2 | ecosystem: Environmental > Terrestrial > Plant litter >...
TCACGCCTGCGCGGAGAAATGAAGTTTTACCGCTGCCGGGTTCTCCGCTTACATAGCCAAACTGAAAATTGCGTCTGTCGATGATCGTCTGGAAACTCTTTATTTCTCTATTTCTTCCTGTAAGATGCTGGCCCTCCTCAAAACATTGAATACCCCTGATTTGATTAGTTTCCAGGTTAGCGGGAAGTTCTCCGGGTTTTCCGACGTAGGCGATGAATCTAATGGCAAGTAAAATAAGTAAGGTGCCTATTACGATCGAAACGGACAACCAAAATACGGTTTTATTCTCTTTAAAACCATTGGTGGCGGTTGAGATACCTGTCGAAACGAGCGACAAAAGGCCGATCAAATACATCAGGTTATTGATCGCTCCTTTATAGGTCTCCAAAAATTTCATTTATGTTAAATATGATAGGCTGAGCCAATTTAAATGCTTTAAATCAACAATATAAATATATTATTTATTCATGGAAATATCCCGTACCTTATCAATAAAATAATTTCGACCGCGAGAAATCTTTAGTAATTCTTGTTTAACAATCCTTAATTTACATTTATTTAAAGAATTGATTATCAATAATTTGAAAATAACTATTGTGAAGCGTAACAGACCTACACAAATCCCTTCCCATGTCTTCCCATTTTGTACTGTCGCTGTAATGTGGCAGCCAGCCTAAAAATTGGTGTATGTAATCATTCAAATTAATCAGGTCACATACCTTTCGTTGGCGGCTTGGGATTGGCCATGGTACCGCTGGGTGCTGTTTGCTTTTTATCGCAACGAAGCGAAAAAAGTATGCGCGGCGGTTCTCTAAGCCTGCGGATGAATGCCGACCGTTTTGGCGAATGACGAAGATGGGCGGCATTTATCAGATCAATAAGGGCATCAACAAGGCCATCGGTTCTGGGGGTGAAGGCATACAACTGCACTGTCATTACATCGATCTGATAGTTTACGTCGGATTTGTCCTGCCCCTTGGAATTTTTGCCATAGCCGAGCACCGTAATCTCATATTTTTGGCATAGTGCGCCAAAAATATATTGGGTAATGGCTTCGTGTTTTTTCTAGTCCAACTGGTTTTCTAGCCATCTAAACTTATCATAAGCTAAACAGTTCAAAAATAATTTGGTAATCTACCATGATCAGCTGTGGCGGGGAACAGTTGCGCTACCGAAAGAGCTAGTAACAAAGTCAATTACGTCCTTGGCCTTGGCCCAATTTTTTGCCGCCAAGGGGAGGAATGATTTGTAGGGTTCCAATATTTGCTGGGCCTCCTTTGCGGCGTTTAAAGAGAGTGTCCTATTAGGCAGGATATGTGCGTAAAGCATTGCTTGCTGGGCCAATGTAACTCCAAGTTCAGGCTTATAATACTCAGGGTAATCGGCTACAAGTGAACGCCTGATGGCCAATGCATCCTTGTAGAGGGTTTCCGCAGTCTCATAGTTTTTAAGATGAACATATAACCTAGCCTGGTTGTTGAGCAGTTCCGCTTTATCTTGCCGAAAGATACCTGGAGATATTGCATTCGCCCGATCCCAAAGTTTGCTTGCTTCTTCGTAAAACTGCAGCGCCATCTGGAAATCTTGTTGTTTTACTTTTAGATAGGCATAATTGTTCAGGTTCATCATGAGCGGTAACGTGTAAAGTTCCGGAGCTTCTTTGAAAAGCCGCCTTCTAACTTCCAATGCCTTTTGATAATGCCCTTCTGATTTCTCATAATTGCGGCGCAGGGCCTCCAAGTGCGCCCATTTAAGATCGATGATGGACCGCGCGAATGGCAAACCCCGATCCGGGTCAACCGGATCGTCCGCTACAGCGTCGAACGCTTCTTCCAAATATTGTTCCGCCTTTGTATAATCGCCCGTACTGATAAAAAACATCCCATAGGATTGCAATGCGAAAGAAAATTCAAAAGCATATTTTTGACTGTCTCTTTTGGTTAGCAACTGATAAATACTAATTGCTTCGTCGAATTGTTCCTCGGCCATTTGGAAATCGAATTTTTTACGGGTTAGGTTTGCCAAGCTGTCGAGTAAGCCAGCAATTTCGTGATCATAAAGACCGGGATTGAGCTGATTATGTGTCTTTAATAATTCAAGGCTTTCTGAAAACAGTTCTTCGGCTTTACTGAAAACTCCTTTTTTTACCTGAAGCCTTGCAAAATTCATTAATACAATGGCCAGTTCAGGGCCGTACTTTGTAGGGGAATCGCCCGCCAGGTCACGCAGGATCATTGCACATTTGCTATAATTCCTTTCCGCTTCTGCCACTTTGTTCATACGGGTTTGTAAATGGGCAAGGTTATTCAAAGTGAAAGTTATCTTACCGCGATAGGCCTTGGGATAAAGTCTTACCAATTGCTGGTAAATCTCCAAGGATTCATTGTAGTCCCGCAATCCCTCACTAAAGCGGTTTGATTTCACGAGCATATTTCCGCGCATACCGAGCGTCCCGGCCAATTCCGATAAATAGCGTTGCTGCGGGTTTTTCCTGACCCGTTCCCGCCGGCCTTCGATCACCTCTCCATAAGATTGTTCTGCAGATTCAAAATCCTTTTTTTCCGTCAACACGAAAGCCAGGTTGGCCAAGGACCGCAATAAGGTTGATGTATGAATTTTGGGATTTTTGAGTGCCAGCCTGCGCGAAAAGGCAACGGCTTCCTGTAAACTGAGTTCGGCTTTGTCGTACTGTTTGAGTTTATGATAGATCATAGACTGGGCACCATACATGGTATTTAGTTGCCAGACATCATCTTCTCCTACCTGGCCGGTAGCGCTGTGAATTTGGGCCAGGGCGTCATCGCAAAGGCTTTGTGCTTCGTCTAACTCGCCTTTGTCGAGCAACAGCAAGATCAAGTTATCGGTCGCCGTTATGACTTGTTTGAGAAAAGTATTTTCGATCGCTTGCTTTCTTCGGCAAATTGCCAGCGCTTCCCGAAAATGCGCTTCAGCTACTGGTAGCTTGTTTTGCCGTTTGAGAATTTTCCCCAGATTACCAAGGCAGACGGCTTTTGTCTGATCCGTTTGCGCCCTAAGGACGGCGAGTTCAAAGAACGTTTCAGCCTTTTCGTAATATAATTGCTTCTCATAGTATTGCCCCAAAATCCTAAAGTATTTAGAGGTCGCCAGGATCTGTAAAGCTTTATGGTAACATGCGCCAGCTTCTTCATATAAAAACTTCAGTTCCAGGATTTCGCCCTTTAGAACAAAGGTATCAGCCAAATTTTGCCGCGCCTTGGCTACGTGGTCGTTGTGTGCCATGATCCGCTGCTGTTCGGCTTCGAGGAGTTCATTGCTTAATATTTTCAAAGCATCGTCGGGCTTTGCCTGTAAAAATAAGGCGAAGGCTTGCTGATAAATGACGCCTGAATTTGAAATATCCCTTAATGTCAGGCCATCGACCATGTTGCCGATTTGTTTCTCCAGTGCTTCTTTTTCTCTAAGTAATTGTTGCAATTGCTCGTTGAGCTGCCTGATCTCATCATCGCCGAGTTGCTCGCTTCTTTTAGTATCAAAAACAGCCTGTTGCAAAAATCTGATCTGCTCGTCTTTTTCCGCCGTAAATTTTCGGACAAACTGTTCCAGCGTTTCGCGCACTACGTCTCCATTTACATCCTGGAGAATGATGTTGTGATTCCCTTTGAAACTAATACGGTTGAACCGAAACTCCATATCGACGAGCTAAGATTGCTGGATGTCGTTGTTATTTCCTTTTAGGGAGGACTTGTTATCGGCCGCTGATTTGGATGCCGAACCCTGACGGACTATATTGCCGTCGCCTTTCGTATCTGCGATATTTTTTCGATTATTATTCCCCGCCTTCAGGCGCATGCCGTTAAAAGCAACTTTGATACTATCCTTGCAAAGAATAGCGATGATTATAGCAACAGCTAGGAGCGTGGGAACGAGGTATTTCAATTCAGGCATGGCGAATGAATTTAAGGTTTGAACGAATTTAATGATAAAATTCTAATTTATTCGATCTGCAACAACTATCGAAACAACCAGTGCTTAACAGATCTGCTTTTGAGCAGTGACGAACTCAAAAATGAATCTCCTATCGTATTTGGCCAATTATTAAATTTCACAAGAATGCGAACGATAGAAAACATTATTACACTCAATATCAATTGTTTGTAACCGAAATTTGGCAATAATTCGATAGATTCTGCTACAGTCACAAAAAATAGTCAAAAATTGCGTGTTTTTGATCCGAACGTTTATTAGATAGTTGCTGCCATGATTGATATTAAATACCTGAACCAACTTATTGCCAACGGAATAGAAGAAGCGCAGAGTTAGAATATAAAGCCGCCGCTGCATTTCAGCGCGAGGATAAAAAGATAACCGAAGCGACCAAAGACGTTTCTGCTTTCGCCAATTCTAATGGCGGGAGATACCTAAAGCAGAAACTGCACATCAAGCCGATTAGAAAGAGTCGGCTTTTTTTGCACGCTGGCGACTACTTTTTTCTTTTCTTCAAACGCCTTGAAGAAAAGTAGCAAGAGAAAAGGTCTAATGTTACAACTCATCGTTTTTTAAGTATTTTTAAACATGGATCGACAAATGCAATTATATTGGAAAGCTTTCGAACAGCTTGTATCTACAGAACATATTATTGACAACGATTTCAATCCCGTTTATCTTTCGAAGATCAGTTAGTTGACGGGGCAATACTTGATATTGGCTGCGGCCAAGTATCTCCTTTGATCTCGTATGCCGGCATCACCGAAAGAAGGCTAATTGGGATAGATAATGATGCATCGCAGCTTGTAGCGTTACGATCCCGTATGGTTGAAATTGCCGGGGCCGACGATGAAAGATGGGAGTTAATCAGTATTGATCCGCTCTATAGCCCATTACCCGCTGGCCCATACGCCATGGTCATCATGTATAAGATTTTGCATTTCTTTACTCTAAATGAGTGTAAAGAAGTAATTTCTAAAGTCAACCAACATCTGGTGAAAGGATCATTGATTAGTATTTGTGTGCATTCATCCAAACATCCTACTAATGATCCGACGAATCCAGATAACGATGCTTACTTCAAGCATTTTTTTACGCAGGAAGATGTTGATTCATTGTTCCCGGCAAACAAGTTTGAACGATTATATCGTGCCGATATTGAAAGAAATTATGAAAAAGCAGATCGTCAAGTCGCAGCATTATGGGCTGAAAAGGTAATAACAGATATGAAAATCACTTCGCATCGGGAGAAAGCAAATTGGCGGCATCATGCCACGATGCAACAGTCGACTGCCGAGATTATAAACGTATACAGAAAACTATAATGTTCGCGAGCACTATAATGAGGCCAAGCCGGGCTTTAAGATGCCTGTTTTGGGGGACTTTTAAACATGTTCGTGTTTTGTCCGTTAAAATGGTTTGCCGTTTGGTAATTATTAAGATTTCAAATACTGGCTATAATGATGTGTTACCAGTTAATTCGTAAGTTGGCTCAGAAGCCTTGCTGTCCTATAACAATTAATCACGTAAGCATTGTAAACAGAGCCATGTGCCCCATGCATTTCGGGTATCGGCACAATGTTGTCACCAATGCAGTAGCGCTCATCCCGCCGTCCGCCATGAGGTTTTGGCCTATGCAGCGCGATCTCGGCTCTTTCGTAGCCGCTAGCTGGGTTTGTATGACCTCCGGGGCGATCCCCTTTTTGTTTCACGCTTTCTTGTTGTGCGGTATTGCCGATGCCTTGACAATAATTTCTAAACGTGGGTATTATTAATATCTTTATTGATCCATAAACCAAATTGTACTCAATTCTGACAATGATAAACCTGATAATCCATTCACCTAAAAAAGCATTGAAGGCATTTGTCAAGCAAAAACCGTTAAGAAGTGAGATTGATATTTTCAAACTAAACTTAGCTGCGTTGCTTGATAAGATTAGTGTGATAGAAAACAGGCCAAAGGATGAGAGTGAGGAGCATTTAAAAAATGACATACGCGATTTTTTACGTGACACATATTATCGCGATTCTCATGCAATTAATACGAAAGACAAGAAGGATTTGGTTGTGCATATAGGCAAGTCTACAGTAAGCGAGGTTGGTGTTATTATCGAGGCTAAAAGACCGAATAATACCAATGAAATGATTACCGCTACTAACCTTAATAAAAAAGCCATGCATGAGCTGATCTTATATTATCTAGACGAACGCAGCAGTGTAGGAAACAATCAGCTCAAGAAGTTAGTAATTACCAATATATATGAATGGTATATAATTGATGCCAATTACTTTGATAAATTCATTTACCGAAATACTGCCATTAAAAGATTATATGATATGTATATAAATGACCGAAAGGACAACCCATTCTTTTACGAAGAACTCCGTAAGATTCTCGCAAACTTGGAAATTGACCTTCCTTGTGTTTATTTTGATATCCGAGAATACACGAAAATCATTAGTAATAATAAAAAAGATGATGACAAGCAGTTAAGTGCATTGCTCAGAGTCCTATCACCACAATATTTATTAAAAGTAGCTGCGCCTAATGACGGTAACTCTCTAAATGAAAAGTTCTATAAAGAGCTTTTGCATTTAATCGGGTTAGAAGAGGCTAAAGAAAATAATAAGGCAATTATCCGCAGAAAGAAGGAGAATCGTCACAACGCATCACTGATAGAAGCAACAATTGATGCTTTAAAGACTGAAGATGTTTTACACCACGTTCCTGATCTTTCTAGTTATGGTACCGATCTGGAGGCGCGAACATTTGCTATCGCCCTTGAGCTATGTATTACTTGGGTTAACCGTATTTTATTTTTAAAGTTGCTGGAAGGACAACTCAAAACATACCATGATGGTGATGAGGGATTTAAGTTCCTTAACAGTCAGATGGTTCCAAATTTTAAAGAACTATATAAACTGTTCCATAAAGTATTAGCTGTACCGGTTGAGGAAAGGACGGAAAATGTAAAGATTAAATATGCATTTGTTCCTTACCTTAATAGTTCATTGTTTGACATAAGTGAACTCGAAGATCAAACTGTTAAAGTTCATGCACTAGACCAAGCTGAACGAATACCTCTTTTTTCTCAGACAGTCTTAAAAGAGGCTAAAAAGACTGAGGGTACGCTCCCTACTTTGGATTATATTTTCCAATTTTTAGACGCGTATGATTTCGCAAGTGAAGGAGATGATACAGTACAAGAGGAAAATAAAACTATTATTAGTGCTTCAGTACTTGGTACTGTGTTTGAAAAGATCAATGGCTATAAAGATGGGTCTATCTTTACGCCTGCGTTTATCACCATGTATATGTGTAAGCGAATCATTAGAGAAGCAATTGTTGCAAAATTTAATGACTCATTAGCAGGGGTTGGAAAAAAGCTGTTTGATGACTTTAAGGATCTTCGGAATTATACTCGGCGTCTATTCAAATCAGGTGAGATATTAGAGGCCAACCAAATCATAAACTCAATAAAAATTTGTGACCCAGCTGTTGGTTCCGGCCACTTTTTGGTTTCTGCATTGAACGAGATAATCCATATAAAAGCAGAGTTAGGAATACTTGCTGACTATGAAGGCAATAGCATCAGTAATTACGAGTTTGATGTAATTAATGATGAGCTAGTCATTACTGATCCAAAGGGCAACCTGCTTGGCTATAAACTTAAAGATGGCAAACCTGTATCTAAAGACATCCAACACCTACAGAAGACTCTTTTTCATGAAAAGCAGTTACTCATAGAAAACTGCCTTTTTGGTGTAGATATCAATCCCAACTCAGTTAAAATTTGCCGTTTACGTCTATGGATTGAATTACTGAAAAATGCATACTATAAAGAAGAGACCTCATTTTCTCAATTGGAGACATTGCCTAATATTGATATAAATATCAAAACTGGCAATAGCTTGCTAAGCCGTTTTAAACTTGATGCCGACTTAACCAAAGCATTAAAAAGTGTTAAATACGACATCAAAACTTATCGCGACTTCGTTGACCAATATAAAAATGAAAAAAATCGAGACGTAAAGCGTGACTTACAAGGCATAATCAATAGTATAAAATCAGATTTCAAGACTGAAATACACAAAACAAGTAAGGACTACACCAATTGGTACAACGCTAAGAGCGAGCTAGATAAAACCACTGCTCAGCTTGGAATTTTTGAATTAAATGCTAAGGAAAAGAAAAAGTACAGCGACAATATAGGGGCACTCACGTCGAAACTTAAAAAGTTCAGCCAAATTGTTGAGGATATAAAAAATAACGCTATTTATAAAAATGCTTTTGAGTGGCGGTTTGAATTTCCTGAGGTACTTCAAAATAACGGCGAATTTGAAGGGTTTGACTTAATTATCGGCAACCCGCCTTATATACAATTACAAAAACTAAATGAAGATGTCAAAAAGGGACTCGAACAGCAAAATTTCCAAACGTTTGGAAAAACAGGTGACATCTACCAGTTATTTTATGAGCACGGCCTAAACTTGCTTAAAGAAGGTGGACGCCTAGCTTTTATAACAAGTAACAAATGGATGCGAACCGATTATGGAGATAGTACGCGGGAATACCTTGCTACTAAATGCCGACCTACACTTGTAGTTGATTTTGGGATGAAGCAAATTTTTGAATCTGCTACGACCTATACTAATATGTTGTTTTTTGAGAAAGCTGCTGCTCCCGCCTCGATAAAAATGTGTAGAGTCAATTATAAGTTTGATATGAATACGATTTTAGAAGAATATATTGACTATTTTTCTGTAGACATTGAGAATCCGGGCAAAAAAAGTTGGGTTTGTTATCAAAAAGACGAATATGAATTAATAAAGAAAATAGTTGAGCAAGGTAAACCCCTGCAAGAGTGGGACATTAAAATCAATCGGGGAATACTTACCGGCTATAATGAGGCCTTTATTATACCTACTAGGGTAAAGGATGAGATCATTAGTAAAGATCCTAAAAGTGCTGAGCTTATCAAACCTCTTCTTCGGGGAGAAGACATTAAAGCATACGTCCCTGAATGGAGTGACCGATGGTTAATCGGAACGTTTCCTGCCCTCAAAATCGATATCGATCATTATCCTGGTATCAAAGAACATTTGATGCAGTTTAGAGAACGCATTGAACCTAAACCCAAAAACTATAATGAAAGATTAGGTAAATGGAAAGGCCGCAAGTCTGGGTCATATAAATGGTTTGAGACGCAGGATAGTATTGCCTATTACGAGGATTTTTTGAAACCTAAGATCATCTATCCTAACATGACAAAATACTTGCCTTTTGTATACGATAAACACCAGTTTTTTACCAACCAAAAATGTTTTGTTATAACTGGCAACCAATTAAGTTATCTAACGGCCTTTTTTAGTTCCGGACTATTTCGTTTTGCCTTTAAGGAATACTTCCCAGAACTTCTGGGAGACACCCGTGAATTGAGCAAAGTTTTTTTTGAAACCGTCGCAGTAAAGGAAATTGATAACGACACCAATCTTGTGTTTGAAAATTGTTTGACAGAATTGGTCAACGCAAAGTTGTCAGGTCAGCCAACTCTGTTAATTCAGAAGTTCATCGACCGAAAGCTGGCTGAGATTTACATGCTTACAGACGAGGAGATTAGGTTAGTAGATTTATCAGAAACGACAGAAAATGAGGAAGATTCTTCGATAATAGCTATTTCAGAACTGGTTAAATCATAGAGCTCAAACATTAGCTTGTCTATATCATGTTCTTCCGTGAGGGTTGATAGGTTTTGTGTCTTTTGCTGCTCGATCAATATAACTTTTTGATCAAACGCTTCTGTATTAATAGGAGGCTTGATGGTTATGGTTTCGAAGAAAACTTTGCGTATTTCTCTGGTATCACCTAGCAATTCAGGAAAATAGTCCCTGAATGCAAATTTGAAAAGTTTAGAGTTTAGAAATGCTGTTAAGTAACCAGGTGTCGAACTGCTGAGGATAAATGATTTGTCGTTGGTAAAAAACTGGTGTTTTGTTTATACATTAAAGCCAAAAATGGTAT